>Ga0209723_1000252_pt1 | contig 106447 bp, 111 predicted proteins | sample BiotimSIPDNA_2_FD_185750 | JGI IMG/M metagenome (GOLD analysis project Ga0209723, IMG submission 185750) | Anaerobic biogas reactor microbial communites from Washington, USA - Biogas_R2 time_0 SIP DNA (SPAdes) (version 2) | ecosystem: Engineered > Bioreactor > Anaerobic > Unclassified | place... | reverse complement strand
TTTCCTGAATTTTCTTATCTTTTGCCTGATGCTGACCGGTATTCTGTTTTCAGCTACCTGTTTAACTGAATTCATACGGAACGGTAGTACTATATTCTTCTTAAATTCAACCTGAGACTGTTGCTTACCACACTTACCGAGCTCAATGCCATGGCTGCTCCTGCTATCATTGGATTGAGGAGGAACCCTGTAAAAGAGTATAAAATGCCGGTAGCAACAGGTATTGCAATGATATTATAAATAAATGCCCAGAAAAGATTCTGTTTTATTGTTTTGACAGTAAGTTTCGATAATCTTATGGCTTTTGGTATCCGTGTAAGATCGGATGATATTATTGTCATCCCGGCAGTGTCCATGGCAATATCTGAACCCTGCCCCATTGCAATACTTATATCAGCCTGAGCCAGAGCCTGAGAATCGTTTATTCCATCACCTGCCATTGCCACAACCCTGCCTTCTTTCTGAAGTTGCTTCACAAAATCATATTTATCGTCGGGGAGTAATGCAGCCTTAAAACTGTCTATCCCTGCTGCCTGAGCTACAGCATGCGCACTCTGTTCATTATCGCCGGTGAGCATATAGACTTTTATACCAAGGTCAAGAAGGATCCTGACAGCTTCTACAGAAGATTCTTTAATACTGTCGCTGATTGAAAAAACAGCAAGTACTTCATTTTTGTCAGCAAAAAAAGACACTGTTTTTGCTTCCTTAAACCATTTGTCACTCAAGGTATTAAGGTTTTTATCAATTGTAATATCATTCTCATCCATGAGTTTTTTATTTCCTATAAGATAAACACTGTTATCTGAAACTGCTTTTACTCCCTTACCGGTAATACTTTCGAGTTTTAGCGGAAGATAGCTGCTTGTTATACCCAGGTTTTCAAAATGTCTGACCACAGGTTCAGCCAGAGGGTGCTCACTTAACTTCTGGATGTTTAGGAGGATATTGGCATACCGGTCTTTATAGCTATGCTTTTTCCACTCAAAATCTTTTACTACGGGTTTCCCGGATGTAATAGTTCCCGTTTTGTCGAGAATTATTGTATCAATTTTATGGGCAGTCTCGAGACTTTCGGCATCTCTGATAAGGATACCGTTTTCTGCCCCTTTACCTATTCCTACCATTACAGCTGTAGGTGTTGCCAGTCCGAGAGCACAGGGACATGCTATGATAAGCACTGTGACAATAGCCAGTAGACTGTGAGTAAAAGCATTTTCTGCTCCGGACAATAGCCAGGCAATACCGCTTAAGAGTGCAATTATTATTACAACCGGGACAAATATCCCTGCTACCCTGTCGACCATCTTTTGTACCGGAGCTTTACTGCTCCGGGCTTCACTCACCATCTGAATTATCCGGGCAAGAACGGTATCACTCCCTACTTTCTCAGCCTTGAACTGAAAACTGCCTCTTTGGTTGATTGTTCCGGCATAGACTTTTGCCCCTGCAGTTTTTTCGGCAGGTAAAGGTTCTCCGGTAATCATGCTTTCATCAACAAATGAATGACCTTCTGTTACAGTGCCGTCAACAGGGATTTTAAATCCGGGTTTTAAGACCAGGATATCTTCCGGCATTACTTCAGTGACAGGTATTTCTTTCTGTTGGCCGGTTTGATCAAGAATAACAGCTGTCTTGCTTTGAAACCCGATAAGCTTTTTAAGAGCTGAGGATGTTTTTGATTTTGCATTCTCTTCCAGGAGTCTGCCTGTAAGAATGAATGTTATAATTACTGCAGAGGCTTCAAAATATACATGAGCAGGTATTCCTGCTGCAGAGAAGAAATCCGGGAAAAGAGTGATAGCAGAACTGTAGAAATATGCAATTGAAGTGCTTAAGGAAACAAGGGTGTCCATATTCGCGGAGCGGTGCCTTAACTGTTTAATGGCATTTACAGGGAATTGCCGTCCAAACCAGAAAAGAACGGTAGTAGCCAGCGCCATCATTATATATCCGGCCCAGGGGATATCAGGGAAAAACATTGCAATAATAATCAGAGGCAGAGTCAGAATTGCTGCTCCGATAGTGTTGGCTTTTAGTTTTCTGGTCACAACCCTCTCTCTTGTGTTTCTTCCTGCCGTGATATCAGATTCATTTATTATGATGTCGTAACCAATAGACCGTATAGCTTTTTTCATCTCTTCCGGAGTGATTAACCTGTTATCGAAATCAACTTTGAGAGAATTATCAGCAAAATTAACAGAGGCTTTTTCTACTCCCTTCAGAGTACTGACAAATGATTCTGTCCTGGATGCACATGATGCACACGACATGCCCGTTACGGGATATACTTTTGATATAATTGGTTTATCAGTCATGGCATTTTGATTTATTCATTATAATGTTTTAGTAATGATCAAATAAACGCTTTATATATACAACATAATTACCAGGTAAAAAGTTGAAGATATTTTGAAAAAAACTAGCTTTGTAATAATAAAACTGATTAACGATTAATAATTTAAATCATGAAAGTTGAAGGCAGACGGACAAGCGGTAATGTAGAGGACCGGAGAGGGATGTCGACTGGTAAAATGGCAGTAGGTGGCGGAATAGGAACTGTCGTTATAGTATTGATTGTTTTGCTTTTGGGAGGCGATCCTTCCCAGGTGATGGAAACAATGCCGCAAAACACGGGGACTGAATCCGGTTCTTTAGCTTCTTCTCCGGAAGAAGAAGCGATGGTGAATTTTGTGAGTGTGGTTCTGGCCGGGACAGAAGATGTATGGACAGAAATTTTCAGGCAGTCGAATCTCACCTACCGTAAACCGACACTTGTTCTTTACAGGGACCAGGTTCAGTCGGCCTGCGGTTTTGCAACTGCTGCCAGCGGGCCTTTTTATTGTCCCGGCGATGAGAAAGTATATATTGATCTGGATTTTTTTGATGCTCTTCAGACAAGTTACGGTGCGAATGGAGATTTTGCAGTTGCCTATGTTCTGGCTCACGAAATAGGTCATCATGTGCAGAATCTTCTGGGCACACTCGATCAGGTGAACAGCCAGAGGGCGCGTTTGAGCGAGACCAGTGCCAACAGACTTCTTGTGAGGCTGGAACTCCAGGCAGATTTCCTTGCAGGAATGTGGGCTCATTATGACCAGAAAATGTTCAATTCTCTTGAGACAGGAGATATTGAAGAAGCTATGAACGCGGCTGCCTCAGTAGGAGATGATGTGCTCCAGAGGAAATACCAGGGGAGGGTTACTCCCGATTCCTTCACTCATGGAACTGCAGCCCAGAGAAAAGAATGGTTCCGGAGAGGTTATACAACAGGAGATTTCGGTCAGGGAGACACGTTTAATGCCAATATCTGAAAGGTATTACTGGAAAGAAAGGATGTTTTTCTTTATTTCCAACATGTTCTGATTATTTTCCCCTTGCTTTTTATTGTTATTGGGTAATTGTATTTTGGTCGATTGCCTGGCATTTTTTATGCTAAGGATGCCTCAATGACAAAAAATATATACATATATCTGTTTTATTTCCTGTTGTATAAATAGTGCTTATAAACAGTGAAAAATCATTTTAATTTATATTAGCCTGTTTTTTATCGGGACTTACTATTTTTCTCTTATTACCTAAAACAATCCTGGTTCTCAGGATGAGAATTAATTCCGGATTACTTTGTGCATTTAAATTTCATGACAAACTGAATTACAGTCGTGTAATTTTACCTGCCAATTAAAATGTTTTCTGTCTCTAATGGTTTTTCAGTTAACAGAAGAAAAGACATAATTAAAATGCAACCCGATACTTAAAAACAGGGGGTAGGTGAGCAAAAACAATTAGAAAATACAATACTACCCCCTATAAAAAAGGGGTTAGACAGAAAAAAACATGCAAAAGACTTGCATATACCCCATAAAAAATATAGGTTTGCTTAAAATTTATAAAGTTTTATTGATAAACATTGTTTTTTATGAGGAAGAGATTAAAAAGAATCCTGCTGATGACAACTTTTTTGTTTGCAGGAATTACCGCGGTGAATGCCTCTGACGGGGCAGTTATTGATTCCGGTGCGACGGCATGGATGCTGACTTCGACTGCACTTGTTTTACTGATGATTCCGGGTCTCGCCATGTTTTACGGAGGCCTTGTGCGTTCCAAGAATGTTATGGGAACTATTATGCACAGTTTTGTAGCCATGGGTATTATAAGTGTCCTGTGGGTTATTATTGGTTATAGTATGTGTTTTGGGAGTAATGTTCTGGGGGGATGGTTCGGATGGAACAATGATTATTTTTTCCTGAAAGGGATTGATACCAGCATAATGGATGCAGGTATTCCCGAGTATGTATTTTCGATGTTCCAGGGTAAATTTGCCATAATTACTCCGGCACTGATTGCAGGTGCATTGGCAGAGCGTATAAACTTCAAGGCATACTGCTGGTTCATTGCTTTATGGAGTATCTTTGTCTATAATCCTTTATGTCATTGGGTATGGGCTTCAGACGGATTTCTTTTTAATCTTGGAGCAAACGGAGCGATAGATTTTGCAGGTGGTACGGTTGTTCACATATCCGCTGGTGTCAGTGGTCTGGTAGCAGCTCTTTTCCTCGGGTCACGCCGTGGTTATTCATATCAGGTTATAAGGCCGAATAATCTCGTGATCACTATGTTGGGTGCAGGGCTTTTATGGGTAGGATGGTTTGGGTTTAATGCAGGGAGCAGTATATCAAGTGGTCTGAGTACAGCTCAGGCTCTTACTGCCACTCAGGTAGCAGCCGCAGCCGGAGCTCTTACATGGATACTTATTGAAAGCTTTTGTCAGGGAAAGGCAACATCACTTGGTTTCGCCAGCGGTATACTGGCAGGACTTGTTGCAGTGACTCCTGCAGCAGGTGTTGTCCAGCCCTATGGAGCACTCGTTCTGGGTGTGTTGTCTTCCGTGATTTGTTATATGGCAATACAGTTGAAAAACAAACTTGGTTATGATGACAGTCTTGATGCTTTCGGGATACACGGAGTTGGAGGTATCACAGGAGCTGTTTTCCTTTCGTTTTTTATCCGTAAATCGTGGATGGAAGAGGCAGCGGCTGCTTCAGGTGGATCATGGACAATATGGAATCAGCTGGGAATCCAGCTTCTGGCTGTTGTTATTGCTATACTGTTTTCTGCTATAGTGACTTATATAATAGTCTTTTTACTTAATAAGTTAATTAAATTCAGAGCTTCAGACAGTGAAGAAATGGCAGGTCTTGACAGATCATATCATGGAGAAAGAGGATATGGTATGCTTAATCCAAGTTAAGTTGATGTTTAAATATTAAAAAATGTACTGGATATGAAACTAATAACAGCAATAATACGCGAAGTGCAGCTTGATAAAGTTCATGAGGCACTGGTGAAAGCAGAAATAACAAGGATTACTGTGAGTCGTGTGTCAGGGCATGGCCGGCAGAGAATAGAGGAAATGTACAGGGGGCAGAAGATAGTCCCCGACCTGATTCCTAAAATAAGAATAGAGATAGCCGTTAATGACTCATTTGTTGACATTGCAACAGATGCGATCCTGCAATCTGCAAAAACAAATGGTCCCGGGGGAACTGTGGGTGATGGGAAAATATTTATAACTCCTCTGGAGGAATGTATCAGGATACGGACGGGAGAAAAGGGTCCTTCAGCTATTTAAAATATATTAGTGAGAAAAGAAGCTGTCTGAAATCCGGGTAACTTTCATTATTGAAATCCCGGTCTTTCAGACAGCTTTTTATTTTAGTTATTAAGGAAAAGTTCTATATCATCTTCAACTGTTCCTATACCTGCAATCCCGAATTTTTCCACCAGGACTTTCCCTACGTTTGGTGATAAAAATGCAGGAAGGGTGGGTCCAAGATGGATATCTTTAATACCCAGATAGAGGAGAGCCAGCAGGACTATTACGGCTTTTTGTTCGTACCATGCAATATTGAATGCGATAGGAAGCTTATTGATGTCTTCGAGATTAAAAACTTCTTTCAGTTTAAGGGCAATAACCGCCAGAGAATAGGAATCGTTGCATTGTCCGGCATCAAGAACCCTTGGTATTCCGTTAATATCCCCGAGAGGGAGTTTATTATATCTGTATTTTGCACAACCGGCAGTAAGAATAACTGTGTCTTTAGGCAAAGCTGATGCAAATTCAGTGTAGTAAGCCCTGTCTTTCATTCTGCCATCACAGCCGGCCATTACAAAGAATTTTCTTATAGCACCTGATTTCACAGCATCGACAATCTTATCAGCGAGAGCCAGAACCTGATTATGTGCAAAACCTCCTGTTATTTCTCCCTTTTCAATTTCTACAGGTGGCTTGCATTTTTTTGCCTGTTCTATTATTTCGGAGAAATCTTTTTGCCCTCCTTCCGGCCTTTCGGGGATATGTCTAAAACCTGTAAATCCCGCAGATCCTGTTGTATATACTCTGTCGAAATATGAGGCATTTTTCCTCGGAGGTACTATGCAATTCGTAGTGAAAAGGACAGGGCCGTTGAATGTTTCAAATTCTTCTTTCTGTTTCCACCAGGCATTGCCGTAGTTGCCAATGAAATGTTTATATTTCTTGAAGGCCGGATAATAATTTGCGGGCAACATTTCACTGTGGGTATAAACATCCACACCTGTCCCTTCTGTCTGCTTCAGCAGATCTTCCATATCCCTTAAATCATGACCACTTATTAGAATACCCGGATTAGTTCCCACTCCTATGTTCACTTTTGTTATTTCCGGATTACCGTAGGTGGTAGTATGTGCTTTATCCAGAAGAGCCATAGCTGCCACACCGTATTTACCTGTTTCGTTGACAAGATTAATCAGCTCTTCAACTGTCAGATTGTCATTCGTTGTAGCAGTCAGGGCTTCCTGAATGAATTTGTGTATTGTGTCGTCTTTATATCCGAGATTGTTCGCATGTTCAGTATATGCAGCCATTCCTTTTAACCCGTAGATCGTCAATTCACGCAGGGATCGTACGTCCTCATTTTCCTGGGTCAGTATGCCTACTGTCTGACTTTTGGTATCAAATTCTTCGGTAGTGTCCGCTATCCAATTAACCGATTCATGTATGTCAGAAGGCAGTGTGCCACCTGCTTTTAAATAATCGTCCCTGAGTCTGTCCCTGATTTCCAGCCCTTCACGTATCTTTTCAATAAACCTGTCGTAATCGAAATTTGCATTGGTAATTGTCATAAATAAGCTGTCAACAACAAATTTATTCACTTCTTCTTTTTCAATACCCAGAGCTCTTGCCCGTGTGCTCACATTGGAGATACCCTTCAGAACATATATCAGAAGGTCCTGTATATTGGCAACTTTTTCATTCTTACCACAAACGCCGGCAATAGTACATCCGGTTCCTTTTGCAGTTTCCTGACACTGATAACAAAACATGCTCATAATTAGTTGATTTGGTTAATATTATTATTAATAGTTTTTTTTTGAACCTAATTACAAAGGTATAATTTCACACTGACTATAATTGTAACAAATGTTACAAAAACTATCTGAAAGGATAATCATATAAAATCACTTCATTAATTATAATAAGAGAAGTTAATACATTAAACTGTATCAAATTTCCGACTGATCATTACTCAGAAAAAGATACTGAAGTAAATGTTTATATTATTGCAGTAACAATAAAGCCGTCTCTTTTGTTTTGAGACGGCTTTAACTGTTCCGGTATTCTGGATACTTATACAGACTTCTTATTCACGATAAGAAAGTCCCAGGGATCAGGTTTATACTATTTCTTTATATATATCAGAATCTATAGCCTGCAGAGAGGCTGAAACCGGTGTTTTTCAGTGACGACTTGTCTTCGCTGGTCCCTTCGCCTTCGTAATCAGGATTAATATTCAAAAGGCCCAGTTGAGCATTAAGCTGGAAGAATAATCCGACAGGCAGTTCGTACCCTGCAAAAATGTTAGCACCCGCATCAAAAGGTCTCAGATACATTGCTACTCCGTTGAGAGCTTCAATTTTGTTCTTGAATTAAATATCTTCCGATTCATCTCCAAAGGTCAGTTTTCCGCTGACCCCATATCCAAGATATGGTCCGAAGCCCAGCATAAAGTGTCCTTTCCCGACTAGTGGCTTATATACCAGATTTACCGGCAGTTCAAGATATGAGATATTGATTTTCATATCCTCAGATGATTCGGTATCTCTGCACCCTTTGGTGGAAAAAAGCAGACCTGGTTGAAGATAAAAATCGGGAACAACAGGTATCTGGATATTCAGACCGGCGTGGAATCCGGTTTTGATCTGATTTTCAAGATTATCTCCGAAATAATCTTTACCGTTGAGATTTTGAAAATTCACTCCTCCAAGAATGCCAAATGATGTTTTCTGTGCGGTGACAAAGGGAGCTGATACCAATAATATGAGTGCAAAAGTAAATAGTCTTATTTTCATGGTTCAATTAATGTTTAGTGAATATTTATTAATATAAGTTCGATGCTCAGGGTATAGGATTATTGAGCTGCTTCTTGTTTGGCTTCTTCGATCATTTTTTCGTTTGCTGTAATAAGGAATTCAACTCTTCTGTTCTGAGCTTTTCCCTCGTCAGTATTATTATCATATTTAGGAGTGCTTTCTCCAAAGCCAATAACAGTAAGTCTGTTTCCCGGTATACCCTGTCCAATAAGATAATCGGATACCGCGGATGCCCTGCGTTCTGATAGTGTCTGGTTATAGGATTCAGACCCGCTACTGTCGGTATGTCCCTGTAATTCAACATCAGTGTCGGGATAGTGATTAAGAACTGTAACCAGTTTATCAAGGTTTGTTTTAGCCTCATCAGACAGGTCAGATCTGTCGAAACCAAACAATATGTTGCTGTCGAATTCAACAACAATACCTTCTCCAACTCTTTCAACTTTTGCACCAGGAACAGTATTTTTTATTTCCTCTGCCTGTTGATCCATTTTATTTCCGATAACAGCTCCGGTTGTACCTCCAACTGCAGCTCCTATAATTGCTCCCAAAGCAGTGTTTCCCGTAGCTCTGCCAATTACTGCACCCATGGCAGTCCCGGCAGCAGTCCCGACGGCAGCCCCTTTGGTTGCCCTGTTCATCGAAGAACAACCCTGGAATAACAGTGCTGCGCTAAGAAGAATTATCAAAGTAAACCTAAACGTTTTCATCATATTGTAGCTATTTAATGGTTAATTGAAAATTGTAAAAATTCATAAAATATAGAAGTATCATAATAATTATATTTAAAAATCCACATACGCCTTTAATTCATTAATCTGAATATGCTTTTTTGCATAACATTGACTCTTTATAGATGTACGGAAACACCCATTAATTGCTGTAAACATAATAAATATATAAATTTATTCAAAGAAAAATTATTACAGCTTTTTTATCCCGTCAGAATTGTTTATATTGGAACAAAATCCTGTAAACAGGCTGCAGGATAATAATTACAAAAAACCTGATTGATTAACTAAAACTGAAAATTATGGCAGTACTTAAAGTGATTGAAATTATGGCATCATCTCCGAAAAGTTGGGAAGATGCAACAGAAATAGCTGTAAAAACAGCGGGGAAAACAGTTAAAGGAATAAAATCTGTGTATATACAGGACCAGAGTGCAGTGGTAAAAGACAATAAGATTACTGAATTCCGGGTGAATGTAAAATTATCGTTCGAAGTTATTAACTGACAGCAGAAGTATTAACTTAAAAAAAACATATCATGGGACTCATTTCATTCATTAAAAATGCCGGAGACAAACTTTTTAAATCAGAAGCACAGAGAGAACAGGAAAAGGCAGATGTTATCATTGCCCATATTAAAAAATTCGGATTTGATACAAGTGATATCCAGGTTAAGGTCGATGATGATAAGGTAATTCTGACCGGGAGTATCGATACTCAGGAAAACAAGAATAAAATTATTGTTACTGCAGGCAATGTTGACGGGATATCAGGTGTTGACGACTGGATAGTAGTTAAAAAACCACCTGTTACAGCTCCTCCGGAACCGGAAAAACAGTTTTATACTGTTAAGAAAGGTGATTATCTTTCCAAGATAGCGAAGGAAGTGTATGGTAACGCTAATAAATATATGGTGATATTTGAAGCTAATAAACCTATGCTTAAAGATCCGAATTTAATCTATCCTGGTCAGGTTCTGGTTATACCTCCACTTGATTAATGATATAATGCTAAACAAATCGGCCGGTTACAGGAAATTAGCAACCGGCTGATTTATTTTTTCCTGTTTTGTGCGAAAGACACCCAAAATAAATTTTATATAATTATTCCCGGAATTTAATGCTGTGCAAAACATTGATTCTTTTTTTTCCATGACACCGGAGGTGTCAATATCCAGTAGCCCGGGTTCCACCCCGGGAAAGGTGCATTACATCATAACAACAACCGTGGAGGGGTTGACTTCAAAATGACATCCTGACTGACGATAGCTTTTCTTGGTTGAAGAAGTTGAAGAAGTTGAAGCGGTTGAAGAGGCTTAGGGTTCAGGTTACATCGGAACATTGCGACGAGTTCTGAGAAAGCAGAATACAACACTTTCCGTTACAACCCACTCCCGCCTAAAGGGGGTTTTAATGTACTTTATAACATGGTTTTATGTTCACTTTATTTCCAACCCCCTGCCCCCTAAAAGGGGGTTTAATGTACTGCTATACAGTGCAATGTGCTATATAATTAAGAATATTTTTTGGGAGTACGGTGGAAGAATTTTTCCTGTTTTGTGCGAAAGACACCCAAAATGAATTTTATATAATTATTCCCGGAATTTAATGCTGTGCAAAACATTGATTCTTTTTTCCATGACACCGGAGGTGTCAACATCCAGTAGCCCGGGTTCCTCCCCGGGAAAGGTGCATTACATCATAACAACAACCGTGGAGGGGTTGACTTCAAAATGACATCCTGACTGACGGTAGCTTTTCCCCGGTTGAAAAAGTTGAAGAAGTTGAAGAAAGGGGGTTGAAATGGTTTTATTGCCACTGCCCCGGTGGAACCTGTACTATTGGAAGTCCAGCCCTTCGGGCTGAAGAACTTTCTGTGCTGTTTTGTGCGAAAGACATCCATATTTATAAGAAAAACTACTCTTTCAGCTATAAACTATCTGTTTATTTTTTACAGCTATCCTTTTTTTACCGGTGATTATTCTTGTTTTACCGAAATGTTACTGAATTTTAACTAAAAAAACTTGGTAAACTAAAATAGTTTTGTCATTTTCGCCAGCTCAATTTTTGTAATGAGTAACAGACAGAGAATTATAGAAACAGCTGCTGAAATGTTCAGGACCTATGGTGTCAGAGCTGTTACAATGGATATGCTGGCAAATCAGCTCAGAATATCGAAGAGAACTATTTATGAAGTTTTCAGAGATAAGGATGAGATGCTTATGGGGGTGGTGAAGTGGATGGCAGAAAAGCAGAAAGTATTAATAGCTGAAATTTTTGAAGGATCAGAAAATGTTATTGAAGGAATATTCAGGCTTTTTGAGGTAATGAATGAACATTATCAGAGGATGAGTCCGGCATTCAGGTTTGATATAGAGCATTATTACTCGGATATGATGGTTAAGGTAATGGAAAGTGATTCTCAGTCGGGTCTGAAGAATAATGAATTGATGATAAGTAGGGGTATTGATGAAGATCTGTTCAGAAAGGATCTTGACATTGAAATAACCAGTAGATGTCTTTATGAGATTATCATGACAGCTAACAAAAAAGATTTTCCTTCGTCACAGGATAAGAGCAGGCAGGAGGTTTTCAGGGATTTTTATATTAATTATCTGAGGGGTATATCAACTGCCAGAGGTCTGAAAATTATTAACTATTACGATAATAAGGAATAAAATAGAATAGAGTGGGGAAAGAACAGATTTATTATAAAGCTATATGACAATTAAAAAATAAAAAAATATACGTATGAAAGAAAAAATTATTCTGACACTGCTTATTTCGCTTTTTGTTTCATGTATGGCAAAAGGACAGGAGAGCAGTGACGGTCTTTATCTGACTCTCGGTCAGGCTCAGGATTATGCTATTAGCAATAACAAAACGGTGCTGTCGGCGCGTCTCGATGTGGAAGCATCACGGGCAGCATTATGGGAGACTATCTCCAATGCTCTTCCGAGCATAGAAGGATCCGGGACATTTAACGACAATCTGAAAATGATGACTACCCTTCTTCCGGGAGAGTTTTTTGGTCAGCCGGGAGAGAAGATACCTGTGACATTCGGTACAAAATTCAATACAGGCTTAACAGTCCAGGCTTCAATGCTTTTGTTTAATGCTCCATTATACATAGGTATTGAAACAACTAAGCTTGCCAGTAAGTTAAGTGAACAAAATCTTGTCAAAACGGAACTGGACATTAAGGAATCAGTCAGTGCTGCATATTTTCTCATTCTTGTTTCGGAAGAATCCTTAAGGATACTGGATGAGAATCTTGCCGGGCTGAATGAGATATTGAAATCGACGAGAGCAATGTATGAGGTGGGAATGGCTGAATCGACTGATGTTGATCAGATGGCTTCAAATCTCACCATGATGGAAAACTCACGGAGTTCTTTATTAAGAAATATTGAGCTTGATTACAATCTCTTGCGTTTTCAGCTGGGTGTGCCTTCGGACACAGAGATCACTCTTACTGAAACACTTGAAAGTCTTATTGAAGAGATAAACATTGAATCAGTTCTTTCTCAGGACTTTGATCTCCATGCCCATGTCGATTACCAGCTCATTGAAGGTCAGGAGCAGGTATCGGAGCTTGCCCTTAAATCACAAAAAGCCTCTGCATTACCTACACTGGCAGGTTTTTATAATTACGGGACCAATGGAATGGGAGACAAGGTAGGAGATCAGAGATGGTTCCAGAACTCGATGGTCGGTGTGCAGCTGTCTATCCCAGTTTTTGCGAGCGGACAAAGATATGCGAAAATAAAGAAAGCCAGAATTGAGCTTGAAAAAGCCAGGACTACCAAAGAACTGGTCTCCGACCAGTTGCTTATGCAGGAAAAACAGTTGAGATTCGACCTGGTAAATGCCAACCTGCAGTTCATCAATCAGAGAGAAAATATAGAAGTGTCAAAAAGAGTGTATGAAAGTATGGAAAATAAATACAAACAGGGGATGGCATCAAGTCTTGAACTTACACAGTCCAACAATCAATATCTTCAGGCAGAGAATAATTATATATCATCTCTCATGAGTCTTCTGCAGACCAAGGTGGCATTGGATAAATTATTGAACAACTTATAATCAAACTGAATAAATATCTGTAAATAATGAAATACTTAAAGACAATTCCGGCAATACTGATAAGCAGTATAATCTTTTCTGCCTGTTCATCAAGACCTGGTAGTGAAACGGTCGGTGATAACAGTACTCTTACCGGTGGAGAAAGAGGTGCTATACCTGTAAAAGTTACTGTTCTGGAAAAAACTAATATAGCCAGAACAATAGATTATACAGCCACTATATTGCCATACGAGGAAGTAAATGTGGCTCCTTCAAGTCCCGGCAGGATTGATGAGATTTATGTTGAAGTAGGGGACAGGGTCAACAGGGGTGATAATCTTTTCCTCATGGACAGGACTCAGCTTTATGCGCAGAAAGTACAACTGGCAAATCTTGAAAAAGATATGTTACGTCTTGATACCTTGTTGAAGACAGGAAGTGTAAGGCAACAGCAATACGATCAGGCCAGGACCCAGTATGAAGTAACTAAGACCAATGTAGAATTCATGGAAAGGAATACGCTTTTAAAAGCACCTTTTTCAGGAATCATTACAGGTAGGTACTTTGAGAATGGGGAAATGTATACGGGAACCCCTACCACTTCTTCAGGAAAATCTGCAGTAGTGACTCTCATGCAGGTTAACCCTCTTAAAATTAATGTGGCTATAACAGAACAGTATTATCCGCTTATTAAGGCAGGGATGAAAGCAGATATTACGGTTGATGTATATGAAGGAGAGGTGTTTACAGGAAGAGTGTTCAGGGTGGCTCCTACTATAAGTTCTGCGACCAGAACCTTCAATACCGAAATAGAGCTGGCTAACAGGAATGGGATGTTAAAACCCGGTATGTTTGCCAGGGTATGTCTTGATCTTGGGGAGGTTGAAACATTTGTTGCACCTGCAAGTGCCGTTCTTACTCAGGAAGGAACAAATGTCAGGTATGTTTTCGTTAATGATAACGGAAACGCCAGGAGAATAGAAGTTGGAATAGGAAAAAGATTTGATGACAAGCTTGAGATTATTTCAGATGATATAACAGAAGGAAGTCATCTGGTCATCGATGGGCAGTCCCGGCTTATTAACGGAGACTTACTGGATATTGTTGAATAAGTAATAAGACATTAAAAAAAGAAAAATGAGCATTTATAGTTCTTCGGTTAACAGGCCGGTAACCACAATTCTTGTATTCATTGGGGCAATGGTAATAGGTTTGTATTCTCTCACCCGTTTGCCGGTTGACCTGTATCCTGAGATGGAATTACCCTTTATAGCAGTCTATTCCATGTATCCGGGAGCAAGTGCTTCGGATATAGAATCGAATGTTACAAGGCCTCTGGAGGATGCAGTCAACTCTGTTACCAATCTTAAGGAGATGACTTCTTCAACAAGTGACGGGATAGCGGTCCTTCTTCTGAATTTCGAGTACGGGACTAATCTGGATGAAGCATCCAATGATGTCCGGAGCAGTCTCAGTTTTATCGAGAATTATCTTCCTGAAGGTTGCGAAAAACCTACAATTATGAAGTTTAATTCAAGTATGATGCCTATAGTCTATTATTCCATTACTGCGGATGAGAGTTATCAGGGACTTGAAAAAATACTTGATGAAAAGATAGTGAATCCTCTCAACAGAATTGAAGGAGTGGGTGCTGTTAGTCTGGCAGGTGTGCCCGGCAGGAAAGTGTATATTGATGTTGATCCCCGCAAGATGGAAGCCTATAATCTTACCATTGAACAGATAGGTAATATATTAAGGGCTGAGAATATGAATCTGCCTGCAGGTTATCTGGAGATGGGGAAGACCGATTATCCGCTTCGTATACAGGGAGAATTTCCGGAAAGTGATGTTTTGAAAGATATTGTTGTGACAAGTGTTAATGGCCAGAGTATCTTTCTCAAAGATGTTGCTGAGGTCCGTGACACAATACGGGAGACCAAGCTGGATACAAGGCTTAACGGGGCAAAGGGTATGTCGATGTACATACAGAAACAGTCGGGTGGAAACACAGTGAAAGTGACAAAAGAAGTAGAAGAAGCTCTTGCTGAACTGGCAAAAGATCTTCCCCCGGATGTTCAGATCCAGAAATTGTTCGACAGTGCAACTTTTATAAAGGATTCGATAAGCAACCTTACCGAAACACTTATGTATGCCGGTATATTTGTTATACTTGTTGTCCTTTTCTTCCTGGGTAGATGGAGAGCAACCCTGATCGTTATTGTTACGATCCCTATCTCTTTACTGGTGGCCTTTATTTACCTGTTTATCACGGGAGAATCAATTAATATTATTTCACTTACCTCCTTATCTATTGCCATTGGTATGGTTGTGGATGATGCAATAGTTGTACTTGAGAATATAACCAAACATGTAGAGAGGGGCAGCAGGCCGCGTGAAGCTGCCATATATGCGACCAACGAAGTATGGCTGGCGGTACTGGTAGCTACACTCACTGTAGTGGCCGTTTTCTTCCCGCTTACTTTTGTCACAGGACTTACAGGAGTGCTTTTTAAACAACTTGGAATGATAGTAACAATAACCATCATTACCTCCGTTATTGCAGCTATCACCCTTACCCCGACAATGAGTGCGCTTCTGCTGAAGTGGTATCCTATCAAGGAAAATGCTTCTTTCTGGACTTATGATGGAAGTATAAGGAAAGCCCTTGACTGGCTTGATGGTATTTATGAAAAGCTTTTACGCTGGGCACTCCATCATAAGAGGCTAGTCGTTATTTCTGCATTTATTATTTTCCTGGGTTCAATGTTACTTCTCAAATTTATTGATACGGAGTTTTTTCCGGAGGCTGATGAATCGAGAATAACAGCTACCGTTGAACTTCAGACCGGAACAAGAGTTGAAGAAACAGTACGCGTGGCAGACAGGATAACCAGTCTCCTTCAGGAAAAATATCCTGAGATAACCCTTATTTCCTCTTCAGCCGGAGCAGATGAAGAGGGAGGTTTCGCTTCTTTATTCGGAGGAGGCGGCACCCACAGCATATCATATAATATCAGGCTGCTTCCCGTTGAGGAACGCACAAAAACAATGTGGGATCTGACAGAAGAAATAAGAGGCGATCTCGCAGGTATTCCCGAAGTTGTTGACTTTACTCTAAATTCCAGCGGAGGATTCGCTTTAGGCAGTACTACTGTTGATGTAGAGGTGTATGGCTACAATATTTCAGAAACAAATATTGTTGCAGAGCAACTGGCAGAGAAGATGAGATCTATTGAGGGTGCCAGGGATGTGACCATCAGCCGTGATAAATCCAAACCTGAACTTCAGATAATATTTGACCAGAATAAGATGATGGCCAACGGACTTAATACTGCTACTGTAGCCACTGCTGTAAGAAACAGAGTCGACGGGATGACTGCCACACAGTTGCGGCAGTTTGGCGATGAGTATGATGTTGTTGTACGTTTTAAGAAAGATGCTGTTGCCACTCTTACCGATATTGAAAATATAGGTATTACAAATCCTTTGGGGCAGGTAATACGTCTTGGAGAGATAGCTGAAGTTAAAGAAACTATGTCGCCTCCAAGCATTGAAAGAAAAAGAAGGGAAAGAGTTGTCACGGTTTCTTTTACCCCTTATAAAAAATCCCTTACAAAGCTTCAGGCTGAAGTTGAACAGGCTATCAGTGACACTGATATCCCTTCAGGAGTAATGCTCCAGGTTGGTGGAGCCATTGAAGATCAGACGGAATCATTTATGGATATTGCATTCCTTATTGTGGTAAGTCTCATACTTGTTTATCTTGTTATGGCATCGCAGTTTGAATCCCTGAGGATACCCTTTATTATTATGTTCTCAATTCCGTTTGCATTCTCCGGAGTAGCAATTGCTTTATTCCTGACTAACACTACCCTTAGCATCATATCAGCTATAGGGGCAGTGATGCTGATAGGTATTGTGGTTAAGAATGCCATTGTTCTTGTGGACTTCATCAATCTCATGAGGGACAGAGATCATGAGGTTTATGAGGCTATTGAAATATCAGGGAAATCAAGGCTCAGGCCGGTTCTTATGACCTCAGCAACAACCATACTTGGTATGTTACCGCTTGCTTTAAGTACGGGTTCCGGGTCTGAACTATGGAGTCCAATGGGTATCTCTGTTATCGGAGGCCTTATCTTCTCGACTCTTGTTACCCTTGTTCTTGTACCTGTTGTGTACGCAATCTTTTCCAAACATGGAGAAAGGGCCAAAAAACTGGCTTTATATTCCGAAATGGATTTCTTTAACGGTAACGGGAACGATGATCAATAATTTAATACAGATACAATTATGAAAGCAATTATGATAATATTCAATCAGGCTCATACCGAAAGAGTTGAATATCTTCTTGACAGGCTTGAAATAAGAGGATACACCTTATGGGAAAATGTACAGGGGAGAGGAAGCATTACCGGAGTACCCCACCTGAGTACTCATACCTGGCCTGAAATAAACAAAAGCCTTCTTACTGTTGTTGATGACGATATAGCAGATACTGTTCTTGAAAAAGTGAAAAGGATAGATGCCATAAGTGAGGAAGTAGGGATCAGAGCTTTTGTCTGGGATATACTGAAAACTGTATAAAGAGGCCTGGATTAATAAAAAAAATACCTCCTTTTAAAACACAAGGAGGTTTTTTTTTAAATATATAAACACCCTCTATTCTTCCTCTTCTTCTTCCTGGTAGGCTTTTATGACTGCATCCTGCACTTCTGCGGGCACCTGTGCATATTCCGAGAATTTCATGGAGAAAATTGCACGGCCACCGGTAAGTGAACTGAGAGCTGTTGAATACTTATTCATTTCGGCGAGAGGGACTCTTGCTTTGATCACTTCGAATCGCTTGTCACTTGACATACCGAGAACCATTCCCCTTCGTCCCTGAAGATCACTTATCACGTCACCCATACGGTCCGATGGGACCATTATTTCCACATCGTAAATAGGTTCCAGAATTTTCGGGCCTGCGTTTTTGAAAGCCTGGCTGAATGCATTTCTTCCTGCCAGTCTGAAAGAAATCTCATTTGAATCAACAGGATGCATTTTTCCGTCATATACATAGACCCTTATATCGCGTGCATATGAGCCTGTAAGCGGACCGATTTCCATTTTTTCCATAATCCCTTTAAGGATAGCCGGCATGAAGCGTGCATCAATTGAACCTCCTACTATACAGTTAACATATATAAGTTTGCCTCCCCATTCAAGATCTATCACATCACGGTCCCTGACAGACAGTTTAATTTCTTTGCCTGCAATTTTCTGAGTAGTCAGTTCAGGGCTTCCCTCTGTATAAGGTTCAATTATCATGTGGACCTCTCCAAACTGACCGGCTCCGCCGGATTGTTTTTTATGACGGTAATCGGCCTGGGCTGACTTTGTTATTGTTTCGCGATAAGGTATTTTGGGCGCATTGAAGCTGGCGGATATCCTGTATATATTGTCAAGATGCCATTTCATAATATTCAGATGATATTCTCCCTGGCCATGAACGATGATCTGTTTCAGCTCTTTTGAATATTCCACTATAATTGTAGGATCTTCAAGCTGTATTTTGTTGAGAGCTTCTCCCAGTTTCTCGTCATCACTCTCGCTAAGTGCCTTGATAGCCGTCCGGTATTTGGGTTCAGGGAATTTGATCCCTTCATACTTCCAGTTATTGCCAGGGGCATTCAGAGTATGACCTGTTTTAGTGTTTTTAAGCTTGACAAGAGCTCCTATGTCCCCGGTATTAAGTTCCGAAACGCGGGACCTGTTTTTGCCTGCACACACATAGAGCTGTGACAACCTTTCTTTTGTGTTAGTATTGACATTTACCACATCAAGATTCTCGGAGATCTTACCTGATAACACCCTGAAATAGTTTATTTCTCCTATATGTTCTTCAATAGCCGATTTGAACACGAAAACTGAAGATGGTCCTGCTGTATCGGGCAAGATTTCATTCCCTTTGTCGTTCTTAATATGGGGCATATCAGTTATTGAAGGAGCCTCATTGACAATGAAGTTCAGAAGCCGGTCGACACCCATATTATTCTTTGCCGAAATACAGAACACAGGGTTAAGACTTCTTGCTGCAATACCTTTTGCAATACCTTTTCTTATCTCATCTTCTGTAAGAGTATCATTGGAAAAGAAAGCCTCCATAAGTGCTTCGTCACTTTCTGCAGCTTTTTCAACCAGAGTACCATGCAGTTCTTCTGCTCTGGCAGCATATTCAGCGGGTATGTCAACTTCCTCGGCCTTGCCTCCCTCTTTCCCGTAACGTAACATCTTCATCCTTAGGACATCTATCACAGAGTTAAAGCCTGTGCCTTCATTGACAGGAAACTGGATCAGAACAGCATTATTTGTAAGTCTCTCTTTCATCATTTCAAAAGACTTATCAAAATTGGACTTTTCATGATCAAGTCCGTTGATAACAAATAAAACAGGTTTTTCTGAATGTTCGCAGTGCCTGAAATGAATCTCGGTACCAACTTCTACAGCGTTTTGTGCATTTATTAACATTACCGCCAAATCGGAGGCAAACAGTGATGATATAACACCTCCACAGAAATCGTCCAGTCCGGGAGTATCAATGATATTGATCTTTTTATTCTCATATTCGGTATACAAAACAGCAGAAAAAACAGTATTCCCGTTTTCCTGTTCTATGGGACGATAATCGGAAGTGGTATTTTTCCCTTCTATTGTGCCTCTCCTTTCAATGATGCCTCCATTAAAGAGCATTGCTTCCCCAAGGATAGTTTTTCCTGATCCTGAATTACCCAGCAGAGCAATGTTCTTAATCTGGTCAACCTGGTATGTCTTCATGTTTAATGATTATTATTTAATTATTAATACTTCTCAATTTAGTATCTTCAGATTTGAAGACTGTCAGTCAGGATACCCTTTAAAAGATAAACCCTCTGTCTTTCCTTGTAAAAAAAGGATTTTCTGATTGTGTTTTCCCTGCCGGGAAACTGGTAAGGGAGCCTGTTTTTCAATTTATATTTTTATTACCTCCTTAAAATAGAGGGGACAAAATTAATAATTTTTTAAAAACTGATAATTAAAGAGGTCATAATTAAGTTTTTTTTATTTTCTTTGCACCAGTTTTTTGAAATACAGGAGTACCGGTTTTCCTTTCATTGGTAAGTTTATAAAAAATTTTCTGCGGGGAAGGTCGGGAAGTTACCTGTAAAAAACTTACAATTAGGGTTTAACAGACATAGTTGAAAGGGATGGCATGATATACACTTACTGATGTATTGTGTTTATGTATGTCACTAAATCAGGATGATAACAAAAATATTAGATACTGGTTTGTGTATTAAGATAAAATAAATACCTTTGCGAACCATTTTTTTAAGTAACAATTAATACTATAAATAACTGGAAATATGCCGACAATTCAGCAATTAGTAAGAAAAGGCAGGAAGAAACTGGTTGATAAAAGTAAAGCTCCTGCTCTGGACTCCTGTCCTCAGAGAAGAGGTGTTTGTGTACGTGTATATACAACCACGCCAAAAAAACCTAATTCAGCGATGAGGAAAGTAGCCAGGGTAAGGCTTACCAATCAGAAAGAAGTAAACGCTTATATTCCGGGTGAAGGCCATAATTTACAGGAACACTCCATAGTACTTCTGAGAGGAGGAAAGGTAAAAGATTTACCGGGTGTTCGTTATCATCTTGTCAGAGGTGCTCTTGATACCTCAGGAGTGGATGGCCGGACTCAGAGAAGATCAAAATATGGTGCTAAAAGGCCAAAGAAGTAACAATAAAGAGATAAGATAATGAGAAAATCAAAACCAAAGAAAAGGATTCTGTTACCGGATCCCAAGTACAACGATCCGTATGTAACAAGGTTTGTCAATAATCTTATGTTCAATGGGAAAAAGAATCTTGCTTATCAGATATTCTACAATTCGCTTGATATCGTAGGAGAGAAATTCAAGGATGAAGGCAAGACTCCTCTTGAGATATTTAAACAGGCTCTTGAGAATGTTACACCACAGGTCGAAGTAAAAGCACGTCGTGTTGGTGGGGCTACTTTTCAGGTCCCTATGGAAATACGTAATGATCGCAAAGTAAGTATAAGTATGAAAAACATGATTTCATTTGCACGGAAGAGAGCTGGTCATTCAATGGCTGAGCGTCTTGCAGCTGAACTCATGGCCGCATACAAGCTTGAAGGGGGTGCTTATAAAAAGAAAGAAGATACTCACAGAATGGCAGAAGCCAACAAGGCTTTCGCTCATTTCCGTTTCTAAATCATTGTCAGCTATCAGCAGTTAGATGGATAAAAATCTGAAATATACCAGAAACATCGGGATCATGGCCCACATTGATGCGGGAAAGACCACAACTACAGAAAGAATTCTGTATTATACAGGTCGTACGCACAGGATGGGAGAGGTTCATAATGGAAATGCCCAGATGGACTGGATGGTTCAGGAACAGGAAAGAGGTATAACTATCACATCAGCTGCAACAACTGCTTACTGGAAATATAACAACGAAGACTATAAGATAAATATAATTGATACTCCCGGACATGTTGATTTTACTGTAGAGGTTGAAAGGGCACTGCGTATTCTTGATGGAGCAGTAGCCGTTTTTTGTGGTGTCGGAGGAGTTGAACCCCAGTCAGAAACTGTCTGGAGGCAGGCTGACAGATACAAAGTTCCCAGGATCGCTTTTGTCAATAAAATGGACAGGTCGGGTGCCGATTTTTACAGTGTGGTGCAACAGATGAAGGACAAGCTTCATGCAAATGCTGTACCCATACAGATACCAATTGGCAGTGAGGATGGCTTCTCCGGAATCATCGACCTTATCAATATGCAGGCTTTTATATATGCTGAAGATGATTTACTGGGTGCGAAATATCAGATTCAGGAGATACCAGAAGATATGATGGGCGAGACTGAGGAGTGGCGTGCCGGCCTGGTTGAAGCTTTGGCCGATGTGGATGACACTCTGCTTGAACGGTTTATTGATGATAATGAATCAATAACCGCTGATGAGATAGTGCTTGCTCTGAGAAAAACAGTAATAACAGGAAATGTTATTCCTGTCCTTTGTGGGTCGGCATTCAAGAATAAAGGAATACAAAGTCTGCTCAATGCAATTACGGCATACCTGCCTTCTCCGCTTGATGTTGGTGCAGTTACGGGTACCGATCCCAGAAATGAGGAAAAAATTACACGTGACCCGGATAATGACGGCCCCTTATCAGCGCTTGTCTTTAAAATAGCCACCGACCCCTATGTGGGACGACTGGTTTTTATAAGGATATATTCAGGGATTCTTCATGCCGGAGATACTATCCTTAATGTAAGAACAGGAAAGAGAGAAAGGATAAACAGACTGTATCAAATGCATGCCAATAAACAGAATCCCAAGGAAAGTGTTTCAGCAGGAGATATATGTGCGGTAGTCGGGTTGAAAGATCTTAAGACGGGAGATACACTCTGTGCTATACATAAACCGATACTTCTGGAATCGATGGATTTTCCGGAACCGGTACTGGGGGTTGCTATTGAGCCCAAAACTCAGGCTGATGTTGATAAATTATCACTGGCTCTACAGAAACTGGCCGAAGAAGATCCTACATTCCAGGTTAAAATCGATCCGGATAGTGGACAGACAATCATCAATGGAATGGGCGAACTTCATCTGGAGATACTTGTTGACCGATTACGGAGAGAATTTGATGTGGAATGTAATCAGGGGGCACCTCAGGTAGCATACAAAGAAGCCCTGACAACAACATTCGAGTTACGTGAAGTATTCCGCAAACAGACTGGAGGAAGGGGTAAATTTGCAGATATAACCGTTGAATTATCACCTGCCGACAACGGAATAAGAGGATTGCAGTTTGTTAATGAAGTGAAAGGCGGTAATATACCGAAGGAATTTATTCCGGCAGTGGAAAAAGGTTTCCTTGAAGCAATGTCTAACGGCCCTCTGGCAGGATTTCCAATGGAAAACCTCAAGGCAGTTCTCAAAGACGGCTCTTTCCATCCTGTTGATTCCGATTCGCTTTCTTTTGAAATAGCAGCAAGACAGGCTTTCAGACGTTTTGCAGGGAAATGTAATCCTGTCATTCTCGAACCTGTTATGGCAACGGAAGTTGTTACTCCCGAAGAATATGTGGGTGAAGTAATAAGTGATTTTAACAGGAGAAGAGGAAAGGTTGAAGGCATGGAATCAAAGGCCGGACTGAGGGTCATACGGGCAAAGGTGCCTCTTGCAGAAAGATTTGGCTATGTAACTATACTCCGGACTCTTACTTCGGGAAGGGCGACCTCTACAATGGAATTTTCCCATTACGAAGAAGTTCCGGCAGAGATTGCAAAAAGAATTATTGAAATTACAAAAGGTAAAATTCTATAAAGATGAGTCAGAAAATCCGTATCAAACTGAAATCTTACGATCATAATCTGGTTGATAAATCGGCAGAAAAGATCGTAAAAACAGTAAAATCTACCGGGGCGGTGGTCAGCGGTCCTATACCTCTCCCAACCCATAAAAAGATTTATACTGTTCTCCGGTCTCCATTCGTCAATAAAAAGGCTAGAGAACAATTTCAGCTGTCTTCTTACAAAAGGCTGCTCGATATTTACAGCTCAACACCAAAAACAATTGATGCTCTGATGAAACTTGAGCTGCCAAGCGGTGTTGAAGTTGAAATCAAAGTGTGAAACCAGTAATGTTTAAGAGATGCAGGGATTAATAGGAAAAAAGATAGGAATGACCTCTCTGTTTGATGAGGAAGGAAAAAATATTCCATGTACCGTTCTACAGGCAGGTCCATGTGTTGTAACCCAGGTCAAGACAGTTGCAAAAGATGGTTATTCGGCTGTGCAGCTCGGATTTGACGATAAAAAGGAAAAAAACACAACGAAAGCTGAAATGGGGCATTTCAGGAAAGTAAATACCGCCCCAAAGAGAAAAGTTGTTGAATTTTCGGGATTTACCGAAGATCAATTCAAGGCAGGAGAGACGGTAACAGCAGAAAAACTCTTCAGCCCTGACGAATGGATCGATGTCAGAGGATGGTCAAAAGGTAAGGGATTTCAGGGTGTTGTACGACGTCATGGCTTCGGAGGTGTTGGAGGAGTGACTCATGGCCAGCATAACAGAGGCAGAGCTCCGGGTTCTTTGGGTGCATCATCATATCCTTCAAGGGTACTCCCGGGTATGAGAATGGCCGGACGAATGGGAGGCAATAAAGTAATGTCCATGAGTCTGCGTATCATCAGACTTATGGCTGATGAGAATATAATAATAGTTAGTGGATCAGTCCCTGGTCCAAAAGGTGGTTACGTAATAATTACAAAATAATGGAATTAGCTGTTGTCAATATTAATGGTAAAGAAACCGGAAGGAAAATTATACTCAATGATTCCATTTTCGGTATAGAACCTAATGACCATGCCATATACCTCGATACCAAACAGTTCCGGGCTAATCAGCGCCAGGGAACTCACAAGGCAAAAGAAAGAGGAGAAGTGTCCGGCAGTACCCGGAAACTCAAAAGGCAAAAAGGAACAGGTACTGCCCGTGCCGGTAGTATAAAGAATCCCCTGTTCAGAGGAGGAGGAAGAGTATTTGGTCCGTCTCCAAGGTATTATGGGTTCAAACTTAATAAGAAAGTTAAGCAATTAGCCAGGAAATCAGCACTTTCCTATAAGGCTGCTTCCAATAACATTATTGTTGTTGAAGATTTTTCATTCGAAGCTCCAAAGACAAAGGAAATTGTGAAAATAGGCGATATGCTCAATATTGCAGATAAAAAAACACTTTTTGTTTTATCGGAACAAAATAAAAATATATATTTGTCATCCCGAAATGTGCAAGGGGTTGAAGTTATAACTGCAAGTGAATTAAACACATATGAAATTATGAGAGCTTCAACTTTAGTTCTCGCGGAGAGTGCAATTGACGTTTTGCAGGCAACATTTGAAAATTAGAAAACTTTGAGTAATGGAAATTTTGCTTAAACCAATAGTGACGGAAAAAATGACAAACCAGGGTGATAAATATAATCGCTATGGTTTTCTGGTTGCCAAAGATGCAAACAAGATTCAGATAAAGAAAGCTGTGGAAGAACTGTATAGTGTTACTGTTGACTCGGTTAACACTATCCGTTACGGAGGCAAATTTAAGTCACGTAACACCCGGTCAGGTCTTCTGAAAGGCAGGACAGCCTCAGTAAAGAAAGCAATAGTGACTCTTGCTGAGGGTAATAAAATAGATTTCTATAGCAATATATAACTAAGTATGGCAGTCAGAAAGATCAAACCTGTTACACCAGGTCAGAGAAACAAGATCATCAGTGCCTTTGATACAATCACAGGTACAAAGCCGGAGAAATCTCTCCTCCTACCGCTGAAAAAATCAGGAGGAAGGAATGTTAACGGCCACAGAACTATGAGGTACATCGGCGGCGGTCACAAAAGGATGTACAGACTAATCGATTTCCGCAGGGAAAAAGATGGAGTGCAGGCAACAGTTAAATCAATAGAGTATGATCCGAACAGATCATCAAGGATTGCCCTTGTTGCTTATGAAGATGGAGAAAAAAGATACATCATTGCTCCTGCCGGATTACAGACCGGACAGGTAATTATGTCGGGAAAGAATGCCAGTCCCGAGATTGGAAACACAATGTTTCTCAGTGATATTCCCCTGGGTACCATTGTGCATAATATAGAGCTTAAACCAGGAAAAGGAGCAGCGATGGCCCGTAGTGCCGGCACTTATGCGCAGTTGTCAGCCAGAGAAGGGAAATATGCTACCATAAAACTGCCTTCGGGTGAAATTCGAATGGTTCTTGTTTCCTGCAGGGCAACCATAGGGGCTGTATCAAATCCTGACCATAATCTTGAAAAATCAGGGAAAGCTGGTCGTTCACGCTGGAAAGGACGTCGCCCGAGAGTGAGAGGTGTTGTAATGAATCCTGTCGATCACCCAATGGGTGGAGGTGAAGGAAGAGCTTCAGGAGGACATCCAAGATCACGTAATGGTATGCCCGCCAAAGGATACAAAACAAGGGATATTAAAAAATATTCTGCAAAACATATTTTAGAGAGAAGGAAAAAATAACTGATATAATATGAGCAGATCAATTAAAAAAGGACCTTTTATAGATTACAAGCTTGAGAAGAGAGTTCTTGAGATGAATGAAGGAGTAAAGAAATCAGTGATCAAGACCTGGTCAAGGAGATCAGTAATATCCCCTGACTTTGTCGGGCATACTATAGCAGTTCACAACGGAAATAAGTTTATCCCTGTGTATGTAACAGAGAATATGGTAGGTCATAAACTTGGCGAATTTGCACCTACCAGAACATTCAGAGGGCATTCCGGAAATAAAAAATAATTGAAAAACTATTACAGAGATGGGTGCAAGAAAAAGAAATACAGCTGAACAGCGAAAAGAGGCAGCAAAGACCATGTACCATGCTGTCCTGAGAAACTGTCCTACATCGCCAAGAAAGATGAGGCTGGTTACCGGACTGATCAGCGGAAAGGATGTGAACAGAGCCCTTGATATTCTGAAATACAGTCCACAGGAGGCTTCACGCAGACTTGAAAAACTGCTCCTTTCTGCCATTGCCAACTGGCAGGCAAAAAATGAAGGCATAAGGATCGAAGACAGTAACCTCTATGTAAAGAGAATTCATGTCGATGGAGGTCGTACCCTGAAAAGGCTCCAGACAGCCCCCCAGGGAAGAGCTTACAGACTGAGAAAAAGATCAAATCATGTAACTCTTGTTCTGGATAGCAGAAATAATGAAATTGAAAACACATCAAACTAATTCAGATGGGACAAAAAGTTAATCCGATAGGAAACAGACTGGGTATTATTAAGGGCTGGGATTCAAACTGGTATGGAGGAAAGGACTTTTCCGGAAAACTTGTTGAAGATACAAAGATCAGGGAATACCTGAATGCCAGGCTGGCCAAAGCCAGTATCTCAAAGATTATTATTGAAAGAACTCTTAAGCTTATCACGGTTACTGTCAATACAGCCCGTCCGGGTATTATCATTGGTAAGGGAGGGCAGGAAGTAGACAAGCTGAAGGAAGAGCTTAAGAAGATAACAAAGAAAGAAGTTCAGATAAATATTTTTGAGGTTAAGAGACCGGAACTTGATGCCAATATTGTTGGCAGCAATGTTGCGCGTCAGATTGAAGGTAAGATTTCCTACAGAAGAGCTATTAAGATGGCTATAGCATCAACCATGCGTATGGGTGCAGAAGGTATTAAGATAGTGGTGTCTGGTCGTCTTGGAGGTGCTGAGATGGCAAGGACAGAGACATATAAGGAAGGCAGAATCCCTCTCCATACTTTCAGGGCTGATATTGATTATGCTCTTGCAGAAGCTCATACAAAAGTTGGCCTTATTGGCATAAAAGTATGGATATGCAACGGCGAGGTCTATGGTAAAAGAGATCTTAGTCCGAATATCGGTGCCAGGAATGCCAAGGCCAAAGGCCTGAAGAAAGGGAAGCAGAGGAACAGGTAGCAGAATAAAACAATTTAAGATATTGAACCATGTTACAACCAAAAAGGACAAAATACAGGAGGGCACAGAAGGGGAAAATGAAAGGGAATGCACAGAGAGGCAACCAACTGGCATTCGGGTCATTCGGCATCAAGGCCCTTGAGCAGTGCTGGATTACCGGAAGACAGCTGGAAGCTGCCCGTCAGGCTGTGACACGTCACATGAAACGTGAAGGACAGCTCTGGATAAGGGTTTTTCCCGACAAGCCAATAACAAAAAAACCTGCAGAAGTTCGTATGGGTAAAGGTAAAGGAGCTCCCGAGGGATTTGTAGTACCTGTCACTCCGGGCCGTATCCTTCTAGAAGCTGAAGGAGTGTCTTTTGAAGTAGCAAAGGAAGCCCTTCGCCTGGGTGCCCAGAAACTGCCAATATCAACCAAATTCGTGGTAAGACGCGATTACGTAGAGTAATAAATAAGTATATAAAATGAAAACTTCAGAAATAAGGGAATTAAGCACACCTGATCTGATCGAAAGGATCGATACAGAAAAGACTATGCTGGTGCGTATGAGACTTAATCATGCCATTACACCCCTTGATAACACGCAAAAGCTAAAACAGGCAAGAATCACTATAGCCCGTTTGCTTACCGAGTTACGGAAAAGAGAATTAACACAGAAATCTAATTAGCCTGGAATAAGCAATGGAAAGGAATCTCAGAAAAGAACGTACAGGGGTTGTTGTCAGCAACAAGATGGACAAATCGATTGTTGTTGCCGTCAAAAGGAAAGTTAAACATCCTATTTACGGTAAGTTTATAAACAGAACCAGAAAGCTGATGGCTCATGATGAATCAAATACATGTAATATCGGCGATACTGTCAGAATATCGGAGACCAGGCCTCTGAGTAAAAATAAAGCCTGGAGACTAGTCGAAGTAATTGAAAGGGCCAAGTAATTATGATACAGCAGGAGAGCAGGCTTTTAGTAGCCGATAATTCGGGCGCCAAGGAGGTCTTATGTATCCGGGTGCTGGGTGGTAGCAAAAAACGATACGCTACTGTAGGCGATAAAATAGTTGTGAGTGTCAAATCAGCACTTCCTTCAGGCGAGGCAAAAAAAGGAACAGTGAGTAGGGCTGTTGTTGTAAGAACAAAAAAGGAAATACGTCGCTCAGACGGATCGTATATAAGATTTGATGATAATGCAGTAGTACTGCTGACTAACCAGGATGAGGTGAGAGGAACACGTATTTTCGGTCCGGTAGCCAGAGAGCTCCGTGAAAAATACATGAAAATTGTCTCACTGGCACCAGAGGTGTTGTAATTATAAAAACGACAACGATGCAAAAGAAGATACATATTAAAAAGGGTGATACGGTCATGGTAATAACCGGAGAATCAAAAGGTCAGAAAGGAAGGGTTCTTGAGGTTGACAGAAAGGATAACAGGGCTATTGTGGAAGGAATAAACCTTATTTCGAAGCATACCAAACCCAATTCAAAAGCCCCCCAAGGCGGGATTTTAAAAAAGGAAGCCCCAATCAATATTTCAAACCTGATGCTTATTGACCCGGCTTCAGGAAGTCCTACCCGTATAGGGAGAAAACTGAACGATAAAGATAAGTTAGTGCGATATTCAAAAAAATCAGGAGAGGAGATTAAATAATGTATGTACCCGCGCTGAAAAAAAAGTATAAAGACGAGATCGTCCCTGCATTAATAAAGGAATTTGGTTATCCTACTGTAATGCAGGTGCCCAGGCTGGAGAAAATAGTACTCAATCAGGGTGTTGGACAGGCAATAGCTGACAAGAAACTTTTGGAATCCGGTGTGAAGGAATTATCAGATATAACCGGACAAAAAGCAGTTCTTACCTATTCCTCAAAGGATATATCCAATTTCAAACTAAGAAAAAATATGCCAATTGGTATAATGGTTACTCTGAGGAAAGACAGGATGTATGAATTCCTTGAAAGACTGATAGCTGTAGCATTACCCCGTATCCGCGATTTCAAGGGTATTAATGCCAAACTCGACGGAAAAGGAAATTATACACTCGGTATAACTGAACAGATAATATTCCCTGAGATCGATCTTGACAAGGTTACCAGGATAATGGGCTTGCAGGTCACTTTTGTCACTTCTGCAAAAAGCGATGAAGAGGCATTGGTTCTGCTGAAAAATTTTGGGTTACCATTTAAAACATCTAAAAACTGAAAATATGGCTAAGGAATCAATGAAAGCCCGCGAAGTTAAACGAGCAAAACTGGCTGCCAAATATTCTGAAAAACGAGCAAAATTAAAAGCTGAAGGTAATTATGTTGCCTTAAGCCGCTTACCAAGAAATTCTAATCCCAACAGGCAAAGAAACCGTTGTAAGCTGACAGGTCGTAGCAGAGGATATATGAGACAGTTTGGAATAAGCAGGATTACATTCCGTGAAATGGCTTCATTTGGAATAATACCCGGCATTAAGAAAGCAAGCTGGTAGAAATAAGTAATGGAAATAAACTATATAAACAATAAAAGATGACGGATCCGATTGCAGATTTGCTGACCAGAATAAGAAATGCCATTATGGCCGGTCATAAAGTAGTGGAGGCACCAGCATCCAATCTTAAGAAAGAGATTGCCAGAATATTATTTGAAAAAGGATATATTCTCAGCTATAAAGTGGTTGATGATGAAAGCAAACAGGGAATTCTGAAAATAGCTCTCAAATATAATCCTAAGAATAAAAAACCTGCAATAAAAGGATTGCAGCGTATCAGCCGCCCGGGTCTCAGGTACTATTCAGGTGTCGACGACATTCCAAGAGTGTTGAATGGACTGGGAATAGCTATTATTTCAACATCAAGGGGCCTAATGACCGACAAAGAGGCAAAGAGGGATAAGATTGGCGGTGAAGTGTTATGTTATGTTTACTAAAAGGAGGAAAAATTAATGTCACGAATTGGAAAATTACCTGTAGCCCTGCCCGGAGGTGTCACTGTCAGCATAAGCGACACCAATCTGGTAAGTGTGAAAGGACCACTGGGTGAACTGAATCAGGTTATAGATAAAGATCTTAAAGTGGAGGTCGCTGATCAACAAATCGTTTTGTCACGGCCTTCTGATTCAAAAAACCACAAATCCCTTCATGGTTTGTACAGGGCATTGATTGCCAATATGGTAACAGGGGTCTCTCAGGGCTTTAAAAAAGAACTTGAGCTTGTGGGGGTCGGTTATCGTGCTGAAGCAAAAGGACAGCAACTGGAACTAAGTCTGGGTTATTCACATGATATTATCGTTGAACTTCCAGGAGAAGTGAAGATTGAAACAAGGACAGAAAGAAGAAGTAATCCGGTAATTACACTGACATCAATAGATAAACAGCTCCTGGGTCATGTGGCTGCCAAGATCAGATCTCTCCGTCCACCGGAACCTTACAAGGGTAAGAGCATAAAATTTGTGGGCGAGCAGCTCAGAAGAAAGGCCGGGAAATCTGCAAGTGTTTAATTCTGTAAAAGCGTATTACAATGGCTCTAACTAAATTGGAAAGAAGAACAAGGATCCGGATGAGAATCCGGAAAAAAATAAGTGGTACTGCAGAAAGGCCAAGACTTGCAGTTTACCGGAGTAACAAACAGATCTATGTTCAGGTTATTGATGATCTGAACAGGGTAACTATTCTTTCGGCTTCTTCAAAAGAAAAAGAAATTACTTCTAAGACTGCTGTCCGGAAAACAGAACAGGCAAATCTTGTTGGCAAATTGCTGGCATCCAAATGCAAAGAAAAAGGAATAGAGAATCTTGTCTTTGACAGAAGCGGATATAAATATCATGGAAGAGTTAAATCATTGGCTGATGCAGCCAGAGAAGGCGGCTTAAAATTCTAACAAACTATGGCAGAAGGAATAAGAAAAGTAAAAACCAGTGACCTGGAGCTCAAAGACAGGTTGGTAAGTATACAGAGGGTTACTAAAGTAACTAAGGGAGGACGCACATTCAGTTTCTCAGCAATTGTTGTTGTCGGAAACGAAGATGGTATTGTCGGCCATGGTCTGGGGAAAGCCAGTGAGGTAACAACAGCTATTGCAAAAGGAATAGAGGATGCAAAGAAAAATCTTATCAGGGTTCCTGTAATAAATGGCACAATACCACACGAGCAGATAGCCAAATTCGGAGGTGCAAAGGTCTTTATCAAGCCGGCTTCTCCTGGTACAGGTGTCAAGGCAGGAGGTGCTATGCGCGCAGTGCTCGAGAGTGTGGGAGTCAGGAATGTCCTTGCAAAATCAAAAGGTTCTTCCAATCCTCATAATCTTGTTAAAGCAACTTTAGCTGCACTTCTTCAGGTGCGCGACCCTTACTCAGTGGCCGCACAGAGAGGTATTAATATGGAAAGAGTGTTTAATGGTTAGTAAAGAAAAACACAAATGACAAAGATTCGAATAACCCAGGTGAGAAGCAGGAACAGAAAACCAGAGAGACAGAGAAGAACTCTCCTTGCTCTTGGTCTGAGAAAGTTAAACCATAGCGTGGAGCACGAAGCAACACCCCAGATACTGGGTATGGTTGAAAAAATAAAACACCTGGTAAAGGTTGAAAATATTTAAGGTATAATCTTTATATAAATAGAGTAATGGATTTGAGCAACTTAAAACCTGCAAAAGGATCAGTTAAGAAAAACAGACGCCTTGGTCGCGGCCAGGGTTCCGGCAGGGGAGGTACATCCACCAAAGGACATAAGGGAGCGAAATCAAGATCGGGAAACTCAAAAAAAATAGGTTTTGAAGGAGGTCAGATGCCTCTGCAAAGACGTGTTCCGAAATTCGGCTTCAAAAATATTAACAGAAAAGAATATAAAGGAATCAATTTAGGTGTACTTCAGAATCTGGCAGATAAGAAAAATCTGGATAAGATCGATCCCGGAGTGCTTATTGAAGCAGGACTGATATCTAAAAATGCACGGATAAAAATCCTTGGGAAAGGTACACTTGAAAGAAAACTTGAGGTTCATGCACATGCGTTCAGCAAAACAGCTGCTTCTGCAATTGAAACTAAAAATGGAGCAGTCGTAATACTTTAATTTCATGAGACTTATTCAGACCATAAAAAATATTCTTAAAATAGAAGATCTTCGTGCAAGATTACTCTATACCCTGGGAATCATTCTCTTATACAGATTCGGGAAGTATGTCACTCTTCCCGGAATTGATCCCTCACAGCTTGAGGGACTGAGAAACCAGACCTCCTCTGGTATTATGGGATTGCTGGACATGTTCTCAGGAGGAGCTTTTTCACAGGCTTCAATATTCGCACTTGGAATTATGCCTTATATATCTGCTTCCATTGTGATTCAACTCTTGGGAATAGTCTTTCCCTATTATCAGAAATTACAGAAGGAAGGAGAGAGCGGACGTCGTAAAATGAATCAGCATACAAGATACCTGACTGTTATAATACTTATTCTTCAGGCACCTACCTATCTGGTCAACCTGAGTGCTCAGCTGCCAGCTTCGGCGTTTATCCTGAAAGGTACTTTTTTCACAATATCCTCTGTGATAATACTTACTGCAGGCACAATATTTGTTATGTGGCTGGGAGAAAAAATAACAGACAAGGGTATTGGAAATGGTATCTCACTGATTATTATGATAGGGATTATTGCCAGGCTGCCTTCAAACTTCGTTTTTGAAGCCGGAACCAGACTGGGAGGAGCAGGAGGAGCTATTGCACTGATTGTTGAAGTGGTATTGCTTTTTGTAGTTGTTCTGGGAACAGTCCTTCTTGTACAGGGAACCAGACGTGTTCCGGTTCAGTATGCAAGAAGAATAGTGGGAAATAAGCAGTATGGAGGTGTTAGGCAGTATATACCGCTAAAAGTGAATGCAGCAGGTGTCATGCCAATAATATTTGCCCAGGCTATTATGATGTTGCCAATTATTATTGCAGGTTTTTCCGTTAATGCAACTTCCGGATTCGTTGTGGCTTTTTCAGATATGTACGGGTTCTGGTATAACCTCGTAACAGCACTATTGATCATCGCTTTTACATATTTTTATACTGCCATAACAATAAATCCTGTTCAGATGGCTGAGGATATGAAGAAAAACGGAGGATTTATTCCCGGAATAAAACCAGGCAGAAAAACTGTAGAATTCTTTGATATGATCATGTCAAGAATCACTCTGCCCGGGTCAATATTCCTGGCTATTATTGCTATTCTTCCGGCTCTTGCAGTGCAGGTTGGGGTCACTCCCCAGTTTGCACAGTTTTATGGCGGGACATCTCTCCTGATTCTTGTGGGAGTTGTACTTGATACACTCCAGCAAATAGAGAGTCACCTGCTTATGCGTCATTATGATGGTCTGATGAAAACAGGCCGGATAAAAGGCCGGACCGGTGGGGTTACGTCAATTTAAATATAAATTATTTCGTTCTTTGATGTTGTATCTGAAAACTGATGAAGAGATAGCTTTGATAAAAGAAAGCAACCAGCTGGTATCGAAAACCCTGGCCGAAGTAGCCAGGCATATACAGCCGGGGGTGAGCACTCTTTATCTGGACAGTATAGCAGAGACATTTATCCGTGATCATTCTGCTGTTCCGGCTTTCAAGGGTTATAATGGTTTTCCTGCCACACTCTGTACCTCAGTTAATGATCAGGTTGTTCATGGTATACCGTCGAAATATACTCTGAAAGAAGGAGATATTATTTCTGTTGATTGCGGAGTGATTCTTGACGGTTGGTATGGTGACAGCGCCTATACTTTCCCGGTGGGAAATATAAAGCAGGAGGTTAAAAAGCTTATCGATTACACCCTTGCTTCCCTGGAAGAAGGTGTTAAAGAAGCTGTTGATGGCAACCGTATTGGTGATATATCGAATGCAGTGCAGACAAAAGCCGAAAGCGGAGGATTCACTGTCGTAAGGGAACTGGTAGGACATGGAATAGGGAAAAATCTTCATGAACCTCCGGAAGTACCTAACTTCGGCAGAAAAGGCAGCGGACATAAAATGTCGAGGGGTTTGGTTATATGTATTGAACCTATGGTAAACATGGGAAGGAAAGAAACTGTACAGTCACGTGACGGATGGACTATAAGGACTATTGATGGAAAACCTTCTGCACATTTTGAATATGCAGTTGCAGTTAATAAGGGTAAGGCAGACGTATTGACAACATTCGGATTTATTGACGAAGTATTAAATAACATGTAAGCCTATGGCTAAACAACCTTCAATTGAGCAGGACGGCACAATTATCGAAGCCCTTTCAAATGCAATGTTCAGGGTGGAACTGGAAAACGGGCACGTTATAACAGCTCATATATCAGGTAAAATGCGGATGCATTATATTAAAATACTGCCCGGAGATAAGGTAAAAGTGGAAATGTCACCATACGATCTGACAAAAGGACGAATAACATTCAGGTATAAATAAAAAATATTAATAGATAAAATAATGAAAGTAAGAGCATCTGTTAAAAAACGTAGTGCTGATTGTAAGATAGTCAGAAGGAAAGGACGTCTTTACGTTATTAATAAGAAAAATCCAAAGTTTAAACAGAGACAGGGATAATTTGATTAATTTTGCAACCTATTTAAGAAAAATAATATATGGCACGTATTGTTGGTGTAGATTTACCAAGAAATAAAAGAGGAGAGATAGGCCTTACGTATATTTACGGAATAGGCAGAAGCACAGCTCAGAAAGTACTTGACGAGGCTGGCGTAAGCCGTGATGTAAAAGTTGAGGACTGGAATGATGAGCAGATTAATAATATCCGCCGTATTCTCAATGAGAAATATAAGCTGGAAGGAGAATTACGTTCTGAAACCCAGATGAATATAAAGAGGCTTATGGATATTGGATGTTATCGGGGTGTTCGTCACAGAATTGGTTTGCCTGTTAGGGGGCAGAGTACAAAAAACAATGCCAGAACACGTAAGGGCAGGAAGAAAACTGTTGCAAACAAGAAGAAAGCTACTAAATAATAATATATTATGGCAAAAAAGACCGGAGCATTAAAGAAAAGGATCGTAAAAGTTGAATCGTCTGGACAGGCGCATATCCATTCATCGTTTAATAATATTATTGTGACACTGACCAATAATTCGGGTCAGGTCATATCATGGGCTTCAGCCGGCAAGATGGGATTCAAGGGATCCAAGAAGAATACTCCTTATGCAGCGCAGATGGCATCGGAAGAGTGTGGCAAGGTAGCTTTTGACCTTGGATTGAGAAAAGTAAAAGTATTTGTCAAAGGTCCGGGTTCAGGAAGAGAATCAGCAATCAGGTCTCTGGCAAATATGGGAATAGAAGTAACGGAGATTGTCGATGTAACACCATTGCCACATAATGGTTGCCGGCCTCCCGGAAGAAGAAGAGTTTAATAATTGTAAAGTTTAGTTGTCTGAAATAAATTAATTAGTGTAATGGCAAGATATACCGGCCCAAAATCAAGAGTCGCAAGAAAGTTCGGAAGCCCTATCTTCGGCCCCGACAAACACCTGGAAAGAAAAAATTTCCCTCCGGGACAACATGGAATAAACAGGAAGAGAAGAAAAACTTCGGAATATGGTATCCAGTTACTGGAGAAACAGAAGGTGAAATATACTTATGGTGTTCTCGAACGCCAGTTCCGTAAAGCTTTTGATAAAGCATCACGATCAAAAGGTATAACAGGTGAAGTCCTTCTGCAAATACTGGAATCCCGGCTTGATAATACTGTTTATCGTCTGGGAGTGGCTCCTTCAAGAGCTGCCGCACGTCAGCTGGTTTCACACCGTCATATTACCGTTAACGGTCAGATCGTTAATATCCCGTCATATGAATTACATGCCGGAGATATTATCGGGGTGAGGGAGAAATCCAAATCCCTCGAAGTAGTAGCAGATTCATTATCTGTAAATAATTCTGGTAAATACTCATGGCTCGAATGGGATGATGCCCAGATGGCAGGAAAATTTATGAATAAACCTGAACGCTCCGAAATACCGGAAGAAGTAAATGAACAACTGATAGTAGAATTGTATTCAAAATAATAATATAAGATAAATTTTATGGCCATATTATCATTCCAGAAGCCCGATAAAGTAATAATGCTGGAAGCAACCGACAGACTCGGACAATTCGAGTTTCGTCCCTTGGAACCCGGCTATGGTATTACTATAGGCAATGCTCTGAGGAGGATACTGCTCTCTTCACTCGAAGGGTATGCCATCACAACAGTGAAAATAGATGGTATCGACCATGAGTTCTCAACCATAAAAGGGGTTATCGAAGATGTTACTGAGATAATACTTAACCTGAAGCAGATCAGATTCAAAAAAATTGTTGAGGATGTCGACCAGGAAAAAGTAACTATTAAGATAGCCAATAAAGAAGTACTCAAGGCCGGCGATCTTAATGACTTTTTCAGCAGCTTCGAGGTACTTAATCCCGATCTGGTGATCATGAGGATGGAATCTGATGTGAAGATCAATATGGAACTATCTGTCAGTAGAGGTCGCGGATACGTCCCCGCTGAGGAAAATGAACCTGTTGACAGTGAATTCGGACTTATTGCTATCGATTCTATATTTACTCCTATAAAGAATGTGAAATATTCTGTGGAAAACTATCGTGTTGAACAGAAAACTGACTACGAGAAATTATTGATAGAAATAGAAACAGACGGTTCCATCCATCCGAAAGATGCCCTTAAAGAGGCTGCCAAGATACTTATTTACCATTTTATGCTTTTCTCTGATGAAAAGATAACACTTAATTCCGATGAAAAGCTGGATAATGAGGAGTTTGATGAGGAGGTTCTCCATATGAGACAGTTGCTCAAAACCAAACTGATAGACCTCGATCTCTCAGTCAGAGCTCTTAATTGTCTTAAGGCAGCAGAAGTTGAAACACTTGGTGACCTTGTCAAGTTCAATAAGAATGACCTTCTTAAGATCAGGAACTTCGGAAAGAAATCACTTACCGAACTTGATGAATTACTGGAATCAATGAGCCTTTCATTTGGAATGGATGTAACCAAATACAAGCTTGATAAAGATTAATTTGAAATTTGTGAGGATATAGAGATGCGACATTCAAAAACCATAAACCATTTAGGAAGGAAAAGTTTACACAGAAAAGCGATGCTGGCAAATATGGCGGTATCACTTATTATACATAAGAGGATAACTACCACAACAGCCAAGGCAAAAGCCCTGAAAACTTATATCGAACCGCTCATAACAAAATCGAAAGACGATTCAACTCATTCCAGAAGAGTAGTGTTCAGTTATCTGCAGGATAAAGATGCTGTGTCAGAATTATTCAGGGATATATCTCCCAAAATAGCTGACAGGCCGGGAGGTTATACCCGTATCCTTAAAACAGGGAACCGTATCGGAGATAACGCTGAGATGTGTATTCTGGAACTTGTTGATTATAATGAAGCAATGTTGGGCGGAACAGACACAGGTAAGACCAGAACACGGCGCAGAAGAACCGGAAAGAAAAAAACAGAATCTGTTTCTAAAGCAGCAAAGAGTGCCGGAACTGCACCTTTAGCTGAGGCTGTAAATACAAAAGGCGACAGTGCCCCACCGGCAGAGGAAGAAAAAGTTAAAACCGAAGTAACTGATGTAGCCAACAGCACAGAAGAGGCTGAAAAACCCGTTGAAGAAAGCACAGAAGAAAAAGATAACAAAGAAGAAGATAAATAAGCTTCTGTTATGATTATCATAAAAGGGATCATCAGTCATAGCTGTATCCCTTTTTTTTGTATATTGCATTAATGTTTAATAAAAATTCAATAATTTATGAGTCAAATAGTTAGTGTTCATGCTCGTGAGATACTTGATTCCCGCGGCAATCCTACAATCGAAGTTGATGTTGCAACTGCCAGTGGTTATTTCGGACGTGCTGCTGTTCCCTCAGGAGCATCCACAGGTGAAAATGAAGCTCTCGAATTGAGGGATGGTGATAAAAACCGTTATCTCGGAAAAGGCGTTCTTCAGGCTGTACATAACGTAAATAATGTTATTGCTGAAGAGATAAACGGCATGGAAATTACCGATCAGGGAGGTATTGACAAAAAAATGATAGATCTTGACGGAACCAGCACCAAGAGTAATCTTGGAGCCAATGCCATTCTTGGAGTGTCCCTCGCTGTGGCAAAAGCTGCAGCCCAGCTTCATGGATTGCCCCTTTTCCGTTATATAGGAGGAGCGAACGCAGTAACTATTCCCGTCCCTATGATGAATATTATCAATGGAGGCTCTCACTCAGATGCTCCAATCGCATTTCAGGAGTTCATGATAAGACCGGTAGGAGCGCCATCCTTCCGTGAAGGACTGAGAATGGGAGCAGAGGTCTTTCATTCTTTGAAAAAAGTATTGAAGGGCAGGGGACTGAGTACCGCAGTGGGTGATGAAGGTGGTTTTGCACCAACACTGGGAGGTACGGAAGATGCCCTGGATACTATTATGAAAGCTGTTTCAGAAGCAGGGTACAAACCCGGCATTGATATAAAAATTGCTCTTGACTGTGCCGCATCAGAATTCTATAAAGATGGTATATATGATTATACAAAATTCGAAGGAGAAAAAGGAGCGAAAAGGACATCAAAAGAACAGACCGATTATCTGGAACAGCTTATTGCAAATTATCCTATTGATTCAATAGAAGACGGAATGGCTGAAAATGACTGGGACGGATGGAAATTACTCAACGACAGAATTGGAAATAAGTGCCAGATAGTAGGTGATGATGTATTTGTAACCAATGTGGAATACCTTAGGAAAGGTATCGAATTGGGTTGTGCTAATTCTATTCTTATAAAGGTTAATCAGATCGGTAGTCTGACTGAAACACTCGATTGTATAGAGATGGCTCACCGGGCAGGATATACAACTGTCATTTCTCATCGTTCAGGTGAGACTGAAGATTCGACAATTGCAGATATTGCCGTTGCAGTCAATTCAGGTCAGATAAAGACAGGTTCCTGCAGTCGTACCGACAGAATAGCAAAATACAACCAGTTACTCAGAATTGAAGAGATGCTGGGCGACCTGGCTGTTTACGGTTATAAAAAATAAAATATCCTATGGATATTAACCCTTCCCGTTTGACTTAAGACGGGAAGGGTTTTTTATGCAGTGTTGTGTAGCGCTGTCTGTTGTTTATAACAACAAACTCAGATCTGTTTCCTGATGCCTTATTCTTCGTTTCTGTCACATTTTCCAACGTTATTAACAATTGTTAATAACTCTTGTTCATATCAGGTTTACAACAAGGAATATAAATTATTGACATGAGTAATTATATAAAGTATATTTGGTATATCAGGTGAGCGATAAAGGGCTGCTTGAAAGATGTGGAAACGGAAATGGTTTCTTAGTTGAGACAGTATCCGGTTCATTCAAACCTAAGGGTTTGCGCATCAGCAAAGCCGAAGTCTGTACTAAGGGAACCTGGTTGCAAATTAATCCCCGATGTACGGAAAGTCGAAGAATACCGGAAACGTTCTTTCAACGACTAAGTAACAGGGCTTCATAGAGACAGAAGACTTCGGTCCGATCTCAGATGAAAAAGTACATGATCCTTAGGGTGACTGTACCAGCCTGAATGACACTTCGTCCCGGAAAGTCCCGCCGAAAGACGGGAACAAAAGGACAGCCGGATGGACCTTCTGTAAAAAGAAGGACCGGAAGGCCATGGGTTACAGAACACTGCTTCGGCAGGAATATGTAACCGGCCATAATAACAGTAACCTGACGCCGTTTGCGGCTCTGGTTGCAGACGGTGAATGGGAACTACTCTTAAGGATTAGTTCCCATTATTGTTTGATTGCTGCCTTCATTAACAGCTGGGTATTCTCATTGCCCCGATATTGGTACCCCCTGACATTACGGAAAATATGTCACGGATTTGTCTTTTTTTCTGTGATCATATTCTCGTATATTTGATCCATATAACCATCTTATGGCATACTCAGGATTGATACGCTTCATAAGGGCACTTGATGAAGCAGATGAACTATTAAGGATTAAAATTTTTGCCGATCCGGTCCTCGAAATAACCGAGATAACTGACAGGGTATCCAAAGCCGGAGGGAAAGCTCTGCTCTTTGAAAATACCGGAACACATTTCCCCCTTCTTATTAATGCTTACGGGTCTGCAAAAAGAATGTCCATTGTTTTTGGCAGGAAGAATACAGAAGAAACTGTGAATGAAATAATCTCACTGTTCAGCCTTTTCTCAAATGCCTCAGGCACATGGCTCAAAAAACTATCATCTTTACCTGCCCTGATCAAAGTAACAGGTTATATGCCGGTAAAGACGAAGCGTAAAGGTATTTGTCAGCAAATTATAATAAAAGATCCCGATCTCTCAATACTTCCTGTTCTGAAATGCTGGCCACACGATGGAGGAAGGTTTATTACCCTGCCAATGGTACACACAGTGCATCCTCTTTCCGGAGATACCAATGTAGGGATGTACAGAATGCAGATCATGGACAGGAATACGACAGCTATGCACTGGCAAAGACATAAAACCGGAGCAAATCACTGCGAGGCATGGAGAAAAACCGGACGTAAAATGCCCGTCTCAGTAGCTCTTGGAGGCGATCCTGTATATGCCTATTCAGCCACTGCTCCTATGCCTGAAAATATGAACGAATATATACTTGCAGGTTTCCTGAGGAAAAAGAAAGTAAAAATGGTCAAATGCATTACCAATGACATTTACGTCCCTGATGATGCCGATTTTGTTATTGAAGGATATGTTGATCCCAATGAAGAAATGACCGTTGAAGGTCCTTTTGGTGACCATACAGGCTTCTATTCACTGCCGGGTTTGTATCCCAGGTTCCATGTGACCTGTATAACCCATGCTGCCAAAGCTTGCTATCCGGCCACTATTGTAGGGATACCTCCCATGGAAGATGCATGGCTTGCCAAAGAAACAGAGAAAATATTCCTGGCACCACTGAAATTAGTGATACAACCTGAAATAGAAGATCTTCATATGCCCGATGCCGGAGTAGCACATAATCTGGCTATAGTAAAAATCAACAAATCATATCCGGGTCAGGGAAAAAAAGTGATAAACTCCTTATTCGGAGCAGGGCAGATGATGTTCACCAAATACATGATTGTTGTAAACGGGGATATTGATATACGGAATTATAAAAGCTTATTCACCCATGTCAGTAAAAATGTGGATGTGCGTTCTGATCTGATCTTTACCACAGGTCCTCTTGATGTTCTGGATCATTCTTCCGACTCGTTCTCCGTAGGAGGGAAAATGGGCATTGATGGTACGGAAAAGATGAAAGAAGAAATAGGCAGTTATGGAGATTTCAATAAAAATAAAGGACACTCTGACAAGGCAGGACCAGAAGAGTTTCCGGGAGAAAATGAAGGGAAAACAAAAATTAATATTTTTCCGGAACTCAATATGATGGTGTTGGGTCTTAATACCCGTAGCGACAAGGAACTTGTTGAGCGCACAAAAGTGTTTCTGCGTAATAAAAAAGACCAGACCTCCTTCCGCTTTATTGCTGTTGTAGATCACACTGTTGACATAACAGATATTTTTATGGTATCATGGCAGCTGCTGTCGAATGCCGATCCCCTAAGAGATATTTTGATCATTCATGATAACACTGTATTTATTGACGGATCACTAAAGGTTTTCACCAATCGTGGTTTCCCCAGAGAATGGCCGAATATTGTATGTTCTTCGGAGGAAACAATAAAGGCTGTTGACGAAAAATGGAAATCTCTTGGCGTGGGGCCTTTCATTCCTTCTCCATCATTAACCTGTTCAGCACTTTACCTTCAGGGTGATGGTAAAGTGATTGTAACTTAACATAAACATTTTTACTGTTTTATAGACTAGTAAGACTGCTTTTTTTACTAAATTTGTCTTTATCTGATGGGATGTGTCTGCTTTACATACTATTGTTATCTGTTGTTATCATCAGGCAGATTACTTGTTGCTATGGCTCAGGGAAATACTGATATTGATTTTTCCGGATTTAATATAACTATCCTGTTGGCGGGAATATTTATCGGACTGGCAGTTATACTGGCTTTGGCGTATCTGGCAAACAGCTTGTTCGGTGTCAGAAAAAAATTAAAAGAAAAGACTAAAGCTCTTGACAGGGCTGAACAGTTGATAAGCCACCTCGAATTGCGGGATAAGGATATGACCGATTCACTTATCTATGCACAGAGGATACAGGAAGCCCTGTTTCCTTCAGAGGACTTTTTCCGTAATTATTTTCCCGATTCTTTTGTTTATTTCAAACCGAAGGATATTGTAAGCGGTGATTTTTACTGGGTAGGAGAAAAAGGAGATAAGATATTTGTAGCTGCAGCTGATTGTACGGGCCATGGCGTTCCGGGAGCCCTTATGTCGGTCATAGGACTCGATATTATCACTAAGACGATTCTTGAAGCAAATATTGAAGATCCTTCCGCAGTGCTGGAAGTGATGAATAAAGACCTTGAAAAAATGTTCAGCCGGGAGAAAAATATTGGGACGATTATCCGTGACGGGATGGACCTTGGTCTTTGTGTCATTGACAGAAAGAGGAAAAAAATTGAATATGCAGGTGCTTTCTTTCCTATGTATCTTATCCGTGATAATACTTTAACTGAGATTAAAGGGGATAAATTTATCATTGGAATGAATCCCAAAGGGCTGAAATATACCATTCATGAAATTGATATAAAGGAAGATGATATAGTTTACATATTTTCTGACGGATATGTTGATCAGTTTGGAGGGGCTGAAAACAAAAAATTCATGTACAGACGGTTCAGATACCTCCTTTTGCAGATACACAGATTTTCTTTTAAAGATCAGAAGTCAATCCTGGAAGAAAATATGCGGTCGTGGATGATGGAGAACAGCCAGGTTGATGATATTATGGTTATAGGGTTCCGGCCTTTGACAGGGGGCAGTTAGATATATTTCTTTATTTTTTCGATCAACGCTGAAGGTTGAAAAGGTTTGCTGATATAATCATCAATACCGGCCGATATACATTTCTCCCTGTCTCCCAGCATTGCGTTTGCTGTAATTGCAATTATGGGAATATGTGTACTTGTACTTGATTCAAGTGCTCTTATTTTTTCTGCAGCCAGAAGACCGCTCATAACCGGCATCTGTATATCCATAAGGATAATGTCGAAGCTGGATGTGCCAAACTTGTCAAGAGCCTCTTTCCCATTTGAAGCAGTATCAATACTGTGTACAAGCGGCTGAAGGGTCAGCAGTGTTATTTTCTGGTTTATCAGATTGTCTTCAACAAGCAGAATTTTAATATCTTTTAATTCCTTATGCACTCTCTCTTTTTGCATAAGTTCTCCTATTGTAGGCGAGACAGTATGTGTTTTTATATCATTTATAATGTTGGTGAAAGGCAATCTGAAATTCAGAACAGTGTAACTGACTCCGAACTCCTGATTATATGTCCCTCTGCTGCCTGATATCATTCTTGCTGCCAGGCTCCTGTTTATCTCCTTTTCATTGATCAGTACAATAACTTTATCTATCTCTATGCGGAACCCTATCAATATTTCATTAAGACTTTCTTTTTCATTCTGAAGACTGATAGCGACTCTGGTCCCTCTTTCCGAACTGTGGTTTTCAATAGTATTGAAGATATCCAAAAGGATCTGTTTGAGAATAATAGGATCGCCAAAACACTCACAGTCATTGTAGTTCGTATTGTTGAGTTCAAATTCGATGTTGGCTTTGTCTTTAAGATTATAAAGCTCAATAGTGTTCTGGATTGTGGAAAGAATATTGAATCGTATATATTTTCTTGGTTCCAGGGTTATATTATCAGCTGACTGCATAGTCAGTTCATTAACAGTGGTTACCATGTTGTTTGTAGATGCCATGAATGTCTCAAGCAGTTCTTTCTGTTTTTTCTGGAGACCTGATTCCATAAGCATATCAGTTATTATTACCACATTATTCAAAGGTTCTCTTATCTTATGGGAAAAATCAGATATGAGATTATCCATTTTTTCGTTTGAAGCCGAGATTTCCCTGAGAGAATTTCTTGCATTGTTGAGAAGATAAATAATTTTTTTCGTGAGTAATATACCGATAGCTGCTGTTATTATTAATATAACACCGGCAAAGAAAGGTGTATCAGCAATTATCAGTATTATACCTGTAATCAGACCGGTTAAGGCTGCATAAGACCACATAGTAATTCTTTTGAGTGCAGACCGGCCAGCTTCACCAATTATTGTTTTCCCGGGATCTTTAATCATAATTTCAGGTTGAGAAGTGTAAAAATAAACAAAATAAGTAAAAGATATACATCAACAAGATATATAAGCCTTTTAAATGAAATCGTTAAATTTGCAGTAACGGTATGATATTTGAACTGAAAAAGAAAAAAGACATCGTTATGAAAATGACAACCGGGATTCTTATTTGTATGGCCATTGCTGGTTTTTCAGGTCCAAACTATCCTGTGGCTGCACAGGAGAAGGTGGAAATGGTTAAATATACTCCTGATTTCAAATTCACTGACGGAGTATATCTGAGTTTTGAACAGGTAAGAAATAATAAGCCCATCCCCAAGGCCAAGCTTCTTACTTCTACTGATTATAATGACAAGGACTTTTTTAAGAATTTATTTGAATCAGAAAAGATTTATTATTATGATGAGATGGGGATAAGACAGGAAATAGACAGATCATCGGTGTGGGGTTATTCAAGAAACGGCGTTCTTTACGTGCAGATACAGAACAATTTTAACCGTATAACATTTGTTGGTTCTATCAGTCATTTTATTGCTGATATTTTGTCATACGATTCACGTTATTATAATTCTCCCTATGGTTATGGTTACTATAATCCTTATTCATATTATTCTCCCTATTCTTATTACGGATATGGTGGCTATAGCCCTTACGGATACTATGGCTATCCCTATGGGAGGAGTTCCATGACAAGGAGTGACGTTAAACAGTTTATTTTTGATTTTGAATCTGGAAAGGTCATGGATTTTGACCTTGAGAATACGAAGCTGATGTTAATGAAAGATGAGCAACTGTATGAGGAGTTTGTACTTTTACCCAGGAAAAAACAGAAAGAACTAATGTTTGTTTATATCCGTAAATTCAATGAAAAAAACCCTCTTTATATACCTGAAGCCCAATGAAAAATATTAAGAAAGCCCTTGTTGTTGTGTGTGTGGTTTGTCTATCAGCCATAGCTGATGGACAGGCTCCTTTCCCATCTCCTGATGAAATAAAGCAATTCAGTTCTTCAACAACCTGTGTTGTGTTTGAAGAATCTACTTTTTCTGCTTTCAATGCTTACATAAAGGATGCTATGGATGACTACTGGGAAATAACGCCTTTTGAGTTCATTGACAGGGATGAATTCAATACCAGGAAAAATGATCCTTCGTTTTCATTTATTTTGCTCACAGAAACGGTTTTTGAAAAAGACAGATCAAATACAACATATAATTTCATCAATCTCATTCAGGGGAAAAAAGTTGGTTCACTGGCAGAGAATCCCGAGATATGTGCTGTTCCCCTTTCATCTTCTTCTGAAGACGATTTTGATTTTGGATATAAGCTCGGTGCTGTTTTATCTTTTATGCAGCAACATGCACGACTCATTCTTGAAGACCCCTCGAAAACCGGAATGAGATACCTGAAGTATTATAATGTCAATGTTCCTGATGTACAGGGCAGGACTATCCTGGTCAGGAAAGAAGATCTGTCTCCGGCTATATCCACCATTGAGCAGATCAGGGATATTTATTCCGGCAGGATAGAGATTGTATCCGAAGAAGAAATCGTAAAAGCTATTGAAGAAAAGAGAGCAAACACCGTCATTCTTCATGAAGTAAGTCCTGCTGATGACGACCAGGGTCAGGGAATATGTTTTAAGATGCTTATCGGTACGGATAATGCCAGGATGTATTATTATAACGAACATAATATTAATTCAAGAAATCCCGGCGGTCTTTTACCTTCCGATCTGAGACGTCTTGCAAGGTTTAATTGATGCATCATTTGAATAATATTGACGTCTTTTCAATAAAAACATAACATGGAAGAAATAAGACAATTTTCAGAATCAGAGAGAAATTGGGCAATGATATGTCATTTATCGGCTTTTGCAGGTTTCTTTTTCCCTTTTGGAGGTATTATAGGGCCCCTGATTTGCTGGCTGTCAAGAAAAGATGAATCAATGTGGGTTGATGAAAACGGAAAGGCTTCAATGAATTTCCAGCTTTCAATACTTCTGTATATGGTCCTGGCTATTCCTCTGTGTTTTATTCTGGTAGGTATTCCCATAATAATCATTTTAGGTTTCCTGAAAGTTATCTGTATAGTAATTGCCAGCATCCGTGCAGCAAAAGGTGAAATCTTCAGATACCCCATTTCAATACCTTTTATTCAGTAATAATTCAGGGTCTCCTTTTTCTTTCCTTCCTTTGGTATATTCTTTTGTCTTTATACTTTTGTCTTTTATCTTATAAGCAATGTCTACAAGACCTTCTATACCCAAAGGAACCAGGGATTTTTCTCCCGATGAAATACTAAATAGGGAGTTCATTTTCGACACTATTAAGAGTGTTTTTAAATTATATGGATATCAACCTGTTGAGACGCCTGCTATGGAAACTCTTTCCACACTTCTCGGGAAGTATGGTGATGAGGGAGACAGGCTTATATTCAGGATACTGAACTCCGGTGATTTCTTTTCAGGCCTGAGTGATTCTGAATTGTCGGAAAGGAACCTGAGTAAAATAGCAGGACAGATATGTGAGAAAGGTTTGAGGTATGACCTGACTGTTCCTTTTGCCAGGTATGTGGTACAGCATCGTGATGAGATAGTCTTCCCTTTCAGAAGGTATCAGATACAACCAGTCTGGAGAGCTGACAGACCCCAGAAGGGTAGGTACCGGGAATTTTTCCAGTGCGATGTTGATGTCATAGGAAGCGATTCATTGTTAAATGAATATGAATTAATAAGGATTATTGACAATGTTTTTTCCAAACTGAAGATCAATATCCGGATAAAGCTCAATAACAGAAAAATACTGTCGGGTATAGCTGAATATATTGGTGAGTTCGAAAGAATCACGGATATTACCACTGCTATTGACAAGATAGAGAAAATCGGCCTTGATGCGGTTAACCTTGAATTAAAAGACAAAGGGGTGTCCGAAGAAGCTGTCAGGAAGCTGCAGCCTTTGCTTGCGATTGAGGGTGGAGCAGAGACAAAGCTTGACAGGCTGGAGAATCTTTTGTCAAAATCAGCTACAGGGATGAAAGGTGTTTCTGAAATGAGGGAGCTTTTCTCTTATGTTGAGTCCGGTATTCTTTCAGGGATGGTGGAACTTGATATTACCCTGGCCCGGGGACTGAACTATTATACGGGTACCATAATGGAAGTTAAGTCTGCAGATGTTAGTATAGGTAGTATTTGCGGAGGCGGAAGATATGATAATCTGACAGGTGTTTTTGGTATGGATGGTATATCCGGTGTGGGAATATCTTTCGGGGCAGACAGGATATATGATGTTATGAAACAGTCAGATCTGTTCACCGGGATTATCTCTGCCTCATCACAGGTGCTGGTTATTAATTTTGGTCAGTCTTCTGTCGAATACGCTTTTAAGATCCTTGAATTATTGAGAAATCTTGGAGTAAAAACAGAGTTCTATCCCGATCCTGTTAAGATAAAAAAGCAGATGACGTATGCTGATAACAGAAAAATTCCTTTTATTATTATTCCCGGAGAAGATGAGTTAAAGGCCGGAGAGGTGACAGTAAAAAATATGGCTTCAGGAAAACAGAAAAAGATACCCTTCAGAGAGCTTAAATCTTTTGTTTTGTCTGATATATCACCTCTGCGGCAAATCACCTGATCCATTAAGGGTTTTGCCTGTGGGTTTTTGTCCCGCAAAGCTGTAGCTGTATTTTCGCTTACAGAACGAAAAAATGTAAATTTGATTATTAAATAACTATAACTGAAATATAATGGCTCTTCAATGCGGAATTACAGGCATAACCAATGTGGGAAAGACAACCATTTTCAATTGTCTGTCAAATACCAAAGGCGAAACAAATGCTTTCGCATTCAGTGCCTCCAGATCCAATATCGGTGTTGTACAGGTACCTGATAGACGGTTATATGAACTGGAGAAACACCAGGTTACGGAAAAAATAATCCATACCACTGTTGAAATGGTTGACATACCCGGACTTGCCAAAGGATCGAATAAGGGTGAAGGTGTCGGGAATAAATTTCTGGGTGACATTCGCAGTACAGATGCTCTTATTCATGTTCTGAGATGTTTTGATGATGAGTCTTTGCCTCATGTTGACGGATCTGTTGATCCGGTACGGGATATGGAAACGATTGATCTGGAATTACAGGTTAAGGACCTGGAGTCAGTTGAAAAAAAAGCAGAAAGACTCAGGAAAGCCGCCAGATCGGGCGACAAAGAAGCTGCAGCCAGTCTTTTGGTGCTTGAACGCTTCCGGGAACACTTTGAAAATTTTAATAATGCCCGTACTCTTGCTTTAAAAGAAGAAGAAAAAAAGGTTGTCGATGATCTTTTTCTGCTTACTATGAAACCTGTTTTGTATATATGTAATGTGGATGAAAAATCAGCTGTAAGCGGAAATCATTACGTTGATGCTGTAAAGAAATATCTGGAAGGCAGTGATGCTGAAGTAATAATCATTGCCGGAAAGACTGAAGCAGAGATAGCCGAACTGGATAAGCCTGAAGATCGTGCTGCTTTTCTCAGTGATGCAGGGCTTGATGAACCGGGTGTTGATAAACTGGTAAGAGCTGCTTACAGGCTTCTTGACCTGCAGACTTTTTTTACTGTAGGACCAAAAGAAATACGTGCATGGACTATCAGGAAAGGTATGACAGCCCCCCAGGCTGCCGGAGTTATCCACAGCGACCTGGAGAGAGGCTTTATAAGAGCTGAAGTGATGAAATACAACGATTTTATCACCCTGGGGTCAGAACACGCATGCAAGGAAGCCGGGAAATTTTATATTGAAGGCAGGAATTACATTGTGGAAGATGGTGATATCCTTCACATCAGATTCAATGTCTAGTATTATGTATGATAAAAGGACTATTCATAATATTCTTTTTTCTGCTATCTGCCGCTGGGGAGTGTTTTTCCCGGAGTGATGATCTGAATGACGACAGATTAAGGCAGATTGTCTGTGATTACGGTCAGGCACGAGTCACAATCCCTTTCCTGGGTATCCGGCAGACAAATGAACTCAGCCGTAAGCTCTCCATAAGTTCTGTAAGAAATAATACAGTTGAGATAGTCCTGTCTCCTCTGACCCTGGAATGGTTCATTGATCAGAGATTAAACTATAAAATCAGGGCACCGTACGACCCAAAGGATCTGATAACAGCTTCAGACAAGGGTCAGGCAGCGGAATGGAACACTTACCCTTCCTATTCACAGTACATTGAAATAATGCAGGGATTTGCTGAAAACTATCCCGCTATATGTCTTCTTGATACAATAGGAACAAGTAATTACGGGAAGTTGGTTCTTGCTCTTAAAATATCGGATAATGTGTCGGTTGATGAGGATGAACCTGAGACATTCTATTCATCAACAATTCACGGAGATGAGACCGGCGGATTTGTCCTGATGCTAAGGCTTGCAGATTATCTTTTGATGAATTATCAATCTGACGTAAGAGTAAGTGAAATGATAAATAATCTGGAGATATGGATCAACCCTTTGGCTAATCCTGATGGAACTTATGGTACTGGTGATCTGATTAGTTCTCCCATACGTTTTAATGCCAATGGCTACGATCTGAACAGGAACTTCCCGGATCCTGCAACCCCAAATACAGTGACACAGACAGAAACAACTGATATGATCACTTTTATGAGGGAGCATAATTTTGTGCTATCGGCAAATTTTCATTCAGGGACCGAGGTGGTTAATTATCCATGGGACAGCCGTGCCCGACTGCATGCTGATGATGAATGGTTTTACTCTGTCAGTAGAAAATATGCAGATACTGTTCATCGATATTCTGTTCCCGGTTATATGACTTTTTTACAGGATGGAGTTACCAACGGATATATGTGGTATTCAATAAACGGAGGACGTCAGGATTTTGTGACCCGGGAGTTACAGGGGCGTGAGGTGACTATTGAACTGGATTATGATTACATTACACCGGCGGAAGATCTTGGTTCATTATGGGAATATAATCACAGGTCGTTGCTGGGATATCTTGAAAACGCTTTAAGTGGCATACATGGCAAGGTGACCGACAGCAAAACAGGCGATCCGGTGAAAGCCCGTATATTTGTTTCCGGGCATGATATCGACAGTTCACATGTTTATTCACGTTCTTCAACAGGCACTTTTGTCAGACTTATTTCCCCGGGTGCCTGGGACCTGTTGGTCACTGCTGAAGGCTACCTTCCTGTGAATGTTGATAATGTCCTTGTTACAGAAAACAGCATAACAAACCTGAATATTGAAATGCTTCCTTTTGTCAACCCTGTTGATACCATCGGGACACCTGTGCTTATTCTTTATCCGAGCCCTGCCAGGGAATCAGTGAGAGCTGTATTACCGGAGGATTTTTCAGGACAGGTACGTATCGCACTGTATGATTCCGGAGGCCGGAAGATCAGGGATTATTATGAAAATGCTACAGAGGATCTTCCCCTGATGTTAGATGTCAGACATCTTCCTGATGGAGTCTATGTTGTGCTTGTCAGTAAAACCGGATCATCCCTGAGGTGCAGGAAAAGATTTGTTGTTGTCCGCTAAAGAAATGCTTATTTTTCCTATGGATTATGTATTCCTATTGTAACTCTGTCCAAAAAGCCTACTTTTGGAACTTGGTAAATTTTGTAAAAATTAAATACTAAATACAACAAAAACTGTCCGGAGATATATGAACAATAATAAATCACTAAAGGGAATACTGATACTCTTTCTTTCTGTTTTTTTTATAAGCCTGGCCGGAGGCCAGAGTGCCTATATACCTCCGGATAAACCCAGACTTGTAGTTGGGATAATTATTGAACAATTAAGGTACGATCAGCTTGAAAAGTTCCGTAACCGTTTCGGAGAAAACGGCATCAGGAAATTATTGAATGAGGGTACCTATTTCCAGAATGCATCATATAATTATATCCTTACTCAATCGGCACCCGGACATGCGACAATAGCTACAGGAGCAGAGCCTTCTGTTCATGGGATAACATCTGATGACTGGTATGTACCGCTTAAAGATGAGCTGATAAATTGCACAAAGGATCTGTCAGTTGCTCCGGTGGGTGGTAGTTTCGAATCAGGCTTGCATTCTCCGGTGAATCTGCAGTCTTCGACATTTTCAGATGAGCTCAAAATGATGACTAATAAAAACGCTAAGGTCTTTGCTGTCGGAATGAAAGAGGGCCCGGTTATTTTTTCTGCAGGGCATGCAGCTGATGCTGCTTACTGGTATGATAATACTACCGGAACATGGATGTCGAGTACATATTTCACAGATTCTCTTCCTGGCTGGGTGCTCGATTTCAATGCAATGAAATATTCTGAAACATATCTGACAAATACATGGGAATTATATAAATCAGATGCAGATTATTCTGACTGTCTTCCCGATATTAATTTCCATGAAACGGGTTTTGATGGGATTAATTATTTCCCGTATGATATGAAGAAGATAAGCGCAAAGCGTAAGAACAATGTGGATCGTGATTATTCGATGCTAAGAGAGATACCTTTGGGAAATACATTTACAACAGATTTTGCTATCCGGTTGATAGAGAACGAGAGCATGGGGCAGGATGACATAACAGACTATATATCTATTTGTTACACATCTACTGATTACATAGGTCACAGGTTTGGTCCGTCATCAATGGAGATGGCCGATGCTATTTTACGTCTGGACAGGGATATTGAGAATCTTCTTAATTATTTGAATAACAGTCTGGGAAAGAGGAATATACTGGTATATTTCACTTCTGCTCATGGTATTTCGGAAATTCCGGGAGTTTTGGAAAATAACAGGATCCCTTCAGGTCATTTCAAACAAAATCAGGCTTTACAGCTTCTCCGGAGTTATCTTAATGCCTCATACGGAGAAGGAGACTGGATAAAAGGGTATACTGACAGACAGATATTTTTAAACAGGACTCTTATTGAGGATGCAAAACTATCTCTTGATGAAGTACAGAAGAAAGTAGCCAGGTTCATTGTACAATTTTCAGGTGTTGCCTCGGCATATCCTTATTCAGCTTTTGAGACAAATGATTTCAGTAGTGGTAATCTGAAGAGGATATTAAATAATTTCAGTCCCCAACGATCGGGAGATGTTATTATTACGCTTAATTCAGGCTGGATTGAGAGGGGAGATGAAAATTATGTTGCAGATCATGGTTCTCCTTATGAATATGATACACATGTTCCTCTGATATGGTATGGGTGGGCAGTAAACAAAGCAACGGTGACACGGAAAGTGAATATGACGGATATAGCTCCGACACTTTCATCATTATGCAAAGTTCCTGTTCCCAATGCATGTACAGGAGAGCCTATGTTTGAATTGTTCAGGTAATATCTTGTCTGGAAATGGTATCCCGTAGTCTGCAGGCTTCTGTCAGGAGTTCCGGGTTATCTTCGCAACCGTTGCCCAGTATAATAAGATTGGCGCCCGCTTCAAATATATCTGATATTTCATTTTTACTCTTAATACCTCCGCCTACAGCAAGAGGTATGGATATTTCTTTTTTTACTGCTCTGATCATTTCTGTGGGAACATGATTTTCTGCCCCGCTTCCTGCTTCAAGATAAATCATTTTAAGACCAAGCATCTCGCCTGCCAGAGCTGTGGCTACTACAATATCTGTTTTGTCGGGAGGGATAGCTTCTGTCTGGCTAATATATTCCACGGAGGTCTTTGAGCCGCAGCCAATGAGTATATACCCGACAGAAATAACTTTTTCCTTTATTTTCATCAGGTAGGGGGCAGCTGTCACGTGGTTTCCAATAAGCAGTTCCGGATTTCTTCCTGATATAAGAGAGAGGAGCAGGACCACATCGGCGTCATAACTCAGTTGCAGGAGATTGCCTGGAAAAAGGACGACAGGAAGTGAACATAACTGTCTGACTGAATGGATCATTTTATCTATACTCCGGAAAGTAAGGCTGCCTCCGGCCATTATATAGTCTGTCCTGGCTTCAACGGCTGTCTTTATTTTTGCAGGCAGAGTCTTTTCATTAACCTTATCGGGATCGAGAAGGAGTGCAACACTTCTTATCCCCGGAAAGTTTTGTGTCTTCATAGTTCTTTTTTGTCCACACAATGGCATAATTATCATATCTGGAGTAATTAAGGTCAAAAGACTCATCTATCTTTCTGGTTTTGACCTTACCCCTGAATTCTCCGCTTTCTTCCACTTCAAAGGGCTCTATAGTAATGTTATTCCTTATCCTTATACCTTCCTTGTCACATATTTTGTACAGAGATTCTTTTGCACACCAATGAAGATACAGATGATATTTCCTTTTTTCCGGATTTCTGGTGATTTTTTCCCGGCGGTTAACAAACTTAAAAGCAATAGCTCCTATGTTTGATCCCATATATTCAAGATCAATACCCACTCTCTCATCTGTACTGCAAATAATGGCCGTTAGTTTTTGGGAATGGGAGATGCTGATAAAACGGGATCCATCCTTCAGGAAGGGTTTGTTATTCTTATTGTACACTATCTTTGCTTCTTTTCCTAACAGTTCTGCCAGCAGGGCCCTGACACTTAAAAACTCAAGTTTGCGCGATGTGCTGGCAAAAAGCCTGTAACGTTTTTTCTCATCAGGATCAAGATTCACCATTTCCATGAGTGTTTTTATATCCTCCTCGATCTTCCACACTCCGAGTATGGTTGAGTCATTGAGATAATGTTTAGTAATACAGCCCATTATAGAAGTCGTATCATTTTATTCCCATTTCAGGGTTTCAATCATGTGTGCAATGTCCTGTCTGAAAAAATCTATTACCGGTGCAAGTGAATCAGGGTTTGGTTCCGAAGAAAAATAAAGAGAACCTCTTAAAAAGTGATTAATACTGTCTGTCACAAAAAACTGTACCGCAGTGGCAGTATTTCCTTTCAGATCGTATAATATCCCGAAGACCCTTTTGTCAGTGTTATATATCAGTTCTTCATTTATCGCATCTGCTCTGGTAATATGGTTTTTCACATTCATCCTGTAAGTTTGTTCTATGAGGCTTGCAAGATCTCCCTGTACCGGTTTGTAAGTAAGATATATTCTGGCATTATATACCGGTATATTGATATTAAACCATCCTTGTTCCATATTATCAGGCTCGTAAGCTATTTCACCGTAAGCCGGATATTCAAATGTAAGTGGCAGGTACTCATGTTGCCTGATGCCAGTATCGTTAAAGTGCACATATTCCTTTTCCGGGAGATCAATACGGAAATATCCCCGGGGTTTTGGGACAGGTGTTTCCCCGCAGGCATAGAAGGAAAAAATAATAAAAAGCAATATTATAATCTTATTCTTCTTCAAGATGTACTTCCTCCCTGTTTATTTCCACACGTATTTCTTTTATTCTTCTTTTATCAGCTGATTCAATGGTAAAAGTAAAAATACCGAATTGGATTACCTGGTTTTTTTTTGGTATTTCACCTGTAAGTTCAAGAATCAAACCAGCCAGAGTCTCAGATTCTCCTTTAGCAATATCGAATAAATCTTCATCAATATTCAGCAGTTTCTCAAAGTCGTTCAAAAGGATTTTACCCTGAAAAACATAAGTGTTATCGTTTATTTTTCTGTATAATATTTCATCGTCGTCACTTTCATCTGTTATCTCTCCGACAATTTCTTCAAGGATATCTTCAAGAGTAATGATGCCGGATGTTCCGCCATATTCGTCAATTACTACTGCCAGGTGTATTTTATTTAGTTGAAACTCTTTAAGCAGTTCATTGATTTTTTTTGTTTCAGGAACGAAATACGGGGGTCTGAGAAGTGTCTGCCATCTGAAGTTGTCGTCTTTTTGCATATGTGGGAGAACATCTTTTGCATAGAGGATCCCTTTCACATTGTCAAATGATCCTGAGTACACAGGGATTCTTGAGAAACCGGAATCAATGATTATGGGTATGATCTGACTGAAAAGGGATTCGATGTCGACAGCTGTAACATCAATTCTCGGGCACATAATAGCATTGACATTTATATTACCGAAGTTCACGATCCCTTTCAGTATTTTTTTATCTTCATCCAGTTCATCGGTTGTCAGTTTGAGAGCATCAGAAAGGTCATCAAGACTAATTTCCTGTTTTCTTTTTTTTGTTCTTTTTTTCACAAAGGATGTAGACACTACGAGAAAGGATGTAACCGGATTCAGTATTTTTATCATCCATCTGAGCGGATAAGCCATTCTCAGGGCGAATGTAAGATTGTTTCTTGATGCAAATACTTTTGGCAATATCTCGCCGAAGAAAAGAAGAATAAAAGTAATTACGACGGCTTCAACAATAAAGCCTAATACGGGGGTGGCACTAAAATCAAATAATCTTGTACTAAGGAAGGCCGACAACAGTACAATAGTTACATTGATTGTATTGTTTGCCACAAGTATAGTGCTGAGTAATTTATCCGGTATCCCGAACATTTCAGTGACTATTTGTTCTTTTGTGTTTCTGCTGTTCCTGAGTTTTTCCAAATCCTCCGGTCGCAGAGAAAAATAAGCCACTTCAGAACCGGAAACCATGCCTGATGCCAGTAACAGCAAAGCAAGTGTTATAAAGCCTGCTATCATGCTGCTATCAACATGATTAACAACAATGGCTGTATGAATTACGTTAAAATATAATGAATAAACCGCTCCCAACTGAAAATCATTTAATGAAAAAACTAGAATGGCAGATCATCTTCACTCTGATTCACGGAGGAGTCGTCAGAAAATGTTCTTCCGGGTTCTGAATCATTGCTGATGGGATTCTCTTTATCACTCCAGTTCTTATTGCCCGAGTCAGATTCTGATTCATATTGTGAGTCAGGTTCATTGATCCGTCCGGAAGATCCTGTTTTATTTCCCTCATTTGTCCCGGAGGATTCCGATTGGGAATAATTGTTTTGTGATGGTTTTTTATCGAGTACCATTATGGTATCGGCAAGGATCTCCGTGATGTATTTATTATTACCATCTTTATCAACATAAGATCTTGTCTTTATTTTCCCCACAAGGTAAACCTGGCTGCCTTTCTTTACCGTTTTCTCTGCTACTTCGGCAAGAGCTCTCCAGAGTACAATATTATGCCATTCAGTGGTTGTTATTGTTTCTCCCTGCTGATTGGTGTATACTTCACTCGTTGCCAAAGGGAATGATGCTTTTGCAACTCCCTTGTCAAAATACCTTACAACCGGATCTTTTCCGACATTGCCGACAAGAATTACTTTATTGATTGACATACAGTTATCTAATTACTGGTTAAAGGTAATAACAAGAATGTAAAGTTAAGAAAAAAAACACTTTATACAATTGTTGGATTATTAAAAGGTACATCATCACAAATTACCTGAGATAAAAAAAAGAAATAGAATAAGCGGGCTGGTTTGTATGTCAGGGTTTAAAATTAAATCTTGCCGGGTACTATTGTGATATACTGCTGTAATTAAGTCAATAATAAAATATTATAAAAAAAATTATATCTATCTATTTGAATTTTAATAAATAATATTTCTATATTTGCAGGGTTGAAAAAAAAGAATACTCAAAATAATTTGTTGAATTTTAAACTTCAGGAAAAATGACTAAAGCAGACATTGTTAATGAAATTGCCAAAAGTACTGGTATAGAAAAGGTAACTGTACAAAGAACTGTTGAGGCCCTCATGGAAACTGTAAAGCAATCGATGGTAGCTGGTAATAATGTTTATCTGAGAGGTTTCGGGAGCTTTATTGTAAAGAAGAGAGCCAAGAAAACTGCAAGAAATATATCAAAGAACACAACTATTATTATTCCTGCTCACAATATTCCGGCTTTTAAACCGGCCAAATCCTTTATAAATAAAGTTAAGACCAACACAAAGAAATAGTTACTTTATATGCCAAGCGGAAAAAAAAGAAAAAGACATAAGATGGCCACACACAAACGTAAAAAACGTTTGCGTAAGAACAGACATAAGAAGAAATAGAATTTCACTTTGTGGTCTTATAATAAACAAATTAAACCTAAAGGTCCGGTGATCTTTAGGTTTGTTGTATATGGGTGAATGAATTAATTGAAGATATTTTTACACTGATTGATATCGGAAGTGGTAAACAAGGATCTGATTATTGATGTTGGAGATTCCGAGGTTTCTTTGGCATTGCTTGAAGACAGGCAACTGATTGAGCTCAATAAGGAGCAACAAAACATAAGGTATTCAGTAGGAGATATTTATCTTGGCAAAGTAAAAAAAATAATGCCGGGGTTAAATGCTGCTTTTGTAAATGTCGGATACGAGCGTGATGCTTTTTTGCACTATCTTGATCTTGGGGCTCAGTTCAGGACACAGCAGAAGTATTATCTTTCTGCACTCCAGAAACAGGGGAGGATGACCTCCGTGCACAAATTTAAATCTGAACCTGACATTGATAAGGATGGTAAGATAACCGATGTCCTTACCCAGGGGCAGACTGTTATTGTCCAGATAACCAAAGAACCAATTTCCACAAAAGGTCCCCGCTTGTCATCAGAGATATCTATTGCCGGAAGGAATCTTGTGCTGATACCTTTTTCAGATAAAGTATCCATTTCCTCGAAAATTGAAAGCACAGAAGAGAAAAACCGGCTTAAGACCTTGATGCATAGTATCAAGCCGAAAAATTACGGGGTGATTGTCAGAACAGCTGCTGAAGGTAAAAAAGTAGCAGTGCTGGATGTTGAATTACGGGAACTGATAAAGAAATGGGAAACAGCTTTCTCTTCGGTGAAGAAGGAGATAAAGGCTCCCAGACTCTTCATCGGAGAGATGAACCGGACTACAACAATGATACGGGATATGCTTAATGTCACCTTTAACAGTATATATATAAATGATCAATCTCTGGCCGATGAAGTGAGGCAGTATATCAGGGAAATTGCTCCCGAAAAGGCAAAAATAGTAAAACTATATAACGGGACTATTCCCATTTTTGATCATTTCGGTATAAATAAGCAGATAAAAGCCCTTTTCGGAAAAACAGTATCCTTCCGTCATGGAGCCTATCTGATTATTGATCATACCGAAGCTCTTCATGTAATCGATGTAAACAGCGGAAACCGTTCAAGAACAGGTAATGATCAGGAATCAAATGCCCTCGAGGTCAATATGGAAGCTGCTACGGAAATAGCACGACAGTTGAGACTAAGAGATATGGGAGGGATTATTGTAATCGATTTCATCGATATGCTGTCGACTGAAAATAAACAGATACTGTATGACAGGATGAAAGACCTGATGGCCGGCGACAGAACAAAACATAATATTCTTCCTTTAACAAAGTTCGGACTGATGCAGATAACCCGTCAGAGAGTCAGACCCGAAATGAAAATAGTGACAAATGAAAAATGCCCGGCATGCCAGGGTTCAGGTGAAGTTAAACCAACAATACTCTTTACTGATGAAATGGAGAAAAACCTCGCTTTTATTGTTGATAAGATAAAAACAAAAAAAATCATTCTGAATGTTCATCCCTTTGTTGCTTCTTTTCTGAAAAAAGGTTTCATCCCTTTGTTCAGAAAGTGGAACTTTAAATACAAAATAAACCTTAAAGTTCAGCCTGTTACATCTTATCATATGCTGGAATACCATTTTTACGACCGTTTCAATAATGAAATAGACCTTACATGATATTTATTTATCTGTATTGATGTCATGAACATTTTATCTGAAGTGTTGTTTAATTTTTTGTTAAATGCAGATCCAGGAAAAAAAAGTAATGATGTATAAAAGGTTTCTCTTTTCAGTAATCATTTTTTTACTTTCAGTAACTCTTTATGGTCAGATTTTTGATCCTGTATCGTGGGCTTTCAGCTATGAGAAAACAGGGGAGAATCGGTATGAACTTATAATCACAGCGTCTGTTGAAGAAGGTTCTCATATCTATTCTATGGATATTCCTCAAGGAGGACCAATACCAACCTCAATTAGCATTGAAGCTTCAGGAGATTTTACTGCTGAAGGCGAAGCCTGGGAGCTAACAGAGCCCGAGGAACTTTTTGATGAAGCTTTCGGAATGAAAATAAAATCATTCAGTGAAAAAGCAGAATTCAGACAAAAAATTATTTCTGAAAAACAATCTTTTTCTGTCAACGGAATGGTTAATTATATGGCCTGTAACAATACCACCTGTTCTCCTCCGAAAGACGTTGAATTCAGTATAAACATCTCAGACCATGCAAGTGAGGATGACAGCTTTATTGCTGCACAGGAAACAAAAAAAACTTCTTTTGGAGGAAAAGGATTGCTGGCTTTTTTCCTTATTTCTCTGCTTGCCGGTTTTGCAGGGATACTGACACCCTGTGTCTTTCCAATGATACCCATGACAGTTGCTTTCTTTTCATCAGGATCAGAACATAAAAGAGATTCTTTTTTCCGGGCACTGATATTTGGTTTCTCTATTGTAGCTATTTATTCTTCTCTGGGTTTGATAGTATCACTCACCAGTGCCGGTGCAGGATTTGCTTCAGCATTGAGTACACACTGGATACCAAATCTGATATTTTTTTCTCTTTTTGTCATATTTGCTGCATCCTTTCTTGGAGCTTTTGAAATAGTCCTTCCTTCAAAATGGGTGACTGCTTCTGATAACCGTGTAGACCGGGGCGGTATACTGGCTTCTTTTTTCCTCGGACTAACTACTGTTATTGTTTCATTTTCATGTACCGGACCAATAGTAGGGGCACTTCTTGTAGAAGCAGCATCCGGTGATGTTTTGAAGCCCCTGGCAGGAATGTTTGGCTTTGGGGTGGCTTTTGCCCTTCCTTTTACTTTGTTTGCCCTCTTTCCTTCAATACTCGGCAAAATTCCAAAATCAGGAGGATGGCTTAATGCTGTCAAAGTAGTGCTGGGCTTCCTGATGCTGGCATTCAGTATGAAATTCCTTTCAACAATCGATGCAGTATATTCTTTCGGTATAATTTCAAGAGATATTTTCCTTTCTGTATGGATAGTCCTTTTTTCTCTCCTGGGTTTCTATCTTATGGGAAAGATAAAATTTGCACATGACAGTAATCAGGATCATATTGGCGTTTTACGCTTATTCCTTGTTATAGTGGTATTCTCTTTTGTTGTTTATTTGATACCCGGACTTTTTGGTGCTCCACTGAAAGGATTATCTTCATTCCTCCCTCCCCAATCAGATTCATGGGTAACAGAAAAACAAACAAATAATACCCCTGCAGATAGTTCTCCGACTGTACTCTTTTCAGATATCACCACAAATAGTCAATGTGGACAGCCAAAATACGGTGATATATTTAAAATGCCTTACGGTTTGAACGGATATTTCGACTATGAACAGGGTCTTCAATGTGCCAAGGAAATCAATAAACCTGCCTTGATATATTTTAAAGGACATGCCTGTGCCAACTGCAAGCTTATGGAAGCCAGGGTATGGTCTGACCCCGAAATACTCAGCAGACTGAGAGAAAACTTTGTGATTATATCCCTTTATGTGGATGACAGAACCCGGTTGCCTGAAGAAGAATGGTTCGTTTCTGAAATTGACGGAAAGATTAAAAAAACCATTGGTAAAAAGAATGAAGACATAGAAATATCACTCTATAAAACCAATTCCCTGCCATTCTATGTTATTGCCGGTCATAATGCTCATCCCCTTAATGAACCCATGGCTACGACTATGAATACCGAAAAATATAAGAAATGGCTTGATGAAGGGTTAAAGGCTTTTAATAAATAAAGTATAATACTGTCTTATATCTTTTACAGCTCCTGTTTCAGATATATATTTCCCCTTGTAGCATCAATGGTTACATGCATATTACCGGGATTATTACCGACAGAGCCATATACCATAACTTTCCCCTGCTCATCTGCAGGGTCTTTCCTGATGAGGTCGGAATTTTTTTCAGGAAGCACCAGTGAGCTGTTCAGATGTTTAATATCCAGATTATAAGAGGCTGACCTTTCAAAGACCAGATTTATATCGGTAAATCCTGATTCAATGCTTATTTTTTCGAAGGTCTTTTCAATGTGATCGGCAGTAAGACTGCCGTATCTGATTTCCAAACCTATTTCTTTTTCAAGAATATCTATACTTAAATTACTGAAATAAGAATCTCCACTGATACTGTTTATCCTGCCGGCAAAAAACTTATCCCGTCTTGATTGTATATTTACCACCCTGGTGTTTTTCAGTTCAAAACGGGATGATACTGAACTTATTTTCAGATCGCCGGATTCTCTTATCTCTATCTCAGAGAAAGATGCATTGATTGTGGCACTCTCTAAACTGTTTATTGTTGCATCACAGAATGAAAGTTCTATCTTTTCTGCTTTGTTAAGCTTATTTGCTTTGAATGATCCGTTTTCCAAATCTATAAAAAACACAGAGGTATTGTTATCAATAAATACATCTCCGTATTTATTGGTTATCCTCATGCCGAGATGATCCGGTGCATATATGTTGTAATTTATTTTTATTCTTGATTCATAAGGAATAAGTTTATCGGTCATGCCCTTTATCGTCTCAAGAAAAAAATTAATATTTTGCATGAACTCTGTTTTAATACTGAGAAGCCGGTCTGTTTCTGAAACGTTGATATCAATCCCGTCAAGTATGTTATGCAGGCGTTTCAGGTTTGTTGTGGTTGCTTCCACTTCGGCAACTATTGATACATAATCCTTATCCCAGGAGTTGATATGGATATTCCCGTATTTGTTAACAATTTCTATAGTGGTATTTTCAGAAACATTAACTGTTTTATTAAAGCTCCTGGTTTCTGTAAAAGATTGGCCATTAAGCAACTCCATGAACAGCATACAAGTCAGCAGAGAGAATGAAATCTTATAGTTCATAGTTGATGTTGTGTTGGTTATCTGTTTTATCTGTCACATTACCCAGGATGTTTTCAAGGAGATCAGTCCTTATCCTGTAATTACTCACCATAGCTTCAATTACTTCCTGATTATTAATATTATCATGTAAATCATCCTTAAGGTCAACATAGCTCTTTTCAAGATTCAGAAGGTCGTCAGACAGTTCTTTTTGTATTTCAGGATGCTTCGACAAGAAAGGCAGTGCTTGTAAGTACAGTTCATTGATCAGATTATTGTAATATATCTCCGTCTCTTTCAGTTTCAGCTCTGTTTTCTGGTTAATGGTGTATTCCGAGTTACGGTAATCCAGGTATTTTATTCGGTTTTTACCGGTATAATAAAGAGAGACAGAAGCAATGATTATGACTATGGATGCAGCAGAAAGCCATTTGATTAATTCTTTACGGCTTCCGTTAAGGTCATCCTTTATTCTTTGCCATATCTCATTTTGATGAGTATGCCCGCCGGGGTCTTCTTTTTGGGGTTCATTATATCCACTGATATGGTTCATTGTCTGATTATTTGACTCTATTCTCAGTATATCCCGTCGGGGAAATATATTTTCCGGGGTTAATCAGGTCTGGTCATATTCACAATAAACATTTTCACTTTATTCTTCAGCCGGCAAAAATATTCTCCGGGAATTTATTCACTTCTCTTTCAAAAGGTGATTCGCCAAAGGTATATATCTTTTCATCTACTATAACCGGCTGCTTATGAAAATGGTCCGGCTATAATTGTAAATTGATAAAAATAAGCATATTTTTACATTTAATAGCGGGTTGATTTGAGCAACTGTTAAATAATGAAGCAATTTATTGTATTTTTTATTATAATCATTTTAACATTACCTGTCGCAGCACAGCATAAGAATCAGCAGGATGTGATATCCAGTGCAGGATCTGTTGATTCAGCGCCCGGAATTAGTTTAAGCTGGACACTTGGAGAGACTTTCATCCCTACATTTCATTCATCAGATCTGATTGTATCTCATGGCTTCCAACAACAACTTGTTGTTACAGTGGTAGGAGAAGAAATTGAGTTTCCGGCCGATGTAACTGTTTATCCCAATCCGGCCAGTGACATAATAAAAATATGTTTTGCTATGCCACCGGAAGAGTGTATTTCTGTAAGTCTTTTTAATTCTGCGGGGAAGCTGGTTATAACTGATTTTATTGAAGCATTCATGCCGGAAAAGCACCTTGACATGCACGATCTTTCAGGAGGTATTTATTATCTGAAACTCACCAGTGGTAACCTGAGTAACATATATAAAGTTGTAAAACTTTAAAGAAGCTTTTTTGTTGAAAAGCAATTTTCCATTCTTTTCATGGCTGCCCCTTTCCGCCAGTTGGCGGAAAGGGGCTTTTAGCCAAATGTTAAATTGTGAGAGTATTAGGTAAAGGTTCTATATTTGTTTATGTGAAATGAGTATTGACCTAAAAGATTCAATATCATGAATAAAATTATTATTAAGGCAGTTTTTATCATTTGTTGTTTTTGTTATTGTTGAAAATGCGAATGCTGTGTTTTGTGAAAGTACTAACGCTGTTGAAGAGACCAGTCTGCTCCGCTTGTCCCCGGAGGAGGACACAGGTTTGATAAAGAACAAATGAACAACCTTGTCGATTTCTGCGATATGGTCTTTTATGGGAAACAACTGACTCCAAGACAGAAAGCAAAATTCTACTCAAATCCATATTTCCCGACATTCCGGGAATACTATGGAGGACTTGAAAAAATGATGCCGTGGATCAATGATGTTCCTCATAAATGATAAAGGATTATTTATGAAAGAGATTCTGAGAAAAGAACCTGGTCATTGTTATGACCAGGTGATGTATTCAGCTGTGTTAATTAAAGTTAAATAGCTATTACTCTATTCTCCCAAATTTCAAATTTATTATATTGCATCGTTCAAAATGTGGAGGGATGAAGAATTTTTTGCTTGCGGTAATAGTTTTGACTCTTGCTTCTTCGTGTGAGACAACCGATAAACAATTATCAAGAAGGGCAAACAGGCTACATCAAAAATTTCTCACTGTGGATACCCATTGTGACACTCCTTTGAATCTAATGGGAGATGATTTTGAACTCGGGGAGAAAAATGAACTGGGTTGTGTGGATTTCCCAAGAATGGTTGAAGGAGGCCTTGACGCTGAATTTTTTGCTGTGTTCATAGTCCAGGGACCCAGGAATGATTCTGCTTTTAATGAGGCTCACAGAACAACCCTTGAGATCCTTGATACAATTTATAATAATATTGAAAGGAATGCCTCTCTTGCTGAGCTGGCTTATTCTCCTGAAGATGCTTTCAGAATAAAAAGAGAAAAGAAGCGGGCGATATTTATAGGACTGGAAAATGGCTATCCTATAGGAACAGATCTGGGTCGTGTAAGACATTACTATGATCTGGGAGCACGCTATATCACTCTTTGTCATTCGGGAAATAATGATATATGTGACTCTTCCACTGATCCTAATGGTCCTGAAAATAATGGCTTGTCACCTTTCGGAGAAGAAGTGGTAAAAGAAATGAACCGTCTGGGTATGATGGTAGATGTGTCGCATATCTCTGATAAGTCTTTTTATGATGTAATTGCTGTATCGGAAGCTCCTGTTATAGCCTCACATTCTTCATGCCGGGCCCTGTGTTCCAGTCCGAGGAATCTTTCAGACGACATGCTTCAGGCTCTCAAAGCCAATGGAGGCGTGATACAGATATGTATACTAAGTAATTATATAAAGACACCTGAACCTAATCCCGAACTTGAATATAATCTGAGTGAACTTGTTGAAAGATATGGTGATCCGGCTAATTTACCGGAAGAGGATATTGAGAACTACAAGAAAGAAAGACGCGAAATTTATGATAAATACAGGCGACTGGCTACTGTGTCGGATGTTGTGGATCATATTGACCATGCTGTGCAGATTATAGGGATCAATCATGTTGGTATAGGAACTGATTTTGATGGAGGAGGAGGGGTTGAAGGTTGCAGATCGGTTGCCGAAATGAAGAACATCACCATTGAAATGTTACGAAGAGGATATACCAGACAGGAGATAAAAAAGATCTGGAGTGGAAATTTAATGAGAGTCTTCAATGAGGTTCAGGCTCTTGCAAAGCAATAGTATGGCAGTTCTTGTCATACTTCGTTAATTATAGTCTGACACGCGAAAATCTGAGAGTCTTCAGTATCCACGATGGCAAAGGGAGTGGTTTTCTCTTGCGGAGGTCGATATACCAGCCAATTTTTTTCAATACCGGGACTTTGTGTGTTTCCACAAACTCTATTAATGTTCCGTCGGGATCTTCTATATAGGAGAAATGACCCGCTGCCTCGCCCATATCGAAACTGTTACCTTTATGGCTTTGTTTACTGTCGACAGTGAAAGCAAAACCTTTACCGGCACAATAAGTTCTTAGTGCATCCATCCCATTGATGTCGAAGCAGATGTGTATGAAACCCGGGTCTCCCCAGAAACGTCCCTCCAGAACTTTTTTCCCTTGTTTTTCAAGAGGGCATATCAGTTCTATATTACTCTGTCCGAAGACTCTGCTGAATGGACCTGTAAAGGGTTTTGAAGATCTGAGCAGCACTCTGCGGAAATTGTTATTACCTCCAGGCACATTTTGAAGGTCAGGGAAGACGCCTGACGAGTCATAAACAACATCATCATACCCGAGGATATCAGAGTATACTGTTCTGGCTTTTTCAATATCTGATACCCCTATAATAACACCGTAGGATCCGCCTGTTATCTTTTTTTCATCCATGAACCAGTTATCTCCGGGGACTATCTGGAAGATATTTCCAAAAGGATCTTTCATGAAGAAGTTCATGTTTCCGGATGGATCAGCAGCCGGCTCATTTAATATAGCCTGGCCATTCTGACTGAAGAAGGAATATGCCTGACTGACATTTTTAACCTTCATCTTACAGGCCAGGATACCTTTGTCTACAAGTTGTATCTCTTCTTCAATCATCTTAGGTTCTCTGCCTTTATACTGCCATATCTCGAATCCTCCTCCACTCTGCAGATTGATGGCCAGAACAGCATGCCTGCTCCTTGCCTCACCCCCGGTATACGGTAACATAAGCCTGGCTTCAGATTTATCTTCAAAGATCCGGCAGTCCATACCGAAGTTTTGAATATACCATCTCCATGCTTCTGTAAGTTCTTTCACTCCGATACCTACTTGTTGTATCCCGCAGATATTATATCCTTTATCCATTATTTTGTTATGTTGGTTTTACTTTGTCTGCTATCCTGAAGAAAAGCCACGGACACAATCTCCGGATATGTAATAATAGTAACTCTTTTCCTCCTACCAGTATCTCTTTTTTATTGTTCATTATACCTTTAATAATTATCAGGGCTGCTTTTTCCGGACTTATGCCACCGGCCAGTCCCTCATCCATCTGTCCGGTTTCTTTACCTTCTGCATTGAGAGCATGAAGTGAGATATTTGTTCTTACCCTTCCTGGGATAATTACTGATACCCTGATGTTATGTTTTTTATTCTCCAGGAACACTGTTTCGAAGAATCCGTGAAGAGCCTGTTTTGAAGCTGAATAGCCTGATCTTAGAGGAAATCCGAATCTGCCTGATATACTGCTTGTTGCCACTAAGTGTCCTGATCTCTGTTTTATCATGTGTATAAGTACCGCCTTGGTCAGTGCTATTGTCCCGAAATAGTTTATCTCAAATATTTTTCTGTCAAGCCATAAAGGTGTTTCCTCAACCCGCGATCTCTGGCTTATACCTCCTATATTCAGCAGATAATCGATCTTGCCCAGATTCTTAATTTGTTCATCCACCAGAGCAGTAATATCAGATGTGTCAGCAAGGTCGAAAGGAGCAATGATAACTCTGGAAGATCCGCTGCCGCAGGCAGCCTTGACTCTCCTGAGGCCCTGTATGTCATTTGAAGATATAATAACTGTGGCTCCTTCTTTGACAAATTGGTAAACGAGGGCTTCTCCAATACCAGAAGATGCACCCGTTATCCAGGCTGTTTTGCCGTACATGATACCATTTTGACTCATAATTATAAAGCAGTTACCAGGCTTACCAGTTCATCATGGTCCTTTTTGAGAGTGATATACTCCTTATTTCCGGACCATAGGTAGTTTTTGATACGAAATCCTCCGATAATTCTCATAAGTACCAGATAATAGTTCCAGGCAAACAGACCCGACACAGGTATTGTAAGAAAAACCAGAATTGAAAGCCACCAGGGGGAGAAAATTATGAACGAGAGAATAAGGAATAAAGGAGTAAGAATTAATGCCAGGGCAAAGGAAAGTCCGTATTTCATTGTGCTGTGGAACTGAGCATCTTTGATCTTGCGTGTCTGAAGATTTGGTAGTAAAAGAAAAGTAAGATTAAATATATTTCCATAAATGAAAAGGGGAAGAAATAATAGTAATCCGCAGGTCCCTGCCAAAAGCCAGCCAAGAGGATGTTTCTTTTTTGCCAGAAGTCTGTAATTTGTTTTTAACTTCCCGGCTTTCTTTTTAACCTTCAGGGTTAAGGAACAAATCTTATTATATAATGAGAGGTCGGTTTCTTTTAGTTTATTAAGCTTGTCAATCATTATCCTGTCCCGGAATAATTTAGGAAAACGGATGTCGTCACTGTATTTTCCGTTGATAAGGCTTCTCAGTTCATCGATAGCTTCATAATCTTCTTTAGATTCGATATGAACTATTAATTTTTTTATTTCCGAAGACAGTTTTTTTCTCAGCTCATTAAGGGCTATTTCCGGTGTTTTTTTGTATAGACTGTGAAATTCGGAGACTTCAACAGGATTACCGTATACCACAGTCAGTACCTGCCGGTATCGCGTATAATGAGTGAATTCAATGCCAACAGGAATAATTTTGATATTCAGATTGAAGCCGGAAGCTTCATCAGCCTGAAAAGCTATTCTGCAGATACCTTTTTTTAATTGACGCAATCTTCTGAAACCGGCATGATTGCCCTCCGGAAGGATTACCAGACCGTTTTTATTGCGTAAGACATTAATAGTTCTCTGGAATATTTCCTCATTACTTTTAAGAGATTCGTATCCGTCTCTTATCCTGTAAACGGGTAACATCTTAAGATAATAGAGAATAGATGCTATGAATTTATTCTTAAAAATATCGGCTCTTGCAAGGAACACCGGCTGTGTTTTGAGAGAATATACAATAGCCAGAGCATCCATCAGTGCATTCTGGTGGTTTGGGGCAAAAATAAGATGTTTGTCATAATCTATTTTGTCACGACCAAGAACAATGACTTTTCTGTAGTAAACATTATTATGCCAGAAACCTGAGACTTTTCTTATTAATGTATAACCCTTTGAGTATTTTTCAATATTGTCTTTACCCATCCCCTGAATATACCATTTCTGTTATTTACAAAACCGTGTTATATGGATATAGTACGGATGGGTGCAAGTTAGAAAAAATGGTTTTATGGTGATTCAGATAATATATTTTAAAAGATGATTTATTTGAAATTTACGTCTTTATACTACTATATTAAAGACTGTCCGGATCACTTTTCCATTTGTCAATGATCCTTCTTTCTTTTTTTGTAGGACGTCCTCTTCCTTTCTCTCTGAAACCGAAAGGATCGCCTGTATTTTTTATTTCCAGTTTCTTTTTTTCACTATCCGGAGTAAGGTCACTGATATAGTTTTCCACCAGTTTGGCAGATACTCTTGAGCTGAGCGGGCTGATTATTTTATATGTGTAAGTTACAGGAGGCTTTTTTATGGTAAGCGTTTCATTTCCTTCTATTATTCTGGAGGGTTTGGCATTAATACCGTTGACAAGGATCCGTCCCATTTTGCAGGCACTTATGGCAAGTCCTCTGGTCTTAAAAATTCTGACAGCCCAAAGAAATTTATCAAGTCTTACTGATTGATCTTGAGTGCGGGCCATTTCTGATATGTTATTTTTGGGGTGCTTTATTGTCGCTGTTATTCGGGGGACTCTCTCTTTGAACTGATCTCCCTGCCTTATTGAAAGCAGTCATTGTTATTTCTGTTCCTGCAGTGCAGAATGATTTTATCATTTCCATAACAATGGCTATTCTTTCTTCGAGAAATTTTTTCTCTTCGCCGGTCCACCGGCCTAGAACATAGTCAACCTGTCTTCCTTTACTGTACTCATTGCCTATTCCTATTCTTATTCTTGCATATTCATTTGTTGAAAGAACAGAGTTTATATGAGCCAGGCCGTTATGTCCTCCATCACTTCCTTTTCGGCGCATGCGTATACTTCCGGGGGGAAGGGCCAGGTCATCCACAATCACAAGAAGGTTTTCAATAGCAATTTTTTCCCTGTTCAGCCAGTATCTCACAGCATTCCCACTGAGATTCATATAGGTTGATGGTTTAAGGAGGATCAGTTCTCTGCCTTTATGCTTTACTCTGCATATATAACCAAAGCGTTTGTCTTCAAACGAAGCATGCGAAGCTGAAGCAAAAGTGTCCAGAACTTTAAAGCCAATATTATGACGAGTATCAGAATACTTGTCGCCAATATTTCCCAGGCCAACTATCAAATATTTCACACGTGTATTTAAATATTATTTTATTGACCGTATGGAGCTTACATGAATTGAATAATAATTAACTTTTGTCGGGTTCTGCTCATGTAAGTTTCATTGTGCCTGTATTAACAGGAAAATCCGGGATTATTTTCCGGGTTTAGTTTAGGATTTTTCTTTGGTATCCTTATCTTCTGCAGATTCAGCAGGAGTTTCACCTTCCTTAGCAGCTTCTCCTTCAGCTTCTTCTTCTCCTTCTGCTTTGACTGCCACACGTGATGTTGCAACAGTAACGACTGTTGTGATTTTCGGATCAAGTAATTCCAGTTTATCAAAAGCCAGATCACCGACTTTGATGGAATGATTGATTTTCAGATTTGTGACATCAACAGTGAGTTCTTCAGGCAGATCTTCGGCCAGACCTTTTACTTTAAGGCGTCTTTTTTTCGAAATAAGTTTTCCTCCTGCTTTAACACCAGCTGAATCGCCTGTTATTTTTACAGGAATTCTCATCACTACGGGTTTCCCATCAATAATTTTTATGAAATCGGCATGTAATAGTTTATCTGTTACAGGATGGAATTGTGTATCCTGGAGGATAGCGTTATAATCCTGACCATCAATTTTCAGTTTCACCAGATGTGCTTCATGTGTATAGATAAGCTTCTGGAAGCTGAGTTCATGAGCATAGAAATGGATATTCTGATCCTTGTCATATATTACACACGGAACATTTCCGTCTTTCCTGATACGTTTGCTGCTTTTCTTTCCAAGATCTTTCCTTAATGAAGCCTTAATTTCTATTGTTTTCATTCCCATGGTATTATTGTGCTACTAAAAGTGATCTCCCGATGACTTCCCATTACACGTTAGACATTTTTGAAAATTGGTGTGCAAATATATTATAAAGGGATCAGAATACAAAATTTACACTGATGGAACGGTTATTGGTAACGGCCTGTATTGTTTTGGCAAAAATATCAGCTATTGAGAGCACTTTTATTTTTTCCGAATGTTGCCGGAGGGGTATTGAATCGGTTATAACCAGTTCCTCGATGGCTGATTTATTAATTCTGTCAACTGCATTTCCTGAAAGAATAGGATGTGTTGCAAAGGCTCTTATACTTTTGGCTCCCTTTTCCTTCATCATATCGGCAGCCAGGACCAGAGTGCCGGCGGTATCCACCATATCATCAATAATAACTACATTTCGGCCTTCCACCTCACCGATGATGGACATTTCCTCCACAACATTGGGTTTTTTCCTGAGTTTATAACAGAGAACTATTTCAGTCTGGAGATGGCGGGAATAAGCGTTGGCTCTTTTTGAACCACCCATATCAGGAGCTGATATGGTCAGATCTTTAAGTTTGAGATTTTCAATGTATGGAGCAAATATTGCTGAACCAAAAAGGTGATCAACAGGTACGTTAAAAAAACCCTGTATCTGGTCGGCATGCAGGTCCATGGTTATCACTCTGTCAACACCTGCGGTACTCAGCAGGTCGGCTGACAGCTTTGATCCTATTGATACCCGTGGCCGGTCTTTCCTGTCCTGGCGTGCAAAACCGTAATAAGGGATTACGGCAATCACCTTATATGCTGAAGCCCTTTTGGCTGCATCGATCATAAGCAGAAGTTCAAACAGGTTGTCGGCAGGAGGATTGGTCGACTGAACTATGAAAACCATATTGCCTCTTACCGATTCATCAAAGCATGGTTGAAATTCACCGTCACTGAAATTTGTTACTGAACTTCTGCCAACTTCAATGCCAAGTTTATCTGCTATCTTTTCTGCCAGTTGCCGTGATGCCCTGCAGGAAAAAAGTTTCATTGGTGCTATTCCATACATGGATAGTGTGGATTGATTAGATGATCAACAATAGTGCTTACAAAATTAACTATTCCTGACAATATCAGAGAGATTTTGAAAAATTGTTGATATATTCTTCTATGAATTTCAGAATATCTTCTCGTCCAGTGCGTTTAACTGTTGAAGAAATAAATGTCTGAGGCAGACTTTCCCATACATTAAGCATTATTCTGTCGTATTCCTTAACAGCTTTGTCCATGGTACCCAGGCTTATTTTGTCACTTTTGGTGAAAACCCTGGCAAAAGGAACTCTGTTAATGCCAAGGAATTCCATGAAATCCAGGTCGGATCTTTGAGGCTTATGTCTCGAATCAATAAGGACGAACAGACATATAAGGGTTTCCCTTTTCAAAATATAATCCCTTACATTTCCCGACCATGATTCTCTCAGTTTCACCGGGACTTTTGCATAACCATAACCGGGCAGATCCACAAGAAACCAGTTTTCGTTAATGAGATAATGGTTGATGGTTCTTGTCTTACCGGGCTCTCCTGATATTCTTGCAAGTTTAGACCATCCAGTCAGCATATTTATAAGAGATGATTTCCCTACATTTGACCTGCCGATAAATCCGAATTCCGGCAGCCGGGCAGGGGGGCATTGTTGAAGGGTAGAGCTGCTTTTCTCAAAGGTGGCTGAACGGATAATCATATTACTGACTATTTGAGATCATTATATGGCAGATCGATCTCTTTGTATATGAAATGCCTGTTCCTGAAAGGAGTTACCATTTCTGCCACAACCCCTATCTGATTCTGACCCGGAGCGTCAGATTTTCTGAGGTCCAGCTGAGCTTTACCCTTTACAGTATTAAGGGGTCTGATCAATGTAGTGTCTATAACATCATTCCGTATCTCACCCTGATGGAATTTAACATTTATATTTCCATCAGATAATTCAAGCCCTATCCTGTAAACGCCTTTGGAATCATATTCATCTGTTGTATTGACAACAATTTCAGGATAATCCCTGTAGAGGTTACCGTCACCGAGATATTCTTCGATATAGGTAGTTCGCCGTCCTTTGTCGAAACCTAGTTTGGCTCTTAGTTTGCCTGTCCGGTAATACTGTATCTGGATCCCGTGAATGGTGTCATTTACATAAGGAGTCTTTCTGAAAAGCTGACCTTCTGTGAAATAATAATGGCTGGTGTCCTGCCTTAATCCGTTTTCATACCAGAAAGTCTGGTATAATTCTCCTGTCCTGTAATATGTTTTTGTCAACCCTTCGCGAATACCATTTTTAAATGTTACTTCTTTTACTACCAGGTTATTGCTTCCGGCATATTGTTTTATACCTGTGAATCCTGTATCTGGAACCATAACTGTGTCATTGTCAGTTGTTACAGGTTTGTTTGCGCCACCCTTCCCTGAACAGGCTGCCAGGGTTACTATCAGGATGATGGTGATTGTTGCTGGAAAGATTTTCATATCAGTTTATAATATTTTGGTTTTTTACATCTCCTTTAATAAATACTTCAAGAATAGTAGCTTCAGGAGAGGGTTCAAGTGCTATGTCATTTATCATAGCAGGCAGAAGGACTGTCTCTCCCTTTATCACAGACTCAGACTGGTTATCCCATAGTATCCTGAAAGCTCCTTCCGTACAGATAAAAATTACAAATGAGTCTATTAAAAAATAATCCTTACTTATAAGTTCATTAAAATTAATAATATTTGTTGTGAAAAACTCACAATCAACAAGGTTTTCTGTCTTGTTTTCTGAAGGAATACCCGAAATTTTATTTTTCCCTGCAGCGTTGAAGTCTATAGCATCAAGGGCCAGGTCTGTATGCAGCTCTCTTGGCTTTCCGTCAAATCCATGCCTGTTCCAGTCGAATATTCTATAGGTGATATCGGATGTCTGTTGTATTTCGACAAGAACATTCCCTGCACCTATTGCATGTATACGGCCTGCTGGTGTGAAAAAAACATCGCCCGGATCAGTGTACTCAACATTTAGCAGTTCTGCAGGTTTACCTGAATCAAGAGCTGCCACAAATTCCTCCCTGCTGCATGCTTCCCTGAATCCGGTATATATCCTGGAGTTCTTTTCATTTTCAAGAATATACCACATCTCTGTTTTTCCGTAAGCCTTATGTTTTTCCCTGGCTTGTTTGTTGCCGGGGTGTACCTGTATTGAAAGATCTTCTTTTGCCTCGATAAGCTTTATCAGTAATGGAAATTCCACGCCAAATCTGTCGTAAATAGAATCACCTGTTATATCTCCCATATATACTTCGATAAGTTCTTCCAGATTGTTACCTGCAAGGAATCCATTGCTTACTACTGAGATATTACCACTTAAAGCCGAAATTTCCCAACTTTCACCATACTTAAGCTCAGGATCAGCTTTCTTATTATAATGGGTGACCAGAGATGTTCCTCCCCATATCTTTTCTTTCAAAATGCTTTCAAACTTAAGCGGGTACAGCTCTGACATCTTACAATATGTTTTAGGTTTACCGGCAGGCAGAGATTAATTATTAATGGTGGTAATTAGTTGTTATTTTGAACTTTTATTGCTGCAAATTTACATATAAATGATGAAACTAATCATTCTGCCATACTTAACAATGCTTCAGCAACTTCATTAGGTTTATCTGAATGAAGCCAGTGACCGGCATTTTTCACTTTCCTGATCACTGCATCCGGAAAGATCCTGATGATATCCTGAAAATCATTTTCAGGAAGATAGGACGATTTTTCACCCTTCAGAAATGTTACAGGGAATCCTGTCAGTCCGGGGTAATATCCTGACGGACGCGGCAATCCGTCCATTATACTGTCGATATTACTCAGGAGTGCAGGTATGTTTAATTTCCATCTGAACTTGTTTCCTTCTTTACGTTGCAGATTTTTCATCAGGAAATTTCTGATCTTATCAGAGGGAATATCCTGTAACAATTGTTTTTCAATTGTCTGTCTGGAAGTGATTCCTGAAAGGTCAAGTGCCTTCAGGGTATTGAGGATGTTGAGATGGAAGTTGTATTCCGCATTGTTCTCTTTCGGTGTTTGGAAGGGAGATATGTCAGCAATAAGCAGTCCGGCCAGTTTACCCGGATTTTCGACAGCGAAAAAAGCTGCCACTTTCCCGCCCATGCTATGACCCGCCAGATAAAACTTACCTTGTATATGATCATTTGAGAATTCAAGTAAATCTGTTACCAGATTCTTATAGTCATGAACAGGGCTATGCGGTGATAATCCATGATTCCTCTGATCCGGCAGATGTACAGTATATCTGTAGCTTATCTTTTTTGCAATCGGGATCCAGTTATCTGAAGAGCCGTACAAGCCGTGGAGTATTATGAGTGGGGGACCCTGACCGTATTTCCTGTAAAATAATTCCATCGGCAGTTAAGTAGCCAGTTGCCTTTTGTAGAGCTGTATAGTGTTTTCCAGACCCAGGTAAAGAGCGTCTGCTATTAGTGCATGTCCTATTGATACTTCCATAAGCCATGGGATATTGCTATGGAAGTAATTCAGATTATTGAGGTTGAGATCATGGCCTGCATTAAGACCGAGTCCTGTCTCCCTGGCTATTTCAGCTGCCTTTATAAAGGGAGCTATAGCTTCAGCTGCATTGTGGCTGAAGCCGCTTGCATAAGGTTCTGTGTATAATTCAACCCGGTCAGCGCCTGTAGCAGCAGCATTCTGAATGTTTACTGCTTTTGTATCAACAAAAAGAGAGGTTCTGATACCTGCTTTTTTAAAAGTAGTTACGACGTCTGTAAGAAATGACCTGTTACTGACGGTATCCCATCCGGCATTTGAGGTAATTGCATCGTGCCTGTCGGGTACCAGTGTTACCTGGTCAGGCCTGACAGAGAGAACCAGATTGATAAAACTGTCGGAGGGGTTGCCTTCAATGTTAAATTCAGTTGTGATTATTGATTTGATCTCAGTCACATCTTTATATCGTATATGCCTTTCATCGGGCCGGGGATGTACGGTTATGCCATCGGCCCCGTAGAGCTGACAATTGACTGCAGCATTAAGGACATTCGGAATATTACCCCCTCTTGCATTTCTTAGTGTTGCTATTTTATTTATGTTTACACTTAACTTTGTCATCGCTTAAATTATATTGAGGATACAAAATTAATATAACTCTCTTTTTTTTACTATTTTAGTTGAAAATTAATATTTATGACTGCAAATGATCTGATATCTCAGGTTATACCTTCTCTTAAAACATCGGATACAGGACAGACCGCTCTGAACTGGATGGAAATATTCAGGATATCACATCTGCCTATAGTGAATAATCAGGACTTTCTGGGACTTATCTCGGATAATGATATATACGATATGAATAAGCCTGAAGAAGCTATTGGTAATCATGAATTGACTCTTCTTAAGCCTTATGTGAAAGATAATCAGCATCTTTTTGAAGTGGTAGGTCTTGCTGCCAGGCTTAAGCTATCAGTTGTTCCTGTGCTGGATGACCGTAATCATTACAAGGGGGTGGTCACAACAAGTGATCTTGTACAGCATATAGCCGGGATATCTTCTATGGATCAGCCGGGAGGGATAATTGTTCTTGAGATGGTGGAAAGGGATTATTCACTCAGCCAGATAGCTCAGATAGTGGAGAGTAATAATGTAAAAGTTTTGAGTATGTATATTACATCACCGTCTGACTCTATAAGGCTCGAGGTAACCTTGAAGGTCAATGCCACAGATCTGCTTTCTGTTATCAGAACCTTTGAAAGGTATAACTATGATGTAAAGACATGGGTCAGTACAAATGACTCTATTGATCAGTTTTATTCAGAACGTTTTGATCTTCTGATGAAATACCTTAATATGTAAAAGGTTATGTTACGAAGTGTTGCCATATTCAGTAAAGATACCAATGCCAGGACGAAAGATTCTGTACAGAAGCTTATTGATGAATTCAGCGCAAGAGGAATAGTTGTTCAGCTCTTTCAGCGATCTGGCGAGATGAATCATCCTTACACCGGTAGTTCTCTTGTTTTTATTAAAGACATTAAATCCATATTATCACATCTGCCTGATATGATTTTCAGTGTGGGAGGTGATGGTACTTTTCTTGAGACAGTCCTCAGGGTGAAAGAAACGGGCGTTCCTGTGGCAGGTGTTAATACCGGGAGGATGGGGTTTCTTGCAAATATTCCAAATGAAGATCTGGATCAATCCGTTGATCTGTTGTGCAAGGGTAGTTATGAAATAGTTGAACGTTCTATGCTGGAAATACAACGGCCTGCCAAAATTTTTGGAGGTGATGCTGCCTCGGCTTTGAATGAGATTACTATCCAGAAAGCCAGTATGAGTATGATAACCATTCATGTCTATGTGAATGATGAGTTTTTAAATACCTACTGGGCCGACGGATTGATAGTGTCGACTGCCACAGGGTCAACAGCTTATAATCTGAGTGTTGGGGGACCTATTCTTTCTCCAGAAGATGAAAGTATTATCATTTCCCCCATATCACCTCATAATCTTACTATAAGACCTATAGTCCTGTCGGGCGAGAGCCGGCTCAGGATGATGCTGGAAGCCAGGGCAGATGAGTTCCTTGCTACCTGCGATTTCAGATACAGGAAACTTCCTTTAGGTGAAGAAATACATATAGTGAGAAGTGATATCCGGCTGAAGACGGTGATGCTAAAGGGGAGGGGCTTTTACAGTACTTTGCGTAACAGGTTGATGTGGGGTGCGGATAAAAGAAACTAAAAAGCACCTGACGGTACTCACATCCGGTATATTTGACTATTAATCTATATATTATTACTAATTTTGTATAGTGATCTTACTTGCTCTAAAATTAGATTATTATATTTGTAACAGCAATAAAAAAAGCATAAAATGAAAAGAACCCTTCTTATTGTTTTAATATCCTGCCTTATTGTCCCTTTTTCTTATGGTCAGTTATGGAAAATGAGAAGATGGGAACTGGTGGGTGGTGCAGGCCCTTCTTTCTTCTTTGGAGATGTGGGAGGATATTCCCGTACAGATAATTTACTGGGTTTTCGTGACATTACTTATCTGCAGACACGTTATAATATTAACGGCAACCTGAAGTACAGGGCTACAAGGGTGATGAATCTACGGCTCAGTTTAACCTATGCTCTTTTCAATGCTACTGATATTCGGGGATCGAATGAAAACAGGGACTATCAATCCATGACATCTCTTTTCGAACCTTCTTTTATCGGAGAGTATTATTTTATAAAGAACAGGGCTGAGATGAGTTACCTTTTCATCAAGGGCCGCAGAAGCTTTTTTTCGCAGATAATGCGCTCACTTGACTTTTATGCTTTTACCGGTGTCGGGGGAGCCGCCTATACTGTTAAACCTAATGATGCTCTTTTGGACAGGGATATGCCTACAGAAGGATTTGCTGCCATTATACCTGTAGGAATAGGAACCACCCTTATATACAATCCGAATATCAATTTCGGGGTTGAGCTGGGTGCAAGATATGCTTTGTCTGATTATCTTGACGGATATACTTCACAATTTTCCAAGGCAAATGACGTTTATTATTTTTTAAACTTTACTTTGACATACAAACTGAAGACAGGCCCAAGGGGCTGGCCATCTTTCAGATAATAATGAACGGGGTCATTTTTAATGAAACGATTACCTTGGATTATCTTTCTTATAAGCATTTTTACTTCCGCTGCAGGGCAGCGTAGTGCTGATTATGGCATTCTCGGAGGAATATCTTCATACCTCGGAGATATCAATCCAAACAGACTTCTTTATTCCCCTCAGCCGGCCGGCGGAATTTTTTACCGATATAATCTCCATCCGCGACAGTCACTGAGGGCTAATATACTTTACGGAGGGCTAAGAGGCAATGACCTTGATTTTAATAACAGCTTCCAGCAATCCAGAGCTGAATCTTTTTCAGCTACGGTAGGAGAAGTAGTTTTGCAGTTTGAATTCAATTTCTTACCATATACCACCCTGGGCAAAACCTGGGATTTCACACCCTATATTGCTGCAGGAGCCGGTGCAGCATTTATTAATTCGGAATATTCCTCCATTGAACCGGTAATCCCGTTTTCATTTGGCTTTAAGGTAAATATCCATAAAAATATGGGTCTTGAAGCAGAATATGGATTTCGTAAATCTTTTTATGATAACTTTGACGGGCTTAACGATATGGTATCTCCGTCAGATTACGGATTGATTCATAACAATGACTGGTATTCATTTATGGGTCTGGCATTCACCTGGAAGATATTCAACAGGATGACAGCTTGCCCTACCTATAATGATGTGGACGGTAAAAGAAAACGGTAGAATATGTCATTAGTAAAGGAAATTAATAAATCACAGCTTCCACAGCATATTGCAATAATCATGGATGGGAATGGCAGATGGGCCCTCAGACATGGTAAAGACAGGATATTCGGGCATCATCAGGGAGTGGAATCAGTAAGAGTGGTAATTGAAACTGCTGCTGAACTTGGGATAAACTACCTGACTCTTTATGCTTTTTCCACTGAAAACTGGGAAAGACCGGATGAAGAAGTTGCAGCATTAATGGGACTCATGGTTCAGTCACTTAATGATGAGACCGATACCCTTCTGAAGAATAACATCAAACTCTCAGCAATAGGAGATATTGACAGGCTTGATGAAGATGTGAAGAAAAGATTATTCGAGACTATCCAGGTAACATCGGTCTCGACAGGACTTAACCTGGTTGTGGCACTTAGCTACAGTTCACGCTGGGAAATAATAAAAGCCGTAAAACAAATAGCAGGTGAAGTGGCAAACGGAAGCCTGGAGATAAACAGTATTGATCAATCCCTTTTTGATCATTATCTCTCAACAAAAGAAATACCCGATCCTGACCTGTTGATAAGAACAAGCGGTGAATTGAGAATAAGTAATTTCCTTCTTTGGCAATTGGCTTACAGTGAGTTGTATTTTACAGAAATACTTTGGCCTGATTTTGGTAAGGAAGATTTTTATAAGGCAATTATTCAATTTCAGAAAAGAGAAAGACGGTTTGGCAAAACAAGCGAACAGATATCTGAGAAAAAGTGTAATGATGGAGAGAAATCATTTTAAAAAGATTATTGCGGGGTTGTTAACGATTGTGACTTGCATTCCTCTGTTTTCTCAGGAGAAAACAGAGATTTTAGATTATTCAAAATCAGATATATATGTTTTGGGAGGTATTACTATCTCAGGAATCAGATTCCTCGATCTTAATGCACTGGTGGGCTTATCAGGACTGAAAGAAGGACAGGAAATGAGAATACCCGGAGAAACTGTTTCCAATGCTGCCAAAAAACTATGGAACCAGGGTCTGTTCTCCGATGTCAGGATAACCATTGACAGCCTGAAAGCTGATACGGCATTCCTGAATATCTATCTCCAGGAAAGACCAAGATTGTCATCTATCAGTTTTACAGGACTTAAAACTTCAGAAATTAATGATATTACAGATAAAATCAATATGCCTATAGGGTCACAGATAACTTCATATATACTTGAAAATACCAGAAAGATCATCACTGATCATTTTGTCGAAAAGGGTTTTCTTAATACAACAGTTGATTTTATTCAGAAAGATGATCCTACACAGCCCAATAATCTTACCCTTACAATTAATGTTGACAAAAAGGAGAAAGTAAAGATAAAAGAGATAACATTTAAGGGTAATGAATATTTTGATGAGAAGAAGCTCCGGCGCCAGATGAAAGAAACAAAACAGAGGGATCTCAATATATTCAAACCATCAAAGTACATCGGACAAAAATATGATGAGGATAAGAAGAATCTCACCATTTTTTATAATGATAATGGTTTCAGGGATTTTGAGATTGTCTCCGATTCAATGTACTGGATATCTGAGGACAGGGTTGGTATTCAGATAAATATTGATGAAGGCGATCAGTATTTCCTCAGGGATGTTGAATGGGTGGGCAACAGTGTGTACCGGAGAGAGGATCTTGAAAGGGTTTTTAACATCAAGAAAGGATCGGTTTATAACCAGACACTGATAAATGACAGGCTTACCGGAGCCAGTGGAGCAGAAGATGCTGTGAGTAATCTGTATCTCGACTATGGTTATCTGACTTCTCAGCTGTCTCCTGTGGAAGCAAATATAGAAAACGATTCGATCGATCTTCAGATAAGAATATACGAAGGTGAACAGTCCTATATCAATAATATTATCATTACAGGTAATACTAGGACGAATGAGCATGTGCCAAGACGAGAGCTCTATACTCTTCCCGGTGATCTTTTCAGTAAGTCGGATATAATGCGATCCATTCGCCAGCTTGGTGTCCTTGGCCATTTCGATCCCGAGAAGATCAATCCCATACCTCAGTCCGACATAACTACAGGTACAGTGGATCTGCTTTACCAGCTTGAAGAAAAAGCTAATGATCAGTTTGAGATATCAGGAGGATGGGGAGCCGGAATGTTGGTCGGGACTGTTGGTGTCAGATTCAATAATTTCGCCATGCGTAATTTCTTTGATCTGAAAGAGTGGAGGCCATATCCCTCTGGAGACGGCCAGTCTCTTAGTATAAGAGCACAGTCGAACGGACGTTATTACCAGTCATATAACCTGTCATTCAGTGAACCATGGCTGGGAGGCAAGAAACCAAATTCATTGTCAGTATCGATGTACAGGTCGTTGATGAGTAACGGAGCAAAGAAAAGTTCTGACAATTACCAGTCAATGGTCATTAGCGGAGCTGCTTTGGGCCTTGGCAAAAGGCTGGAATGGCCCGACGATTATTTCTCCTTATACGGAGAATTGAATTATCAACGTTACGATCTGAATGATTATAATTACTATCAGTTCCTTTTTGAAAAGGGGCAGTCCAATCTGCTGAGCTTTACAGGAAGGTTATCCAGGTTTTCGGTAGGACCTAACCTTATCTATCCAAGAAGCGGATCATCCTTTACCTTATCCCTGCAGATAACACCTCCTTATACCGCCATTAGCGGAAAAAGGATGACTAACGTGTCTGATGATATAAAGTATAAATGGATAGAATTTCATAAATGGGTCTTTAAATCGGAAAGCTATTTTCCTCTTACACGCGACGATAAGCTTATTTTAAGTGCACGCTTTGGATTCGGCTATCTGGGACACTACAACAAGAATATAGGACCATCTCCCTTTGAGAATTTCTATATAGGAGGTGATGGTATGACCGGATATAGTTTTTACGGACGTGAGGTTATTTCCCTCAGAGGTTATACCAACGGATCTCTTACTCCGGTAGATCCTGAATCAAACGCTCCTGCTGGTAATGTCTATTCAAAGATCACTTTTGAACTCAGATACCCCGTGTCTCTTAATAATCAGGCAACAATATACGGTCTCGTCTTTCTGGAAGCAGGAAGGGCATGGAAAGATATCAGGGATTATAATCCTTTCAGGATGAACAGGGCTGCCGGTGTTGGACTAAGAGCTAATCTGCCGATGTTTGGACTCCTTGGTGTAGACTGGGGTTATGGCTTTGATGATGTCCCCACAAATAAGGCCGATGCTAATAAAGGACAAATTCATTTTATGATAGGTCAACAGTTTTAATGGTTAGTTAAAATTAAAAAATTATGAAAAAGCTTATAATAATTACAGGGATGTTGATTCTGACGGCCGCTATGGCTACAGCTCAGAAATATGCGTTCGTAGATACTGAATATATCAGAAGGAATATACCCGCTTTCGAAACAGCACAACAGCAGCTCGATAAACTCTCAGAACAATGGGAAAAAGAGATAGCTGACGGTTATACCGCTATTGAACAAATGTATAAATCGTACCAGAATGAAGCTCCATTGCTCTCACAGGATATGAAAATCCAGAGAGAAGAAGCCATTATCAACAGGGAAAAAGAAATAAAAGAACTTCAAAACAGATATTTCGGAATGGAAGGCGAACTCTTTAAGAAAAGGGAAGAACTGGTTAAGCCGCTCCAGGATGAAATACTTAAGGCAATAAAAGATATTGCTGTGGAAGGCAGTTATGCAGTTATATTCGATTCTGCTTCGGGAGGCAACATACTCTTTGCCAATCCTAAATATGATATAAGCGACGAGGTTCTTGAAAGATTAGGTTATAATAATTAAATAATTACATTTGCATTATTTAATATACAGAATACAATGAAAAGGATAATAGGAATTGCTGCTCTGATCGTTTTCGGTGTTTGTACTGTCGGAGCGCAGACTTTAAAATTCGGACATGTCAATAGTGAAGAACTTATCAGGATAATGCCGGAATTTGATACAGCCAGTGTTCAGCTGGAAAGTTTACAGACAGAACTTATCAATACACTTGAACTAATGTCTGTAGAGCTTAATAATAAGAGTGAACAGTATAATAAGGAAAGCGCTAATCTGACTGCCATTGTAAGGCAGACAAAGGAGCAGGAGCTAATGGATCTGAACAGAAGAATACAGGAGTTTCAGACAAATGCCCAGCAGCAATTGCAGGATTTGCAGCTACAGCTTTTCAATCCGATATATACAAAGGTTGATAATATTATTACAGAGATAGGGAAAGAGAACGGGTTTATTTACGTTTTCGACATATCAAAAGGGTCATTACTCTATTTTGATGCGTCCAGAAGTACAGATATTATGCCTCTTGCAAAAGCAAAACTTGGAATTAAGTAAATTACAAAACATAACGCACCGACCATCTGCCGGCTGGCAGATGGTCATTTTTTTAAATAATTGATGAAGTGAACGATCAGCCGGTTGGTATTTTTGATTCCGGTGTAGGCGGACTTACAGTAGCTCATGCAATAAAACAGCTTTTACCGGGAGAAAGCCTCATCTATTTTGGCGATACAGCTCACCTGCCCTATGGTGATAAATCGGCTGAATCAATAAGAACTTATTCCCGGCGTATAACAGAATTTCTTCTCAGCCATAATGCCAAAGTCGTTTTAGTGGCATGCAATTCAGCTTCAGCCTCTGCTTATGACTCACTGAAGGAAGAGTTTGGAGAAAAGGTTATCCTTATGGATGTTATTGATCCCGTTGTAGCTTATCTTAATGAAAAAAAATTCACAAAAGTTGGGATAATAGGGACAAAAAGAACCATAGAATCACAGACATACGATACTAAAATAGGCCTTAAATCCCCCGGTACAAAAGTTGTTTCATTGGCTACCCCTCTTCTGGTACCAATGATAGAAGAAGGATTTATTTTTGATGATATCAGTAATGCCATCCTCAGAGCTTACCTGTCAGATAATACTCTTCAGGGAATAGATGCACTCGTTCTGGGCTGTACACATTACCCGATAATAAAAAACCAGATTAACCGGATATTTAATTTCAGTATCGAAGTGATTGACTCGGCCAGAATGGTGTCAGTGATGCTTCGTAATATCCTTGAAGAAAATAAGCTTCTCAATAGTTCCGGAAAAGTACAGGACTTGTTTTTTATTTCAGAATACACCCCCTTTTTTGGTAAAATTGCCGGAATGTTTTTTGAAGGAGAGATAAATCTGTCAAAGGCAGATATATGGAGTCACAACACCTGAGGAGTATTCAGACAAATATATTTTAAACTGCCAGGAAGACTGTGGTTACGAAACATGATCAAAATAATTTCCATTTGGTTAAAATTATAGGTCTTTCAAACTTAAAAAGCTAATTTTGTTTATCTTAAACAGGTAGAGGTATTATTTATCCGTATAGTGTAAGATACAAAACTAATGACCAGAAATTCAAAGGTTATAAAGAGAGAAGATGTGGTAATCCGTTTTTCAGGCGATTCCGGAGATGGAATGCAGTTAACAGGGACTCTTTTTTCTGACACTGTAGCACTGTCAGGTAACGATATGGCAACATTTCCCGATTACCCGGCAGAGATAAGGGCCCCACAGGGTACTGTGGGAGGAGTGTCGGGTTTTCAGGTTCATCTTGGACATTCAGAAATACAAACACCTGGCGATTATGCCGATGTTCTGGTAGCTATGAACCCTGCAGCAATAAAGGCAAATGTCTGTTGGGTTAAACCCGGAGGGACAATCATTTATGATAAAGATAATTTTACTGAAAAGAATATAACCAAAGCCGGGTATCTGAAAGACCCTGTTGCCGAGGAAAAACTTGAGACCTATAATATTATTCCTGCTCCTATTTCCTCTATGGTCAGGGAAGCGCTTAAGAATTTTGGTCTTGATGCCAAATCTGTTCTCAGAACGAAGAATATGTTTGCTCTGGGAATGGTTTACTGGCTTTTTGACAGGAAGCTAAAGTATACAGAACGATATTTCGATCAGAAGTTCTCTGACCGGCCGGAGATATCGGAAGCCAATAAGGTGGCTCTGCGGAAGGGTTTTTACTATGCCGAGACGATACAGGCCCTCAATCCTGTCATCAGGATTGAGCCGGCGGCTATCGAACCCGGCACTTACCGTAATATTTGCGGCAATACAGCCACTGCCTGGGGTTTTCTTGCTGCTGCAGAAAAAGCCGGATTGAAATTATTCATTGGCTCTTACCCGATCACTCCTGCCACGGGAATCCTGGAAGAACTGGCATTAAGAAAAGATCTGGGTGTTATAAGTATTCAGGCAGAGGATGAGATATCAGGTATATGTTCTGCTCTTGGGGCAAGTTTTGCAGGGCGGCTGGCTGTTACTTCCACCTCAGGTCCGGGTATGGCTCTTAAATCGGAAGCAATCGGTCTGGCCGTTATGGCAGAATTACCTGTGGTTATTGTCGATGTTCAGAGAGGTGGTCCTTCAACAGGTCTTCCTACCAAAACAGAGCAGGCAGATCTCATGCAGGCCCTCTACGGAAGACACGGAGAATCTCCCTTAGTGGTAATCGCTGCCGGTTCACCGGGTGATTGTTTTCATTTTGCTTTTGAAGCTGCCAGAATAGCCCTGGAACATATGACACCCGTCATTCTACTTAGCGACAGCCTTCTTGCTAATGGCTCTGAGCCCTGGAAAATACCCTCAATGAGCGAACTGCCTGAAATTAAGCCACCTTATGCAGATAAGAAAAAGATACCCTTCCTGCCCTATGAACGCGATGATAAAACATCCGTCAGATACTGGGCAATTCCCGGAACACCACTACTGGAACACAGAATAGGCGGTCTGGAGAAAACAATAAAGGGAACAGTATCATATATCCCGGAAAATCACGAAGATATGGTAAAAAAAAGAGACGCTAAAATTGCTGAAGTAGCCAACTCTATTCCCGGTATTGAAGTGATCGGAAAATATACAGGAGACTTACTTATTACCGGATGGGGAAGTTCCGGGCCTTACCTCAGAGCGGCAGCAAATGAGTTACAGGCGGAAGGATATGAAGTCAGCTTCGCCCAGTTTAACTATATTAATCCTCTTCCAAAAAATGTCAGTAAAGTATTCAGCCGGTTCAAAAAAATAGCTGTCGGTGAATTAAACCTCGGTCAGTTTGCCGATTTTCTGAAGATAAAGCATCCCGGGTTTTCTTACAACAGTATCAATAAGGTTAAGGGAATGCCCTTCACTATTAAGGAAATTAAGGAAAGTTGTATTAAAATACTGGAGGGTAAATAGTATGGAAGAAAAGACATACAATAATCATACTATGAAAGATTTTAAAAGTAACCAGGAGGTAAGATGGTGCCCGGGTTGCGGAAATCATGCAGTGTTGAATGCTGTCCAAAAAGCACTGGCTCAAATGAATATTCCCAGGGAGAATTATGTTTTTGTCTCAGGAATAGGCTGTTCGTCAAGATTCCCTTATTATATTAATACCTACGGCTTTCATGGAATTCATGGCAGAGCTGCAGCTATAGCCACAGGAGTAAAAACAGCAAACCCCAAATTATCAGTGTGGAATATTACAGGAGACGGTGATGCTCTGGCTATAGGCGGTAATCATTTTATCCATGCAATACGCCGTAATGTAGATATTAATATCATATTGTTTAACAACGAAATATACGGACTTACCAAGGGTCAGTATTCACCAACTTCCGTCAGAGGGCTCGTTACAAAAACATCTCCTTTCGGTACTGTTGAGGAACCCTTTTCAGTCGGAGACCTGGTGATAGGAGCAAAAGGTAAATTCTTTGCCCGTACCATCGATACCATGGTTACACTTTCAACAGACATTTACGTGGAAGCCGAGAGACACCGTGGTACCTCAGTGGTGGAAGTGCTTCAGAACTGTGTTATTTTCAATGAAGGTGTCCATGATGATGTCGCAGGGAGAGATGTGAGAGCTGACCACACTATTGTACTGAAACATGGTAAACCGATGATTTTCGGGAAGGAGAACGACAAGGGCCTTATTCTTGACGGATTAAAAATAAGAGTTGTAAGACTGGGAGAAGACAATATAACAGAAAAAGACCTCCTTGTCCATGATGCCACAGAACCAAACCCAGGTATCCATTACATGCTGTCCAACATGAAATACCCCGATTATCCTGTGGCACTTGGAGTTATAAGGTCGGTAGAAGGACGCACCTATGATGCTGGTGTTGAGGAACAAATCGCTGATATACAAAAAAAATCCAGGATAAAGTGTATGGATGATCTGTTAATGAGTGGTTCAACGTGGAAAATAAAGTAATCATTAACTAATTAGTCTTTCCTGAAAAATATGGAAGAAAACAACCAGATAAGTCCCGAATATCACCGGTTGATGCATGAGCAGCATGAACGTTTAAAAGAGCTGAGCTGTATTAATCAGACCACCTATATATTAAAAGAAGGGAAACCTCTGGAAGAAACCCTTCAGCAGATAGTACTCCTTTTACCCGCAGCCTGGCAATATCCCAAATATACTGTAGCCCGGATAGTATATCTTGATAAAGCCTTTGAGACACCCGGTTTCCGCGAGACCCGGTGGATGATGAAACAGGAATTCAGTACTATTGATAATGAAGACGGATGTATTGAAATATGTTATACCCGTGAATTTAACATAGAAGAAGAAGGTCCTTTCCTTAAGGAAGAAAGAGATCTTATCCAGAATATAGCAGGGCTTATAACCGGTTATATAAACAGCGCAAAAGCCAGAGATATTATTCTGAGCAGACAGGTTTCTGTTGAAGAAGAGGATGATTTGCTGGAGGTGTCAAGCAGAAAATTATTGCAGAGATTTCTTGAGCGTCATAATGCAGAAAGGGATGTTTTTCATGATCTGCAGCCCTTTAAAGTAAAGGAAATACTGTTGGTTGCCAACCTGTACGATGCATATTCCATTGAAGGTGAAGGCCGCTTTGCTGATCATATGCTGGGTGAGTATTACCAGCTGAGCCTGACATCGCTACCAAGGGTGACAGGGGTGTCTAATGAGGAGGAAGCTTTTAACAGGTTGAAAGCCATGCATTATGACATGGTTATCATTATGGTGGGAGTACATAAGGAAGGCCCGGTTGAAATGTGTAAAAAGATAAAGGACAAATATCCTTACATGCCGGCTTTTATGCTGTTGAATAATCCTGCTCACGTTCCATGGATAAAGCAACAAAAAGAATCAGGGGTTCCAATAGATAATTATTTCGTGTGGACAGGAGAATCCAAGGTCTTTTTTGCTATGGTCAACCTTCTCGAAGACAGAGTGAATGTTGATAATGATACAAAAAAAGGTCTTATAGGAGTGATCCTCCTTGTTGAAGATTCACCGGAATATTATTCAAGTTATCTGCCAATGCTCTATACTCTTGTTATGGAGCAAACCAGAAATCTTATTGAAGAAGTGTCTGCTGATGAATTGTTTAAAGTGCTGAAGCTGAAGACACGTCCGAAAATAATACTGGCTTCCAATTATGAAGATGCCATAACCGTACTTAATAAATACGAAAATAATCTGTTGTGTGTCATTTCAGATATCCGTTTTCCAAGAAATGGTAAAATGGAGGAAACAGCAGGCTATGAACTCATAAGGCACATTAAAGAACTGATCCCTAATCTGCCTACAGTCCTGCAGTCGTCTGATCCTGAAAATGCTAAATACGCTTACTCGCTGAAATCGAATTTCATAAACAAGAATTCGGAGAGTCTGATGAAGGATCTGAAATCATTCATCAATTATTATCTTGGTTTTGGCCATTTTGTCTACCGCGACGACAAAGGACGTCAGATAGCTGTTGCCAAATCAATGAAAGAGTTCGAGGCATATCTTGAAACAGTACCCGAAGATTCTCTTGAATATCATGCCCTGAGAAATCATTTTTCACTCTGGCTTATGGCCAGAGGGGAAGTCAAGATAGCCAGACAGATCAATCCTATCAGGGTTTCGGAATTTGAAAGCCTCAGTGAACTGAGAGAATACCTGCTCAATCTTATCCGGCAGAGACGGCGTGAGATGAACAAAGGCCGGGTAATAAATTTTGAAGAATCTGCAATTATTGATGATACCAATGTAATAAGCCTTTCGAGTGGATCACTGGGAGGTAAGGGACGCGGCCTCGCCTTTATCAATACCCTGATCAACAGTTTTGAGCTTGGACGCCTGCTGCCGGGAATAAATATCAGGACTCCGGTTACTGCAATTATCGGTACGGATGAATTCGATATGTTCATGGAGCGTAATCATTTGTGGGATGTTATTAAAAAGGAAAAAGATTATTCAATACTTCAGAATTATTTTCTTCAGGCGAACCTAAGTTATACTCTCGAAAAAGAGCTCAGGATATATCTTAAACAGATACATAAACCAATAGCTGTAAGGTCGTCAAGTTTGTTTGAAGATTCGATGAATCAGCCTTTCTCGGGAGTTTTCGGAACTTACCTTCTGCCGAATAACCATCCGGAAACGGAGATCAGGCTTCGACAACTGTCGACTGCAATAAAACTGGTTTTTTCATCAATATATTCAAAGAGTTCAAGAACATTTTTTGAAGCAATTAATTATAAAATTGAACTTGAAAAAATGGCAGTCGTGATCCAGGAGGTTGTCGGGAACCGGTTTGGAGATTATTTCTATCCTCATATCAGCGGTACTGCCCAGTCGCATAATTTTTATCCTGTATCGCATATGACCCCTGAAGATGGTATGGCTGTAATGGCTGTGGGACTGGGGCATTATGTGGCAGAAGGAGAGAGGGCTTTCAGGTTTTCTCCTTCATATCCCAGAATGGATGTAATATCGCAGCAGGACATATACAAAAATTCACAGGTGAATTTTTATGCCGTTGACCTGAAGAATGAAGATCTGAATCTACTGGATGGGGAAAAAGCCGGAATGGTTTCCCTTGATATAAGTGAAGCCGAGAAACATGGGACATTGAATCATGTGGCTTCTGTAATGGACATCGAAAACGACACTATTATACCGGGGCTTGACAGGGCAGGCCCAAGAGTGATCAATTTTGCAGATATCCTCAAATATGACTATATCCCGCTGTCATCAACACTGAAAACAGTGCTTGATGTAGTAGCCGAAGCTACAGCTAACCCCTCAGAAATAGAATTTGCTGTTGATCTGACAAAGGATGATACAGGGAAGAGTACATTTTATCTTCTTCAGATTAAACCACTTGTTGGTAGCGGGGCGGGATACAGTATTGATTTGAATAGTATCAGTGAAGACAAAATGATACTCCGGGCCAATAAAAGTATGGGTAACGGAAAAATAGATAATATTACAGATCTTATTTATGCAGATCCTGAAACATTTGATAATCTTTCTACTACTGAAATAGCTGAGGAAATAGATAAACTGAATGATAAAATGCTCAGGGAAAACAGGCATTATGTACTGATAGGTCCGGGCAGATGGGGAACGAGGGATAAATTCCTGGGAATACCTGTTTCATGGCCGCAGATATCAAATGCAAAAGTGATAGTGGAAGTGGAGATACCCGGGTTTTTCCTGGATGCATCACTCGGGTCACACTTTTTCCATAATGTAACCTCAATGCAGGTTGGGTATTTCACTATCGACCAGATGACTAACGGAGGTTTCATAAAATGGGATAAACTAAAGGAACAGAGAATTGTTGAAAAAGGACGCTTTGTAAGTCATATCCGCTTTGATAAACCACTGGATATACGTATGGATGGTAAAAAGGGTATGGCAGTAATTTTAAATGAACAAAATAAATAATGCCTTACGATCTGCTGGAATTGGAAGGAATATCTGATCTTCAGAAATATGATTTTACAGATACATCTTTTAATCTGCTGATGCAGAAGAGAATCCGCCGTGTACTTATTATCTGCAGTAATTATGATTATTTTATGCTTGAAGAAGATGGCAGGATTGATGAACAGATCTTTAACGAGTATGTTTCACTAAACCTGCGTTATCCCCCATATTTTGTGCAGACAGATAATGAAACGGATGCTTTCGGAGCACTGAGGGAAGATAATATTGATCTTGTTATTATAATGCTAAGTCATAAGCGAGGTGATGTTTTTGCTCTCGCTAAAAGAATAAAGGAGGGATATCCGAAAATCCCTATAGTAGTCCTTACTTATTTTACCCGTGAAGTATCATTACGGCTTCAGGGAGAAGACATGAGTGCTATTGATTATGTTTTCTGCTGGCTTGGTGAGGCATCCCTTATACTGGCAATAATCAAACTTATTGAAGATAAAATGAATGCCGAGCACGATATTGACACTGGTGTTCAGGCAATTATTCTGGTCGAAAATTCAATAAGATATATTTCATCATATCTCCCTGAGATATACAGAATAGTGTTGATGCAGTCACTTGATTTTCAGCGTGAAGCATTGAATGAGCAACAGCGTATGCTGAAGATGAGAGGACGTCCCAAGATACTTCTTGCCAAAAACTTCAATGATGCTGTCGATTTGTACAGGAAATATAAATACAATCTGCTGGGTGTAATCTCTGATATAAGTTACAAAAGAGACGATGTCCAGGATGAGAATGCGGGATTTGAACTATGCGAACTTATAATGTCGGAGGATGATAAGATGCCAATACTTCTCCAGTCGTCAAATCTTAACCATAAAAAAAGAGCTGAGGAAGCAGGTGCAGCATTCATCCATAAATATTCCAGATCCTTATCACTGGAATTGCGTAATTTCATTATACAATATCTTGCTTTTGGTCCTTTTGTATTCAGAAATCCTGAAACAATGGAACCTATCGACATAGCTACCGACCTGCAGGGCCTTCAACAGAAGCTCCTTACAATACCTGATGACTGTCTTGAATACCATGCTTCACACAATCATTTTTCCAAATGGCTGAATGCACGTGCTCTTTTCCCGGTTGCACAAATGTTCAAGTATATACAAAAAGAGGATTTTGCATCGCTGGATGAGATGCGGCGTTTTCTTTATGTTGCCATTTCAAGTTACAGGCTGGGTAAAGGAAGGGGAATAATAGCCAAATTCGACAAAACCAGTTTTGACGAATACCAGATATTTTCCCGTATTGGAGAAGGATCAATAGGAGGAAAGGCAAGAGGTCTTGCATTTATTAACAGGATAATTAAAAGCCACAGCCTGTTCAATAAATTCCCTGATGTACTTATCACTATTCCCCGTACTGTTGTATTGGGAACAGATATTTTTGACGAATTCATGGAGAACAATAATCTCTACCATGTAACCTCTTCCGATCTGTCCGATGAGGAAATATTGCAAAAATTCCTTGAAGCAGAACTTCCGGGAAGAGTGTATCAGGATTTTTATGCCTATTTTGCGGTTTCCAAAAATCATCCTATTGCAGTGAGATCCTCAAGCAAGTTGGAAGATTCACATTATCAGCCTTTTGCCGGAGTGTATTCTACATATATGATACCCAGGCTGGCGGATAACAAGCTTATGGTTAAAGTACTGTCGGATGCAATAAAGGAAGTATATGCTTCAGTATATTTTAAGGCAAGTAAGGCTTATATGAGAGCAACTTCCAATGTCATTGATGAAGAAAAAATGGGTATTATACTGCAGGAGGTCTGCGGAAACAGGCATGGAAATATATTCTATCCGACCTTCTCAGGAGTTGCACGCTCAATAAACTATTATCCCATAGGTTCCGAAAAAGCTGAAGATGGTGTTGCCAATGTGGCCTTTGGTCTTGGTAAACTGATAGTTGAAGGAGGAATGTCATTGAGATTCTGTCCTAAAATTCCAAAAAAAATTCTGCAGTTATCTTCTCCCGAAACAGCATTGCGCGATACCCAGAAAGTGTTCCGTGCACTTGATCTGAATATAGAAAGTTTTGTTCCATCAACTGACGATGGGATAAATATTCCGGTAATAGATATAAAAGATTCCGGTAATGATAAAGCTATGAAGTTACTGGCCTCCACTTATGACAGGACAAACAATATACTGCGTGACGGAATAGGACAATCAGGGCAAAGAGTGATCTCTTTTGCAGGGGTACTGCAGCATAAAGCTTTCCCTCTTTCTGAGATACTCGTTACTCTGCTTGAACTGGGGCAGAAAGAGATGAATAATCCCATAGAGATTGAATTTGCAGTTAATCTGGAGACAGCTCCGGGTTCCCCGAAAGTCTTTAATTTTCTTCAGATAAGACCTATTGTACATACTGATATGATTCGCAGTGTTGACATAGATAAGGTCAAATCAGAAGACTGTATCCTCCTTTCCGAATCAGCGCTTGGTAACGGAGCCTTTAAAGGCATTAGCGATGTGGTCTATGTAAAACCCGATTCTTTTAATCCGGCTGATACGAAGAATATTGCAGTCATTATTGATAACCTCAATACCTCTTTTATCAATAATAGTACCGGTTATGTGCTTATAGGTCCTGGCAGATGGGGTTCTGCTGACCCCTGGCTTGGCATCCCGGTCAAGTGGGTTCATATATCTGCTGCCCGTATCATCATTGAGTCAGGACTGGCTAATTATCGTATTGATCCCAGTCAGGGCACTCATTTTTTTCAGAATCTTACATCTTTCGGTGTAGGATATATGACTCTGAATCCCTATATAAATGATGGTTTCTATGATGTAAGTTATCTTGATAGTTTGCCAGCGGCCTATGAAGATACATTCATCCGGCATGTAAGATTTGATAAACCCCTTGAGATAATCATAGATGGAAGAAAGCATAAAGGGGTTATAGTAAAGCCATCTTAGACAGGGATACTTCCTACTGAAACATCACTGTTTATTTTTCTTATCAGTCCCTGTAATACTGAACCGGGTCCTGCTTCTGTGAAAGATCTTGCTCCGTCTCTGATCATATTGATCACACTCTGAGTCCATAGGACCGGAGAAGTAAGCTGTGCAAGCAAATTCTGTTTAATGAGTTCAGGATCGTCAGATGCTCTGGCTGTGGCATTTTGATATACAGGGCAGAAAGGCTTTCTGAAAGTTGTGGAGCTGATGGCAGTATCCAGTTCTTTTCTGGCCGGTTCCATCAGAGGTGAGTGGAAAGCGCCTCCCACAGGAAGTTTGATGATTCTTTTTATCCCTCTGGCTTTGAGCCTCTCCATAGCCATATCAATGCCCTTGAGTGTGCCGGATATTACTATTTGCCCTGGGCTGTTGTAATTGGCAGGTATAACTATTTCATTTATCTCAGAACAGATTTCTTCAACAAGATCATCGTCAGCACCAATGACAGCTGCCATAGCCGAAGGATTCTCTTCACATGCTTTTTGCATGGCCACAGCCCTTTTTGAAACAAGTATAAGGCCTTCTTCAAATAGAAGTGTTTTATTGACTACCAGTGCAGAGAACTCACCCAGAGAATGCCCGGCAACCATATCCGGCCTTTTGTCAGTGATGGCAAGAGAAGCAAGGATGGCTGAATACAAAAAAACTGCAGGCTGGGTTACTTTTGTCTGCCTCAGCTCTTCTTCCGTCCCTGAAAACATAATATCCGTTATTCCAAATCCCAGAATATCATCGGCCCTTTTGAACATATCTCTGGCAGCAGGATACTTATCGTAAAGATCTTTTCCCATACCCGGATACTGAGCTCCCTGTCCGGGGAAAACATAAGCTTTCATATCAATGTAATTTTGAGCCTATTAGATGAATAAACTCTTCCCTTGTATTCAGATTTTTAAGAAATATTCCTGTAAATGCTGAAGTGGTTGTTACAGAATTTTGTTTTTGTACACCCCTTATCTGCATACACATATGCTGTGCCTCAATGACAACGGCAACACCCATAGGATGAAGACATTCCTCCAAACAATCCCTTATCTGGGTTGTCAGTCTTTCCTGTACCTGAAGCCTGCGGCTGTAAGCTTCCACAACACGCGCTATCTTGCTTAAACCGGTAATATATCCGTTCGGGATGTATGCAACATGTGCTTTACCGAAAAATGGGAGCATATGATGTTCACACATCGAATAGATATCTATGTCTTTTACCAGAACCATCTGGCTGTATGCTTCAGTGAATTTGGCTGAATTGATTATCTCGCTGGGATTCAAAGAGTAACCCTTCGTAAGAAAAAGAATGGCCTTGGCAACTCTTTCCGGAGTCTTGATCAGTCCTTCACGGTCAGGATCCTCCCCGATAAGATCCAGAACACGGTGATAAACAGATGATAATTCTTTGACACTGTCTTTATCCCATTTTTCTATATTACTGTAGCCATTGCGTCTGGCCTGTTCTGTTCCTTTTGTCTGTTCTTTCTTATTAACCATAGTATTCAACTGAATTATTTTCTGTTTCTTTTACCCTGATACAATGCAACGATGCCCCAGCTTCTTCAACAGGCCCTTTAAGCTCATTCCAGATAGCTGTGACAAGGTTTTCTGTAGTGGCTATTTTCCCTTTCATGAAATCTACCTCGAGATTCATGTTTTTATGATCCAGCTTGTTAATTACGTTTTTGTGAATGATTTCCTTCAAAATGTCCATATTTATTACACATCCATGATCCTCGGAAATTTCCCCTTTAACCGTTATAAATAATTCGTAATTATGTCCGTGCCAGTTAGGATTTGAACATTTACCGAAAATTTCCAGGTTCTGTTCATCTGTCCACTCGTGTCTGTACATCCTGTGAGCTGCACTAAATCTTTCTCTCCGGGTAAGATAGATCATAAACCACTACTTTTATGATTGCAATATTAACCAATAAAAATAAGGATTTATACTCTTTCTGTGATATATTTACATGATCAAAAGGTCATGAAGATTTTTGTTAGCCTTCTGTTCCTGTTGCCTTATAGAAAAATATATTATATCTGAAATATATTTAAAGTGAAAAAAATATTATTTGTAGCTGCTACCGCCGATGAGGCTGATATTGTGAGAAAAATCCCCTCACTCAGGAGCTCATGGGATGGATTTTATCTTGGAGAATCAGTGATAAATACCCTGGTAACAGGTGTAGGCTCTGTAGCCACTTCGTGGTCGCTTACCAAATGGTTTTGTTCCAATGATACTCCCGATCTGGTCATCAATATAGGTATTGCCGGCAGCTTTAACAGAGATATCCCGATCGGTGCAGTAGTTGTTCCGGTATCCGACTGTTTTGCCGATGCAGGGATAGAATCGGAAGACAGGTTTTTTACCCTTGCAGAAGCCGGTTTACAGAAATCTGACAGCTTCCCTTTCAAAGACGGAAAGATTTTATTTAACAGTGAATACATAGACAAGATTCCCGGATCCCTGAGGAAAGTTAAAGCTGTTACGGTGAATATGGCAACAGGTTCTGTGCACACAGCAACAAAGATACAGGAGAGATATACAGCCGATATTGAATCAATGGAAGGAGCAGCTTTTGCTTTTGTCTGCAGTAGTGAAAAAGTTAATTTTCTGGCACTGAGATCCATCTCAAATTATGTCGGACCAAGGCAGAAAGAAAAATGGGATATTGGTCTGGCTCTGGAAAATCTGTCGGAGACACTTCAAGATTTAATATCAGTATTATCCTGACATTATGAAACTGACACTTGGTTTTTCTCCCTGTCCTAATGACACATTCATCTTTGATGCTATGGTGCACAACAAAACCACTACTGAAGGTATTGAATTCGAATACATTCTTGCCGATGTAGAGGAACTGAACAGAAAAGCTTTTGAAGGGGAACTTGATATTACAAAACTAAGCTGTTTTGCTTATGCTTACGCTTCTTCCCGTTATCTGATAATGGATTCCGGCAGTGCTCTGGGACGTGGAAACGGACCTCTTCTGATAAGTAAGTACAAAATGGTAACAGATGATCTTAAATTTGCCAGAATTGCCATACCGGGTAAATATACGACGGCAAATATGTTGTTGGGTATAGCATGGCCGGAAGCTCAGAATAAAAAGGAATATCTTTTTTCTGAAATAGAAAATGCGGTACTTAATGAAGAGGTTGATGCCGGACTGATAATTCATGAAAGCAGGTTTACCTATCAGGAAAAAGGCTTATCAATGCTGGCAGATATGGGAGCTATATGGGAAAAGCTTGCAGGAGTGCCGGTGCCTCTGGGTACAATTGCAATTAACAGAAGAATACCTTTGGGTACTGCCCTGAAAGTAAACAGAATCCTTGGTAGAAGTGTTGAATTTGCTCTGAATAATCCGCTTTCATCACTGGATTTTGTTTCAGAAAATGCCAAAGAACTTGGCAGAGAAGTGATAAATAAACACATTGACCTTTTTGTAAATGATTATACCAGGAAGCTTGGCAAAGAGGGACGAAATGCTATTACTGAATTATACCGTCTTGCCGGTGAGAGAGATATCATTCCCGCTATGCCCGAACGCATTTTCCTTACCAACGGACAGCAGGTGAGTGACCACAGCTGACAGGTAACATTTAAGGTTTTGCAGGAACCAAATAAACACTATGATCTCAGGACTCTGACGAACGGAATGAGTCAGTTCTGCAACGCAGAATACACTAATACAAATAAATCATATTAACCTAATACCTTGAAGATGAGTATAAAAGACATTGTAAAAAAATCCCGTTCCTATCGCCGTTTTAACGAAGCGCATCAGATAAACAGTGCCTTTCTTGAAGAACTTATTGAACTGGCGAGATTATCTCCGTCAGCCTCTAATAAACAGCCTCTTAAGTATCTTATTTATAACACTCCTTCTGATTGTTCAGTTGTTTTTTCCTGTCTTAAGTGGGCCGGATATCTTGACGACTGGGATGGGCCGGAACCCGGGGAAAGACCATCAGCTTATATTATTATTCTTGGAGACAAATCAATATCCGGTTCTTTTGGGGTTGATCATGGAATAGTGTCACAGAGCATTATGCTCGGGGCTGCAGAAAAAGGGCTGGGAGGATGCATCATTGCTTCAGTAGACCGCACAAGGTTGAGAAAAGAACTGGGAATACCTGAACAATTTGAAATATTGCTTGTTCTTGCCCTTGGGAAACCGGTTGAAAGAGTAATATTAGAAGAAATTAAAAAAGGAGATATAAAATACTGGAGAGATACTGATAAGAATCATCATGTTCCCAAAAGACCTCTTGATGAACTGATAATTAAACTATAAATACCTGTCCTGTTTTGTGCGGTTTTTAGGCCTCCAAAATGCCAACCAATTGATTTATAAATAAAAGGATGATTTTTTCTTGTATATATGGGTGTCTTTCGCACAAAACATCACAGAAAGTTCTTCAGCCCGGAGGGCTGGACTTCCAATAGTACAGGTTCCACCAGGGCAGTGGCAATAAAACCGTTTCAACCGCCTTTCTTCAACTTCTTCAACTTTTTCAACTTTTTCAACCGAAGAAAAGCTACCGTCAGTCAGGATGTCATTTTGAAGTCAACCCCTCCAGGTTTTTTGTTATGATGTAATGCACCTTTCCCGGGGTGGAACCCGGGCTACTGGATGTTGACACCTCCGGTGTCATGGAAAAAAAGAATCAATGTTTTGCACAGCATTAAATTCCGGGAATAATTATATAAAATTTATTCTGGGTGTCTTTCGCACAAAACAGGAAATACTGGAGAGATACTGATAAGAATCATCATGTTCCCAAAAGACCTCTTGATGAACTGATAATTAAATTATAAATACCTGTCTATAGTATGGCAAACCCCTGTTATCTCTTTTCTTCTTATTATCCTTTGATGAAAATAGCCTTGATAATATGACTTGCCATTTTGGGATTTTCTTTCAGGCGGCGGGTGGAGTAACCAAACCAGTCTTTTCCAAAAGGTACGTATATTCTCATATCATGTCCGTTCTTCACTATCTCACTTCTTAATCCCGGAGTGACACCATACAGCATCTGAAATTCATACAGATGTTTTGAGACCTTATATTTTTCTATAAGTTTATATGCTCCTTCAATTAGCGGCCTGTCGTGGGTGGCAATGCCAACGTGTATTTTGTTTTTGAACATATATTCCAGATCTTCCAGATAGTGACTGTTTATTTCTTCATATTTCTTATAAGCTATTTCTGCCGGTTCAATATAGATGCCCTTGCATAGTCTTATGCTCAAAGGATTTTCCTCACTATTGAGGTCTGTCAGTCCCTTTATATCATCAAGTGTTCTTTTAAGGTAAGCCTGAAGAACAAGACCGACATTTGCCGGGAACTCTGTTTTCAGCTTACGGAACAACTCTATTTCCAGAGATGTACAGGGAGAATCTTCCATATCAACTCTGATAAACCTGTTATAGGAAGCTGCCTTTAATACTATTTCCCTGATATGCTGATAACATACTTCCTTATCGATCAGCAACCCAAAACTTGTGGGCTTGACTGAAAAACTGCCTTTTACGCCATTGCTCTCTGTGAAATCAATCAGGTGGAGGTATTCTTTCTTGTTGGCCTCTGCTTCTTCAAGGGTTTTAATAAATTCTCCCAAAACATCGATAGTAACAAGGATACCCTGACTGTTAAGGTCTTTTGAAACACGCATGGCATCTTCAATTGTCTCTCCCGATATGTAGGTATGCGAAAAAAGCCAGATGAATTTTTTGGGAAAATAAGGTAATATTGCTGCAATGAATTTGTTAAACATAATGCTTGTATTTATAATTATTAAAAACTAAAGAAAATATTTTAATCTGCAATATCATGAATATCGCTTCTATCCTTTAATGATATTTATCATTTGAAAAACGGATACAAAGAAAGGATAAATTATTTATTATTGAAATAATTTTTCAGTCTATGCAACCATTTTCTTTTATATCAGGTCATAGAATTGTCCCCGGTTTATGATGAACGACCGCCAGATAATAAAAGGCTGTATCAGCCATGACAGGGAGGCACAAAGACTGTTGTATGACAGGTATTCGCGCTTTCTGCTGGGTGTATGTATGAGGTATGCATCATGTAAGGCTGAGGCAGAGGATATATTGCAGGACTGTTTCCTGAAGATTTTTTTCAATATAAAAAACTATAACGGAACAGGTTCTTTCGAAGGCTGGTTGAGAAAGATAGCAGTTAACACCGCTATCACCCATTATAATAAGACACTTAAGTCAAGATATTATATGGAATTCGGAGAGTATATATCATCGGAAAAAGGAGAAAAGAGTTTTGAAGAGGATCTGTTTTCTGCCGATGAACTATTTATGGTTTTAAATGAATTGTCTGCAGGCTACAGGATGGTTTTTAACCTTTACGCCATCGAGGGATATAAACATAAAGAGATTGCTGCGATGCTGGGTATTGATGTCAATACTTCAAAATCACAATATAGCAGGGCGAAGGGAGTGATCAGGGATAAACTCAGTAAACTGAGAGAGCTTAAAAAGACTTACAGTTAAAAAATAAAGTAAGATCAGATTTTGAGATGGTGAAAAACAGGAAAGAAGACAGAGTGTTAAGTGAACTCTTCAGTAAGAAACTTGAAAATTCTGAAGTTATTCCCTCTGAAGAAGGAGGAAGAGTCCTGTTCCGCAGACTCACCAGGAAGGAGTTTTTTCATTTTATCCCCAGTAAATTCAATATATGGTATGCAGGAGGTCTTGCTGCCCTGGCTGCTACAATTGTCTTGGCTGTTATGTCCTTGTCAGACAGGGAGGTAATTGGAGAACCTGCTGCTTTTTCACCGGATATTGAGAAAACAGAGACAATTATAAGTAACATAGAAGCAGAAACACCGGTAATAACGGGCGGAAAGACTGAAGAATCTTACAAAGAACAATCAGAAGAAACGTACAGGTATATCTTTGAAAAAATGGATGATCCTTCAGAGGATAATAAGGAATATCACAATAGTTATGGCCATGTGGCCGGTGGGAAAGCTGTCATGTCCAGCCCTTTACCTGCAGAGACAATAGATTACGAGCCATTGCTTACAGATGGCGTCAATGAAAGAAACCAGCTCAGGGGTATGCGGAATATCAATAATGCTATTTTCGCATCAGTGACCGAAGGTTGTTCGCCTCTCAAAGTGTTGTTTGAAGCTGATACCTCATCATATGAAAAAATTATCTGGTCGTTTGGCGACGGAGGTTCATCTGAAGAAGCAAATCCCGAATGGATTTTCGATAATCCCGGAGACTATGAAGTGACTCTCAGCATGTACCATCAGGGTGAATTAAAAGCAGAGTCATCGTGTAAGATAAGTGTTTACCCCCGGCCTGTTACCCGGTTTGAGATTTTACCGGATGACCCTGTGTCGCCTGATGATGAGCTTGTTTTTCAGAATTATTCCACCGGTGCAGATAAATACAGATGGTTTTTTGGTGACGGTGAGGTTTCTGATTTTGTGGAACCACAACACAAGTATTCAGTTCAGGGTAATTACAGTATTACTCTGGTAGCTGTTTCAGAACATGGTTGTACTGATACTCTTACCATCGAAAATGCCTTTTCCTTATCAAACTATATTATAGAATTCCCCAATGCTTTTATCCCAAATCCTGATGGACCTTCAAATGGCTGGTACTCGGCAAAGAGTGATGAAACAGCCAGCGTTTTCCACCCCTTTGCAAAAGGTGTTTCAGATTATCAACTGAGGATCTTCAGCAAGAACGGTGTCCTGTTATTTGAAAGCAATGATGTTAACATAGGATGGGACGGCTATTACAATGGCCGTTTATGTGAGCCCGGAGTATATATATGGAAGGTGAGGGGAAATTTTATTAACAGGGAACCATTTATAAAAATGGGGGATGTGACACTTCTTAACGGCATTTTATAAAATCCGCAGATGCCCATTCTGAGCTATTTGTCGATCATTGTCCTTTTCTTGGATTTTAGTGCAGAATATTAGTCCCGGGAAAATTTAATTGTGTAGTGTCACATTTGGTTGAAAATTCCGTACAAGAGTAATGTATTGTGAAATGATTTCAGTATTTTCGTTATTCGTAAACCTAAAATGGGAGTTTTGTTCAAAAGGATCAAATATATTGTTCTACTGTCATTTATCCTTTTTCAACATGGTTATAGCCAGGACCCTACTTATTCACAGTTTTACGCCAATCCACTCTATCTGGCGCCCTCATTTGCAGGAGCTACTGAGGAATACAGGCTGGGTCTGAATTACAGGAACCAGTGGCCTGCTATACCCGGAGTTTTTCATACATACAGTATCTCTTTTGACAGGGCGATGCCGAATTTCAATTCAGGCCTCGGAATACTTGCAAGCTATGACGTCGCCGGTTCCGGAGAACTTAGTACAACAAATATAGGATTGCTTTATTCCTATGATTTCAATATATCAAGAGACTGGCATATAAGGCCGGGTGTTCATTTCAAATTTTATTACCTGGGGCTTGATATTTATAAGCTTGTGTTCAATAGTCAGATGACCGGCAGCGGTACAACACCTTCTGTTTATCCCCCGCCTTTTGATAATGTGGCTGACGTCGACTTTGCCACATCAGCTCTTATATATAACGACAGGATCTGGGCAGGATTCACTCTTGACCATCTGTTGGTACCTAAAACATCTTTTTATGGAGAGGATGCCCATGTGCCTGTCAAATTTAATCTTTTTGGCGGAGTGCAGCTGGTGAAAAAAACAAGGTTGAGAGTCAAGATGGAAGAAACACTGTCTATTGCATTGAACTTTCAAAAACAGGCCAATTTCTATCAGACCGATGTTGGTCTGTATTATTTTAAAAGCCCTCTTATTTTTGGTTTATGGTACAGGGGAATTCCTTTTATGACCTCCCAGGCCGGCGATGCAATAATCGGTCTTGTAGGCTTTAAAAATGATTATCTCCATATAGGATACAGTTACGACTTTACTATTTCGAACCTCATTACTTCAACGGCAGGCGCTCATGAGATATCTTTGGTATATGAGTTCACCTCTGTTGCCTTTAAATCACAGAGAAGAAAAATGAGAGCTCTTCCTTGTCCTGAATTCTGATCCATTATTGTTTCACCTTCACTGATCAGTTCCTTCATTTATATTTATACAGTTCAGGTGCTTCCTTAAATAGATATTTTTCTATATTTGCGACTGACTAATGTTTAATCAATAATATATTGTGATGAAGAAACTGCACATTGTCCTGTTTTCCGTCTTATTTCTGGCAATAGCACTCCTCTATGTACTGTTTTTTACCGGTAAGGACGGGGCCAGGGACGATACTCCGGGTTCTGCTGTTGTTCAATCCGATGCACAGGGAATTGCTTTTGTGAACATAGATTCGGTTATCTATAATTTTGAAATGTTTCACGACAGAAGTGATGAATTGATGGCCAAACAGCAAAAAGCAGAAACTGAGCTTAACAATAAGGGCACTCAGTACGAAAGAAGTGCCAGAGATTACCAGGACAAAGTGAACAAGGGGCTTGTTACAAGAGCTACTGCAGCAGAGATGGAACAGTCTCTTTATCAGCAGCAACAGGAACTGGTGACTCTCCGTGACAACCTTCAGTCTGATCTGATCGAAGAAGAACAGGTAATGAACAGACAGATAGTCGAATATATTACTTCGTATCTCGAAGATAAGCAGGCAGATTATAATTTTCAGTATATCCTCGGGAAAAGCTTTGGCAGCGTTGTCCTGTACGGCGATTCAGCTCTCGATATAACAGACAGACTCGTTGAAGAACTGAACAGTAAATACCTGGCAGAAAAAAAATAAAACATATGGCTTTTGCCACTTTGTGGCTTGAGAAAAAAGCTCTTTTCCCACAACTTGTCGAAGAGCCTTCTGAAAAATCAACAGGTATTATTGTAGTCATACCTGCTTTTGATGAACCGGAAATAGCCAAACTTCTTGATTCCCTGGCTTCCTGTACACCCCCTTCATGCGGAGTGGAGATTATCGTTATAGTCAATGCGGGTCTTGATGCTGCAGAAGAAAGCATCCTTAATAACCGGCTGTGTGTTGATTCTGTTATTAAGTGGAAGAGCACAAACCCCGGATGTTTTTTCAGACTTTTTGTTTTTGATACCGGACGCTCACTTATCCCCGGATGGGGAGCAGGACTGGCCAGAAAAACAGGGATGGACGAAGCTCTGAGACGTTTCAGTACAGCCGGTAATCCAGAAGGTGTAATAGTAAGTCTGGACGCTGACTGTACAGTGGAAAAGAACTATTTTACATCTGTATGCAATGATCTACTTTATGATAATGATAAGTGTGCCTGTTCAATTTATTTCGAACATCCTGTCAGCGGAACAGAATTTCCTGAAGATGTTTACAGACATATAACTCTTTATGAATTGCATATGAGATATTTTGTCAGAGGGATGGGATACTCGGGTTTCCCCTGGCCCTTTCATACAATAGGCTCAGCAATGGCAGTAAAAGCATTACGGTATATGCATGCAGGCGGAATGAACAGAAAACAGGCAGGAGAAGATTTCTACTTTATCCGGAAATTGTTACCAGCAGGCGGATATTTTAACCTTAATTCAACTACAGTATTTCCCAGTCCGAGGAAATCGTTCAGAGTACCTTTCGGTACCGGACCTTCCATGATCAGATTTATGGAAAAAAATGAAAATATTTTTTTTTCATATAATATTAAGGCCTTCGAAGAACTGAAAGTACTTTTTTGTGATATAGAAAAGCTTTTTTGTTTTGGATCTGAAGAAACAAAAAATCACTACCGGAATATTCCGGAAGGTATTAGATCCTTCATCAGCTATGACGAATGGCTGCCGGCTATAGATGAAATAAGGAGAAACACTTCTTCATCAGTATCTTTCAGAAAAAGATTTTTCGTATGGTTTGATATGTTACGGATTGTCAGGTATCTGAATCATGTACACAAAAATCATTTTACAAAGCAGAATATTACTGAAGCTTCCGGGAAATTGCTTTTGCTAAACGGTGATTCCCTGGAATGTGATGACCCTCGTAGTTTGCTTACTTATTACCGCTTGCTTGACAAAAACACCTGATACTTCAGGGATGTCTGGTAAATTATTCCTTATCCCCGGCAGAAACAATACACCCTGAGCAATACACGAAACCTTGAGACTATCTGTTCAACTCCCTTTCAACCTCTTCACCCCCCTTCAACTTCTTCAATCTTCTTTCATCTTCTTCAACCTTTTCTCCTGACGCGGAGATTCCGCGTCAGCTACTCCTGAGGGTTTCCCCTATCATCAACAAGGTATTTATCTGTTTTCCCTGGTGTTTTTCCGGTCCTCTTTTGGTGTGAGAACAATAAAAAGATCTTCATCCGGCTTTTTCATACGGTATTGTTCCCTGGCAAATTTCTCCAGGTTGTGGTCATCCGTTTTCAGTTCCTGTAATTTGCTTCTGTCAACTTTGATCTTTTCAGTATAATATTCTTTATCGGTCTTTAATCTGTTCAGTTCTCTCATCTCCCTTATCCTCAGGAGAAGGTTATTTGAATCAAGGAGTATTATCCATATAAGGAAAACAAGAATGGTAAGGAAATATTTGTTCCTGAACAGTGCAGGTATCTTTTCGTTATATTTGAACCTTATCATTATAATGCAAAGCTAAAACATTTTTTTTCAACCTGTATTCATCAGAACAATCAACTGCAATATACATTGAATATTTTATAAAAATGTTACCGGCCTGTTTATTATCCTGACTGACGGCAATCCTTACTGGGTTGAAGGAAGTTGAAGGAAGTTGAAGGAAGTTGAAGAAGTTGAAGAAGTTGAAGAAGTTGAAGAAGTTGAAGATGGATGCATTGACGATAATTCCGGACGGCGCCGAAAGACGCTGTATTTTATCCTTACTGAAGGCAACCCTTCCAGGGTTGGATTGGTGTTATTGTCACTGCCCCGGGCGAAACCGGGGCTATTGGAAGTCCAGCCCTCCGGGCTGAAGAACTTGTCTTGTCCTGAAATAGGTTTACACAAAAAAGTGTAAAATGGAAGATAAGAGTAAAGTTATTTCAGGATTAAGAAGTGGTAGTTCTTTTACCATTTCAGAGCGGCATCAAATTATTCAAGAGATGC
>Ga0209723_1000251_pt1 | contig 106618 bp, 105 predicted proteins | sample BiotimSIPDNA_2_FD_185750 | JGI IMG/M metagenome (GOLD analysis project Ga0209723, IMG submission 185750) | Anaerobic biogas reactor microbial communites from Washington, USA - Biogas_R2 time_0 SIP DNA (SPAdes) (version 2) | ecosystem: Engineered > Bioreactor > Anaerobic > Unclassified | place... | reverse complement strand
TGCTGAACTTATCGACCGCACAGTCGTGGATATCATCTAAGCGGCGGGGAGGCGCGCTGAAATGCGCGCCTTTTCTATACTAATTGGGAATATTCCCAATAAATTTACTATAGAGACTATTTACAAATAACAAAAAAAGGAGGGTAAACGAAAAGATGGAAGAGTTTATGGCAAACGTGCTCCAGAGCGGTTTTTCGGTCGCTGTTGCCTCTTATCTGCTGATAAGGATGGATCACAGGCTGGAGGAGCTGACGCGGGCAGTAGTCAGGCTTGGAAGCGTAATAGAAGGAAAGGAGAATAATTAACGGTGAAAGATTCGCTTTTATTTAAGATAAGGGATATCCTTTTGCTTATATTAGTGCATTTAAAGTTTATTGAAGAAAAAAGGAATAAAAGATGAGGTTGAACGATTTTCAGCTTACTGACAATTTCAATTTAAAAGAGTTTGAGTGTCCCTGCTGTCACACTGTCCTGCTGCACCCTCTGCTTGTTTTGAAGCTGCAGAAATTAAGGGATGAATGGGGGCTGCCGTTGATCATAAACAGCGGTTACAGATGTGAAGTCCACAACAGGGAAGTGGGGGGTGTTATACGGAGCCTGCATAAAGTCGGGCAGGCGGCGGATGTGAGAGTTCCCGCATCGGAACAGGAAAGGTTTCGTGATTTGGCTTTGAGCTGCGGTTTCAGCCGTGCGATAAGTTACGGGAACAGGCATTTCATTCATATAGAAATAGGAGGATAAGTAAATACGTTGAATACTAATACCGAAATGATGAAAGAAGAGTTGATCGCAAAGTATGAACCATTGGTAAAAGCAACCGCAAAACGCTACGCCGGCAGAGGCGCGGAATATGAAGATCTTGTCCAGGAAGGTTATCTTGCCCTGTTGATCCTCAATGAAAAATGTACAGACAAAGAATGGCTCACAGCCTTTATAGCAAGACGACTTCCCGGATATGTGAGGACAGCCGCCCAGAGACTCAGGGGACTGAGAAGAGTAACAAATTTCGCAGATTTTGATACCGCAGCCGATCGTGTTATAGATCCTTCAGAAATAGAGAGAAGGCTGCTTTTTGAAATTTTGGAGATACTCAGAAGGAAACTCAGGCCCGGTGAATTTATTTTAGCGCGAGATGCAATGGATGGCTGGACACAGAACGACCTTGCGTCTAAGTACGACATCTCGCAGCAGGCTGTCAGTGCAAGGATGAAAAAGATCCGGGCCAAACTGGAACCGGTTTTTTTAAATAGAGAATAGAAAAACGCGGCTTGGTGCCGCGTTTACGGGCAGCGGCAAAGCGGCCGGGCAACATGCTTGAGCGATCCTAAGGGCAGCCGAAAAAAGCATCGAACCAAATCAGATCAAATATGTTTTTATGCACAGCAACCTCTGAGAATTAGATGTTTTATATAATGAGTTTGGCAATATATATAACTCTCCAAAGATCATAAAGCACATAAAGTGGTTTCAGAAGTGTCTCGAATCCCTCGATAAATAGCGATAATGCGCGCAAGCGGATCGCTTCTTAGCCTCCCTTAAAACTATTGTCTTGTTTCACGCCGATGTTTTCACGACAGCTTCAGGCGACACAGCTGCTGTCCCTGCATAAAAAAACAGACCCCGGTACAGGGTCTGTTGAGCTTTTGGTGGAGACGCGGAGATTCGAACTCCGGTCCAACAGGGGCCGATCTGGGAGGCGCTACGAGCGTAGTCTCTGCTTTGATCTCGGATCTGCGGCTCCCAAAGACAGGATCCGCATTTCCCAGCCTTCCCTAGAGTCTCGGATCTCTTCCGGAAAGCTCTGAAGAGACCCCAGTCATCTTTGTGACACTCTTCCGAAGCCCGATGACGGAAGCTTCAGAGAGCGCGCTGCTTACTTAAGCAGCGAGTGCGTAATCGTTGTTGACGATTATTTTTTTGGAGCCGGATTAACGAGGATTCCCCATCCTCGACCCGCTCCTCCCGACCCTCCAACCTGCTGTCGAAACCATACGTCCCCTTATGTACGGGCTGTCAATTACGATATGCCCGGTGTGACGTCCGCATCATGTTCAACTTTCGCGCGATCTGGTCCGGATCATCCGTTCCATTTCGCGGTTGGCGTCCCTCTCTGCCGCGGCATCACGTTTGTCATGGAGCTGTTTGCCCTTGGCTATGGCAATTTCGCACTTCGCCCATCTTCCCTCTTTGATGTAGATCTTCAGAGGAATAAGGGTGAAGCCCTTTTCCCGTGTCTTGGCGAGAAGCCTTCTGATCTCCGACTTGTGGACCAGAAGCTTCCTCGGTCTCAACGGATCTTTATTGTAGTAGCTTCCCTTTTCGTAGGGCGAGATATGGACGTTGTAAAGCCACAGCTCTCCGTTCTCTACCCTGGCAAACCCGTCCTTGAGGTTCACCTGGCCTTCCCTGACTGATTTGATCTCCGTTCCCGAGAGGACCAGCCCTGCTTCAAAGGACTCAACTATGAAGTACTCATGCCGTGCTTTACGGTTTTGTGCAACTGTTTTGTCCTCCGGCACAGGGATCACCTCACATGAAGACTATATCAGAATGAACAGCATTAGTCAAATATGGAAAAACACCTAAAAACAAAACCCCCGGCATTTGCCGGGGGCATTATTTCGAGATGGTCGGGGCGAGAAGATTTGAACTTCCGACCTCCTGGTCCCGAACCAGGCGCGCTAACCAGACTGCGCTACGCCCCGGAAGCAGCGCAAATTATAGCATTGTAAACGAACCTAGTCAAATACCGGAGGCTCGGGCCAGGCGGTCTTTCAAAGCCAGACCGATACCGCTTTCGTCGGGTCTCTGAGCGATAATTATCTCCGCTCCGCTTTTTTCTATCAGCCTGAGAACGCGGAAAAGTTCTTTCGCATATTCCTCAGTGTCTTTGAATATTATCTTTATAACAGGCGATCCTGTCGGTTCCGATATCCCTATCCAGGCCCATTTTTTGTCCACGGCCTCCGCACCGCCGGGATCGTCCGTCATTACAAGCGGTATCTTCGGGGCATAGTGCCTGTAGCGCGTCCCCGGAGAGTGTTTGAGGCTGCTTCCGTCTGTGGGAAGCAGGACGGGCATTTGAAGGGCCTCTTCTATCTCCTCTTTTGATATGCCTCCCGGTCTTAAGAGCACGGGAGACCCTCCGCTCACGTCAAGGACCGTCGATTCGAGTCCTACCCTCGCAGGTCCGCCGTCAAGGACCATCGCGACAGCATCCCCGATATCCTCCCTCACCGTGGCCGCATCCGTGGGGCTCGGCCTGCCGCTCCTGTTCGCGCTCGGGGCGGCGATCGGGACTCCCGCGGCGCGGATGAGCTCAAGCGCTATCGCGTTGTCGGGCATCCTTATCGCGGCGGTGTCAAGACCTCCCCGGGTCACGAGAGGTACGGTATCTTTCGCCTTCAGCACGAGCGAGAGCGGCCCGGGCCAGAACCTGTCCATCAGAAATCTTGCCCGCCAGTTCGGCTCGACGACGGACTCGGCCATTCTGATGTCGCAGACATGGATTATGAGAGGGTTGTCCGAAGGGCGTCCCTTCGCCGCATAGATTTTCTCCGCAGCCCCGGCGTCAAGCGCGTTGGCGCCCAGACCGTAGACCGTTTCTGTGGGAAAGCCTACGAGCTCCCCGGAAAGTATCTTTTGGGCGGCCTGCCTGATCTGCGCGTGCATCTCGTCGCTGACGGAGGCTTTCAGTTCTTCGAGTCTCTCTTCCAGTCTGCTCGTCACGGCCCGGTCTGCCCTTCGTTGTATCTGCTGAAGAAATCTCTTCTGAACTGCGGGAAGCGGCCCTCGATTATCGCCTTCCTGGCATCCCTCATCAGGTTCACGAGGAAATAGAGGTTGTGCCAGCTGCACAGGCGGGCGGCCAGTATCTCTCCCGCAGTGTAGAGGTGCCTTATGTATGCCCTCGTAAAATTCCTGCAGGTGTAACAGCCGCATGTGGGGTCGATCGGCGTGAAGTCCCTTGCGAAACCGCTGTTTTTTAGGTTCATCTTTCCAAAGCTCGTGAGAACTCCGCCGTTTCTCCCGTTCCTCGTCGGCAGGACGCAGTCGAACATGTCCACTCCGCGCGCCACACCCTCGACAAGGTTAGCCGGGTGGCCGACGCCCATGAGATACCTGGGTTTGTTCACGGGCATCTCCGGACACAATGCGTCGAGTATCCTGTACATCTCCTCGTGGGACTCACCGACCGAGAGACCTCCTATCCCGTAACCGGGGAAGCCTATCTCCTCAAGCCTCTTAATGCACTCTATGCGCTGGCTCTCGAACATCGAACCCTGCACGATCCCGAAGAGAGCCTGATCTTCCCTCGTATGGTGCTCTTTGCACCTCGCTGCCCAGCTGATGGTCCTCTCCATGGCCGCCCGAGAATACTCCTCGGTCGTAGGCCAGACGACGCATTCGTCAAAAGCCATCGCGATGTCGCTTCCGAGCTTCTGCTGTATGTCCATCGAGTCTTCGGGACGCATGAAGTGTCTGCTGCCGTCAAGGTGGGACCTGAACTCGACTCCCTCGTCGGTTATCTTTCTCAGTTCGGACAGCGAAAATACCTGGAATCCCCCGCTGTCTGTAAGTATCGGATGATGCCACTGCATGAACCTGTGCAGCCCGCCAGCCTCTTCGACGATATCGGCGCCGGGACGCATGTAGAGGTGGTATGTGTTGCCCAGGATTATCTGTGCCCCCAGCTCTTCAAGCTCGGGCGGCGTCATCGCCTTTACGGTCGCCTGCGTGCCCACTGGCATGAAGACCGGGGTCTCTATCACACCGTGCGGGGTGACGAGCTCTCCGGCGCGGGCTCCTGTCTCGGGACACTGCGCGATCAGTCTGTACTCAAACATCGGAGTATCCTTTCCAGCCGAACAGCCTCTCCCCGTTCTCCTTCACAGCTTCTGCGAAATCTTCAAGGGACATCCCCCTGAGCATCGATATCATCTCATATACGTCGCGCACATGACAGGGCTCGTTCGTCTTCCCCCTTATGTGCTGCGGCGCAAGGTACGGCGAGTCCGTCTCGCAGAGTATCCTGTCGATGGGAACGATGTCCATGGCGATTTCACGAAGTGCTATGTTCTTCGGATATGTCACAGGCCCGGCAAATGAGATGTAAAAGCCGAGATCGAGCGCGTCCCTTGCATTCTGAGCATCGCCGGAGAAGCAATGGATGACTCCGCCGACCGTCTCGGCCGATTCTTCTTTCAGTATTGCCAGCGTTTCGGAATTTGCGTCTCCCGACGATCTGTCCGCGGAATCCCTCACGTGTATGACGACAGGCTTGTTGATCTTTTTCGCAAGACGGATCTGGGAACGGAATACCTCTCGCTGGATATCCCTCGGTGAATTGTCATAGAAGTAGTCGAGGCCGATCTCTCCGATCGCCGAAACTTTGCTGCTGCGGGCAAGCTCCTCAAGCTCCGCCGTGATGCCGTCCGCGACGGACGAGGCCTCGTGTGGATGCACGCCCGCAAGCGCCCATATCTCCGGCAGGCCCTCATGCTTTTCGGCGAAGTCCACGGCCTCCCTCGTGGAGGGCAGGTCCGCCGAAGCGAAGAGCATGCGCTTCACATCGCACTTGAGGGCATTCTCAAAGACTTTGGAGAGGCCGTCCGGGTAATATTCAACGTTGAGATGGCAATGTGTATCTACAAGAAACATGGCTTCTTCCCTTTCGTATCTGTCAGAATCCGGCGAAGGCATAAACAGCTTACGGGATCCGGCAGGATCTCCGTATCCGAGATGCCCTCGTCTATAAAGCAACATTCTCCCCCCGAAAGGCCAAAGGAAGCTTCAGAAGGGAGAACGGCCGGCCTCTATGCTTTGTTCCGGTCTTCGTCCGGTATATCTTCTAGTGGACCCTGCTCCCTATGGGTATGGAGTCGTCCATTACTGTCAGAAGCGTCAGGGCTTCCTTCCTCGTGTCCGGGCTCTCTGCCGCGAGGAGCATGCCGTTGCTCGGGACCCCGCGGAACTTCGCGGGCTTGAGGTTGCAGAGCACTACTATCTTTTTGCCTTCGAGATCCTCGGGCTTGTAGAACTCCCTGATGCTCGACACTATGGTCCGCTTCTCGTAGCCGAGGTCAAGGCTCAGTATGTAGAGCTTGTCGGCCTTGGGTACGACGTCGACCTTCTCGACCAGAGCCACCCTGAATTCAAGCTTTTTGAAATCGTCTATGCCCACTTCGGGCTCGTGGTCGCTGAAATCGTAGAATGCGGCAGGATCCGCGGCAGCGCGTTTTTCAAGGTCGCGGGCCTCTTTTTCCTTCTTCCATTTTTCAACGTCAATGCGCGGGAAGAGGATGGATCCCTTGTTTATCTTCACGGGAGAATTGATCCCGCACCAGCTCCACGACGCGCGTCCGTACTCAAGCGGAGAGCCTGTGAGGCCTAGTTGTTCCCATATGCGGGCAGCGGTCTGGGGCATGAACGGCGCGACAAGTACCGCGGAGAGGCGGAGTGATTCCCAAAGCGTCCTGAGGACAGCGTCGAGACGCTCGATCTCGCCTTCCTTGCCGAGCTTCCAGGGCTGGGTCTCGTCTATATACTTGTTCGAGCGGCTTATGAACACCCAGAGCGCCTTGAGCGCTTCGTCGAAGGCAAAACGGTCCATGCATGACTCCATCTCGCTGACCGTCTTGTTGGCAAGATCCTCGATCTCCTTGTCTATATCCTCGCTCCTGAAGCTCATCGGCAGGTCGCCGCCGCGGAACTTCTCGATCATCTGGAGGCTTCTGCTAAGAAGGTTTCCGAGGTCGTTGGCAAGATCGGAGTTGATCCTGTTAACCATGGCGAGCTCCGAGAAGTCACCGTCGTTGCCGAAAGGGACTTCGCGCAGGACGAAGTAGCGGAATGCGTCTACCCCGTAAAGATCTGCCATCTCAAACGGATCCACGACGTTTCCGATAGATTTCGACATCTTCTCTCCCTCGACGGTCCACCAGCCGTGGGCGAATACCCTTACCGGCGGGTTCAGCCCGAGGGCCAGGAGCATCGCGGGCCATATTACGCAGTGGAACCTTATGATGTCCTTGCCTACGAGGTGGCGTACTGCAGGCCAGTAGGTCTGCCAAAGTCCGCCCTCCTCGGGGTAGTTGAGGGCTGAAAGGTAGTTGATCAGCGCATCGAACCAGACATAGATGACATGCTTCTCGTCTCCCGGAAGGGGGATGCCCCAGTCGAGCGTCGTACGGGACACCGACTGGTCGCGAAGTCCGCTCTTTATGAAACTGATGATCTCGTTGTATCTGGACCTGGGCATGATCGCATCGGGATTCTCTTCATAGTACTTGAGGAGCGGTCCGGCATACTTCGAAAGCCTGAAGAAATATGTCTCCTCAGTCATCTTCGTGAGAGGCCTGCGGCAGTCGGGGCATGTGTTGCCCTCTCCTATCTGCGCTTCGGGAACGTAGGTCTCGCAGGGGACGCAGTACCATCCCTCGTACTCTCCCTTGTATATGTCTCCGTTGGCCATGAGCCTCCTGAATATTTCCTGGACGACCTTCTCATGCCTTTCGTCCGTAGTTCGGATAAAATCGTCGTTCGATATGTTCAGGACGCCCCAGAGCCTCTGAAAGTTCTGCACGACCTCGTCGCAGAGCTCCTTCGGGGTTATGCCCTTCTTCAGCGCGACAGTCTGGATCTTCTGTCCGTGTTCATCCGTCCCTGTCAGGAACCATGTCTTCTCTCCCCCGGACTTGTGCCAGCGGGCAAGCACATCGGCGGCGATCGTCGTATAGGCATGTCCTATGTGGGGCACGTCGTTGACGTAGTAGATAGGTGTGGTTATGTAAAAATTCTCCTTGGACATTTATACTACCTCCCCGGTACAGTTCTCGAGAATGTACCGTTTTATTCTGTTTCGTGGGATACAATACTTTATTGAGAGCAAGTTTGCAACATTTTTTGTCGATCCGCCCGCCCTGCACATCATGAGGGCCTCGTCCATCCATGCGGGATCTTCTATTGCGGGCCCGGTATCTTCGGCTCCCCCGACGACGCAGACGAATTCCCCGCGAATCTTATCCTCGGTGAGCAGGTCGCGGAACGTCAGAAGGGTCCCTCTAATGCACTCCTGATGGACCTTGCTTATCTCCTTAACAAGCGCTGCGGGCCTGTCTCCGAGCACGCTTCCCATCAGTTCGAGCTCCTTCAGCAGCCTGTGCGGGGCGATGTAGAAGACGAGGGCCTCCCTGTTTCCCTTGAGCTCTTCGAGCCTCGACTTTTTTTCTTCTTTTTTCCCGTCCAGGAATCCGACGAAGGTGAAGGACTCCATCCCCATCCCGGAGAGGATGACGGCCGGAAGGAGCGCGTTCGCCCCCGGGAGGACGTCCAGAGGGAGTCCCCTTTCGATGACGGCCTTTATGAGTATCATCCCAGGGTCCGATATGCCCGGCGTGCCCGCATCGGAGACGAGCGCAACGTTCTCTCCGTCCTCTATCCTCTTCAGAAGCGGGGCGAGCCTCTCTTTTTCATTGAACTTATGGTAGGAGATGAGCGGCTTGCTTATGGAGTAGTAGTTGAGGAGCTTCAGGGTATGCCTCGTATCCTCGCATGCTATGAGGTCAGCCTCGCGGAGGGCCCTGAGTCCTCTGAACGTCATGTCTTCAAGGTTGCCTATCGGCGTCGGAACTACTGTAAGCGGCATTTTATTCCCCTCCTATCAGGTAGGCTTCCCGCAGCTGCGGTGTCTCTCTTCCATCTTCGTCGAGCACGAAAAGCGGGGGCTCTATCCTGAGACCGTGCTTCGAGGCCCTCATCGCCTCAACGAGGAGGACCGATGCCTCGGCACCCGGTCTCGGGTGGACGGCCTTCATCCTCTTCGGCGCGATGTTGTATTTGTCCAGCAGTGCGAAGAGCTCTGCGGCCCTCCCCGCGCATATGACCATATCAAGGTATCCCTTGTTCTTAAGGAGATAGCGGCATGCCCGGGCAAGATCTTCAAGCGTGCATTCGGAACCGTTCATCGCCGTCGCTATCGCCTTCGAAGGGCTCAGTCCGCCGTATTCCGGCCCGAAGTAAGGCGGGTTGGTCACGATGCGGTCGAAGCTCTGGGCTTCCCAGATCGTCCTGTGCTGCCTTATGTCGCCCGTGTAGAATTTAGTGTCAGCCTCCAGGCCGTTTGCCGCGGCGTTTTCCACCGCCATCCCGACCAGGTGCGGCTGTATGTCCACGCCCTCTATGCTGTATCCCCTCTTTGCGAGGATCAGCGATACCGCCCCGTGGGCGCAGCCGATCTCGAGTATCCTCTCACGTTTTTTGGGCCTCGTGTAGTGCGCAAGGAGGATCGTGTCGAGGTTGACCCTCGGTCCCTCCTTCTCGCCGGGCTGCATGATCTTCAGCACTCCCCTGAGGAGATCTTCGCGCTCTTCCGTCATCAGGCCCAGTCCTCAAGCCTTACGCCTATCACCTGTGAAAGCCCTGGCTCCGACAGCGTGACTCCGTAGAGGACGTCCGCCCTCTCCATGGTCACGCGCCTGTGGGTCATAGCCAGTACCTGCCTGTTTTTCGCATATTCCTTGGCAAGCTCCGAGAACCTCCTGAGATTGACCTCGTCAAGCGCGGCATCGACCTCGTCAAGCACGGCAAGAGGACAGTCGGCCACTTCCATGGATGCGAAGAGCAGGGAGATCGCCGCGAGCGACTGTTCCCCGCCGGAAAGCTGATTTATGCTCTGCGGGTGCTTTCCGGGAGGCCTTGCGATCACATCGACGCCGGTGTCCCATATCGTCTCGCCCTCTATCATCTCAAGGTGGGCCTCTCCGCCTCCGAAGAGCCTCTGGAAGAGCGAGCAGAAGCGTTTGTCGACCTCCTGCAGAGCGTCGGAGAAGACCTTGTATGCCTGCCGGTCCGCCTCGGCGATGAGTTTTTCGAGTTCGGCGGCGCTGGACCTGACATCGTCGAGGTGCTCGCCCATGAAGGCAAGCCTGTCCCTTAGGTTCCTGTCCTCCGAGAGCACTCCCATGTCGACCTCCCCGAAGGCCTTGATCTTTCTGTCCCCGTCGCGGATGTTCCTTCTGAGGTCTTCTATGTCCGCGTCGTCGGGCAGGGCCTCCCCTCCGGGATAGGGGTACTGGTCCTCCCATGTGTTCATGAGTTCGTCAAGTTCTCGTTGGGTCTCGCTGATCTTCATCTCAAAGGACGAGATCCTCTCGAGGGCCGCCTTTGAACGAAGGTTCGAGAGATCCGCCTTCTTCCTTATGATGTCGCGTTTTTTCTCCAGTTTCGAAAAACCGCTGATATGGGCATCTATCTCTGCCATAAGGGCTTTGCGCCTCTCGAAGATGTCGAAACAGCTCTTGCCGATCCTTGAAAGGTTCGCCCTCTCCCGGACACACCTCATGTCAAGCTCCGACATCTCCTCGTCCAGGCTGCGCATCTTCCGTTCCTCGTTCCTGAGCTCGTTGCTGACCCTTTCCATGAGGGCAAACTTCGAGCTGAGCCTCTCTGCGAGGACGGCTGCCTCCGCGCGCAGTCTCTCGCGCTCTTCTATGATCAGATGGTCGTCTTCTATGTTCGAGGGGCTGTCCCATTTTTTCTCGAGCTCCGCAAGTGATCCGAGCACAGAATTCCACTGCCTGCCCGCTTCGGCTATCGCCTCAAGGATCCTTCCGCGCTCTCCCTCCAGCCTCTTCTGCTCTTTCGAGAGGGAGGCCTTTTCGTCCGCGAGCAGGGCTATCCTGCCGTCCAGCTCCCTTATCTTCCTCGTATAGTCTTCCTTCTGCTCCGATACCCGGAGTTCCTCGGCCTCGGCCTCTTTGAACCTCTTTGCGAGCTCTTCCGCAACAGATGTGAAGTTCGCCGCATCCTGCTCAAGCTTCACGATCTGGGCCTTCATCTCGATGGTCCTGCCCGATTTCTGCGTCCTTCCGCCGGAGACCGTGCCTCCCGGCTGGAAGACATCTCCCTCAAGCGTTGCGACCGGTCCTTTGAACCCAGCCCTGACAAGATCCTGGCCTACCGCATAGCTCTCGACTATCAGCAGGTCGCCCATTATCTGTTCGATCCCGGGCAGCCAGTGTTCGTCCACCTTTATCAGGTCCATCGCCCAGCCTACTATCCCCTCTTTGGGAAGCCTGAACTGCCTGTCGGGGTATCTGGGGCGGCACCTTTCGAGCGGCAGGAACGTCGCCCTTCCGACCGCGTTGGCCTTCAGCTTGTCGATGCAGCGGCCCGCCTCCTCAAGGTCCTCGACCAGGAGCTGGAACTGCCGTCCTCCAAGATAGGCCTCGAGCGCCGCAGAGTACTTCGGATCACAGGTGAATACGTCGACCACGGCGTGGGGCGATGCGTCGAGCCTGTTCAGCCTGGCTGCCGAGAGGAGATACTGGACCGGACGCGGGTAGAGGTCCGCCTGCATTGCCTCTGTGACTTCGTTCAGCTTCGAGCGGGCATTCGATGCTTCTCTCCTTGCGCGCTGAAGCTCTGCCGCCAGGGTCTGCACCTTCGCATAGAGAGCTCCGTGCACCGAAGCCGTCTCTTCCTGCTCCTTCAGGAACCGATCCCTCTCTTTTTCAAGCTTCTTTATCTCGGCATCGATATTTTTGCCCGTATCGGGCGCCTCTGTCTTTTTATTTTTCAGCTCGAGGATGTCCTTGCCCAGGAATGAGAGTTTCGCCCTGATCTGCTGCAGCTCCGCCTCGAGACGGCCCTTTTCGTTGTTCCAGGCCTCGCGCTGCTCTTTCTCTTCCTTCAGGCGAAGGTTGTACTCCTGCCATTTCCTGTCTGCGTCCTCAAGGGCCTTCTGTCCCTTTTCGAGCTCTTCGCGTGCCTTCTTGTTCTCTTCCTGGGTCTTCTTCTGCTCTTCAATAAGTGCTTCGGCGTGTTCCTTTGCCTTGCGGAGTTCCTCGGAGGCCTGGTCGAGCCTCTCCTTGGAGGCCTTCAGGTTAGACGCGGAAGCATATCCGGCCTTTATGAGCGAATCGAAGTTCCTCTTGCTCTGTTCGAGCTCCCAGGTCTGCTGCTGTCTCTCTCTCGAAAGCAGAGCAATGTTCTTTTCTATCTCTTCGAGAGCCTTTCCCCACAGCGATGACCACCAAAGGACGGCCGACTGTTCCTCTTTCACGCTCTCGAGGATCTCTTCGGTCTCTTTTATCCGGATCTCCGCCCTGCGCCTCCTGAGCCAGTACATCAGCTTCCTGTCCTCCTCGATCCTGTCGAGGATCTCTCTGAGTTCCGCGGCCCTCTTTACCTCGGGCGCGATCTCGTCGCGGCGGGACTGGAGTTCCGCCATGACGTTCCTGAGCTGTTCGTACTCCTCCATGACCGTGACGAGCCTGTCGGATGCGTCCATGCGCCTCTTTCTGTAGACATCGATGCCGAAGAGCGATTCGAGGCGCATCCTCCTTGCGAGGGGCCTCTGCTGTATGACCTCAGCGACTTCTCCCTGGCCGATGAACGCGAACCTGTCCCCTTCCAGCTTCCAGTCCCTCTTCGTCTCATCCAGCTCAAGCAGCGTCTTCCTGACGTTGTCCACGAAGAGCGTCGTGTTGCCGTCGGGCGCTGTGACCCTCCGTTTCACGGAACAGGTCTTTGCGTCCTCCCTGAGCTGAAGGACGACCTCGGCCTCTTTTGCCGCGGGAAGGCTTATCGAGCCCTGGAAGAGGAGGTCGCTCTGTCTTGAAATGCGCAGCCTGCCGGCGTTGCTGTCGCCCAGAGACCACCTGAGCGCGTCAAGTATGTTGCTCTTTCCGCTTCCGTTAGGTCCCACTATTGCCGTGAATCCCGACGAGAGTATGAGGTCGTGGGATCCGCCGAAACTTTTGAACCCCTTAAGCTGAAGACGACTTATGTACAATTGTCCGGCCCTCTCTTTTCTGAAGAGCGTTTATTCTGTGTTCCACCTGCGTCAGGCTGCCCTGCGCGTCAAGCCGGAACTTCCCCCACGAAAACTCGGGACATTCCCTGATAAATATTTTCTTGTCGAATTCTTCTTCCCAGGCCGCCAGGAACGTCTCCGCTATATATCCGGCAATGGCTGGATATGCTTCGATCAGAAGCGCCTCGGACCTTGAAGACATCACGATCTTTCTTATGAATCTCTTTATCTGGAGGGCTATGCTCTCCTCGCGGGGCACCCAGCCGAGACCTCCGCAGAAGGGACATCCGTGGCTCAGAGCCGCCTTGATGTCGGTCCTTGCCCTCTTCCTCGTTATCTCCACCAGTCCGAGCCCTGTGACCCCGTATACCCTTGCCTTGCACCTGTCGTTTTTGAAAAGCTCCTGGAGCTGGCGTATGAGTTCCTGGTTCTCTTCCTTCGAATCCATGTCGATGAAGTCGACGACTATGATCCCGCCTATGGCACGGAGCCTCAGCTGTCTTGCTATCTCGACCGCCGCCTCCATGTTCGTCTGGAAAATCGTGTCGTTGAGGTTCTTGGACCCCACGAATTTTCCCGTGTTGACGTCGATCACGGTAAGGGCCTCGGTCTGGTCTATGACCAGATATGCCCCGGAAGATAGCCATACCTTCCTGTCCTGGAGCTCGAGGAGCTGGTTTTCGATGTTGTAGACGTCGAATATCGGGACCTTGCCCCTGTAGAGGTTCACCTCGACCTCTTTGCCCGGGAAGAAGCGGTCTGTGAAGGATCTGATGTTGATCATGTCCTCTTCGGTATCGACGACTATTTCATCTATCTCATCGGTCAGTTCATCCCTCAGTACCCGCTCGAGCAGGCCGAGGTCCCTGTGTATGAGGCACGGGGCGGAGTTCTGGTTTGCGTTGTGCTTGATCGTCTCCCACTGAGCGAGCAGATCGTCGACGTCGTTTTTCAGGCTTTCGATGTCGCATCCCTCCGCGACCGTTCTTATTATTATCCCGAAGCCTTCCGGACGTATCTCCTTTGAGATCGCACTGAGGCGCGCCCTCTGTTCGCTGTCTTCTATCCTTTTGGATACTCCGGTCTCATGTCCTCCCGGTATGAGGACCATATATCTTCCCGCGAGAGAGATCCTCGGGGATACGCGGGCGCCTTTGCCCTTCCTGGCATTTTTTACGACCTGCACGAGCATTTCGATGCCCGGCTTGACATCGATGCCACGGACGTCGTCGAGATAGAGGAAGCCGTTCCTTCCGTCTCCGAGGTTCAGGAACGCCGAGTGCATGCCGGGGAGCACGCTGTCCACCCTGGCCTTGTATATTTCGCCGGTCCGCTGGTGTTCCAGCATCCTTTCGACGAAGAAGTCGTAAAGTTTTCCCCTCTCGTCGAGGATCGCGATCCTGATCTCTTCAGGATCGATAAGGTTTGCAACTATTTTTTTCGCAGGTACGGCAGATGTCATCGTTCATACCTCCAGTCATCAAATGAGAGGCCTCACGGTGCCTGAAGCGGCGTCCCATGTGCCTACGCATTCGCGGACGATATAGAGATCCTTCCATCCTTCGCATATGCCCTCGTCCCGGAGGCTCCTTACGAGGTTGCCTGCGCCGCAGTGTTCGAGATCCCCTACGGTGAGGAGCACGGAACCGCTCTCAAGGTCAGCCCCGTACAGTATGCCGCTCTTTTCAGCCTCGTTTCCAAGGACGCTCAGGGCACGGCCGCCAAGTTCGTAGCCGACGCCGCTGATCCTGTACACGGCCGCGGTGGCCAGCTTCGACAGCGAAGGACCGTCGACTTCGGCGTGGTCTGATATCCGGATACCGACCGGCAGTTTTTCGTTCCATCTTTCGGCATCGCCCTCATCCCAGGTCAGGAACCAGAAATCGGCGGGTTCGTTCCGTCCTTCCACTCCTCCGGCAAGCGCGGGGCCAAGGCTCATCCTCGGATGGGGAGAAAATCCCTCCGTGAATTCCTGCCGGAGTCCCGCTCTCCTTGCCGCCCGTGAAAAGAGTACCGGCAGATCCTGATGGTTCAGGAAGGTGATCAGCCCTCTTTTTTCGAATATGATCCTAATCCTAGCCATTAGAGCAGCTCCTTACAGACGTCCTGCCCTGCCAGCCGCATGCGTTGCAGCCTTCGCGGCAGTCCGGCGTCACGTCCCCCGAAAGGGACCTTCGTCTCTCTTCAAGAAGGAAGGCTTTTGAGACGCCCGGATCGATATGATCCCACGGAAGCACCTCGTCGATGCCTCTTTCTCTGCAGGCGTACGAGTCCGGATCTATCCCGAGATCGTTGAAAACTTCCATCCATCTCTCAAAGTTGAAATGTTCCGACCATCCGTCGAACCGCTCTCCCCTTTTCCAGGCTTCCTCTACGGCATCGGCCAGTCTCGAGTCGCCTCTGGCGAAGACGCCCTCTATGTAGGTCTGCTCTGGCTCATGATAGGATATCGTGACCTTGCGGTTCCTGATGTTGTTCTTGACCCACCGGCCCCTCTCCCTGAGGGTCTGGCGGTCGAGCTGTGCTTCCCACTGGAAGGGGGTGTGGGCTTTGGGGACGAAGCCGGCAAGCGATACGCTTACGTCTCCCCTTCTCTTATGTCTTCTCGCTATGGAGACCGCCATGTTGCAGATCTCGTGTATCCCGGCGAGGTCCTCTTCGCGCTCAGAAGGCAGGCCCATCATGAAGTAGAGCTTGACCCTGTCCCAGCCATGGGAAAAGGTCGCCTCGAGCGCCGATTCGATGTCGCTGTCGGTGACTCCCTTGTTTATCACGTTTCTGAGCCGCTGTGTCCCGGCCTCGGGCGCGAAAGTCAGTCCGCCCTTGCGTATGGTCTCCAGTTCTGCCGCCATGTTGACGGAGAACGCATCCACCCTCAGGCTCGGAAGGCTCAGCTTTATCTGGTTTTTCTTCAGCATCGGTTCAAATCTTTTGAGTATCTTTCCCATCCCGCTCCAGTCGCAGGTCGCGAGGGAAAGCAGTCCGACCTCTTCCCATCCCGTGTTTTTAAGCAGCTTTTCGACCTGATCCGCGACCGATGCGGCGCTGCGTTCCCTTACGGGCCTGTCCGTCATCCCCGCCTGGCAGAAGCGGCATCCCCTGGTGCAGCCCTTGAATACCTGTACGGCTATCCTGTCGTGGACTATGCCTGTGTTGGGCACGATCATCTCCGTGTTGTAAAAGGCGGAGTCAAGGTCTTCGACGATCCTTCTCACGACCGGCTTCTTGGGCCTCATCACGGGAACGTAGACACCTTCTATCCCTGAAAGCACCCGTATCTTCTCCTCGCGGCTCCTGCCCTTCATCTCATGGAGCACCCTCAGCACGTCCGGAACGAGGACCTCTCCGTCACCTATGCAGAACGCGTCTATGAACGGCGCCATCGGCTCGGGAGCCACCGCGCCGGGCCCTCCGGCTATCACTATCGGATCCTTTTCGCCCCTGTTTTCGGAGCGGAAGGGTATGCCTGCGAGGTCGAGGATAGTCAGGATGTTCGTGTAGGAGAGCTCATACTGAAGCGTGAAGCCGAGGACATCGAAATCAGACACCGGCCTCCCGCTCTCGAGCGCCCACAGCTTTGTACCGGATGATCTTAAGGCATCCTCCATATCGGGCCACGGTGCATAGACCCTCTCCGCGTCGGCAAACGGAAGGGACCTGGTAAGTCCGTAGAGTATCTGGTAGCCCAGATAGCTCATCCCGACTTCGTATACATCCGGAAAGGCATAGCAGACTCTGACCGGATCCTGATCCGAGCTTTTTACCGGGCCGCTTCCCCACTCGCCGCCCGTGTATCTTGACGGCCTTTTGACCGATGCAAGGATCGCTCTGCGTGGGTCGGTCCCATTTTCTTGCAGCATCCAAAAAATCCTCCCGATGCGGAAATATCTCCCATCAGGGATATTTACGCTCTTTAAATTTTACCGGCAACGGACCTTGCGATGTCCGGACCGCGTAATTTCAAACTAAAACCTGCCCTCTTTCGACACGATGACGACGCTTTGGACAAGCGCCAGCGCTATCGCGACGGCAAGAAGGGAACTTCCTCCGTAGCTGAATAGGGGCAGGGGCAGCCCCGTGATGGGCAGCAGTCCCATGCTCATGCCGATGCTCTCCGTTATCTGGAACCATATCCATGCCACGATCCCCGCGACGAGCAGCTTTCCCCTGTTGTCACGGGTATAGTATGCCGCATTGAGCATCCTCAGGAGCAGCACTGTAAAGAGGAGCAGCACCACAGAACATCCGATAAAGCCAAATTCTTCCGAGAAAACACTGAATATAAAGTCTGTGTGCGGTTCCGGCAGGAAGTGCAGCTTGCCCTGTGTCCCGTGAAGGAACCCTTTTCCGAAAAGCCCCCCGGATCCGACAGCTATCCTTGACTGGATAACATTATACCCCGCTCCCTGAGGATCGATGGTGGGATCCAGGAAGACAAGGAGCCTCATCTTCTGGTACGGTTTGAGGAACGCCCATGCCGCCGGAAGCATTGCCAGCAGCGATATGACTGTGCCGGAAAGAAATTTGACCGGAGCGCCCGCCGCGATCAATACCGCAAAGAGCATCACCGAATAGACCAGTGAGCTCCCGAGGTCGGGCTGGAGGAGTATCAGGACTATCATTATCCCGGCAAATCCGACTGCGGCAGAAATGCCCCTGATGTCCGTCGGAGGCGTCTTGGAGCAGATCTGTGCCAGCACGAGCGCGAGCACCACCTTGCCGATCTCGGACGGCTGGAAACGCATGATCCCAAAATTGAACCAGCTCTGGGCGCCTTTGGTCGTATAGCCTATCGCAAGCAGGACGACAAAAAGGAATACCATGAGCAGGAAGAGCGGTCCCGCAAGGTCGATGAACTTACGGTAACCTATCCGCAGTATCACTATATATACGACAGCGCTTATGCCGCCCCACATCAGCTGGCGCACGGCATAAGAGGAGAGAGTGACGGCCTTGGTCGGGCTGGCACTGTATATCGCGGCTATCCCCAGGAGAAAGAGGGCAACGGACGATATAAGCATTATCAGATCTATGTTCGACCTGATATCTCTCCAACTGCTGACGCTCCTTTCAGCCATTCTTCTTCCTTCCTCTTATCTGCCTCTGCGAGCTTTTGAGCGGTATGTCGGCGACCAGCGCGACAGATTTGTTCCGCCTCTCAAGCTCCATTCTTATGCCCATTTCGTCTATCTCCAGATATTTTTTCAGGAGGCTGACCATGTCCACCTTAAGGGCTTCCAGTTTCTCGGGCGCTATGTCGTTGCGGTCGTGTATAAGGACAAGCTGGAGCCTCTCCTTCGCGACGTCGCCGCTCTTTTCTCCGGAGAACAGATTTTTTAGGAAATCAAACACAGCACTCGCCTCCTAGTTGCCGAAAATTCTTTTGAGTGAAGAAAAGAAGCCCTTTTGATCGTCGGAGAGGTCCATAAAGGGGACTTCGTTGCCGCAGATCCTCTTCGCTATATTTAAAAAGGCCTTCGTCGCCCTGGAGCTGTTCGAAAATGTCAGAGGCTCTCCCTTGTTAGACGAAGTGACAACGCTTTCGTCATCGGGTACGACGCCTATGAGGTCCACCGCTAGTATGTCAAGCACATCCTCGGTGGAGAGCATATCCCCGCGTTTTACCATATCGGGTTTGATCCTGTTTATTATCAGGCTTATCGGGGCCTTCTCCATGGATTCCAGCAGCCCAATGATCCTGTCGGCATCCCTGACCGCCGATACTTCCGGAGTCGTGACAACGAGCGCTTCGTCGGCGCCTGCGGCGGCATTCCTGAACCCCGCCTCTATGCCCGCGGGGCTGTCGATAAGGACGAAATCGAACTCTTTTCTGAGCTGCCCGCATATGTCCAGCATCTGCTCCGCCGACACGGCATCCTTTGTCCTGGACTGGGCCGTCGGGATCATGTAGAGGTTCTCGGTCCTCTTGTCCCTTATCATTGCCTGATTGAGCCTGCAGGTCCCCTCTATGACATCCACGAGGGTATAGACTATCCTGTTTTCAAGGCCCATTATCACGTCAAGGTTCCTGAGGCCGACGTCGCCGTCTATGGCTACCACCCTGTACCCCTCGTTTGCAAGAGCGACGGCGAGATTTGCGGTCGTAGTCGTCTTTCCTACGCCGCCTTTACCCGATGTTATGACTATTATCCTGCATGCCATTCTTTCATCCCCCTATATCGCTGGCCACTCGGTGAGCAGCACTTCGTCCCCGTTTACTGTTATCACGACCGATTTTCCCCATATGTCCGAACTCTTGTCTATAAGCCCAACCCTGTGTCCTATCCTGACCTGCCCGGATTCGAACGATCTCGCCGATACGGATGCGGTCTCGTCCCCCCTGCAGCCGGCGTGGGCGAGCCCCTGAAGCTTTCCCAGGACGACTATGTGTCCATCGGCCGATACCTCCGCCCCGACGTTCACATGGCCTGTGATGATCACATCTCCGTCATGGACTATTTTCTGTCCTCCGCGGAGGTTCGATGCATAGAGCAGCGCCCCGGCCGTCCTGCGGCCCGCGGTCCTCTCCTGGCGCGGTTTTTTGACCGTATCGCCCACCGTGAGGCCAAGCCGTGAAAGGGCCGATACCGTCTCCGGGTCCGTCACGGCCCAGCTGATGACCGTGCATCCCGTCGGCTCTATAAAGTATTTCCATATCTTTGCGACCAGCGCGGCTCCGAAGTTCCTGCCCCGGAGGTCCATTACTACGCTGCTTCCCTCGAGCACTTTTTTTGCGCTTACCGTGAGCTCCTCAAATTCTTCGAGTATCCTCTTTTCGCTGAGCTCTTCGGGGACTACGCATCGCAATATACCCGTCTGTATGCCCTTTAGATGGATCATCATCTATCAACGCACCCCTATTCTGTTTTTGGCTTGACAGGGACCGGTTCTACATATTTATTCCCGTTTATGAGAAAGTTGAGCATCTTGCCTACTATCGGGCCCGCGACAGCACCTCCGCCCTTGCCCGCCTCGGCGATGACCACTACGGCGTAGCGCGGCTTATCGATCGGGGCATACCCGGCAAACCAGGCATGGTCTTCGCCGTGGGCGTTCTGCGCCGTTCCGGTCTTGCCCGCGATCTGGACTCCGAAAGAACTTGCCCGCCTTCCCGTACCTGTGCTCGCGACCTCAAGGAGGCCTTCCTGCATTATCTTTATTATCTCCGGCGACACATCGAGCTTCTCGAATTCCGGAGGCGTCTTCGAGTTTATCCTCGGCCTGGGGAGTTTGCCTCCGTTGGCTATCGCCGCATAGGCCCTGAGCAGCTGGATCGGGGTCATAAGGACGTAGCCCTGCCCGATCGAATAGTTAACAGTGTCGCCTCCGTACCAGTTCTCCTTTATCCGTTCCTTTTTCCATTGAGGGCCCGCGATGATGCCCGAGATCTCACCGATGAGATCTATCCCGGTCTTCTCCCCCACACCGTACTTGGCCGCGGTCTTGATGAGCCTGTCTATGCCGAGCCACGTGGCTGTCTGGTAGAAATAGACATCGCATGAATCCCTCAGTGCCTTCAGCACATTTTCCGACCCGTGTCCCGCCCTTTGCCAGCATCTGAACCGCCTGTCGCCGAGCTCGAAGTATCCCGGACACCTGACCGTCGTGCCCGTGTTGACCACCTTGTTCTCAAGCACGGACGTGGCCGTGATGATCTTGAAGGTCGAAGCCGGAGGATAGGCGCCCGATATCGCCCTGTTCATCATGGGCCTCTCCTTGTGGTCGGTGAGTGCAGCCCACTCCTTGTTGGAAATGCCCCATGTGAAGGGGTTGGGATCGTAGCTCGGCGACGAATAGAGGCATTTCACCGAACCGTCGTTGACATCCATCGCCACGACCGCTCCCCTGAAATTGCCAATGAGCTCGGCCGCGTAACGCTGCGCTGCGAGGTCTATGGTGAGGACCGTGTCGCTTCCCCTCCGCGGGGGCCTGTAGGATATGTCCCTCAGTTTCCTTCCCCTGGCATCGACCTCGATGACCTCTTCGCCCGGCAGGCCCTGAAGGTCCTCGTCATACCAGGCTTCGATCCCGTTCTTGCCTATCATGTCACCGCCCCGGTACATGCTGTCCTTCTTTGCCTCAAGTTCTTCCTTCGTTATCTCGGCAACATAGCCGACCACGTGAGCCGTGAAGTTCCCTGCCGGATATGTCCTCTTCCACACGGGGGTCAGGAAGAGCGCCTCGCTGAAATCCTTGTCCGTTATCAGTTCCGCGGCCTGTGCGAAGGTGAGATTGGAGGCCACGGTTATCGCCCGGTAGGGGGCGGAGTACTGTTTTTCGATCAGCTTTTTGAGTTCCTCTTCGTCTATCGGTATGCCGTTCCTTATCAGGATGGAGGAGACTAGCTTGATGTTCCCTTCCTTCTGTAGGTCGACGGGATATCCGTTGACACTGAACGTCCTCACGTTGACCGCGAGAGGCGCGCCCTTCGAATCCGTGATCGTGCCCCTGGGCGGCGCCATCCTTATTATCCTGAGCCTGTTCTGCGAGGCGAGCCTTACATACTCGTTAGCCTTGATCACCTGGAAGAAGAAAAGGCTCATGACAAGCAGCGAAACTGTCAGCAAAACTATGAACTGGAGGAACCTTATCCTCCTGTCGATGCTGTAACGGATCTCTCTGTCAGACATTCCTCTCCGATACCTTCCAATATACGAGAGAGAATATTATCGCGAGGGGCACCCCGAGAAGCTGCTGTACGAAAAACTGTCTCAGCGCTACCTGGCTCGACACAGTCCACAGTGCGAAATGGACGGAACCCGAGAAAAGCATGGCGGCCAGCACAATGACCGCAAAAAAGATCGGAGTCCTCCCCTGTGCCGGGATCTTCTGCCATGCCCAGCATGAGGCTGCAACGAGGCCGGCATTGAGGGCTGCCGTGAGTCCGGGAAGGTTCGTCCACCTGAAATCCCAGATCAGCCCGCCGACAAAAGCCGCCCAGATGATCATTATCTGTCTTTCCTTCCCTGTCGCGGGCAAAAGGGCCATGAGCAGCAGCGTCATAAGGTAAATATTGGGGACGATGAAAAACCCCATCAGAAAGACCTGGACAAAATCCTGCAAAAACCAGAGCATAGCGAGCCAGGTCATTCCTTTTTCTCCCCGCCTGTGTATACTTCAACGCTGTAAAGTTGTGTCAGATGAGCTCCTGCCTGTATCTTCATCGGTCTGAAACCGTCCTTGCTCTCCTTCGAGCCGATTATCTTCCCTATGGGGATACCGGGGGGCACATGCTGGCCCATCAGCGACGTCGAGACTCCCATCCCCACTTTGAGTTCCCTCTCTTCAGGGACATAGAGAAGGGTGAGGTTCCCCTTGTCGTCGCCGTTTATCACCCCAAGGTCGCGCGTCTCGTCGACGGCCGCCGCTATAAGGAACGAAGAAGACGTTATCATATGCACCCATGAGTGGTTCGGCGCCACCCTTGTGACGCGGCCTATCAGGAAACCGTCGGACGTGACGGCCGCGCCCTCTTTGATGCCGTCCTTGCTGCCCCTGTCTATCCTGAAGATCTGCCACCAGTCATCGGGATAGCGGAGCGTGATCTTTGCCGTGACCTTGCCCTCCTTTGGAAGGGAGACCTTTATCCCCGCCTTCTGGAGCTCTTCCGACATGGCCCTGTTGGTCAGCTCGAGCCTTGTCACCCTCTCCTGGAGGCTCGATCTCTCGAGCACCCAGTTGCTGCTGTACTTTACTATATTCCTGAGTTCCATCGCAGGTTTTTCGGGATAGTAGAGCGCGTTGTTGACTCCGTCAACAAGGACGAAATGCAGTTTTGGGAAGGTCATCATGGCCCAAAGCACACAAAACCCCAACAGCACGCATACCGCACCGTGCAGCCATGGCTTAAGCTCTCTGTCCAGAATATTCATTCTGACAGCACCTCCGAAACCGCTTTAAAAAGACAGCGCAAACCCGCTCAGCTGCCCTGTCTGTCTATCGTTATCGAGACTCTGCTCTTCTCTGTCGGCGTCTCCAGTATCTTTCCAAGCCCGAGGGCAACGGAGAAAAGGGGCTGCTCGGCAACGTGGACCGGCACATTGAGCGCATCGGAGAATCTGAGGCTCAGTCCTCTCAGAAGTGCCGTGCCGCCGGAAAGGACTATCCCCTGGTCCACTATATCCCTTACAAGTTCGGGAGGCGTCTGTTCGACAGCTGAGCGGATCGTATCCTCTATCTGGGAGACTACGGGCTCAAGTGCCTCCCTTACCTCGACTGAGCTCAGCGTGACCACTTTGGGAAGGCCGTCCACGAGGTCACGTCCCTTGACGTTCATCGTGAGTTCCTGCTCCATCGGGAGCGCGGAGCCGATCGCTATCTTTATCTCCTCTGCGGTGCTCTCGCCTATCGCAAGGGTGTAATTCTGGCGCATCATGGAGATTATCGCCTCGTCGAGCGAGTTCCCCGCCACCCTGACCGCATGGTTGACCACTATCCCGCCGAGGGATATGACCGCCACCTCACAGGTCCCGCCGCCCATGTTGACAACGACGTTGCCCTGAGGTTCGTTTATGGCAATCCCAATGCCGACGGCCGCTGCGAGGGGCTCTTCGACGACTATCGCTTCCTTTGCCCCCGCGGCAAGCGTCACCTCGACCACGGCTCTCTTTTCGACCTCGGTCACACATGCGGGAACGCATACGGCAACTTTGGGATATGAAAAGAGTTTTCCGGCCCCGGTCAGGTTTTTCATGTAATGTCTGATCATGTGCTCGGTCATCTCAAAGTCGGCGATGACTCCGTTGGCAAGGGGTCTGATGGTCTTGATGCCTATGGGGGTACGCCCGATCATCTTTTTGGCATCCGTACCGAAGGCGATTATCTCCTTCTGGCCCTTTCTGTCGATGTTTCTGACTGCAACGACGGAAGGCTCATTGACGACGACGCCTTTGGACTTCATGTAAATGACTGTGTTTACTGTACCAATGTCTATACCAATTTCATAATTGAACAAGTTCGGTCTGAACTTCAACACCCTGCCACCCGCTTTCGAAAATTTCCCTTTAAAAAAACATCTCTGTATATTATCTCATTTATAAGCGTGGACCGCATCATGGAACTTGCGTAAGCCGCCCCCTCGCTGCGATATAATGACCCAAAAGTTCAACGCCCAGATAATCGAGACCCTTTTTGAGATGGTCGGTTATGGCTATGTCCTCCCTGCTTGCGGAAGAGCTTCCGTCGGGATGGTTATGGAGCAGTACGACTCCGTACGCGTTGATCCTGACAGCCTTTCTGTAGAAAACGGGGATGTCCAGATACGCTCCGCTCAGTCCCCCGTAGGATATCTTCTCCTCTTCGAGCACCTTTCCCTCGGCGTCCAGGAAGAGCGCCCATATCATCTCTCTGTCGCAGAAGCGGACCTCTTTCGCTATCATTTCCAGCCTGGTCTGCCACCTGTCACGGTCTTTCCCCTCAAGGGAAGCTATCCTGTTGCCAAGTTCGATGACTGCCGCCACCGTCGCCGCTTTTGACGAACTGAGGCCCTTTTCGGTCATGAGCTCCCTGGCCCCCGCACGGCAAAGACCCTCAAGTCCTCCCCAATCGTTCAGGATCGAGGCGGAGAACTCAAGCACGTCTTCTCCCTTTCTTCCCGTTCTGAGAAGTACTGCCAGTAGTTCGACCGCGGAAAGAGAATCCGCTCCGTGGGCAAGAAGCTTCTCTCTCGGTCTCTCCTCTTCCGGCAGGTCTTTGAGTTTCATTGCGGCCTATCTCGGCCAGTAGGGGTTGTAGAGTTTTTCGGCGCCTATCGTCGTCTCCGGCCCATGTCCGGGAAAGACCCTGATCTTCTCCGGCAGATCGGACAATTTCTTAAGCGAATCGATCAGCACGTCCTCATCCCCGCCGGGAAGATCGCTCCTTCCGATCGAGCGGGCGAACAGAGTGTCTCCGGAGATCAGGATCTCCTCCTCGCCCTCCGTGATATGGAGACAGATGCCGCCCAGCGTGTGTCCCGGCGTATGGATGACCCTGATATTCATGTTGCCGACTTTCAGGATATCGCCGTCGTTCAGCTTCCTGTCCGCCGAAGGCAGTTCCACGGAGGCGCCCATGAAGGCGGAGAGGTTCCTGTTCGCATCGACGAGACAGTCCGCATCCTCCGCATGTATGGCTATCCCGTTTTCGGAGAGGTTCCTGAGTTCGGATACTCCCCCTATATGGTCGCCGTGTCCGTGGGTCAGGATTATCCAGTGAAGTCTTATGTCGTTGTCTCTGATATACTCCTCGACCTCAACCGCGGGACCTCCGGGATCGACGACTATGCCGTCGCCGTTCGCGTCGCTGACGACATAACAGTTTGTCCACAGAGCCCCCAGGGCAAACCTTTTGATCTTCATACCAAATTCACTCCCTGCTGTCTATCATCAGAGTAACGGGACCGTCATTGCATATCTCGACCTTCATCAGGGCCTGGAAAACTCCTGTTGCGACAACTACTCCCCTTGACTCTATCTCTTTGACGAACCTTTCATACATCCTGTTGGCTTCAGCCGGTTCTGCGGCCTCGCTCCAGGAGGGGCGCCTGCCCCTCCTGCAGTCTCCGCAAAGCGTGAACTGGGATACTATGAGTATATCTCCCTTTTCGTCGATGACCGACCTGTTCATTTTACCCGACTCATCATCGAATATGCGAAGATTGACGATTTTATCTGCAAGCCATGCGATATCCTTTTCGGTGTCGCCGACGGCAACACCCAGAAAGACGCACAGACCTCTCCCTATGCTTCCTGTCACATTGCCGTCAACAGTGACGCTTGCTCTGTCGACGCGCTGCAGCAGTGCCTTCACATGATCACCCCCTGGTTATCTCGATAACTCCCGATATGGTGTTGAGCCTGGCTATTATCCTGTAAAGGTGTTCGAGGTCTTTTATCTGGACATCTGCGACCACCCTTGCCCTCGAATTGTTGACCACGTTTGCCCTTATGCCTACGAGCACTCCGTCCATCCCCGTTATGGCCTGGACTATCTCTCCGAATAGGGTGGGCTTGTCGACGCCCTCGACCTTGATCCTGGCCGTGTACCGGTGGTCCTTCAGTTTGCCCCACGACACCGCCACCAGTTTGTTGGGATCGGCCTTGTCTATGTTAACACAATCTTTGCGGTGTACCGTTATGCCCCTGCTCTGTGTCACGCATCCGACGATCTGGTCGCCGGGGATCGGACGGCAGCACTGGGCGAGCGAGACAAGGACGCCCGAAGCGCCCTCGACGACTATCTCGGAGTCGGCTTCGCTCCTCTGGGGAGGTGCCTGGGCGGGGATGGGTTCCGGTGCCTGTTTGCTGTCTGATGATATCCTGCCGAGCACGCTTGCGGCGGTATGGTTTCCCGTACCCACGGAGACGAAGAGCTCTTCCGTGTTGAGATAGCCCATATCCCTGGCCACCTGGCTCAGTTGGGGAGAGAGAGACTCAAGCGGATTTTCCGTTCCGGGGTTCCTTCTCAGGGCCTCTTTTTCGATGAGGTCTTTGCCTCTCTTGATCTTTTCTTCTCTTTCCTGCCTGTCCTGCTGGCGGAACCAGCTCTTGATCTTGCTCCTGGTCCTTGACGATTTTGCTATCTTGAGCCAGTCGCGCGACGGCTTGCCCTGGGGCGAAGTCAGTATCCGGACTATGTCGCCGTTCTGCAGCACCTGGTCCATCGGGGCGATCCTGCCGTTTACCATGGCCCCGACGCATTTATGCCCTATCTCGGTGTGGATGGCATAGGCAAAATCTATTGGAGTGGAGCCGTTCGGCACCGATATGACGTTTCCCTTGGGGGTGAAGACGAATACATCCGTTGAGAGGACGTCCGTCTTGAGGTTGTCGAGGAACTGAGTGCCGTCCCCCTCCTCCTCCTGACCTTCGGGCACTACCTCGAGGGCTTTTCTTATCCATGTCAGTCCCTCGTCCAGATGGTCCATCCTTCGGCCGCCCTCTTTGTAGTTCCAGTGGGCGGCGATCCCGTACTCGGCAAGATAGTGCATCTCCCATGTCCTTATCTGCACTTCAAGAGGTTCACCGGCGGGACCGACCACAGTCGTATGGAGGGACTGGTAGAGGTTGCTCTTCGGGTTTGCGATATAATCGTCGAACTGGCCCGGGATGGGTTTCCATATGGTATGGACTATCCCGAGCACCTGGTAGCACTCGGCCACGTTCTTCACTATGACCCTCAGGGCCAGAAGATCGTAGAGCTGGTCGAGAGAGAGGTTCTTTCTCCTCATTTTTTCATATATGCTGTAAAAATGCTTAGGCCTTCCCTTTATGGAAGCCTCAAGCCCGTCTTCTTCGATTTTCTGTGAAAGGATATCCATTGCTTCCTTGATTATCATTTCACGTTCGGGAAGCTTCTTCCTGACCCTTCGTTTGATGTCGTAGTACATCTCGGGATCGAGGATGCGGAAAGAGAGGTCCTCAAGCTCCCTCTTTACCTGATAAATACCCAGACGGTGCGCCAGGGGCGCATATATCTCAAGTGTCTCCCTGGCTATCGTGATCTGTTTTTCTCTCCTGTGGGAGGATATGGTCCTCATATTGTGAAGACGGTCTGCCAGCTTGATAAGGACTACCCTGATGTCCTTCGCCATCACCACGAACATTTTTCTCAGGTTCTCGGCCTGGTAGTCTTCGAACGTCTTGAAGGGAAGTTTGCCGAGCTTTGTGACCCCGTCTACGAGGGTGACCACGCGCTGTCCGAATTTATCGCGAAGCTCTTCGGTGGTCACCGGCGTGTCTTCGAGGACATCGTGCAGCAGCGAGGCTATTATCGTCTCTCGGTCGATCTCCATCCCCGCCAGTATCGCCGCTACAGAGACGGTGTGCACGACATAGGGTTCGCCGCTGTACCTCACCTGGTTCCCGTGCGACTCCGCGGCAAATACGAAGGCCTCTCCAACGGCGATGACATCCTCCCTGGAGAGGTATCTTGATATCTTGGTCCAAAGGTCCTGCCATGCAAGCCTGAGCGTCGACACGCGCTGGGGCTCGGGGATGCGTCCCCAGTAACCTTCCATAAGCGACCTGCAGCTCTTTTCGCTCAGCCCGCCCTCTTCCTTTTTGCTTATTCCGGACATATGGGCAGAACGTACGTTATTTATCGTTCCCGTTTTGTTCTTCTCTTCGCTCATTCAAATACCACCGTGCCGTTCTGCGGCAGTTATGCCGTGACCATCTTTTCAAGCACGAGCTGGAGCGACGTCACATTGCGCCATGTATCCACGCGCGGTCTGTATACCCACCCCATAAGGCCTTCCCTGTCCTTAACGAGATCCGCCGCGCCGAAGCCGAGGAGCGTCGACTCTCCCAGATCGATCTTTACATGTTTTCCGTTTTTGCCAAGCGGGATGATCTTTACGCTTCCGCTGTACGGCGAATAAAGCTTCGGACACGGGTTGTCCATCCCGAAAGGTCCGAGCTTTTCGGCCTCGTACCATGCCCTTAGGTCAAGTTCCGACGGAAGCCAGTACAGCAGGTCCTCCTTGTCGTTCAACACCTTGACCTTCGAGAGCATCCTTTCCAGTTCGTCCCTGACTTCCTGCCATTTTTCGGTCTTCACGCTGAAGCCCGCGGCGAGACGGTGGCCTCCCCACGTGTTCAGCATCGGGGCAAGCGTCTTGAGTATGCCTACAGCATCGCCTCCGGCAGGCATCCTGAGGGTCCCCCTCATTATGTCTCCGACGGCGGCCACCAGAGCGACCGGGGCGTTCCTCTCGCTGCATATCCTGCTTGCAACGCTGCTGAGCACACCTACGGACCAGTCCTTGTCCGTCAGTACGTACTGGTATGGATCGGCCTGTTCCCCGTCGACCTGCTCGAGGATCCTTGAGGAAAGCTCTCTCCTCTTTTTGTTGAGCTCTATTATCTTGTCCACCTTGTCGGGAAGATCATCGGCATTGAAGAGTATCTTCACTGCAAGATCCGCAAAGTAGAGCCTTCCGGCCGCGTTGAGGCACGGTATTATCTTCATCGCAAGATCTTCCGGATCGAGCGAGGACGGAAGGATCCCGAGCTTTTCCATAAGGATAGCGAGGCCCGGCCTTGGGGCGCTCCTTAGGACGTCCATGCCTCCCCGGACAAGGACCCTGTTCAGCGGGGAAGCAAGCGACACGCAGTCGGCGATCGTTGCGAGCGCGACCAGGTCAAGCAGTTTCCTCAGCCTTTCGCGGGGAAGGAGCTCGTTCTGCCACGCCCAGCACCAGATAACTCCGGCCGCGCAGAGCCTTTTGGCCGTGATATCGCCGCCGATCTGGGGATTTACCATTGTGTCCGAAACGGCAAGTTCTCCCTCAGCCAGATGGTGGTCGAGGATCACTACCGGAATGCCGCTGTCTCTTATCAGTCTGACGGATTCGGCATCCTGGGTCCCGCAGTCAACGACGATCACAAGGTCACACTTTCTCTTCGCTATTGTTGTTGCTACATCCGAGTGAAGGCCGTACCCCTGATTGAACCGGTGCGGGATGAAATACCTTACGCTTGCCTTCCTGTGCAGAGCCATTTCAACAGCCAAAGCAGTAGCTGAGATCCCGTCGACATCATAGTCTCCGTATACGACAACGTCAGATCTTTCGTTCAAAGAGCGGAATACATCAACAGCGAGCGAATTGGTCTCACCGAGGTCCAGTGAGTCCAGCATGCTCTCCATGTCCGGAGATATCCAGCTTTTTATCACAGAATCACTTGTCTCCGAAGTCACTCCCCTCATCTCCAGCAGTGCAGCCTGGAAAAGAGAGCAGTCAAGGCGCGCAGCTATGTCTGCCGCTGTCCGACCCGGTCTGTAAATGTTCAGTTCATCTTTCGAACAGAATACTACCAAACTACTCGACCGTTCCGCCCGAAGTGTTTTCCTCGGCATTATGTGTAAGGCCGGCATCCTCGCTTATGGGCAGAGGGCTTCTCGCTGCTGCCACAGATTCAAGTATAGTCTTTTTTTCTTTTTCGACGGCTGCTATCCTTTCATCTTTCGCTTTAAGCTCTTTCTTGTATTTGCCTCTAACCTCAAACATGGAGAATATTGAGAATATCCACATTATCGCAGCGCCGGCACAGAAGATAAGGACCTCCCAGACCCCCTGCGGGAGGACCCATTCAAAGACAAGAAACCTGACTGTGACGTCACCAATGTTCTGGAAAGCAAAAAGTGCGGACAGGAACATGGTAACCGTTATCGCTAGTATATAGCTCTTCATAAAACCCCTCCTCATAGGCAAGCGATCAGAATGCTTTCTGTTTGATTATCTATGATACAACAAAATGATGATAAAAAGACAAAAAAAAAGAGGGGCGTAAGGCCCCCCCCTTAGAACAAAAAATGATATTAAAATTTTGGAGAGCGCAGATACCATTCGGCGACGATAGAGCTCGCAATGTATATCGAGCTGTAGGTACCTACGAGTATCCCGACAAGGAAGGCAAAAGCAAAATTGCCGATGACCTCTCCGCCGAATATATACATGGCTATTACCGGGAGCAGCGTGGTCAGGGATGTGTTTATAGTCCTTGCCAGAGTCTGGTTTATCGACAGGTCCACAAGCTCGATGATCCCTTTCGTCCTTGCCGAAGCCCAGTTTTCCCTTATGCGGTCGAGCACGACGATGGAGTCGTTGAGGGAATATCCCACGACGGTGAGTATGGCGGCAATAAATGCGACCGATACCTCCTTGCCGGTCAGGCTGTAGATCCCAAGCATTATCAGCGTATCATGCACAAGCGCGGCGACAGCGGCTATACCGAAGCGGAATTTAAAACGGAAAGCCATGTAAGTAAGAATGCCGGCCAGGGCAAGCGAAAGTGCAATAATTGCCTGAGCCCTGAGTTCTTTGCCCACAACAGGCCCTACTTTGTCTATCTTGAGGACCTTAAGGTCGCCGAAGTCATTTTTGAGCTTCTCCAGCACCTCTCTTCTGACCTCTTCATCCTGAGCCTGGAAACGTATCAGGATCTCATTTTTGTTATAAGCCTGGATTATCGCCTGCCCCTGCCCAATCGAGCTGAGGCTGGAACGTATTTCGGCAACTTCCGCAGGAGAAGAGAATTCGACCTGCAGAACAAGGCCTCCGGTAAAGTCTACACTGAGATTAAGCCCCTTAAAAGCTACCAGACCAATGGAAAAGGCCACAAAAACGAGGCTGATCAGAATGGCGTACATCCTGTATTTCATGAATGGCAAATTAAGTTTCGAAGCATTAAAAGCAACCATTAACAGCGCCTCCTTCCTATAGCGTTTTCATTTTCCGGTGTGAAAGCATAACACCGAGCAGCGACCGGGTAACTATAACATTGCAGAAAACAGCTGAAATAACACCGATGCTCAGAGTCACTGCAAATCCCCTGATCGGTCCGCTTCCGAAATAGAAGAGCACCGCGGCTGCGATCAGAGTAGTGATATTAGAGTCCAGTATTACGACCAGAGCTTTCCTAAAACCTGCGTCAAGAGCTGCCATCTGAGTTTTGCCGGATGCAAGCTCTTCTTTCATGCGTTCATATATGAGAATGTTGCCGTCGACGGCCATCCCTATGGTCAGGATGATACCGCCGATCCCGGGAAGCGTAAGGGTGGATCTGAGGAAGATAAGGCTTGCCATCACGAGCAGCATCGCCACGCAGAGTGCGAGGTCCGCGGCCAGTCCGAGGAAGCCGTAGTAAATAAGCATAAACACAACGACCAGGACAGCACCGATGAGTCCGGACTTTATACCGTCATTTATTGAATCTGCGCCGAGGCTCGGACCTACGGACCTGTTCTCGAGGATCTCAACGGCCACGGGAAGCGCGCCTGCTCTCAGCATTATGGCAAGTCTGTTTGCTTCGGGAGTCGAGAATTTTCCGGTTATCTGCGCCTCTCCTCCGGAAATACGCTGCTGGACTACAGGAGCGGATATGACTACACCGTCCAGTACTATGGCGATCTGTTTGCCTACATTGGCCGCGGTCGCCTCATCAAAAAGCTTGGCGCCTTCCGAGTTGAACTTGAGAGATACGGCTGCTTTGCCAAACTGGTCAAAGGTCGTGTCAGCCTTGGTAAGGTCCTTGCCGGTAACGTAGGCCTTGCCCAAAAGGTATGCCGTGCCGTCTTCTCCCTTGCCGACGGCTATGTCCGGGTTTGCCTTTACAGCTTCCTCCATCTGTTTGACATATCCATCGACCTCGTCCCTGGCCTGTTGCCAGCGATCCTGCGCGGCCCGGAATTGCTCGTCGCTGTCATAGTTGGAGCGAACAGGTTCTGCGGGGACTCTTGGAGACTCTCCCAGCACCTGCCTGAACTCCAGTACAGCGGTCCTTCCTATAAGATCAAGGGCCGCTTCCGGATCTTCCACTCCGGGCAGGTCTACCGCGATGCGGTCATCTCCCTGTTTCTGGATCACAGGTTCAGCGATCCCATATTGGTCTATACGGCTCCTGAGCACCGCAAGAAGTCGATCGATGCTGTCCGGCGTGACCGGGTTTTCAGGCGTGCCTTTCGCCTGCAGAACGATATGAACTCCCCCCCTGAGGTCCAGTCCGAGACGGACCTTGCCCTGTATGGGGAAAGCAATGTATGCGGCTATGAGTATCACTGCCAGGATCAAACCCAATCGCCATTTGTCTCTTTTTACCATAGAGAAAGCGCCTCCTTGCAAAGAAAACGGAGTGGACAAGTTGGTTTGTCCTCTCCGTATGAAATTACTGCTGCATTTGGGACTGGGTCCTAGGCTTCTTCCTTTTCTGAAACTGCTGCTTCTTCAGCCTCTGCCGCCGGTGCCTGTACTTCGGCTGTTTCAGCGGGGATCTCGTCCTTTTTGACTTTCTTTTTCTTGGGTCTGGCCTCTGATGAACCGTCAGCCTTCTTCATCGATACGGAGCTCTTGAGGATCCTTGCCTTTACTCCCTCATCCAGCTCAATGATGTAACTGTCATCGAGGATCTCTCTTACTATCCCAAAAAAACCGCCTGCCGTGATTATCGTGGAACCTCTGCTGATGCTTGCAAGCATTTCTTCATGCGCCTTCTGTTTTTTCTTCTGCGGACGTATGATCATGAAATAAAAAATCGCCGCAAACATTGCGAGTGGAAGCATCATGCCTACAAGTCCGCCCTGCTGACCGCCCAAATCAATTCCTCCTTAATTTATATCGTATTTTTATTTAGACCAAATTTTTGGGTCAAAAGTAACGTTGGTTATTTTAACATGACTTAAGCTCTTTGTGTAATAAAATGCGCTAATGCTTCTCTTCCCTTTCTTTGAGGAAGAAGAGCAGCTTCTCGAGCTCTACAAAAATATCCACCCTGTAGAAAAGGATCCTGTCCGGAACTACGACTGTAGCGGGGGTAAAGGCAAGTATGCCCTTAAGGGTGGGAGAGAGCACCGCCTTATCCACACAATTCTGTGCTGCCGATGCAGGGACTGCCAGGATAAGGACCTCGATGCCCCGCTCCTCCATCACCTTTGACATCTCCTCGACATGCCAGCAATGGACACCCATTATCTCGCTGCCTACCTTTTCGGGATCTATGTCAAAAAGTGCGTCGACTTCAAACTTGTAGCTTTGGAACGCGGCGTGTCCCATAAGCGCTGTACCAAGGTTGCCAACTCCGGCGAGAGCTACTTTCCATACTTTCGGAGAGGCCAGGATATTCTCTATATGAAGGCAGAGGCGGTTGACATGGTATCCGACACCTCTTTTACCGATCTCTCCGAAATATGAAAGATCCTTGCGCACCTGACTTGCCTTTATTCCAAGGATCTCACCTATTTGAAGCGATGATACGACCTTCCGTTCCTCTTCCTTCATCTGGATAAGCAGCCGATAATACTGGATAAGTCTCTCGACGGTCGGTTCTGCAACCTTCATACAACGCACCTCCTGGTTTATGCTGGTAAAAAAATCACTTGATTATCAAAAACAGAAACTGTCACTGCCTGATAATGTTCTCTTCCGCACCCCGTCATTTTTTGCAGATGGGCAGGTCGACTCCCGCAAAATGCGAGCGTCCCTCGAGAGATTCCTCTATCCGTATCAGACGGTTGTACTTCCTGAGGCGTTCTATGCCCCTCGGAGCCCCGGCCTTGATCTGTCCGGCACCGGTGGCAACGGCAAGGTCCGCGATGAAGTTGTCCGCAGTCTCTCCCGATCTGTGGGATATTATGGTCCTGTATCCGCCGCGTCTCGCCATTTCGACGAGCTTGAGGGTCTCTGTCAGCGTGCCCACCTGATTGGGCTTCACGAGAACGGCGTTCGCCGCTCCTCTGTCGATGCCGAGCTGGAGCCTGTCCGTATGGGTGACGAATATGTCGTCGCCTATCAGCTGTATCCTGCCGGACAGCCTCTTGGTCATGTCTATCCAGCCCTGCCAGTCATCCTCCGCAAGTCCGTCCTCAATCGAGATTATCGGATACTTGTCGCACATCAGTTCGTAAATGTCGATAAGCTCGTTCGCGGTATACTTGTAGTCACTGCCGTGGAACTGGTAGGCGCCTTTGCTGTAGAACTGGTTCGCAGCTATGTCAAGCCCTATCGAGATCTCCTTGCCCGGCTGATAACCCGCGCTGCGTATCGCCATCAGCAAAAAGTCCAGGACCTCTTCCTGATCCCTGAAGTCCGATGCGAAGCCTCCCTCGTCTCCAGTGCCGGTCGATTTGCCGTACTTGGCAAGGATGCGGCTCAGCGCATGGTAGGTCTCGGCACCCATCCGAAGGGCCTCCGTAAAGGACGGGGCTCCGTGGGGTATTATCAGGAATTCCTGTATATTGAGGTTGTTGTTGGCGTGCGTTCCCCCGTTGATCACGTTCATAAGGGGAACAGGCATGAGGTTGGCATTGAGTCCGCCGAGATACCTCCAAAGCGGCAGCTCTTTCGAGTAAGCTGCGGTCCTTGCCGTGGCCAGGGAGACTCCCAGTATCGCATTTGCTCCCAGCCTCTTCTTCTGCAGCGTTCCGTCCAGTTCGATGAGGGCTTTATCGATATGATCCTGCTTCAGCGGATCCATACCCTTCAGTGCCGGGGATATTATCTCTTTGATGTTCTGTACGGCCTTGAGCACTCCTTTGCCCATATATCTCCCGCTGTCTCCGTCTCTGAGCTCGTGGGCCTCATATGTCCCTGTGGAGGCGCCTGACGGGATGCTGGCCTTTCCTACGATGCCGGAATCAAGGGTGACCTCCACCTCTAAAGTCGGAAATCCTCTTGAATCCAACACTTCTCTGGCATGGACGTTAGTTATGTATGACATGCAAGCTTACCCCCTTCTTAGGTAATTCACCAGGGACGTTCTTCCCTGTCAACTTTTCTTTCTTCGACCATCTCGTAGGCCGGGGCGTTCCTCTTGAGCTGTACCTCGTCAGAAGTCACTACTTTGACCTTCATTATCCTGCCGGGGTAGGCTATCTCGATGATATCGTCCGATCTGACCTCCGCAGCCGGCTTGCAGGTCCTGCCGTTTATCCTGACAGCACCTATCTCGACCATTTCCTGCGCAAGGGTCCTGCGTTTGATCAGCCTTGAAAGCTTAAGATACTTATCGATCCTCAAATGACGATCACCGTCCGCACAACGTCGGAAAGAGTATAATTCATATCAACCGCTCGTGCAATATTTATCAAACTTTTATTCTTAAGCAGGATGTCGGCTGCAGCCATTTTTTTTGACGGTCAAATGCGCAAATGAATGCAAACCGGCAGGAAACAGCATTTCTGATTTTAACAAACATATTTCCGGTATTTTTTTCACAAACCCCGGCTATTCAAGAAAATCTTTGAGTTTTTTGCTTCTGCTCGGATGGCGGAGTTTTCTCAGGGCCTTGGCCTCGATCTGACGTATCCTTTCCCTTGTTACGCCAAAACGCCTGCCGACCTCTTCCAGCGTGTGGGCATGGCCGTCCTCCAGTCCGAACCGGAGCCTGAGCACTTCTCTCTCCCTGTCTGTAAGGTCATCGAGCATCTCATCGAGCTGTTCCCTCAGGATCTGGCTTGCCGCTGCTTCTTCGGGGCTCGGGAGGTCCTTGTCCTCGAGGAAATCTCCGAGCTGGCTGTCCTCTTCTTCACCGATCGGAGTCTCGAGGGATACTGGTTCCTGCGCTATCCTCTGGATCTCCTCGACTCTGTCCGAGGCTATCTCCATCTCGGCAGCTATCTCCTCGGCGGCAGGCTCTCTGCCCAGGCGCTGCACCAGCTGCCTCGAGACGCGTATCAGCTTGTTGATCGTCTCGACCATGTGGACCGGTATCCTTATCGTCCTCGCCTGATCCGCTATCGCTCTGGTTATGGCCTGTCTGATCCACCACGTAGCGTAGGTGCTGAACTTGTATCCCTTGCGGTAGTCGAACTTCTCGACGGCACGGATCAGTCCGAGGTTGCCCTCCTGGATAAGATCTAGGAAGAGCATCCCCCTGCCGATATATTTTTTTGCTATGCTGACTACGAGCCTCAGGTTGGCCTCCACCAGCTTGTCCTTCGCTTCCATTTCGCCCGCCTCTACACCTTTGGCCAGTTCGACTTCGTCTTCGGACGTCAGGAGGGGGATCTTGCCTATCTCGCGCAGGTACATGCGCACGGGATCAGAAAGTGGAAGATCTTCAAGATCGCCCATCTCTTCGGTATTGGCATTGGTCGGAAGAAGATGCTCTCCCTCGGACGGGTCGACCTTCGTTTTGGGTTCGTCCACTACGTCGACCCCGAGCTCCATGAGATTCATGTAAAGGCTGTCAAGGATGTCGGCCGTGAGGAAATCCTTGGGCATGTGCTTTTCGATATCCTCGTAGGTAACGAATCCCTTCTCCCTGCCTTCATGGAGAAGGTCCCTGACGTTGTCTATGTAGGCTGTGTAGTCTGCGGGATCGGAGTCTTCACCTACGTTCTCTTTTACGGCATCGACCTCGGGGACATCATCGTCGCCGCAGATGACTTTGAGTTCCTCATCCAGATCGACGCTGTCGGGGACATCCAGCATCTCGTCTTCTATTATCGATGTATCGCAGGCCTCTCCCTTTTCCGGATCGGAGATGTCTATCATGTCCGCAGATACCTCGTCGACCGAATCCTCCATGCTTTCATCGATCGGTTTCAAAGTGTTTTCCGCTGCAGGCGCATCACTTTTTTTAGCTGTCTTTGTCTTTTTCATGCCCCGAATTTACCTCCTTTAAGGATTCTTGTCAGCCTAAGGTGTTCTTCAACTTCAGACTCCGTCGCAGTGCCCTTTTTCAGCTTAGTGTTCAGAGATATGACCCTCTCTTCGATACATCTTCTTCTTATGGTCTCCGCGATCACTTCCGCCTTGTCGGGATCGATGCCCTCTCTGGAGATCAGCCCGTTTCCGCGCGCGACCAGTTCCATGGATCTTCTGTCGCCGACCTGCCTCCATCTCTCCTCAAGATGTTCGGGGGCCTCTCCGGTCAGAAGGGCGGACGCCATATTCTGAAGTACGTCATTTTTTATAAAAGGCACTACATACTCAGGGGAAAAACGTGATCTCACTTTTTCGTTTTCCCAGATAATACTGCAAAATATGCATTCCAGATCATCCGGTTCTGAAGAGTTTTTTTGTTCTGCGTCCGCGCCCTCCCCGGCTTCAATAAAGTCAGTGCTGTCATCTTCCGGCAGCCTTCTCGACGTCTTATCGGCCAGGCCGGTGCGCCTTTCTTCTATCTCTCTCTTCAGCTCATGGGGGAATACCCCCATTTGCTGGGATATTTTCTCGATATGCGGAGCCACATCAAACGTGGACAGAGAGGCCAGTCCTTCAAGCAGGTCGTTTCTGGCTGCCAGCGACTTTTCCGGTATCTCCATATCAGCCTTCCGCAGTATGGCGTGATACACGGGGAGAGGCAAAGCGAATCCAAGAGCAGACGCGAACATCTGCGGTCCCCCGTCTGCAAGCAGGACCTCATCGGGATCCTTGCCTCCGGTCAGCCTGACTACCCTGACCGAAATCCCCTGCTTCTGGAGCACATACATGCCTCTCAGGGCAGCTTCCTGCCCTGCACTGTCCGAATCATAACAGATATAGCAGAGTCCCGCCATTCTTTTGATCAAAAGAGCCTGAGCTTCTGTCAGGGAAGTTCCCAGGGATGCGACCGTGTTCGTATATCCCGCCAGGTGGCATCTGATGGCATCCATGTACCCCTCCACCAGTATCGCGTGTCCCTTTTCCCTTATCGGGCCCTTTGCCTTGTTCATCAGGTAGAGGTTGTTGCGTTTGTTGAAGAGGGCGCTCTCGGGGCTGTTAAGATACTTTGCCCCGTCTCCGTCAAGTATCCTTCCCCCGAATCCGACTATACGGCCTGTCAGACTGTATATCGGAAACATTATGCGTCCGCGGAACCTGTCATATATCCCCCTTGTTCCCATCGCGGCCAGGCCGCTCTCTATGATCTGTCCGTCGGTAAGGCCAAGCGTATGGAGATATCTTGAGAGGGAATCCCATGAAGAGGGTGCCCAGCCAAGTTCAAAGCGGACCATATCGTCGTTCGTTATAGAGCGTCTGGCAAGATAAGCCCTGGCCGCTTCTCCCGAATTTCCGTGAAGCGATCTTATGAAAAAATCGAGCGCATGCTTCTGGATATCGACTCCGTCAAGGGACCTGCGTCGGCTGCCTTCGGCAGGTCCCTGCAGTTTCACCCCGGCCCTCTCGGCAAGTCTTTCCAGAGCTTCCCTGAACTCCAGGTTCTCGATCTCCATTATAAAAGTAAAAACATCTCCGCCCTTGCCGCAGCCAAAACAGTGGAATGTCTGCCTTTCGGGAGAGACGCTGAAGGAGGGGGTCTTTTCGTTGTGGAACGGACATTTTCCCCAGTAAGTCTGGCCGCTCCTGCGCAACGCAACATAGTCGCCGATCACTTCGGCAATATCAAGTCTGGATTTTATCTCTCTGACGTCATCGCCGGCCATGTCACACCTCCGATACAGAAAACCAGAGGGAGAGTATTAGCCTCTCCCCCTTGAACATTATCACATACTGAGCTTTGATAGATGCAGATGTTTTAAGTTAAATAAGCAGCGGAGCAAGTACCGTAGCGACTACCGACATGAGCTTTATGAGGATGTTGAGGCTCGGTCCCGCTGTGTCCTTGAAGGGGTCTCCCACCGTATCTCCGACAACTGCCGCCGCGTGGGGCGCTGTGCCTTTTCCGCCGTGGTGGCCGGATTCGATGTACTTCTTGGCGTTGTCCCATGCACCGCCTGAATTTGACATGAAGATCGCCATCATTACGCCCGTTACGATCGATCCGCCAAGAAGACCGCCGAGAGCCTGGGCTCCGAGTCCGAACCCGACGACTACGGGAGCGAGTACCGCCATGAGGCCGGGGAGGATCATCTCACGAAGTGCCGCAGCCGTAGAAATGTCAACGCAGCGTTCGTACTCGGGACGGCCTGTCCCTTCCATGATGCCGGGGATCTCCCTGAACTGTCTGCGTACTTCTTCTATCATCTTCTCTGCGGCCCTGCTGACAGCCTGGATGGAGAAGGCGCTGAAGAGGAACGGGAGAAGGCCTCCTACGAAAAGACCTACCATGACTTTGGGGGCCTTAAGGTCGATCGACGCAAGGTCGGTAGCCTGGGCATAGGCGACGAAGAGCGCCAGTGCCGTAAGTGCCGCCGAACCTATCGCAAGTCCTTTGCCTACCGCAGCGGTCGTGTTTCCTACTGCATCGAGCCTGTCTGTGATCTGACGCACCTCTTCGGGAAGCTCTGCCATTTCGGCGATACCGCCCGCGTTGTCGGATATGGGGCCGTATGCGTCGACCGAGAGGGCCATACCTGTGATCGCGAGCATCCCGACTGCCGCGCATGCGATGCCGTAAAGTCCGCCGAACTTGACTCCGGCGAGGATCGCCGCGCATACCAGGATGACCGGGATAGCTGTAGACTTCATGCCTACGCCGAGACCGGCAAGGATGTTCGTGGCTGCACCTGTCTCGGATGCGGCCGCTATCTCCTTGACGCTCGCGTAGTCGCCGGATGTGTAGAACTCTGTGGCGGCTCCGATGAGTATGCCGCAGACGACTCCCGAAACGACCGCGAAGAAGAGGGTAAGGTCACCGAGGAATACCCAGCGGGTAAGGAAGAACGTTCCGATTATCATAAAGAGACCTGTCGTCCCAAGTCCGTAACGAAGGGCCTTTGCGGGATCTCCTCCCTCTTTTACCCTGACAAAGAAAGTCCCCAGTATGGATGCGATTATGCCTACCGCCGCAAGAAGGAGGGGGTACATGACTCCCGCCATCCCTGCAAACATGGAGCCGATCGCCATGGCTGCGATGATCGAGTTTACATATGATTCAAAGAGGTCTGCTCCCATGCCTGCGATGTCACCTACGTTGTCGCCGACATTGTCCGCGATGACTGCGGGGTTGCGGGGGTCGTCCTCGGGTATGCCTGCCTCTACCTTGCCTACAAGGTCTGCTCCCACGTCAGCGGCTTTGGTGTAGATGCCGCCGCCCACACGGGCGAAGAGGGCGATGGAGCTGGCTCCGAAACCGAAAGCGGTCACGACGTTGGGATCACCGAAAAGAACGTACATCGCTACTACTCCGAGAAGTCCCACTCCGACGACTGCCATTCCCATGACGCTTCCTCCGGTGAATGCCACCGTCAATGCTCCGTTCATTCCGGACATCGCCGCGTAGGCCGTCTTACCGTTGGCCTTGGTCGCGACTTTCATTCCGATGTATCCGGTGAGAGCGCTGCAAAGGGCTCCGGAGACGAAGCATACCGCGCTTGGAACGCTGATCTTCCAGACCAGAAGAGCTGCAACGATCACTACAAAAGGAACCAGCGCCTTGTACTCCCTGTAAAGAAAAGCCATAGCACCGCTCTGTATAATGCCGGAAAGTTCATTGATCCTGTCATGATCAACTTTCGTAGAACTGATCTTGTTTGAAGCATATCCCGCATACAGCAGCGCTGCTACGGCTATGGCTCCAGTGACAACCAAAATTTCCATTGAAAAAGCGACCCCCTCGAGGTTGTTGTTGTTTTTATGGGCCTTTTAACCGGCCCAATTTGCCATTATATCTACTTTCAATTTAACTTACAACCTTTTAATTTACCTTATTAAAATTAAGTTCCAGCTCCTGCCCGTTCCGTCAGGTTTTCCAGAACGTCCGTCCCCGCCCGGCAGGGCCTCTGCCCGGACAGCTCTCAGGGGAAAAATTATTTTTTGCCCTCGGTGTTCCCGTCTATGTATATCCTTATGGTCTTGTCGGTATCTTTTCCGCCCTTCAGTGCGGCCAGCATCCCCAATATGCTGCCCCTGACGAAGTCCGCGATGAAATCCTTCATAGGAAGCGGCAAATCTCCGAAATATACCCTGGAGCTTCTGTAGGCCTTGCCCCTTACCATGGATGCCAGTCTTTGCGCCATCTCTTTCTCTTCTCCGGCGCAGTACACAAGACTGCCGTCTTTGTTCCCTTCTCTGTCATAGATCATGAATATTCCCGGGTATTCGGGCTGCCCTTCCCCATCCGATCTCACCCATATCTTGGGCAGACGGAGGTTTTTGCCTCCCTCAAGTATGATGATCTCCGCCTCGGGGAAATATCTGGACGCAATATAATTGGGAGTTATCTCTTCGGAGGCCGCAAGCTCGTATCTGAGGCCGTCTCTTCCCCAGAGCACTGCCCCTATCCCCATATCGGAGACTGAGCCGGTATCTGTGTTCTTTTCGGAGATCACATCTTCGGCTGTCCTTTTTATATAGCCTGTCCTTATCCCCATATCCGACAGCTCTTTGATGAGCTTTCTGCAGAGCGTCGTCTTACCGCTGTCTTTGCGGCCCGATACAGCCACTATCCTTATCATCCCGCTACCTCCAGGCTGCTGCGAACTCAGTTGGTTTTGAACTTATCTGAAACGATGGCTCTGTAAAGATCGAGGAGAAATATCCCGAGGGAGAGAATGAGCGGGCCGATGAAAAGACCGAGAAAGCCCCAGTTGAAAAGACCTCCGAATATCCCTACGAATATGACCAGCATGTGTATCTTGCTCTCGCCCGAAATAAATATCGGGCGTATGAAATTATCCACCATGCTCACGACTCCCAGGCCCCATCCGAGAAGCATCAGCCCGTTCGTATAATCTCCGCTGATCAGCAGGCTCAGTGCACCTGGGACCCATATCACGGGAGTGCCTACGAAAGGTATCATGCCGGTGATGAACATAAAGAAACCGAAGAGGACCGGATGGTCGAGGCCCACGAACCACCATCCCAGTCCGCCGAGGGTCCCCTGTATGGCCGCCGTCACCACTATGCCGTATACGACTGCCCTCAGCATCTTGGCCGACCTTTCGATTATATTGTCCCTCTCCGTCTCGGGCAGGGGCATGATGTCCTTTACGTACTGAAGTATGATGTGGCCGTCCCTGACGATAAAGAAAGAGGATACAGTGACCACCGCAAGCAGATAAAAGACCTTGAAGGCGTTGCCGAGTATCTCTTTCGAGATCATACGGACAAATCCTGTTACCCAGTTGACGCTGCTTCCGATTATTGATTCAAAGACCGGTATGCCGCTCACGATGTCCAGCCGGTACAGGAATGCGCCGAGAAAGGGGACATTATGCAATTTGCCCAGTATATCCGTGTAGGAGCCCGAAAGTATGCCGCTCTGGATCACCGCATCGTATACCCTTAAAAACTCTTTCGTCAGGAAAAGCCCCAAAAACAGCATCGGGATAGCCATAAAAACGACTATGGTGAGGGTCGTTATGCCAGCCGCGATGTTGGTAAGCTTTCCAGGAAAAAATCTGCGGTTAAGATATCTGTAAAAGGGGTACGCAAAATAAGAAAGTACGGCTGACCAGATAAGGGGACGGCCTAGAGGAGATACGATAAGCCAGGAGAGGAAGACGAACAATATCAGAAGCGCTGCGAACGGTATCAGACTCTCCCTGATCTTCTTCGACATCATTAAGTAACGGTCATCCTGCAATGTCTCTGCCTCCGATCATAATAAACAGGTCCCGGAAGATGACCCGCGTACGATGTTGTTTTTTGATCACGCTTATGAGATATCAACTGACCAATGGTAATTATACTATGATTTTACGGTGAGGATAAATCAGTCTTTATGCCCGGTCCTGACTCTTGCCGCCGCAAGGGCGGAGAGGGCGGCTCCCACCCCGTTGTCTATATTGACCGCGACAAGGCCGGGACTGCATGAACAGAGTATCGAGCGAAGCGCCGTCATGCCGTTCTCGGCTATGCCGTACCCCACAGATGTGGGAAGGCCTATGACGAGCGAGGAGACCAGTCCGGACACTACGCTGGGAAGGGCACCGTCCATGCCGGCGGCAACTATCACGACGTCCGCCTTTTTTATCTCGGGCAGTACTTCGAAGAGGCGGTGTATGCCGGCGACTCCGACATCGTAGAAACGGTCCGCCCGGGATCCGAAAAATTCTATTATGCGGGCGGCCTCCTCGGCGACAGGGATATCCGTGCTCCCGGCAGAGACGACAGCAACGATGGCTCCGTTTTTTTCTATCGTCCCGAACGATGTGATCCCGACTCTTGAGACCGCATCATATTCAAAGTCCTCAATTATTGAGGCGACGACGGAACGCTGACGCTCATCCATCCTGCTGAACGCGGTGTCGAGCCTCTTGTTTATTATCTCTTCCGCTATTTCACGAAGCTGCTTCTCCGACTTTCTCTCGCAAAAGATGACCTCGGAAAAACCCTTCCTCTTTACCCTGTCCAAATCAAGCCTTACTTCCATATCCAAGTCCCCGGCCTGTGCCTACTCCCACTCGATCGTTGCCGGCGGTTTTCCTGTGATGTCAAGCACCACCCTGTTTATTGCGGGGACTTCGTTGCATATCCTTCTGCTGACCGTGTCCAGAAGCTCATAGGGCAGGTGCACCCACTCAGCCGTCATGGCATCGAGCGATGAGACCGCTCTCAGTACGGCCGTCTCTCCGTAGGTCCTGACATCCCCGACTACGCCCACGCTGCGCACGGGAAGGAGCGCGCAGAAGGCCTGCCATATCTCGTTGTAGAGCCCGAACTCCTTTATCTCCTCTATAAAGATGGCATCGGCTTCCCTCAGCACATCGAGACGCTCCTTCTTAAGTTCTCCGAGGCACCTTACCGCAAGCCCGGGGCCAGGGAAGGGATGCCTTTCGAGGAAGTGCGGTTCTATGCCCAGAGCCCTTCCTACCGCCCTGACTTCATCCTTGAAGAGGTCGCGGAGCGGCTCGAGAAGCTGCATTTTCATGTCATCGGGCAGTCCGCCCACGTTGTGGTGGCTCTTGATAACGTTGCCTCCGCCGTGTCCGCTCTCGACAACATCGGGATATATGGTGCCCTGGAGGAGCCAGTCCGATCCTCCGAGCCTGCGGGCCTCCTCTTCGAACACTCTTATGAAGAGCTCGCCTATTATCTTTCTCTTTTTCTCGGGTTCCGTCACTCCCGCAAGAGCCGAAAGGAACCTCTCCTCTGCGTCGACCTTGTGGACATTCAGTCTGAGGGAGCGGTATGTCTCCATAACCTGGTCCGCTTCGTTCTTCCGAAGGAGCCCGTGGTCGACGAATATGCAGTGCAGGTTGTCTCCGACAGCTTTTGAGGTGATCACCGCAGATACCGTGGAGTCCACGCCTCCGGAAAGTCCGCATATGACCCTGCCGGAGCCGACCTTTTCCCTGATCTTCCCGACTTCTTTGTCGATCCAGTCATGACCGAGGTCCCAATCCGCCTTACATCCGCATATATCAAATATGAACGCCGAAAGGATGTCGTTTCCCCTCGGAGTATGGGCAACTTCGGGGTGGAACTGCAGTGCGCTTATCCTTCCGTCCGGGGATTCAAAGCCCGCAAGGGCGCCGTTTTCGCTCCGGGCCGTCGCCTTGAAGCCCTTGGGAAGCTCCGTGACCTGATCCCAGTGGCTCATCCAGACGCTTGTCTCCTTCTCGCCCTTCAGCCTGCCGAAAAGGCGCGCGTCTTCAGAAAGAGAGATCTTTGCCCTTCCGTACTCGGCTGCCTCTCCCTTCTTTACCGTACCTCCGAACTGGTGGGCCAGGAGCTGCATCCCGTAGCATATCCCGAGCACCGGGACATCGGAATCGAGAATGTGCATCGGCACGGACGGGGCATTGTCTTCAAGGACGCTCCTTGGACCTCCTGAAATTATTATGCCGGAAGATGAGGAGGCCTCTATCATCTCCACCGGGGAGTCCCAGAAAAGTATCTCGCTGAAGACGCCAAGTTCCCGCACCCTCCTCGCGATAAGCTGTGTGTACTGGGAACCGCAGTCCAGTATTAGGATCTTGTTCTCTCTGTTTTTCATCTATATTTACCTGCCCTTTCACAAACATACTCTTTCGCGTTAGTAAGTATGACATAAAGAGGCACCGATTTCCACTCCCATGTCTATATCGGACAAAAAAACAGACGGGGTCTCCCCCGTCTGTTCTCTGATATTTCGTGTTTTTGCCCGGTATTAGTAGTCCATACCGCCCATTCCGCCCATACCGGCTACGTCGCCGAGGGTCTCTTTCTTTTCGGGCTTGTCGGCTACAAGTGCGTCCGTCGTGAGGACCATCGCCGCGATGGAGGCCGCGTTCTGTACCGCCGAGCGTGTGACCTTCACGGGGTCGATGATACCGGCCTTGATCATGTCGACGTATTCGCCTGTCGTAGCGTCAAGACCCTGTCCGGCCTTAAGCGTCTTCACCTTCTCGATGATGACATCGCCCTGGAGCCCCGCGTTCGTGGAGATGAGGTGGAGTGGTTCGGTGAGCGACTTGCGGACTATCATGGCTCCGGTCTTCACATCGCCTTCGAGTTTCGCTATTTCCTTGTCAAGTTCCTTTGTGCACTCAACGAGGGCTACTCCGCCGCCTGCGACGATGCCTTCCTGTACTGCCGCGCGGGTCGAGTTGAGAGCGTCCTCGATGCGGTGCTTGAGTTCCTTCTGCTCAGTCTCTGTTGCCGCTCCGACCTGGACGACCGCGACTCCGCCGACTATCTTGGCAAGGCGTTCCTGGAGCTTCTCTTTGTCATACTCTGATGTTGAATCTTCGAGTTCCTTCTTTATCTGGGCTGCGCGGTCCTTGATCTTCTGCGGATCGCCCTTGCCTTCGACTATCGTCGTGTCTTCCTTTGTCACCTTGACCTTTTTGGCTCCGCCGAGAACGCTCGTGTCTGCGTTTTCAAGCTTCATGCCGACTTCTTCGCTGATCACTGTCGCGCCGGTCACTACTGCGATATCCTGGAGCATTGCCTTTCTGCGGTCGCCGAATCCCGGTGCCTTGACCGCAACTACCTGGAGGATGCCGCGGAGCTTGTTGACAACGAGCGTCGCGAGTGCTTCGCCTTCGACATCCTCTGCGATGACAAGGAGGGGCTTCCCGAGCTGTACTATCTTCTCAAGGACGGGGAGCATGTCTTTGACGTTGCTGATCTTGCCGTCTACGATCAGTATGTTGGCGTCGTCGAGGACTGCTTCCATACGGTCGGGATTGGTGATCATGTAGGGGCTGATGTAGCCCTTGTCGAACTGGAGCCCTTCGACCGTCTCAAGTGTCGTTCCGAGACTCTTGCTGTCTTCCACTGTGATGACGCCCTCTTCTCCGACCTTGTCCATGGCCTCTGCGAGAAGTTCGCCTATCGCCTTGTCGTCGGCGGAGATCGCCGCGACCTGAGCTATCATGCTGTGTTCTTTTACCTTCACTGCCTGTTTCTTGAGCTGTTCCACAACGATACCCGTTGCGATCTCGATACCCTTGCGGATGAGCATTCCGTTGGCGCCTGCCGCTACGTTCTTGATGCCTTCACGGACCATTGCGCGGGTAAGTACGGTTGCCGTCGTGGTCCCGTCGCCTGCGACATCGTTCGTCTTTGATGCGACTTCTTTGATGAGCTGTGCGCCCATGTTTTCAAAGGGATCTTCGAGTTCGAATTCCTTTGCTATGGTGACGCCGTCGTTTGTGATGGTGGGTGAACCGTATTTCTTGTCAAGAACTACGTTGCGGCCTTTCGGTCCGAGGGTGATGCCTACCGTATCGGCAACTTTATTCATTCCGCGCTCCATAGCACGGCGGGCTTCTTCTTTAAAAAGCAGTATCTTTGCCATGAATATATTCCTCCCAGAATTATATTTTGAATTAAATTATTTTCAGGACTACTTCGTTACTACCGCGAGTACATCTCTTTCGCTGAGGATGAGGTATTCCTCGCCTTCAAGCTTCACTTCTGTGCCGGAGTATTTGCTGTATATGATCCTGTCGTCCACCTTGACATCCATAGGCTGGCGGGTCCCGTTCTCAAGCACCTTTCCCTCTCCGACCGCTACTACGATGCCCTCTACCGGCTTCTCTTTCACTGTTTCGGGAAGTACGAGACCGCCCTTTGTCTTCTCTTCGTGAGGTACGGCTTTGACAACTATCCTGTCTCCAAGTGGCTTAAGTTTCATAAAATTACCCCTCCTGTTGATTTTTTGTAATTTGATATTAGCACTCACATTAATCGAGTGCTAACTTCTTTTCGAGTGAAAGTTTAATAAGAACGACGTCTTTTCTCAAATGTTATTAGCGTCAAATATACATGATTATAGCCTATCATGTTGATTTTTCTGTGTATTTTATGCGTTTTTGAACATACTTTGACTTTTGTTTATCTTACATAGTTTCTGCAGCATTCTGCAGTTTGGGCACATGCAGTAAACAGCACTTTGCACGTCAAACGATCCGTAAAGAGCTCTTCAGCCCGGAGGAGCCGGAGGCCGTTCATCCATTTATACGGCGGAAGGATCAAGGGAGCAGACCGTTACCAGATCTGCCAGGAAGGGTCGGGAGAGAGCGTGAGGTCGGATCTGTTTCCCCTCATGTAAGAATCCACACCTGCGGAGGCTATCATCACGGCATTATCTGTGCACATTTTAAGAGGCGGGAGGAAAAGTTCCCAGTTCTCTTCTTCTGCAATCTCTTCAAGCCTTCTGCGAAGGCCTGTATTTGCCGCGACCCCGCCCGAAAGGGTCAGTCTTTTTATACCTGTCGTTTCCGCAGCTAGCTTTATCTTGCAAGTAAGGGAAGCAATGACCGCCTTTTGGAAGGAGGCGCATATATCCTCTTTTTTTATCGAAGTCCCGCTCTTCTCGGAATTTCTGATAATGTTTACGGCAGCCGTTTTGAGCCCGCTGAAGCTGAACTCTACTTTATCGGTGTTTGAGAGCGGCGTGGGAAGGGGGTAACTGTCGGGATCCCCTATGTATGAAAGTCTGTCTATCACCGGACCTCCGGGATATCCGAGCCCCATCATCTTGGCGATCTTGTCATAGGCCTCTCCCGCAGCGTCGTCTCTCGTGGAGCCGAGAAGCTCGTACTTGCCGAAATCTTTGACGCAGACTATTTCGGTGTGTCCGCCTGAGACTATGGTCGATATGAAGGGGGGTTTGAGCTTCCTGTTAGCGGCGACATTCGCGAATATATGTCCCTCGAGGTGGTTCACCCCTATTATCGGCACATCCCACGACTGTGAGAGCGCCTTGGCTGTCATCACGCCGACGAGGAGCGAACCCATCAGCCCGGGGCCCGCCGTGACGGCTATGAGGTCGATCTCCCCGGACGGATCATGTATGCCCGACGCTTCCAGGGCCCTCTCAAGGAGGGGCATTATCATCTCCTGATGCATCCTGGACGCCAGTTCGGGCACGACCCCGCCGTATACGGAGTGAGATTTGATCTGGCTTGAAATGACTGAGAAGAGGACGTCGTTCCTTCCTCTCATCAGAGCTATCGCAGTGTCGTCGCAGCTCGTCTCGATGCCGAGTGTGATCATATCACGCTGTCTCTTCAGCATCCGCATCTGCCTCCGCAGGAGGAACAGCTCCCGCCGCCGCAGCTGCTGCATGATGCTTTCCTTTTGGGCTCACCCTCCAGGTGTATCAGTATCCTCGACCTGCACTTCGGGCATTTTTCGGCCGTATAGTCCGATTTGAAAACATTGCCGCACGAAGCGCATCTATACTTGTGCATTTATTTCGGTACCCTCCATTTTACGAGGTCGTCCCCGTAGCCCACCATGATCTCCTGACCCGGCCTTGCATACTCCTGCGGGACGACAAAGGCGAACTGCCATGTCGTACCGGCGTCGACCGTGCCGAAAGGATTCTTCCAGCTTGAGGAAATGACATCCTTTTTCGTAAGGTTATAGCCGCCTACGCTTATCTTCTTCTCTTCCACCGTCCAGGGCTTGTTTGCCTCAAGGTTGGCGATGAAGAGGACCTTCTTTTTCGTCTCTGGCGACCCGTAGTACTGGTTCAGGTCGTCGACCCACGGCGCAAGCCCCTGTTCGGCGGAGATAGCCTTCGAGAGCTTTGCGTCGAGGTAGATGAACTGTATCGTACCCCTTGATCCGAGGATGAGATCGCCGAATACCTCCCCCTCGACCCAGCAGTCTATCTGCCTTTCCTCCAGCAGTGCATTCAGATCCTTCTGTTCCGCCGCCTCTGCCTTGAACAGTGCAGGGGAGAGGACTATGCATAAAGTCAGCAGCAGGACCGGAAACAATAAATATTTTCTTTTCACTCTTACTCCCCCTTGATCGTCTGCAGATCTACGCAGATCAAAATCACAGCGTGTGCTCCTCAATGATAACATCAGACCCCGATTATTGGCCGAACTTTTTTGCCTGTCCCGGAAAGAGGATCTCAGATCCGTTCACTTCCTCCGCACAAAAAACGTACTCCGGGATCATTGTCTCTTTTTCAGCGCGTCCCTGATCCATCCCCACTCGGAGCAGCGCAGGAGTATCGTCGGGATGGAATAGAGGATGACTCCAGCAAGGACCATCACTGCCAGCCAGCCGGCCCTGATCAGGACCGATGCCGAAAGGGGGTATGGCATGACTGTTTTCAACATATTGAGGACAATGAACATAAATGCGGTCGAGAAGGATATCTTTGCGACCCACTTAAGGCCGAATACGCCGAGCGGTTCGCTCAGGTTCCTCGAAAGGGCCCACGCACCGTACAGGCTGGAGCATGTGAATGCAAGCGCCGTAGCGCCCGCAAGCCCCGCGTACATAAAAACCGGCATAAGCAGTACGCATGCGGTAAGGTTTACTGCCACGGTCACAGCGGTCACACCGACCGCCCCGCGCGGCATGCCTCTCGCGTACATAGCCCTCAGGATGACCGTACTGCTCGCCATCCCCGGAAGGCCCAGAGCGTATATGGCAAGCGCTGTCCCCGTGGCGTGCCAGGCCCATTCGGTAAAGGCCCCCCTGAAAAAAAGTATGTGGATCATCTCCTGCGAGAGAGCTATGAGGCCGACGGATACCGGCAGTATCACAAAAAGGTCGAATCTCAGGGCGTCCCTGATAAAATCCCTGAATCCCGCCCTGTCCGCGGGATCCTGGCGTGAAAGCATGGGAAGCACGGCCTGCGATATGGCTATGACAAAGAGTCCGAGAGGAAGCTGGAGCACCCTGTCGGCATATGTGAGGACGGAGATCGACCCTCCCGTAAGGAACGAACCGAACATCCTGCTGATGACGGGGTTCACCTGGTTCAGAGACAGTCCGGCCGCATACGGGAAGAAGAGGTACATCATCTTCTTCAGTTCTTCGTTTTTTCTTGTCGGAACGGAGGGCGTGAGAAGCATTCCCATCCTGCCGCACCAGTACCACTGCAGGGTCATGTGGCAGGCTCCTCCGATGAGGACTGCGGCGGAGAGGTTCCATATCGAGAGGTTTTTCATCGTTGCCAGGAGGAAGAGTATGTATGCGAGGTTGCTGACTGCAGGAGCGACTGCCGGGACGAAGAACGAGCCCATGCTGTTGAGCACTCCCATCGCGAGAGCTCCGACCGACACAAAGAGTAGGAACGGGAACATTATCCTCGTCAGGGATACCGCAAGCGCCCTCTCTTCGGCTGCGAATCCGGGGGCCATTATACCCACAAGCACCGGGGCGAAAATTATCCCGACCGTGACGACGAATGCCCCGCCGAGCATCAGGACCGAGATGGCCTGCTTCGCCAGGCTTTCTGCCGAATCTTTGCCTTTGCTTTCAAGCGTCCTTGAAAATACGGGCACAAAAGAAGCCGAGAGCGCACCCTCGGCCAGAAGCTGACGTGAAAGGTTCGCGATCGTGTATGCGACATAGAACGCGTCAAGCTGACGTGTCGCTCCGAAGAGGGCTGCTGTAAGCATCTCCCTCGCAAGCCCCAGTATCCTGCTTGCCAGGGTGCCGACCATCATCCTCATCGCATGTCTTACCATGCCCGGAAGGTTGTCGTTTCGGCTCATCTGAGCATATCAGCCTTTACCAGCAAAAATCCGCTCCGAGGTAGAATTTTCTCGCCTCCTCGTTCTTAGCGATATCCCCGGGCAGACCTTCAAGGAAGACCTTGCCCTGATGGATAAGGTATGCCCTGTCTGTTATCGAGAGAGTCTCCCTGACGTTGTGGTCGGTAAGGAGTATCCCGTACCCCTTCTCCTTCAGTTCCCTTATTATCGCCTGAAGGTCTGCGACAGCTATCGGGTCGATCCCGCTGAAAGGCTCGTCGAGCAGGATGAACGACGGATCGAGCGCCAGGCATCTGGCGATCTCGACACGGCGCCTCTCTCCCCCGGAAAGCGATATCCCGAGGATGTTTTCTATATGCTTGAGCCCGTAGCCCGTGAGCAGCTTTTCGATCTTCTCTTCGCGGACTTCCTTCTCCATGCCGGCCTCTTCGAGGACGAGCTCAAGGTTCTGCCGGACCGTCAGCTTCCTGAAGACGGAGGCCTCCTGGGGAAGATATCCAAGCCCGGTCCTTGCCCTCTCATACATCGGCAGGGCCGTGATATCCTTCTCTCCGTTGAAGACCCTTCCCGATTCGGGCATTATCCTGCCGATCATCATGTAAAAAGTGGTGCTTTTGCCGGCTCCGTTTGGTCCCAGAAGTCCGACGATCTCGCCCCTTTTTATGTCGATGGATACGTTGTCCACTACCCTTCGTCCGTTGAAGGATTTAACGAGGTGCTCCGCTTTGAGCACCTCAAATTTCGTTCTTTCAGATGGTGTCATTGACTATTCCCCGCTTTATCGCTTCTCTTCTTTACTTGTCCTTATTTTCGCCTGTGACGAAGGTGATCCTGGAATTGCCTTTGGCCTCGATGTCGTTGGTATCCTCATGGACAATGATGGTATCCGCGGAGACCGTCTTTCCGTCGCTCCTGACAGCCTTCGCGTTTCCGGAGACCACGAAGGTGGCCTTGGCTTTGGAGTATACTCCGTTGTCTCCCGTTACCCTGCTTTTGAGGCCTTCCTTGTCCACAAAGTCGATCACTACATTCCCTGTCGCGTTAAGCTCATTAATCTCTTCTTTTACGGTAGTACCCTCGACCGAGTCGGCGCTTACAGTGATCTTTTGCCTGATATCCTCATATCTGGTAACTTTTTTGCCCCAGAACCTGTCTTTGTGTCGCCCCGCCTCTTCGGCTATGAGGATATTGTTTTCTGTTTTGGCATTCACGTTTCCCTTTGCGGTGTAATTCTGGGTCCCAAGCTCCCACAGGATATAATCCGCGTCTATCTTTTCATTCGCGCCGCGCGTCAGGCGGACATTGCCGACAGCCTCGGCTATACCGTCGTTATCCGCGCTCTTTGTTCCCTTCCATTTCACCTTATCCGCAGTCAGATCTGTCTTTTCCGCAGGGAACGTTCCCTTAACGTTTCCCTCGAGCGTAAACTCCGAGGTCTCCATGCTGCCCTCTCCCCTGTCGCCCCAGAGCGTGGCTCCCTCTCTTTTTATTATTACATTGCCGACAGCCGAGATCTTTTTCGTGTTCACGTTGTACTTGATGGTGTCGGCAGACATCGTGCCCTCGGCCGGCTCGGCGCAGAAACCCGTCTGGGCTGCTAACAACAGTATAAGAAGTGCTGCCGGAAGCGATTTAAGGATATTTTTCATTACTGACATAGACAGACCTCATTCCCTGAAAATAGATCAATGCGATATCAATGGACATATAGGCATATTTTACAGCCTAAATCATCATTTGGCCTTAACGTTTTTGGTTTTGTTCCATATCGTAAGGAAAATGTCATGGAGAAAAACGAAGTAGTCCTGGTCTTTGACAGGAGGAGGCAGCGTCATCCTGTACTCGTATCCTGTCGCAACGGCCCTTATGATCTCCGGGGTCCAAGGATCCAGAAGTATGAGCCAGTTGCGTCTTTGGGCCTCATCCAGCGCGGCTTTGACAGCCGCCGTATCCCCCGCCTTCCACCTTTCCCAGACTGACGCGGGGGGCCTTACCGCACCGGTTATCGAGGAGCGTATCCATGTCCCCTCGGCCCCCGTTATGTCAAGCATCTTCGTGCTGCCAAGCAGATGCTTCCCGATATCTATGGTGCTCTCGATCTTCGACTGGAACTCGGCGAGCCGTCTCTGGTAGTATGTGTACCTGCCCTTATCCTCTTCAGCCATTATCCTCATCACGCTCTGGGCGATGAACGGCAGCATCGCGGGATCGAAGAAGGCGTTTATCAGCTGCTCCCTGGTCATTGGAACATCTTCGTAGAGCAGCCTGAGATCCTTGCTGTTTCTTTTTATCCTGAAATTTTCGGCGTCCCTCGCGTCTATAGCGATCACTATCTCTCCGGATCTCGGGGAAGCTGTCCTCACGACATTGCCGGAAGCATCCCAGTTGGAAAGATAGCGGACGTTTTTCGTGTCGCCGGATATGAAGGAGGCTATGAACCCCACCCAGGGCGAGGTCACGGCAAAATTGGCCGCACCCGCCTCGGCCGGTCGGAAGGATATGACCGCCAGTACGAGAATGGCCGGTATTATCTTATTGATCCTTGTGCGAAGCGGTACTCCGGCCATCAGCCCGGACGGCTCCCCGGCTTGACGAGCGGCAGTCCCTCTTTGCAGAGCGGACACTCCTTTTCTTCAAAGAGCGGGAAGCTCAGTTTCCAAAGAGAGACAAGATCCCATCCCTCACATACGCCCTCCGCGCGTCTGTCGATGATAGATCCCGAAGAGACCCAATCCGCGCCTCCGTCGGTAAGTATCCGGGCCGTCTCTCCTGAGGATTTGCCGGTGGTCACGACATCCTCCACGAGAGCAAAGCGTACTTTTCCCGGATGGGGGAAGCGTCTGAGCCTCATTTCCCCGTCCTGCCGTTCACAGAATATGAACGGGATCCCGAGGACCCTCGCCACCTCATGACCGATTATCAGTCCTCCGAGAGCGGGGGAAAGTATCACCTCCGGTTTTGACGGGGCCAGCCTCTCGGCCAGCTTTTCTCCGGCATAAGCCGCGAAACGGGGGAAACGGAGCATAAGCGCACACTGTATATAGTGTCCGCTGTGGAGACCTGAGGTCAGTTTGAAATGCCCCTCCAGGTGGGCTCCGCTCTCCTTCATCATCTCCATTATCCTTGCGGTAACGACATCACCGTCTCTGTTTGAGCGATCTGTATCCATCACCTTACCTCCGATATCTCTTCAAGCGTCTTTTTTACTTCGGCGATCGGGTCTTCCGCCTCAAGTATGGGCCGACCCACGACTATAAATGAAGCCCCCGCCGCGGCAGCTTCTTTTGCGGTCGCCACCCTTGTCTGATCATCCGCGGATGTTCTCGTTCTCCTGATCCCGGGGACCACCCTTGCAAGTTTTCCCGCCTTCCCTTTAAGGAGCGAAAGATCCAGAGGAGAACATACTATACCGTCAAGACCTGCCCTCTCCGCCGCGAGCGCCCTTGCCTCAAGCGAACGGTCCAGATCGGACCCCGGGTGTACCTCGCTCCACAGAGCCCCTCCGAGGCTCGTCAGCACAGTGATACCGAACAGGTTCATACTGCTTCCGGTCTTGTCCCTCATGGCAACTGAACGTGCCATCATCTCATGGCCGCCGGATGTGTGTATCGTGAGAGCCCACAGCCCCATCTCAGACAGCGGTTCAACTGCGGATGCCACTGTATTTGGTATATCGTGGAGTTTCAGGTCAAGAAAAAGCCGGTATCCCCTGTTCACTATCTCCTTTATTAAAGGGGCTCCGCCCATCGCATATAGCCTCGGTCCTATCTTAACATAAGGTGTGGCCTTATCCAGTCTGTCAAGGAAATCCCTCGCCCTGTCCGGAGTCGGCAGATCCATCGCCACTATCAGTTCGCACATATCATTCTCCAACCCTTCGCCAACAGAATTATATCTTCAGCCGTATGCGGAAGCATCCGCAAAAAACCCCCATTGTCCGCACATTGAAAAGGGGGGCCTGTAAAGATGTCAAAATCCGGTCTTCCGATCTGACAAACTTTAAGATACCCCCGCATTTATGCTCCAGGATGCCGCTCTGCCGGGTCAGCTTCTACATTTCTTCGTTGACCTGCCAGATCTTCCTGCCCTCGACGAAAGTCATTACCGGCCAGCCGCTGAGTGCGATCCCTTCCCACGGACAGCACCTTGCTTTGCTGTACCATTCGCTGCAGTCCACTATCCTGGTCCTCTCCATATCGATGACCGTCAGGTCCGCAAATGCCCCCTCTTCGATCCTGCCGAGGGATTTCCATTTCTCTGGAAGCAGGGATGCCGGAGCGCTGGTCATTTTTTTCAGTATAAGCCCCATCGGGACATCGGGATAGTTCTTGTTTTTGGAATCTATGAGCACCGCCGCCGCGCATTCAAGGGACGCGATGCCGAAAGGAGCGTCCTGGAAGGGTTCGTCCTTCTCGTCCATGTGCCACGGCGCGTGGTCTGTGATTATGGCATCTATCGTATCGTCGAGCAGACCTTCCCAGAGCGCCGACTGATCCTCTTTGCTCCGAAGCGGCGGGTTGACTTTGTATCTTGAATTATAGCCGCTGTTGATGACCGCGTTCTCATTGAGCGTCAGATGGTGGAACGTCGTGTCGCAGGTTATGTCAAGGCCTTCTTTTTTCGCCTGCCTGATAAGCCCTGCCGCTCCGGCGCTGCTGAGGTGGGTGAAGTGTACCCTTCCCCCCGTCTCCCTCGCCAGTGCGATGCCTCTCGCTACGTCTATCTCCTCGGAAGCCGCCGGGATACCCTTGAGCCCGCTGAGCGCGCTGACCCTGCCCTCATGGACCTGGCCGCCTTTGAATAGGCTTATCTCCTCCGGATGCTCCATGATCCTCGGCAGGTCTTTGCCCGTGTACATCAGCGCAAGGCGGAATAGCGAACTTGTGGCTATCGGAGCCCCGTCGTCGGTGAAAAAGACAGCTCCGGCCTCCGCCATCTTGAGAAGTTCGGCCATCTCCTTACCTTCCCTGTTTTTGCTCACACATCCGGCGGGGAGTATCCTCGATGCGCCCGCCGCTTTCCCATGGCTGAGCACATACTCCACGAGGGAGGGTTCGGATATCGCGGGCTTTGTGTTGGGCATGGCCACAAGAGTGGTGAATCCTCCGGCGGCTCCGGCCCTTGCCCCGGATGCGATATCTTCGTTCCACTCCCCGCCCGGGTCTCTGAAGTGGGCGTGAAGATCCACGAAGCCGGGCGAGAGTATCTTCCCGTATCCTTCTATGACCTCAGCGTCCGGTGCGTCGAGCCCGTTTCCTACCGCCGATATCTTTTCTCCGTCGACCAGCAGTTCGTGTGCATCTATGAATTCCGTACCGTTGAAGATCTTAAAATCTTTGAACAATATTTTCCCCATTATCTTGCGCCCCCTCCGCAGAGATAGAGCAAGGCCATTCGTATTGCGACGCCTGACCGCACCTGCTCCAGTATCACGCTCTGATGTCCGTCCGCAACTTCGGAGGCTATTTCGACCCCTCTGTTGATCGGGCCGGGATGCATCGCAAGCGCTCCCGGTCTGGCATATTTCATAAGGTCGCTGTCAGCGCCCCACCAGCGGTGGTATTCGTCCACCGAGGGGAAGAGCCCGTCCTGCTGACGCTCTTTCTGTATCCTCAGGAGGTATACCATGTCTGCGTCCTGAACTGCCGCCTTTGGGTCTTTTTCGTACCTGCAGCCGAGAGCAGCGACCTCTCTGGGCATCATCGTGGGCGGACCGGAGATAACGACATCGCAGCCTATCGTTTTGAAGGCTATGATATCGCTCCTTGCCACGCGGCTGTGGAGGATATCTCCCACGAGCGCGATCTTCCTGCCCTCAAGGCTTCCCAGGTGCTTCCAGGCCGTGTAGAGATCAAGAAGGGCCTGCGTAGGGTGTGCATGCGTGCCGTCTCCTGCGTTCAGCACTATTGCCCTCTTCAGCTTCGATGCCAGGTACTGTGCCGCACCGACTGCCCCATGTCTCATCACTACGATATCCGCTCCCATCGCTTCAAGGGTCCAGGCCGTATCCCTCATCGTCTCGCCCTTCGCATGGCTCGAACCCGATACGGACCAGTTGACTACGTCTGCGGAAAGCATTTTTTCCGCAAGCTCAAAGGAGACCCTTGTCCTTGTCGAGTTCTCGAAGAAGAGATTGACAGCCATCTTGCCCCTGAGGACTGGGACCTTTTTTATGGGCCTGTCCATCACGTTCTCCATATGGCGGGCCTGGTCGAGAAGGAAGTAGAGTTCCTCCTTCGTAAAACAGTCTACGTCGATCACATTCCTGTGACGCCAGACTATCTGTCCTATCTCACTGGGCATCGCGTTCACAGATGACCACCTCGTCCTTTTCGTCAAGCTCAGTCACCCTGACTTCGATGACTTCATTCTTTGATGTCGGCACGTTCTTGCCGCATATGTCCGCATGTATTGGAAGTTCCCTGTGTCCCCTGTCGATGATCACTGCAAGCTTGACAGACGAGGGACGCCCGAGGTCGACCAGGGCCTCCAGCGCGGCACGCACCGTCCTGCCCGTGTATAGCACATCGTCTACGAGAAAAATATTCTTGCCTGAGATGTCCTGCGGCATCCTCGTGCTGTGTACCATCGGCTGTTCAAAGAGCATCGTCAGGTCATCCCTGTACAGCGTGATGTCAAGTTCTCCGCAGGGGACCTTCGTGCCCTCCACTTCCTCGATTATCTTCTGCAGCCTGCGGGCAAGGTAAACTCCCCTTCTGTGGATACCGACAAGGATCATATTTTCCGTGCCCTTGTTCTGTTCGACCATCTCGTGCGCGATCCTCTTTATTACTCTGTTGAGGTCATCGGAATTCATCAGCTTCGCCTTTTCTCTTAAAACTGTCAATTTTACCCCTCCTTTTTGTAAATAAAAAAGATCGCCTCAGCGGGCGATCTTAAAAAATACTCCTGACAGGCAGCACGATACGTCTGCGGAAGGGCTGAAGATATATCGACAATGTTCTCTCCGTTCTCATTCGCTTTCCCTCCGTATGCTGGACTTGGGGTATTATAACTCCTTTTTTATTATCATGCAATCGGTTGCAAAAAAATTTTATGACTTAGCCATGCCCCGTTCCCATAGAGCACGTGGGCACGCCGGACCGATCCGCTGCGTGCGGACGGCTTGTGTTCCGGAATTTTGTTATTGATGCTGTGGAGAGATCACATAAAAAAGACCGGACTCGAAAGTTCGGCGGGCGACACTGCACAAATATGACAAATAAAAATTTTTATCGGGGACGGACCTTTGAGGAAGATGCCCCTTTGTCACCCCTGCATCTTTTTGAGTGCCGCGCCGGCGGCCTCGAATTCGGCCTCTTTTATCGTGTTTCCCCAGGCCTCCGCGAGCAATTCGTCCCCTATCGTTACCTCGACCTTGAATTTCAGCGAATGGTCGGGACCTGTGCGTTCCACCGTCCTGTAGTAGGGAACGCCCCTCCCCATCGCCTGCAGAGTCTCCTGCAGGAGCGTCTTGGTGTCCTGCCTGTCGGGAGAGAGTTCATCGCGGTGGAATTCAAGGTAGGCTTTTGCGAGCGAAAGAGCCGCACTGTAGCCGCCGTCAAGGAAAACAGCCCCGAAGAGCGATTCCGCCGTATCCGCAGCTATTGCTGGTGTTGGGCCCTTCTTTATCAGGCTTCTTCCGAGTCTGACCGCCCGATGAAGGCCGACAGCAAGGGCCCATTCATACAGTTTTTTTTCACAGACTATCTGTGAGCGAATCCTCGTGAGCTGTCCCTCGTCCAGTTCTTTGTATCTGTCGTAAAGAAGGTCCGAGACGGTCAGCTCGAGCACCGCATCTCCGAGAAATTCCATCCTCTCGTTATGATACGGCAGGCCCGACTCATTTGCGTAAGACGAATGAGTCAGGGCTTCTCTGAGAAGATCTTTCTTCCTGAAGATGTAATTTATCATTTTTTGTATCTCTTCTGCCGCTTTCTCACTGTCCGGATTTTTCATATCAGTCTTTGAGGCGTTCTATAGCCAGTACTCCGTTGTGGCCTCCAAAACCAAAATTGTTTACCAGGACTTTGTCGACCCTTGCACTTACAGCCTTGTTCGGGACTGTGTTGAGATCGCATTCTGGATCCGGATCGAACTGATTGATCGTCGGATGGACTATCCCCTTCTCGATCGCCATGATCGCGGCTATGGTCTCTACCGCACCTGCCGCACCGAGGAGGTGCCCTATCATCGATTTCGTGGAATGCACCATTACTTTGTGCGCATGCTCACCGAGAAGCCTCTTGATCGCAGCTGTCTCCATTTTATCGTTCAGCGGAGTCGATGTTCCGTGTGCGTTGATCAGATCGATCTCTTCGGGTGCCCACCCGGCATTTCTCATGGCCATCGCCATTGAACGGTATGCTCCGTCTCCGTCTGGATCCGGTGCGGTTATGTGATACGCGTCACAGGTATTTCCGTATCCGGTTATTTCGGCATAGATGTGGGCGCCGCGTTTTTTTGCATGCTCCAGCTCTTCCAGTATCACCATTCCGGAACCTTCGCCCATCACAAAACCGTCACGGCCCGAATCAAAGGGCCTGGACGCGTGTTCGGGGTCATCGTTTCTCGTGGAGAGAGCTTTAAGGGACGCAAATCCCGCGGTCGCGATCGAAGTTATCGCAGCCTCCGCTCCGCCCGAGATCATGACATCGGCATCTCCGCGCTGTATGCAGTAGTAAGCCTCTCCTATGCTGTTCGTTGCCGAAGCGCATGCTGTTACTACAGCCATATTCGGGCCTTTTGCCCCGTATCTTATCGCTGCATACGCAGCCGGCATATTCGCTATCATCATCGGTACCATAAAGGGACTTACCCTGCTTGGTCCTTTCTCAAAAAGGGTCGTGAAGCTGTCGTCGATCGTTCCTATGCCGCCGACTCCGCTTCCTATGTAGACACCGAACATTTCCTTATCCAGAGATCCAAGATCAAGACCCGCATCCTTTACAGCCAGGTCTGTCGCGGCAGTTGAGAGGTGCAGTATCCTGTCTGTGCGGCGCACTTCTTTTTTGTCGAGCCACTTTTCAGGTTCAAAATTCTTTACTTCAGCACCGATCTTTACGCTGTGCTGGGAAGTATCGAAAAGGGAAATCAGGCCTACGCCGCTTTTGCCCTCCTCAAGAGCATTCCAGTACTCCTCTTTGCCGATTCCGATGGGCGTGACCGGACCCACTCCCGTGATCACTACTCTTCTCATTGATTTTCCTCCGTGAAGATAGGAGGGACCGGGCTTGTGCGGCCCCTCCTAAAAAGATTCATTTACGACCTAGCCTTCCACTCCCAGTTTGGCCTTGATGTAGTTCATAGCCTCGCCGACTGTGGTGAGTTTTTCTGCATCTTCGTCAGGGATCTCGATGTCGAATTCCTCTTCGATACCCATGATGAGCTCAACGATATCAAGGGAGTCAGCGCCGAGATCTTCGACAAATGACGCTTCCGGCTTGATCTGCTCCTCTTCCGCGTTAAGGCGGTCCATTACGATCTCCTTAAGTTTTGCCTGTACTTCTTCCAATTTCATACAGTTCACCTCCTTCCAATTATTTTCTTCATGCTCTGATTTTTCTTTTTGCGGTGCTTACTCTTACATGGTCATTCCGCCGTCAACGGCTATGACCTGCCCCTGTATATACTCTGAATCGTCAGAAGCCAGAAAAGCAACTGCTTTGGCTACGTCAGACGGGGTACCTGTCCTGCCGGAGGGGATGTTTTTCAACATGGCCTCCCTGATCTCCGGCGGAAGCACCGATGTCATGTCTGTCTCTATGTAGCCCGGCGCAACGGCATTTGCCGTTATTCCCCTTGAACCGACCTCTCTCGCGAGGCTCTTTATGAATCCCGTCATCCCTGCCTTGGCGGCCGAGTAATTGCACTGGCCCGGATTACCTACGAGCCCCGTAACGGAGCTTATCGCGATTATCCTGCCCCACCTTGCCTTGAGCATCGGGCGGAGTGCCTCCCTGGCACAGTAGAACAGCGATGAAAGGTCTGCCGTGATCACATCGTTCCAATCTTCGTCCTTCATCCTCATGAGAAGATTGTCCTTTGTGATGCCCGCATTGCACACGAGTATTTCTACGGGTCCCAGTTTGGAGGCGACGGAGGCAAACATCTCTTTTACCTCGGCCGCAGATGACACGTCGGCCTTAACGGCAAATGCTTTTCGTCCCATGGCTTCGATCTCGGTGACAGCTTCCTCTGCGGCCTTCTCCGACCTGCTGTAGTTCACTGCCACGGAACAGCCTCTTCGGGCCAGTTCGAGGGCGATCTCCCTGCCTATGCCCCTGCCGGCGCCTGTTACAAGGGCTATCCTTTCCTTCTGCATCAGGCTTCCCCCCTCAAAAACTTAAGTGCCGCATCAAGTTCTTCTGGCCCTGAGACCGGGAAGGGCCTCTTGTTCTTTGATATCTTCCTTATCAGGCCTGAAAGGACGCTGCCCGGACCGAGTTCGATATATCCTTCTGTACCCAGGTCTTCCATCTCTATGACGCTCTGCATCCACAGCACGGGTGAGAACGTCTGCAGATAAAGGGCCTCCCTGAGGAGATCCACATCCTGCACAGCCTTTGCCGCCGCATTCGTCACTATGGGACAGCAGGGAGTGTTCCAGGTTATGTTCCTGAATTCATCCCTGAGCTTTGCACCGACAGGACGCATAAGCTCGCAGTGGAACGGTGCGCTTACCCTGAGGGGAAGCACCTTCGCCCTGCCTGTCGCTTCTATCGCGGCAGAGGCCCTGTCCACAGCGGTCTTGTGACCCGAGATGACTATCTGCTCCTGCGAATTGATGTTTGCGGCTTCGCATACTTCGCCCTGCGCGGCTTCGCTGCAGAACCCGACGACTTCTTCCATATTCATACCTACTATGGCAGCCATCGCGCCCACTCCGATAGGAACGGCCTCCTGCATCAGGGTCCCTCTTAGGTGGACCAGCCTCACTCCGTCAGAGAGGCTTATTGCCCCCGTCGCGACGAGCGCCGTGTACTCACCGAGGCTGTGCCCTGCTGCAAGGTACGGTTCGAGTTTTTTGCCGTACGCGCTCTCAAGGCCTCTCAATGCAGCTATGCTCACTGTGAGGATAGCTGGCTGCGTTATCGCAGTCTTCATCAGGTCTTCCTTGGTGCCGTTGAAGATGAGGTCGCTTATCTTAAATCCGAGCGCCTCGTCCGCCTCTTCAAAGACCATCCTCGAGGCATCGAATTTGTCATAAAGCTCCTTGCCCATGCCGGGTCTCTGTGCGCCCTGTCCCGGGAATATGAGAGAATATTTCATCAGTCAGCAAACCTCTTCAATCTTTCGATCTCCGCCGTAGCGCCATTGATCAGATCTTCTATGATCGCGGCAGCGGGCTCAATTTTTTTGACAAGACCGGCAGACTGTCCTGCCATCAGCGAACCCCATTGTGTGTCTCCCTCTACGACAGCAAGCCTGAGTTTGCCTGTGCCGAGCTTCTCGATCTCCTCGATCGAGGCGCCTTTTTTTTCCAGCTCCTCGAATTCCCTGGAGAGCTTGTTTTTGAGACCTCTGACGGGATGGCCTGTGGATCTGCCTGTCACCACGGTAGCCCTGTCGTTGGCCTCAACGATCTTTTCCTTGTAATTGATATGGACGTTGGATTCGGCGGCACATACGAAGCGCGTGCCTACCTGGACTCCCTCCGCCCCGAGCGCAAACGCCGCTGCCATACCCCTTCCGTCGGCGACTCCGCCCGCGGCGATCACAGGTATCGAAATGACGTCTGCGACCTGAGGTACCAGATTCATCGTGGTGATCTCGCCGATATGCCCGCCGGCCTCGGTCCCTTCCGCCACCACGGCATCGGCACCCTGCTTCGCGACTCTCTCCGCATGGGCCGTTGATGCGATCACGGGCACCACTACCGTACCGAGAGGCTTGAGCCTGTCAAGCACCTTTCCCGGCATTCCCGCACCCGTCGTTACTACGGGCACTCTGTACTGGGCGGCGATCTCAAGCGCATCGTCGGCTGTCGGAGAAAGCAGCATTATATTCATGCCGAACGGCTTGTCTGTCAGTTTTCTTATTTTGACGATCTGCTCTTCCAGAAGTTCAGGGGGCATGCTCGCAGCCGCGATGATCCCGAGCCCTCCGGCATTGCTCACGGCAGCTGCGAGGTCGGCGTCGGCCACCCAGGCCATTCCACCCTGGATCACAGGGTATTTTATTTTTAAAAGCTGCGTGACGCGGTTGTTCTCAAACATCTTATCTGCCTCTATGCCTGGTACAGCAGGGCCCCGAGAGTCATTCCGGCACCAAAGGCGACGAAGCACACCTTGTCTCCGTCCTTTATCCTCCCCGACTCGATCGCCTCGTGAAGCGTTATCATCAGTGATGCAGCCGAAGTATTGCCATAATCGGGAAGGTTTATGAGCGTCTTTTCCTGTGACACATTGAGCCTTTTGAAAACTCCGTCGATTATCCTCGTATTTGCCTGGTGGAAGAGCCAGAAGTCGATCTCTTCGGGCGTCAGATCCGAATCCCGGCAAAATCCCTTTATGAACTTGGGCATTATGGTATTTACAAACTTGAAGACCTCGTTGCCCTTCATCTTAACGATCGGCAGTATATGGTCTTCATCGCTTTCAAGCCTGATCATGTCATGTACTGTGCCGTCAGCCAGCAGGCGGACCGACACGAAGCCTTCATCGCCCTCTGCGGCTCCGAGCACACACGCACCGGCACCGTCACCGAAGAGTATGCAGGTCCCCCTGTCTTTCCAGTCTATTATGTCTTTGAAAACTTCGGCGCCGATAACGAGGACTCTGTTCCATATCCCGCTTGATATCCCTGATGCCGCCACCGAAAGTGCGGAGAGGCTTCCCGTGCATCCGGCCTGGACGTCGATAGCCCCTGCATTGACAGCTCCAAGCATCCCCTGGACCTTGCAGGAGACGCTCGGGAACAGCGAGTCGGGAGAATTTGTCCCGACAAGTACCATGTCTATCTGATCCGCCGTCAGCCCCGCATCCTCAAGGGCAAGTACCGCGGCCTTGTACGCAAGGTCACTGCATTTCTCGCCGTCGACGGCGAAGTGTCTCTTGCTTATGCCCGTCCTCTCGACGATCCACTGATCGTTCGTATCGACGATCTTTTCGAAATCCTTGTTCGTCATTATCTTTTCAGGGATATATTTGCTGGTCCCCAGTATTTTTGCTTTTCTTCCCGTGAATTTGATCATTCTGCACCACCCCTGGCAATTTCTTCTCTTATCCTTTCGATCCCGTTGTGTTCCACAAAATTCGCCGCGCTCAGTATCGCGTATGATATTGCCTTTCTCTTGGAGCGGCCGTGTACCTTTATGACCGTACCGTTCACGCCGAGCACCGGGGACCCTCCGGCCTTTTCCCAGTCAAACCTTCCCAGCACCCTTTTCATCGCGGGCCACATAAAGAGGAGCCCTAACTTGGGCAGAAGATGGTTTGCATACTCTTCCTTGAACTGATCCTTGAGCAGTTCACCGAGTCCTTCACCGAATTTGATGACTACGTTGCCTGTAAAGCCGTCGCAGACGATAACGTCGGAAATACCGTTAGGGATGTCGTTCGCCTCGGCGAATCCCTGGTAGTTCAGATCGCTGCTCTCGAGCATCTGTCTTGCGGCGGAAATGACATCGTCTCCCTTCGTAAGCTCCTCTCCCATGTTGAGCAGGCGTATGGAAGGGTTTTCAACGTTCCTGAACAGCTTCATGTAAATGGATCCCATCTGCGCAAACTGGAAAAGATTTATCGGTTTGCATCTGACGGTACCGCCCACATCCAACAGAAGCGTGGGCCTGTTGAGCACGGGGAGCATCGCTCCTAGTCCCGGCCTGTCGATGCCGGGGATGCGTCCGAGGAGGATCACTCCGCCGGCGGCTATCGCTCCCGTGTTGCCCGACGAGACTATACCGTCCGCCTCTTTCGACTTTACCATGTTGAAACCTATTACCAGGCTTGAATTCTTTTTTCTCCTTATGGAGATCGAGGGAGAGTCTCCCCCGTTTATCACTTCGTCCGCCGGAACTATGCTCAGTCTCGAGCGGACGTTTTGTTCCGCCTTTTCAATGATCGGTTTTATTTTTTCGCTGTCACCTATCAGCGCAACGGAAAGGTGCGGCTGTTCGCGGCAGGCAAGTATCGCGCCGTGGCACGGCTCCAGCGGGGCATGGTCCCCTCCCATTGCATCAAGTGCTATCAGCATATCTTTTCCCCCATCTATGCCAGTTCTTCAGAATTTTTTGCAACTACCACGAATCTTCCGACAAAAACTTCCCTGTCAGCAACACGGGTATGTACACTGACAACGTATTTGTCACCCTTATGGGTCCCCACTTTTGACCTGGCAAATATCCTTTCGCCTACATAAGCCGCACGCCGATACCTAAGCCTTGCAGAGCCGACCACGACCATGTCCCTGTCTATGGTCGCTATGGCAAGGGTGGCAGCCTGGGCATATATGTAGTAATCACCGACAAGATTGGTATGTCTGAACGCCATGTCCCTGGTAGTATTCAGCACAGAAAGGGCCCACCCGTCGGGTTCGAGTTCAATGAGTTCGCCTACGACTTCTTCTGCTCTCAAAGATTTGAGCCTGCTGGTCGCCTGTTCCGCCATGTTGCGCATCCTCTCCCTCAGTTCAGGGATGGAGAGGATCCCGCGGTCAAGACGCACAGTGCTCATACTCACTCCGAGGGATACGGCTATCTCTTCGTCAGTCATGAGCGGGTTGTTCGATATGAGCTCTATCAGCTTTTTATGCCTTTGCTTCTTAAGCTCTGAGCGCATCGGTGCATCTCCCGGCAAATGTATTTGTTAGCAGGTCATAACACCAGACAAGATATTACAGAAATTAAAAGTTGTCAATAATAAATTACGCGCGCCGCAAATCTAAAAAAGCCGCGGCAAGTCAACGGAGATACGCTTTGCCGCGGCTTTTGACGGTCTGCCGCAAAACAAGATCCGGAGCAAAAGGGGCGACCTTTTGCTCCGGATCTATTGATTATCGTTCCATTAATCCTTAGCTGCAGAGGCTTCTGAAACTTTTATAACCTGACGGCCCTTGTAGTAGCCGCATGCAGGGCAGGCTTTATATGTCTCTATCATCTCGCCGCAATGGGTGCAGGCCGTGAGACTCGGGCCTGAAAGAGCACCCAGCCACTGTGCCTTGCGGTTGTGTGTACGTGAGTGGGATACCCGCCTTTTCGGAGTTGCCATAATTTGTTCCCCCCTTAGATCATCGGCGAAAATGTCGCCTGTGCAATTCTATCACTTTTTTACTTTTTATGCAGTCAGTTATTTTCCCGGTCTTTCTGCACTAAAGATCTCAATACTTCAAGGCGCGGATCTCCCGCGTCATCGGAACAGGAGCACGTCGTCTTATTCAGATCGGCCCCGCATTTCGGACAGAGTCCCCTGCAGTCCTGCGAGCAGAGAGGTGCGGACGGAAGCAGTGTTATCAGGACTTCCCAGACAAGAGGGCCGAGGTCTATCTCATCCTCCCATGAGTCAAGGATCATGACCTCTTCGTCTCCGTCTGCTTCGAGTCCCTGTTCGGCTCTTTTGTCCTCTTCTTTGTCCAGTGAGAAAAGATACCTTAATTCTCCCTCAATTGCAACCCCCGCAGGTTCAAGACATCTTGAACACGGGGCAGTCAGCTTTCCGGATACCGATATGGAGGTGATTATCCGGCCTTCCGTCCTGTAAGCCTCCACCTCGACCTCAAGCGGGCCATCGAGGGAATAAAGCTGTCCCCAGTAGCTGATCTTCCTGTCAGCCGAAACAAAAAAACTTTCCGTAAAAGAAGTGCCGTCCTTCGGGACAGCCGGGATGACAAGTCTGTGATGCCAGCTTTGGGGCGCGGCTTCGATATACTCTGCCATTATTCTCCTTTTATCTTCCCTCGCAGCATTTCTTGGTATCTCTTGCAATGACCATCTCTTCGTCTGTCGGGATGACCATTACCATGACCCTTGAATCCGGCGTGCTGAAGATGGCCTCTTTCCCGCGGACCTTGTTCTTTTCGGGATCGATCTTGATCCCCATGAATTCCAGCCCTCTGCAGACATCTTCACGGAACGAGATGCCGTTCTCGCCTATGCCGGCGGTGAATACCAGTACATCTATCCCGCCCATCGCTGCGGCGTAGGAACCGATATACTTCTTGACATGGTAGATAAGCATTTCCTGCGCGAGTCTGGCACGTTCGTCGCCCTTCTCGGCAGCTTCCTCGACATCGCGGAGGTCGCTTGATATACCGGAGATGCCCTGAAGGCCGCTCTTCTTGTGGACGATATCGCTTACCGTCTTTACGTCACCGTGCTTCTCCATGAGGTAGAGCATCACCGACGGGTCCAGGCTCCCGCTGCGTGTTCCCATAAGGACTCCTTCGGCTGTACCGTAGCCGAGGCTCGTGTCTACCGATTTGCCGCCGTCGACCGCGGTGATGGAGCTTCCGTTTCCGAGGTGGCATGTGACTGTCTTAAGTTCCTCGATCGGTCTGCCGAGTATCTCGGCCGCCCTGTTGGCCACGTAGTAATGGCTGGTTCCGTGGAAACCGTAGCGGCGGACCCTGTCCTCTTCGTAATAGCTGAAGGGGATGCCGTATGTAAAGGCCTTCGGAGGCATCGTCTGATGGAATGCCGTGTCGAATACGACCACGTTCGGGATCCCGGGGAGGACTTCCATAAGTGCACGGACGCCCTGGAGGTTCGCAGGGTTGTGGAGGGGGGCCAGATGGACGACTTCTTCTATAGCCTGGATGACTTCGGGGGTGACAAGCACTGACGACGTGAACTTCTCTCCGCCGTGGACCATCCTGTGTCCTGCCGCAGAAAGCTCGCTCAGGTCCTTGAGGACGCCGTGTTCCGGGTCGGTGAGCATTTCAAGTACATACTTGATCGCCACTGTATGGTTCGGGAAATCGACTTCACGGGTCACAGGATCTTTTCCTGTTTTCGTATGCTTGATCTTTGAGCCGGCAATGCCTATGCGCTCAACGAGCCCCTTGGCAAGGACTGCCTCTCCGTCCATGTCGATAAGCTGGTACTTGAAAGAAGAACTCCCGCAGTTAAGAACTAGAATTTTCATTAGAATCAGTTTGCCTCCCTTATTCTTTTATCCCCGCATCTTTGTGGTATTCTTACCATAAGAGGACGGTGATTGAATATATGCATACTCCCATAACAGGGATTGTTGCCGAATATAACCCGCTCCACCTCGGGCACAGGCACCACATGGATCAGGCGCGCGCACTCTCCGGCGCCGAGGGCATCGTAGTCGTCCTCTCCTCAAACTTTGTCCAGAGAGGAGAACCTGCTCTGATCTCAAAGTGGGAGAGGGCACGCGCCGCCCTTGATTGCGGGGCCGACCTCGTGCTTGAGCTTCCTCTCGTCTTTTCCGCCCACAACGCAGGCGTATTCGCCAATGCCGCCGTCGATATCCTTGCAAAGACAGGCATCGTTACCCACATCTCTTTTGGGGTGGAATCCCCCGAATGGCAAATGGACAAAATCTTAGATATTTTAATCGAAGAACCGCAACCTTTCAAGTTTTCTTTAAAAGAAGAACTTGACAAAGGCTCTTCTTTTGTTGAATCGAGGGCCGCGGCCCTTGACCGCATGATACCGGGCACGGCGGAAAAACTCAAAGGTTCGAACAACTCCCTTGCTCTCTCATACATGCTCAGGATAAAGAGACAAAACTGGAAAATAGATGCGGTCCCGGTAAAGAGGCTGGGATCGGGATATCACGAAAACGAGCTTACTGAGTTTTCAAGCGCTACCGCCGTACGCAAGGCCATTGCAGCGGGAAAGGTCTCAGAGGCCCTGTCGCGGCTCCCCGATTTTTCGGCCGGAATATTAAATGATGCGATCAAAAAAGGACGGGCCTGCACCGACGAAGGAAAGCTGTGGAATATCCTCCGCGCCAAACTCATATCGATGTCGCCCGAAGAGATCTCAAACTACGCGGAGATCGGAGAGGGAATAGAGTACCTGCTGAGAGAAAAAGCCATAGTGAGCAGCTCTTTCACCGAGTGGGGGAAGGCATGCACCAGCAGGAGATACCCGCTGGGACGGATACAGAGACACGCCGTACACATACTTATCGGTCTCGAACACTGGACCAACAGGGCATTCCAAAGGATGGGACCGCCCTACATAAGGGTGCTCGGAATGAACGAAAACGGCAGAAAGATGCTGAAGCGCATGAGGAAGACAGCATCGCTGCCCGTCGTCACAAGGTGCGGCGCCGCTTCCTCGTTATCCGATGCCGCGTCGAAAGTCATGAGATACGAACTCATAGGCTCCGAGATATGGGAGCAGCTGGTAGCCAAGGGAGAATTCGGAAAAGAACATTCCAGAAAAATAATCATAAGCGGGGAATGATCATGGACATCACATACAAATGCGGATCCGATTCAATGGATTATAAAAGGGTGACAGAGATGCTCTCGCAGGCATATTGGTCCATCGGCATCAAAGAGGACGAGATGAAAAAAGCTGCGTTGAATTCCGCCCTTGTGATCGGGGCCTTTTCCGAAGAGGGCAGACAGATAGCCTATGGCCGCGTCATCTCGGACAAGACGAGATTCGCATACCTGACTGACTTTTACGTTGATGAGGAGTTCAGGCATAAGGGCATCTGCCGAAAGATGGTCGAACTCGTCCTGGCCCATCCGGACCTGGCAGATGTCTACCAATGGCTCCTTGTGACCGGAGACGCGCACGGGCTCTACGAGAAATGCGGATTCAAGGTCATCTCACGTCCTAAGGATCTTATGGAGATACGGGGTCCCCGTCCGAAGGACAGATGACGGCTACACGTTGCGCGGGGGTATGCGCTCCCTCAGGCGCCTGAATACTCCGGGCGGGACCATATCTTTTATCGCGCCGCCGAACTGGAAGGCATCCTTGATCCCCCTGCTTGAAAGATATGAGTATTTGGCGTCCGTGACGATGAAGAAGGTCTCTATCTCGGGGGCCAGCTGTCTGTTCATCTGAGCGAGCTGGAATTCATATTCGAAGTCGGAAAGCGCGCGAAGGCCCCTTATTATTATCCTGCTCTGCTCCTGCCTCATAAAATCTACCAGAAGCCCCTCGAAAAATTTCACCTTGACGTTCGGAAGGTGGACAAGCGCTTCTTTGGCCATGATCTGTCTCTCTTCTTCGCTGAACGTCGATCTCTTCTCGGGATTTACGAGGACTGCCACGACAAGTTCATCGAAGAGGGCTGCCCCTCTTTCGGCTATATAAATGTGCCCGTTCGTTATCGGGTCGAAAGATCCGGGATACACGGCCCTAATCATTGATCAACACTCCTTCTGTAGAATGTGAGAACTGTGCCGCCGTAAGCTCTCTCTTCCCTCTCCCAGCCCTCGATATCATCTGCGGCCTCTTTTTCTGAGTGCTCGAAGATGAACGTTCCGCCGGGAGAGAGGATACCGCTGTGCTTATGCAAAAGTTTGGGGAGTTCGGCCCCCCACCCCAGTTCATACGGAGGATCGGCATAGATGATGTCAAACGACTCCCCGTTTTTTTCAAATTTGGACATGGCCCTTCTGACATCCATGCAGTGACATTTTACATCCTCAGGCATGTTTTTAACTATATCGCAGAAGCGCTTCCTCTCCGATTCGACCAGACAGACCGGAGATGCGCCCCTCTTGTAGGCATTGAGAGCTATCTGTCCGGTACCTGAAAAAAGGTCAAGGAAGCTTTTGCCCTTCAGAGGTCCGAGTATGTTGAACAGTGCCAGCACGACCTTGCCCGTCGTAGGTCTCATTTCTTTCATTTAAGTTCCACCCTGTTCCATCGATTAATGACATAAAGAGAGTATAATATCGAACATCAAAAGTGTATACGAACATGGGGGGCAGATCATGCCGCATGACTACAACGAATCTCTGATGACGCCAGAAGAACAAAGCGACAGAAAAAGCCTCCTCGGTTTTTCTTTCCTTCATTTTATGAACGACATGCACTCAACGTCTTTGCCCACAATTATACCAATGCTTGTCAGCTCCATATCGATATCTTTGAGCCAGGCGGGGATCCTGAATGCCGTTTTCGGGCTGACGAACCTTTTCGGCCAGCCGATAGCCGGATATCTGGCGGACAGACAGAAAAGGCCCTGGCTCGCGGTATGGGCCCCGATGCTGAGCATCGCCGGGGCATGTCTTTTGCCCATTTCCCCCAATTATGCGATCGCCTTTTTGTTGGTCGGACTTATGAGCATGGGCACAGCCTCGTTCCATCCGCAGGGTCTCGGACGTACGGGATCGTCTGCAAAAAGCAAGGACCTCGCCCTTTTCATAGCGCTCTTCGCGGCATGCGGGAGTTTCGGCAGCGCGGTAGGTCCCGTCTATGTAGTATTCCTGATATCCCTCATCGGTAAAAATATGTTTCCGATCGTTCTGATCCCGGCCTTCATCATATGTCTGTACATCTGGAAAAGGGTCGTTTCGGATCAGAAGGCTGAGAACATCACAAAAGAAAAGGCAGACTTTCGGGGATTTTTCTCGAACATGGGGGGCATCATGCAGAAGATCTCTCCCATAGTATTCGCAGCGACAGTAAGAGATGCGACGCTTCAGGGGATAAAGCTTTTCCTGCCCATGCTCGTTGTGATAAAGGGAGGAAGCATTGCCAAAGGCGGTATGCTCCTCTTTGTGATAACTATGGCGTGCACACTGGCAGGCATAATCGGAGGCAGGCTCGCAGATTCGACAGGCGACGAAAAGGTCATGCTCTGGACGATGGGCCTTTCGCCGATCTTTCTGATCGCTGGGTTCCACACGAGCGGAGCCCTCTCCGTCGCCGCGCTCGTTTTGGGTTTCGCCCTTCTACAGGCAAGCAATTCAGTCACGACTGCGATGGCACAGAAAAAATGCCCCGCTTCCCGCAGCTCCGCCAGTTCCCTTGCAATGGGAGTCTCGTGGGGCATCGCGAACCTCTTTACGACACCGGTCGGCTTCTCCGCCGACATCATAGGGCTGGAGAAAACTCTTCAGATCGTGGCTTTTCTTCCATGGGCAGTCACGGCATGGTATACGGGAAAAATGATCCTGTCAAAAAGAGGGATTTAGTGTAATAAACAGGACTAAGTTCAGATCCTGCCCTCGGCCCTGTCAAGCACATGGCGCAGGGCCGCGCGCATGGCAGGCGTCCTGTAGGGATGTCCCACCGAATCTACCTTTATCTTATAGCCGCGGCTGCCCGGTATGACCTTCAGATAGAAGTGCTGTTCAAAACCGTCGTCGGCTGTTATTACAAGGATCAGCCCCACACCGGAATCCGAAATGAACGTCTCCCTGAAGACCCAGTGTCCCTTTCCGCCCACTCCTTTTCCTTCCGCGTTCTTTAGTCCGGCGAGCAGATCCTCAAGTTTCATTTCGCATTCACACTCCATCTCAGTAGGCCAGTTCTCAAATTCTATGTTTTTAACGTCATATGCCGCTCTTTTGTGCAAAGTAAGGCGCCATGTGTTCTTTCCCATGGCTTTCCATTTTCTCTCATATTTTGTGAGATAGGGCCTTCTGGGGTCCTTCTCTATCGGCCCCGCCTCAAAATACGGCGAAGACGAGAAAGTCCCGGCCGTCTCCGTCGCATACCATTCAACGTCCGTCGCCAGCTCGAAGTATCCCCCCGGCGCGATCAGGTATGCCATGAGGTCGGCAAAACCGGGAACTGTGACCCTCCTCGAAGCATGCCTCGTCTTTGGCCACGGACAGGGAAAATTCATATATACCCTCTCGGCCGACTCGGGGGCGAAACAGTTCCTGAGAAGGAAACGCGCATCTCCGTGCATGATGCGAACATTATCAAGGCCTGCCGAAAGGGCCCGTCTTGCTCCCTTTGCCGCACACCACTGTGATACCTCTATACCGACGATAAGAACATCCGGATATGTCTTTGCCAGGTACTCGAGAAACTCTCCGTTCCCGAACCCTATCTCAACGAAGACCCTGCCCGAGGGGGACGTCGATCTCCAATCGACCGGCAGGTCCGTGTTCTCGTCCACTATGATCCTGTTAAGTTCCCAGATCATATTCTCTCCTCCCTCTGAGCCTTGGGCCTGAGATAAAATTCGGGCTCCTTTGCGAGCTTCTTCCAGACATCCAGCGAAATTTCCTCCGCCCTCGCAGTCGTTTTGAGGCCGTTCCTCTCGAGTATCTCCATGGCCTTCTCGCGGTCCATCTCAGTGTAGCCCGCGATCCAGTTGTTCGCAAGCGTCTTCCTTCTCTGTGCGAAGGACCTTGCCAGAAGGCCCCTCCATGTCCTGTCCGTCGCCAGCTCCTTTTCTTTTTCGATTTTTATCTCAATGATGCATGAATTTACCCTGGGCTGAGGCCTGAATGCGGATGGAGGAACGTTCCTCAGTATCGCGGACGTTCCCATCGCCTCGACTGTTATCCCGAGGGGCGAACGTTCCCGATGCCCGTGGGGTGACGTTATTCTCTGAGCCGATTCGAGCTGTACCATCAGAAGCATGTAGTCAAGTCCGTGCGGGACCAGTTTTTCCAGAAAGACCCACAGAAGCGGCGTGGTGATGTGGTAGGGCAGGTTGGCAATAACCCTGTTTGGCATCCAGGGAAGTTCATTTTCGTAATCGAACTGCACTGCGTCTCCCCAGAGGGGATGCAGTCTGCTGTCTTTTATGGCCAGCATCTCTATCGCGTGTTTTAGCCTCGTGTCAAGCTCCACGGTGCATATCCCCGAACATTCGGTCGAAAGGAGCCCCTCTGTGAGGATACCCTCGCCGGGCCCTATCTCAAGGACCCTGTCCGCCGGGGTCAGCTTCGCCCTCGCGATCATAAAGTCCACGATCGAATGATCGATGAGGAAATTCTGCCCTATTTCGGTGTTGTGTATAAAGTTGGGTATTCTGGCCATCTCATATTCCTTTTATTTTGAATTTTCGATACGTACCATTATGTAGTCTGTTTATATTAAACCAATTTTTACAAAAACAAAGGGGCTTCCATGATAAACGGAAACCCCTGTATCTTCTGGTCGGGATGAGAGGATTTGAACCTCCGACCACCTGCACCCCATGCAGGTACGCTAGCCAGACTGCGCTACATCCCGTAAGTAAGCACGGAGTATAATAACCCGCGACAGGCGTTTGGTCAAGTGCCGCAAACGAAAAAATCCCAACTTGATCGTTGGGATTTTTCATTGACCAAAAAAGCTAAAGAATAAATACTACTTCTTCTTGCTGTTGACCGCCTCTTTGAGTGCTTTGCCTGCACGGAAGACGGGGACTTTCTTTGCAGGGATCTGGATGACTTTTTTGGGATCCTGAGGATTACGGCCCTGACGTGCTGCCCTCTTCTGGACTTCAAATGTGCCGAATCCTACGATCTGGACCTTGTCTTCCTTCTTAAGGGATCCGTGGATGCCTGCAAATACTGCGTCGACTACTTCGGCAGCCTTCTTCTTGGTTATACCTTCGACAGACTTTGCTACGGCGTTGACGAGATCTGTTTTTGTCACCTTCTGCCACCTCCTAACAAGATTGACACTGCTAGTGCAGTTCAATAGCATTTATACCGATAAAACCCGCTCAGGTCAAGTACTTTTGGGCAAATAGGTCAGTTTTCGGTCCTGGCGCGCATAAAAATCTTTATCGGTACCCCCGAAAAGTCCGCCATCGATCTCAGAAGGTTCTCAAGATGCCTTCTGAACGACTTGGAGCTGAGCTCCGGATCGTTCACAAAGAATATGAACGCGGGGGGAGCTCCGTCAGCCTGTGTGCAGTAGTAGATCTTAAGGCTGTGGCCCTTGCCGTCCCCGGGCATCCTTTCAAAGATCAGGGTCTCCTTTACGAGCCTGTTGAGCTCTGATGTCGGGATCCTCCGCCTCCTGTTTTCCTCGACTTTCATGATAAGGTCGGGGATCTTGGATATGCTCCTTCCCGAATGTGCGGAAATAAATATCCTTGGCGCATGCGACGCAAAAGGCAGCTCTTCTTTGAGAAGCTCTGTCATCCTGTCGCCGACCTTTTCTTCCTTCGGGGCAAGGTCCCACTTGTTGACGACGATTATGAGTCCCTTTCCTCTTTCAAGGACCTGTCCTATCAGCCTTTTGTCCTGCTCGGTGACCGGGTCCTGCGCGTCAAGGAGGACGAGTGCCACATGGCATCTGTCAATAGCCTGGTATGTCCTGACGTTTGAGTAATATTCCAGGTCTGTGTTGACCCTGCTCTTTCTTCTGAGCCCCGCTGTATCGAGGAATCTCATCTTTACACCGTCGCTCTCGATCAGGGAGTCCACCACATCGCGCGTCGTACCGGCGATGTCGCTGACCATCGAACGCTCTTCACCCGCTATCGAATTGAGCAGGCTTGATTTTCCTACGTTGGGCCTCCCGACTATCGCGACCCTGATGTCGTCTTCCTCGGATTCGATATCCTCGGGCGGAAGCTTCGACACGACAGCATCGAAAATCTCGTCGAAACCGGTGTTGTGCTCTGCGCTCGTTGCTATAACCGTGTCAAATCCGAGTGAGTATGCCTCATAGAGCATCTCGTCTTCCTGTCTTTGGTTGTCGAGTTTGTTCATCGCAACTATGACGGGCTTGCCGCTCTTCCTCAGCTTGAGCGCGATATCCTGATCCATCGGTGTTATGCCCTGACGGCCGTCGATCACGAAAATGACCGCGCTGCTCTCGTCAAGCGCAAGGTCGACCTGCTTCGCGATAAGATCCATGAAAGGATGGTCGACTTCCGACATTATCCCTCCGGTGTCCACGACATAAAATCTTCTGCCGGCCCATTCCGCTTCACCGTAGATCCTGTCGCGCGTCACACCGGGCTGATCGTCTACTATCGCGGCTCTCCTTCCGACCATTCTGTTGAATATGGATGATTTGCCTACATTCGGCCTTCCGACTATCGCTATTATTGCCATTTTGTTCTCCTTGCCGGCATATGGCTTGTGCCATACCATGCCATGTGATTATTATATCTTCTCTCAGTCAAGTTTTATGGTTATCCTGGGGATCCCGGATCTTGTGTTTTTTATATCGAAGTACGGCGCGATCGTCTTTCTCAGGGCATCGAATTTTTTTGTCCTTACCCAGATAGTATCCGACCTGTCCTCAGACTCCCAGTAATCGAATCCGGCCTGCTCCAGATCTTCAGCCAGCTGTTTGCGCTTAAAGGCCGGGATGTCTATCTTCAGCATCGGCACGAAGGGAGGAAGTTCCCACTCCATGCGTTCCTGAAGCTCCCGCTCCCAGAAGTGTCCCCAGCCTATACCCAGGGTCTGCTGCCAGTTTTTTTCCGGTCTTCTGCTCTGTATGACTATCTTTCTGCTGTCCGGAGATTCTCCCCTCCACGCCGATTCCCACATCAGGGAGAATGCTCTCGCTTTGGCGTCATACTCTTCGACTCTCGCTTCGGCATCCGCATCTATCCATCCGACAGTACCGGGCGATATGTCATCGGTCAGAGAGAGTATCTTCCTGGTCCCCAGTATGATACCCGCTTCCGGATAATTTTTCATTATGGATGCAGCTGAAGGGATCTTAGTTCCGTCATCGCTGAACAGGATGATCCCGTCTCTCCCGAATAAGCTTCGCGCATGTTTCTCGAGCGCCTCGAGCCCGGGCCTCTGCCCCTCAAGGAACGGCCCTCCGCAGGTAGGACATTTTTCCGGCACAGGCTCTACGCTGCCGCAGTCAAGGCACCTGAGCCTTCCGGTCTTGTCTTCCCATCTCATCACGCCCCCGCATTTCGGACAGCGGACAGGCGAACCGCAGTCTTCGCAGAATATCTCCCCCGCATATCCCTTCCGGTCCAGGATCCAGAATACCCATCTGCCCTTTTCAAGGCTGTTCCTGGTCTCCCTTATCAAGGGCCTGCTTATGGGGAGCCTGTCTTTGATCCCGTCGGAGGAGTATGAAGATGCGTCCCTCATATCAACGAAGATCAGTCTGTCCCTGATCCTGCTGCGTACGTTATCCCTGCCGATCTGAAGGAAGACCTTCGCAGAGGGCATCCTGCCCCCCAGGACCAGATCCGCTTTCGCGAATCCGGCGCGAGCAGCCAGTACGCTCCTGTGGTGGAACAGCGGATGCTTCTGCGTCTTCCATGCGCCGCTGTTCTCCTCGTCAACTATTATCGTCGAGAGTCCGGAGATGGGGATGAAAGACGCCGTCTGACACCCTACTGCGAACCTGATCTCGCCTTTTCGCGACCTCTTCCAGAAATCCCACTGCTTTCCCTTAGAAAGGTCCGGCCAAAGGACGCCCTCCTCTTTGACAGGAGCGGGCAGCATATCCCAAAATTTTTTTGCGGCCGAAAGTTCGGGAAACAGTGCAAGAAGAGGTGCTTCCGACGCTGTGAGGATGTCCCGGTAGACCGCCATCCTGTCTGAGTCCCTCGGTTCGTAAACATATCTTACGGACGAAGAGCCTGTGCGCGGTCCCGGACAGACCTCCTCAAGCGGCTCACCTGCCAGGAAGGGCACCGGAAGAAGTGCCTTCGCGGCCATCCCCTTGCCTATGAACCAGGTCTTTGCGAACCAGCATATCGTCCTCCAGAGTTCATCGGGCAAAGGGGGCAGGCGGTCTATCACATCGATTATCTCTTTAATGTCATCGGGGCGTACGGAGTTTTCCGGCTCTTCGGCAACGGCTGTGAGCCCCACTCTCGAAGAAGCGCCCAGAGGGATCCTCACCCTTATCCCGGGAGGAAGGGGATACCCGTGCGTATATGAGAGGTCAGTCCACCACGGTCCCGGGACCGCGACAGATACTATTTCCATTATCCCTTGTTTTTCTTTTTTATTATGGCGTCAAGCAAAGTATCGGCAACGTCTTCCTTCGTGCCTGAGATCTCTACTTCCGATCCGCCTTTTGTCATTATCATCAGAGTGTTCGTGTCCGATGCGAACCCCGCTCCGTTTGCAAGCACATCGTTGCAGGCGATCATATCCAGGTTTTTTGCCGCCATCTTTTTTTGCGCGTTCGCGACCAGATCCTCGGTCTCGGCGGCAAAGCCGACCAACAGCTGATCCTCTCTCTTCATCTTTCCAAGCTCGGCCGCTATGTCCCTGTTCTGCACGAGAGTGACCGTCAGAGGCTCTCCGTCGCGTCTCTTGATCTTCTGCTTCATCTCTTCTTCGGCGCGAAAATCTCCGACTGCTGCGGCTTTGATTATGATGTCCATTGCGGGCGCTTCCCTGACACACGCTTCGTACATCTGATCCGCGGATACGACGTCGATCACCCTGACACCTTCGGGCCTTTGCAGCGACACCGGTCCGGAGACGAGCGTCACGTCGGCTCCCCTGTACCATGCGGCCTTTGCTATTGCGTACCCCATCTTGCCGCTGCTCGGATTGCTGATGTACCTGACGGGATCTATGTATTCGTGCGTCGGCCCGGCAGTCACCATGACCTTCATACCGCTCAGGTCCTTCTTTGGAGAGAGCGCATGCCATACATGTTCGTAGATCACAGAGTTGTTGGGGAGCCTTCCCTTTCCCTCGTAGCCGCATGCGAGCATGCCGCTGTCGGGATCGACGACCTTGTGTCCCATCTTTCTTATAGTCTCTATGTTGGCCCTTACCGCAGGGTTCTGCAGCATGTTCGGGTTCATTGCCGGAAAGATCACCAACGGGCTCCTGTTGGCAAGCATCGCGGCTCCGAGAAGCGTGCTTCCGTCTCCCTGCGCGCACATTCGCAGGACGTTTGCCGTGCAGGGGGCGATCACGAATACCTCGGCCCGTTCGGTCAGCGTGATGTGGGGTATCTTCCAACCCTCTTCAGCCGACAGAAAATCCCTTTCACGCCATACCTTCCTTCCCGTGAGGGTGGAGAGGACGAGCGGACTTACGAACTCTTCGGCAGAGCGCGTAAGGATGACATCCACCTCACAGTCCTGCTTCCGCCAGCCGCGAAGGATGTCGGGCGCCTTATAGGCGGCGATCCCTCCTGTAACTCCGAAGATGATCCTTCTATTGCACTTCCAGGGACTCATTTTCTTCCTTTTTGGCAGTGGTCTCTACAAAGGAGTACTTTATCCTCCCCTGCATGAGTTCCTCGACTGCCCTCGTAATAAACTTCTCGTCGTAGCCGGTTATTGCTCCCTTCCTCTCGCTGAGCTGGCGGGCGCGTGCGGATACGACCAGTGTGAGTATGTACTTATTGGGTATGTCCCTGTTCCTGTAGATCTTTTCGAGATCCATGTATATCATATTGAACCCTCCCGGTATTGTTTTACTATTTTGATAAGATCCTCGGCTGCTTTATCGACCCTGTCGTTTATTATCATATGCTCATACTCGCCTGCGTGGCTCATCTCCTCTTTGGCGTTGAGGATCCTGAGCTCAAATTCCTCCGGCCCTTCCGTCCCCCTCTTTCTGAGCCTTCTGACCAGCTCTTCGAACGAGGGGGGCTGTATAAAGATCATCACGGCTTCCGGCATCTTTTTCTTTACCTGTGACGCGCCCTGTACGTCGATCTCCAGGACAACGTCCCTGCCGCTGTTTAAAATATCCTCGACAACATCTTTCCTCGTCCCATAAAAGTGCCCGTGGACATTTGCCCACTCGAGGAACCTCTCCTCGCTCACCATTTTTTTAAAAGAGGCCTCATCCATAAAAACATAATCCGTGCCGTCTCTCTCTCCCGGTCTTGGCGTCCTTGTGGTGCACGAGACGGAGTACGCTATATTGTCCAGTTTCTCAAAGACCCTTCTGAGGACAGTGCCTTTGCCGACTCCCGCCGGCCCGGAAAGGATATAAAGCCTGCCTCTCATTGTCTTTCCTCTTTGCCTTCTTCTCCCTCAAAACGGCCTGTTATAGTCTCAGGCTGTATAGCCGACATTATCACGTGTCTGCTGTCCATTATCAGGATAGCTCTGGTCTTCCTTCCCTGGGTCACATCCACGAGAAGTCCGGCCTCCCTGGCCTCTTCCTTCAGCCTCTTTATAGGGGCCGACGACGGGCTGATTATCGCAACGATCCTGTCCGCGACCACCATGTTCCCAAAACCTACATGAACGAGCCTGTAACTCATCTTCATCTACTCCAGATTCTGTATCTGTTCGCGAATACGTTCGATGGCGGCCTTGGCATCCACCGCAAGCCATCTGATCTCAGCGTCTGATATTTTGGAATCCAGGGTGTTTACCTCCCGGTTCATCTCCTGGATTATGAAATCCAGTTTGCGGCCTGACGACTCCTGGTCTTCACCGGTCTCTCTGAATTTGGCTATGTGGCTCTTAAGACGGGCTATCTCCTCCGAGACGTCCCACTTATCGGTCATTATTGCTATTTCCTGCATCATCCTGGATTCTTCCAGTTTGCCTCCGAGGGCCTCGACCATCTCAGATATCCTCTGCCGTGTCATGTCAAATGCCTGATCCCTTGCAGGGAGCCACTTTTCCTCTATCTGGGCCGCAAGTTTTTCAAGTTCGGACAGATGGCCAAGCACCTCGTCCTTCAGATGCCCTCCCTCGGTCTCCCTCATCTTCTGCCATGACTTCAGGCCCGCTTCTATAAGTTCGCTGAAGCTGCTCTCAAGCTCTTCGGCACCGCTTATGTCCTCTAAACTCGGTATGTCCAGCACTCCCGGAAGCGTTACCACGCTCTCGAGCTGGAGGTCTTTGGCCTGTCCGAGCACACGCTGAATCTGCAGCAGCTCTTCGCAGTAGGACGTCATTACTTCCTTGTTGATACGTCCCATCCTGAATGTGGGCGCCCACAGCACTTCCATCCTTACCTGGAGCTTGCCTCTGCGAAAACCTTTGCGGAGCTTCTGATGGAACCACGGCTCCCAGCTTGAGAATTCTCTCGGGAGCCTTACGCTTATCTCCTGATATCTATGGTTTACACTGGACATCTCCAGGCTTACTGTGCCCCATGACCTTTGGATCTGTGCCCTGCTGAAACCTGTCATGCTTACATACATAAGATCACATCCCGTCTGTTGCCTGCGTCATTATTTCTTCCAGCGGAAGAGCCATCCTTCTCTCAAAGTACTCCGAAGCATGCCTCTTCACTCTCTCAAGAAGCTCTTCGAAACCCTCTCCCGTGAGGGCGCAGACCTTTACCGTGTCCTCGCCCCTGGCTCTCAGTTCCATAGCTATAAACTCTGCTTCCGACCCTGTTTTGTCTATTTTGTTGAGGACGATTATCCTCGGCAGTCCGTCTGCTTTGAGTTCCTTCAGCGTCTCAAGGACGATCTCCATATTCCCCACTGGATCTTTGTCCGCTGAATCTATGACCAGAAGGAGCAGGTCCGCTTCTGAGACCTCTTCCAGGGTCGCCCTGAATGCCGCCACGAGCTCAGGGGGCAGCTTCCGGATAAAACCTACTGTGTCGGAGAGGAGGAAACTTCCCCCATCCCTGAAGCTTATCCTCCTGACCAAGGTGTCCAGCGTGGAGAAGAGCTGGTTCGCCGTCAGTATCCCGCTGTCCCTTGAAAGGGACCTCAGAAGGGTCGACTTTCCGCTGTTCGTATATCCGACCAGCGCTGCCGTAAAAAGCCCGTCCTTCCTGCGGCGGTCGCGTCTGTCCCTTCTTCTCTCCTTGACTTCCTCCAGGCGGGAGGTGATGCTCTTTATCCTTCTCTCGAGCTTCCTTCTGTGCCTTTCGAATTCGGTCTCCCCTGGACCCCTGGTGCCGATACCGCCGCCGGTCCTCGACATCTGATGTCCGAGTCCTTTGAGGCTGGGGATCTCGTACCTGTACTGGGCAAGTTCGACCTGGAGCTTCGCCTCGGCTGTATGGGCCCTGCTCTCGAATATCTTCATTATCACGAAGGCCCTGTCCCATACCGTCATCGACGTCAGCTTCTGAAGGTTGCTCTTCTGAGTCGGGCTCAGAAAATCATCCACAACAAGCAGCGTCGCCTCTGATTTCTGTGCGAAATCCCTGATCTCTTCCGCCTTGCCTGCGCCCACAAAACTTGCCGGATCCGGTGCGGATCTTTTCTGGGTCACCCTGGCAACTGTGGGTATATCCAGATTTTCAAGAAGCATCACCAATTCATCAAGCGAGACCTCTGTGTCGTCCGAGCTGCTGATCTCCACTCCGCAGACTATCGCCTTCTTTGGTCTTATGGAGAGGTCTATCGATGATCTTTTCTGTCTGCTCAACTCTCTTTGCCTGCCCCCAATTCCCTGGCCAGGCTGACTATCACGTCAGTTACCTCTTCGATCGTCATCTTTGTGCTGTCCAGTATCACACAGCCCAGCGCCGGACGAAGCGGCGCGATCTCCCTGTTCATGTCGTAAAGGTCCCGTTCGTTTACATACCTGAGGATCTCTTCGTAGTCGGCGGTCTCACCGCGTTCTACCCTCTCTTTGTAACGGCGTCTCGCCCTCTCTTCGGCCTCTGCCGTAAGAAATATCTTAAGGTCTGCGTCAGGAAAGACGACGGTACCCATGTCCCTGCCATCGGCGACGATACCCTCCGAGGCCTGTTCCCTCTGAAAACCTATCAGGGCGTCCCTTACCGGCCTGAGCGCAGAAAAGGAAGAGACTGCGGCATCTATGGCCGGTCTGCGTATCTCTGCGGTAACGTCCCTTCCGTTTACCGAGACCTTTCCTCCGGAGAGGGAGACCGATATGTTCTCAAGAGCGGCCGTTATTCTCTCCGTCTCGTCCGGAGTTATCCCATCCTCGATGAGCTTCAGCGTCACGGCCCTGTATATCGCGCCTGTGTCCAGATAAGGCAGTCCCATCTTGTTTGCGACTATCCTGGCAACAGTGCTCTTGCCGGCTCCCGCTGGTCCGTCTATCGTTATCACAAGCTTGCGCACTTCGTTTTTTCCCATTCAAAACTCCCCTGACGGCTGACGGTAACACAAAAACATCTCGGACCTCTGCTGCCGGGCCGAAATTCCCCTTTAGATATATCCTTTAAATTATTATTATACTATTTTTCCGTTCCTAATATAACTCCAAAGTTCTTCCCTGCCGACCGAAATGAAGCTGCCAGACTCAAGTTCCCTGAGCTCGAGCTTCCCTATCTTCCTTCTTATGAGCCTTCTGACATCGTTTCCGAGAGCGCGCACCATAAGGCGTATCTCCCGTTTGATCCCCTCTCCGAGCACGACTTCGAACCAGCATTGGAGAGGACGCCGTCCTATCCTTCTTACGGATATGGGCTTCAGGAAAAGCCCTTCCGCCTCCACTCCGCGGGTCCATTCGATAAGTTTGTCTTCGGGAAGAGGGGTCCTCAGTTCTACCTCATAGGTCTTGGCTATCCCCTTTGATGGGTGGATCAGTTCCTGCGAGAACATCCCGTCGTTCGTAAGGATGATCAGTCCTTCGCTGTCACGGTCGAGCCGTCCGACCGGAAAGAGGCGGAACCTGTCCATCTCGGTCGGCAGTATGTCGATCACCGTCTGCTCCCTGTCGTCTTCGACCGCACAGAGAACGCCCCTTGGTTTGTTGAAGATGAGGTATTTCTGCTCGACCGGGGAAACGGCCTTCCCTTCAAAGGTCACCGTGTCGGACGGCCCCACCTGCCTGCCAGGTTCTGTGACGACCTCTCCGTTGACGGAGACCTTTCCGGCCAGTATGTGTTCCTCTGCCTTGCGTCTTGCGCCTATCCCGCACATGGCGAGATATCTGTTCAGCCTTATGCTATTGTCTGATCCACTCATCGCTGTCATCTTCTTCCGACACTTTGTCCGGTCCCTCAAGGGAGTCGAAGACCCCGTCATCAGATCTGTACTCTTTGAGTTCATCCAGCGAGGGCAGAGAACTTATGCCGGCCAGGCCGAATATCTCAAGGAAGCGCTCCGTGGTCCTGAAAAGGAGGGGTGAGCCCACGCTCTTCTTTCTGCCGGCGATCCTTACGAGCCCATGCTTCAGAAGCGTGTCCACGACCCTGTCGCATCTGACCGAACGGATATCTTCTATTTCAGAACGTGTGACCGGCTGATTGTAGGCGATCACAGCGAGGGTCTCGAGCGCCGCTTTGCTGAGTCTGACCTTCTGGAGCGAGACAGAGCCGGAAAATGCCTCTATGGTCTCGGCGAGATCGGGAGCCGTGGCCATCTGCCATCCGCCGGCCGCGAAGAGTATCGTGAGCCCGTGAGACGCTTCATATATCTCCTTGATGGTCCTCACGGCGCTCTCGACCCTTGCGGTCGTCACACCGAGGTATGATGCTATCTCCTGACTCGAGACAGGCTGCGGGGAGACGAAGAGCATCGCCTCCACCTGCCTTTCGAGCAGTCCCATCTCTTTTTTTACGTTTTCGTCAGACTGCTGCAACCGTAACATCCCCCAACGTTTCCGACTGTTTGATCCTTACCATTCCCAGACGCGACATTTCAAGCAGTGCAAGAAGTGTGACGATCAGTATCTTTTTGTTCTTCTCCTCGAGGAGGTCTCTCAGGGAAAGCTCTTTTTTCCTTATGCTGCGAAGGAGTTCCTCCATCCTCTCCTCGACCAGGCGTTCTTCTGGGATGGCGTCGGGTATCTCCTCCCACAGCGATTCCTCGCTGTAGCTCCCGGCCCCCCTATTTTCGTTGTATATTTCGAGAAGCTGCCACCAAAGTGATGCCAGCCCGTAGAGGTCGCCAAGGTCATAGAAGGGGATGCTCTCTTCATCGGCTATCCTAACAAAAGACCGCTCCCTCTCCCTCTGGAGGGCGGCCAGGTGCGCCGCTGCGTTCCGATAAGGTCTGAACGCCTCAAGCATCCTCCTGAGCTCTTCTTCATCCGCAAAGGGCTCATCTTCGGGGTATTCTTCCTCTTCGCCCGCATCACGCTGTGCGGGAAAGAGAGAATGGACTTTCCTCAGAAGGAGCCTGCTGGCAAAAGAGAAGAATTCCGCCATCTCGTTCAGCGTCGTGCGTTTGCTGTTTATTAGAAAAGCGACATACTGCGAGACCAGCTCGGTGAGGTTCAGCTGAGCGGGATCCATCTCCCTGCTCTCGACAAGATGGCACAAAAGGTCGAGCGGACCGGAAAAAGCTCCGAGCTGAACCTCGAAACCCCTCCGGTCCTCATTCTGCGTTTTGGGCAATGCTTCGTGCTGTTCTGTCAAATTCCCCTCATCAGTGAAGAAGTCCCATCACCCTGTACACGTCATCCATCGTTTTTTCTGCCACCGCGCGTGCCCGTGCCGCGCCGGACTCAAGTATCTGCTTCAGGTCGTCCTCGCGTCCTTCGTAGTACGCTCTGCGTTCCTGTATGGGGCCCATCATCTTTTCAAGGTGGACCATCAGCTTCTTCTTGCAGTCGACGCAGCCTATCCCGGCTGTCATGCATCCTTCGTGTATCTCGGACATCTCCTGGGCATCTTTGTTGAAGAACTTATGTAAGTCCCATACCGGGCACTTCTCAGGCGTGCCGGGATCGGTCCTTCTCTCCCGGGCAGGGTCTGTGGTCATCGTCCTGAGCTTGTCCCAGACAGTCTTCATATCGTCTGCTATATCAAGGGCGTTTCCGTATGACTTGCTCATTTTGCGTCCGTCCGTGCCTGGCATCTTTGCGGTCGGGGTGAGCAGGGTCTCCGGTTCGGGGAAGATATCGCCGTAGAAGTGGTTGAACCTGCGTGCGACCTCCCTTGTAAGTTCAAGATGCGGGCCCTGGTCCTCTCCGACGGGCACGGCCCATGACTTATAGAGCAGGATGTCGCCGGCCATAAGGACAGGATAGCCCAGGAACGCATAGGTCGAAAGATCCTTGTTCTGAAGGTTGAGTATCTGTTCCTTGTAGGTCGGGCAGCGTTCGAGCCATCCCAGAGGGGTTATCATCGAGAGGGCAAGGTGCAGTTCCGCATGCTGCTTGACATGCGACTGGATGAATATCGAAGACTTTTCAGGGTCGACTCCGACCGCAAGCCAGTCCAGCAGTATCTCCCTGCAGTTCGCCTTTAGTTTGCCGGAGTCTGCATAATCCGACATCATCGCATGCCAGTCGACTATCCCCCAGAAGCAGTTGTAGTCGTTCTGCAGCTTCACCCAGTTGATAAGTGCGCCTGCCATATGGCCGTAGTGAAGCTTGCCCGTAGGCCTCATCCCGCTGAATATCCTTTTTTTCTCGTCCATTTATTTCACTTTCCCTTCTGAAATCACACCGATCCTCACAGGGGCGGTGATATTACGGCATTATCAGATCGTCAGGCTCTCCCTTTCGGTCCCGTCGATCGATTCGACAGTAAGTCCCGTCTCTTTTTCAATGATCGACCGGAGCTTTGGCAGGCTGGCCCTCTCCATCTCACCGTGGTCGACTTCGACAAGCCCCAGTCCGCAGTTCAGGGCATCCTGCCTTTCGTGGTATGAAATGTCGGCCGTGACGAAGAGGGAAGCGCCTTTATCTGCGGCCATAGGCCACATATCTCCGCATGAACCGCCTCCGAGCGCTATCCTTTTTATCATCGCAGGACCTGTGACATAGGCCCTGCAGTATGAGAGCGACCATCGCTCCTTTATCAGTCTCATCACCGTCTCAAGCGGCATGGGCATCATCAGTTCCCCCACCGCGCCCATTCCCCATGAGGATACGTCTGAGGGGGCTGTGAGAGGTACTGCGTCATCAAGACCCAGCAGTTCCGCAAGCGTGAAGTTGACGCCCTCGGGCGACGAATCCCAGTTGGTATGGGCCGCATACAGGGAGAGACCGTTTTTGATCGCATTGATCACCGCTTTGGATGCGGGCCTGTCAGTTATGATATTCCGAATAGGTCTGAAAATAATGGGGTGGTGAGATACCAGAAGGTCACATCCTCTCTCCGAGGCCTTGCCGACAGTATCTTCGGTCACGTCCAGCGCGATGCCTATCTTTGATATTTCGGAGTCTGGATCTCCCACCTGAAGTCCCGGATTGTCCCAATCCTCCGCCCAGCTCAGCGGCATCCTCTTTTCAATAAGACATATTACATCGCGCAGTTTCATGACGTCCCTCCCATCCAACACAGCTTTCCTATTCTAATATACGCGGCCTGACCAGTCAAAGAAGAGAGATCCGTTATTTGTAGTCTCCGCGTTCCACGACCATCTCATATCCGATGCTCTCTATCTTCGCCTTGACGGTGGCAAGGCTCTCCGATGCGTCGTCCGCCGTGCCTATCTTGTTGTCGTAGAGCAGATAATTCTTTCTTGCGTCAAGCGGAGAGAGGTTGGGCATCACAACATTTGCGCCAGCAAGTATGCCCTGCTCCCTTCCGTCCGATCTCACTGTCCCGAGCGCAGTCGTCGCGGGCAGAAGGACTCTCGGGTGCATAAGCCTAACCAGGCTCACCATAAAAAGAGAGTCCTCTGCGCTTCCTGCTTGATAGTCCCTGAACGGAGTTTCGCTGTGCGGGATGAAGGGACCGATCCCGACCATGTGGGGACCGAACTCTTTCATGAAGAGAAGGTCCTCGGCAAGGTGTTCCCTGGTCTGGAACGGAGAGCCAACCATCAGGCCGCACCCCGTCTGAAAACCTATCTCTTTGAGGTCATAGAGGCACCTCTTCCTGTTCGCGAGCGTAAGAAAAGATGGGTGAAGCTTGCAGTAGTGTGTTTCATTCGCAGTCTCATGCCTGAGAAGATATCTGTCCGCCCCGGCGTCGAACAGCCTCTGGTACGATGCCCTCTCCTTTTCGCCTAGGGAGAGGGTGATCGCGCAGTCGCTGTATTTTTCCTTGATCCTGCTTATTATCTCCACAAGAAGGTCGTCTGTGAAAAAGCTGTCTTCGCCGCCCTGAAGGACGAAGGTCCTGAACCCCGCACCGTATCCCCAGTCGCAGCAGTAATAGATCTCGTCCAGGGAGAGCCTGTATCTGACGGCTTTCGTGTTGCTCCTTCTTATCCCGCAGTAATAGCAGTCGTTCCTGCAGTAGTTCGATATCTCTATGAGACCTCTTGTATATATCTTCCTGCCGAACACAGATAGGGATATCTTCCTTGCCCTTTCGGCAGCGTAGATCCTGTCTGCCTCGCTGTAAGAGGAGAGCAGTTCAATGAGCTCTCCCTTTGGCAGAGTTCCGTCTTTGGCAAGACAGTCTATCCTTGTCATGTTGTCCATTATGCTTACCTTCCCTTCAGGCAAAAAGCAAAGATCACAGCAGATCGTATTACGAAGGATGTCCGCTTACAAGAAATAAATACTGCTTTTTTGTTCAATGATGACTGTCGCGAATGTGGACTGTCCCTTCAGGCAATAGTGCGATATACATGCCGAAGGGGGTGCCGTAGGGCATCGATCCGGCAATATACAATGTCCGGCCGTATCCCTTTCAGATCAGGGATGCCGGCCGGACTTTCGATTTCTGACAGATATTCCGTTAAGTTTTTATTACATGCCCATATAGGCCTTGCGTACCTCTTCGGAACAGAGCAGCTCGCGGGCCGTACCGGAGTGGACTATAGTACCGGTCTGGATGACATATCCCCTGCTTGCGATCTCAAGGGCTTCCTGGACCATCTGTTCAACAAGGAGGATCGTTACTCCCCTCTTGTTGATCTCAACGACAGTCTCAAAAACTTTTTCGACCAGGCTCGGCTGCAGCCCCAGAGAGAGTTCGTCAAGAAGCAGAAGCTTCGGTCTCGACATAAGTCCCCTTGCGATGGCACACATCTGCTGTTCACCGCCGCTCATCGTCTCGGCGGTCTGGTCTCTGCGGTCCTTGAGTATCGGGAAAAGGTCGTACATCTCCTCGAGCCGTTCGTCGATCTCTTTTCTGTCCTTTGTCGTGAATGCCCCCAGTTCGAGGTTTTCACGAACAGTCAGTTTGGCAAAGAGACGACGCCCTTCGGGGACGTAGCTCAGCCCCTTCCTGATCGCTTTTGAGGCCGAAGTCCTCGAGATGTCCTCCCCCATAAAGCTTATCGTTCCGCTGGTCGGATGCATAAGCCCCGCGATCGTCCTCATGGTAGTGCTTTTGCCGGCCCCGTTCGCTCCGATTATTGCGACAAGTTCGCCCTCGTTTACCTCAAGCGAAATGCCATGGATGACCGCGACCGCGTCATAGGCACAGTGTATGTTTTTTACTTCGAGCATGGCTGACATCACTGTTCCACCTCACAGACCCTGAGTCTTTGCGCAAATTTCTCGCCGAAGTATGCCTTGATGACCGTCGGGTCGTTGATGACCGCCTGCGGGCTGTCTTCAGCTATTTTTTTGCCGCTGGCAAGGACGACTATCTTGTCGGCTATCGGCATGATAGCCTCCATGATATGCTCGACCATAAGTATGGTCACGCCCTCTTCCTTAAGCCTTACGATGACATCCACCATCTCTTTTACCTCTGTCGACGTAAGACCGGCAACAGACTCGTCAAGGAGAAGGAGTTTCGGCCCTGTTGCAAGTGACCTTGCAACTTCGAGCCTCTTCTTGTTGCCTATGGTAAGACCGCCGGCAAGCTTGTTCCTGAGGTCTCCGAGGAAGCAAAGGTCCACGCAGTGCTCAGCCACTTCGTTTGCCTTTACCGTGTCGCTGTACCGCATATAGGCTCCGACCAGGATATTTTCATATACGGTCATCTCCTTGAGCGGCCTTACGACCTGGAAAGTCCTCGCAAGACCGAGGCGGGCCATCTTCCACGACGGGTATCCCGTCACGTCGAGCCCGTCGAATATGACCTTTCCCGAGGCCGGTTTGTAGAGACCGGCTACACAGTTGAAAAGGGTCGTCTTGCCGGCTCCGTTGGGGCCTATGAGGCCAACTATCGTTCCTTTTTCAACATCAAAGGAGACATCGCTGTTGGCAACCAGTGACCCGAATTTCATCGTCAGATCTCTAACTTCGAGCAGTGCCATTACGCGTCACCTTCTTCCCTTACGATTTTTTTTCTTGTGAAGTACCTGATAAGGCCCATGATCCCCTGCGGCTGTTTTATCATTACGACGATTATGATCAGACCGAATATCATCAGATCAACGCCTGCTCCGAGGTTTGAAAGGTACGCGCGCGTGTATTCCTGAAGAGGTATCAGGACCAGCGCTCCGAGGAACGGTCCCCAGAATGTCCCGATACCTCCGAGTATCGTGATCAGGACAAATTTCATGGACATGTCGAGGGACATGACCATCGGAGGGTCAACGCGGTAGTTGTACTGGGCAAAGAACGATCCGCAAAGCGCCGCCAAAGAGGCCGAAAGGGCCATGGCCGATAGTTTGACGATCGTGCTGTTGACTCCGAGGGACTCTGCGGTCTCCTGTCCTTCGCGTACGGCTCTCAGGTAGTATCCCATCCTGTGCCTCTCTATCCATCTGACGACGCTGAAGACAAGGGCGAATATCACGAGCGCCCCGAGATAATATCCGTTCTTGGTGTCGGACCACGAGAAATTTTTCCATCCGTCGGGAAGGATCGGATAATCAAGCCCCAATGCTCCTCCCACAGCATCCCATATCATAAAGAGACGGTTGAATATCTCTACGATCGCGAACGTCGCTATCGCGAAATAGTGACCTTTGAGCTTAAAGCAGGGATAGCTGATCACTATTGAAACGACAGCCGCAACTAGCATCCCGAGCGGCACGCCGTACCAGGGAAGGCTTTCGAAAGTGACCACCGCAAGCGATGCCGCATAAGCACCGATACCGAAGAAGACAGAGTGTCCGAACGAAGTCTGTCCGCAGTATCCGCTGATGATGTTCCAGGACTGTGCCATGGCCGCATAGAGCAGTATCATGGTCGCAACGTGTCCGAAGAACGATCCGCCTATGACACCGGGGATGAACGGCAGCACGACGGCGACAGCAAGGAATCCGTACCAGAGTTTGTCTGACTTGTCTTTAATAAGCATTGCCGTCACCACCCAAACAGACCCTTTGGTCTTATCAGAATAACAACAAGATATATTGCAAATACTGCTACGTACTTAACGACCGCGGCAACATAGAATCCCGCGAAGGACTCGACGAGTCCTATCAGCAACGCGGCAAAGAGAGCTCCGGGGATACTCCCGAAACCTCCGAGCGCAACGACCACAAATGCGATAAGGCTGAAGAGCCCGCCGACTTCGGGGTGCACTGCCAGATATGTAGTCATAAGTCCGCCCGCTACGCCGACGCAGGCACCGCCGATCCCAAAGACGAGCAGATAGATATTTTCGGTATCGATCCCCATCAGTTCGGCTGCTTCCTTGTCCATGGCCGTAGCCTGGATGGCCCAGCCTACCCTTGTCTTTTTGATGAGCCAGTAGACGCCGAGCAGGACCACCAATGAGAAGATTGCTGTCACAAGCTGAGGCAGCGATATGATCGCGCCTGCCACCTCAAATGTCTTGCCTTCCATTATCGTTCCGGACAGCAAACGGAAGTTGGGGGTAAAACGGTTCATGCAGAAGTTCTTCAGGAGCATCGAAAGGCCGAATGTCGCAAGCAACGGTGCCATTGCGGCTTTCCCGAGACTGTTCTTTATTATTATTTTGTATGTCAGTGCTCCCATGAAGAATAGGAATATCCCGCTGGCTATCCATGAGAACAGCGGATCGATCCCAAGTATCGCACCTATCCAGTAGCAAAGGTACATAGCGACCATCAGGAATTCTCCGTGTGCGAAGTTGATGACGTCCATAACTCCCCACATCATGCTCAAGCCCGCCGCGACAAGCGCGTAAAGGAGCCCGCTGAGTATCCCGTCGATCAAGACCTGTAAAAAGTTACTCACTGTAAAAACCTCCCTAAAAGAGGCGGGGCAATCTCTCGCCCCGCCTCATAACGCCTAAGCTTTAAGATAGACTAGCGTTTGTCCCACGGGGTCATGGGGTAGACAGGCTCCGCCTTCTTGTACTTGAGCGGGAAGACTGTTCTGTAGTCCTGGTCCTTCAGCTGTGTGATGACGCTGAGTGCGTAGATGTTCTGTCCGCCGGGCTCAAACTTGACTTTTCCGCTGAGCGACATTACAGAAGGGAACTCCTCGGTCCTGAGGATCTGTACGACCTTTTCGGTGTCGAGGGATCCGGCCTTCTCTATCGCCTGTGCGAGCACGAAGAGCATTACGCCTTCCTGGATGGAGTCGCTGTCAAACGGCTGGTTGCTTCTCGGTGTGTAGTACTTCTTCTCGATCTTTATCGCTTCGGGCATGAATTCCTTCGCAAGTGCGGGTGAGTATCCCATTCCGCCCATGAAGTAGTCGCCGTCGCCGCCAAGTTCCTTCTGGACTGCGGGGTTCTGGTAGCCGGTGCAGTAGTTGAGAGCTATCTTCGGCAGCCAGTTTACCTGCTTCATCGTACGGACCCACAGTGAGTAGTCGCCGCCGAGCGCTGCTCCGAAGACTGCGTCGGGGTTGGCTGCCTTAAGGGTCTGGACTTCGCTGTTGAGGTTGGTTGCGCCGTTGTTGAAGGGAACGTCGGCTACGACTTTAAGACCGACCTTCTTTGCAGCCTTGTGGGCCTCTTCTGCAGCGTGCTTTCCGAATTCGGTGTTCTCGTAGATGACGCCAAGGGTCTTTATCCCTGCGTTCTTCTCTTTGTTGAGGTATTCGATGTACTCAACAAATTCCTTTGATTCGATCGCGTCTGTCGGAGCGTGACGGAAGAAGTACTTGTAGTCGCGCTCTGTGAGAGCCGCTGAGCTTGAGCATCCGCACATGAAGATCTTCTTTGCACGCTCTGCAACAGCGCTTGCCGGCTTAGTGGCTGAGCTGTTGTAGCATCCGATTATCGCAAAGACTTTCTCCTGGTTGTAGAGACGCTCTGCTTCTGACTTGGCGACATCGGGTTTCCCCTGGTGGTCGGCCTTGACTATTTCGATCTTATATCCGTCCAGAAGTCCTTCCTTCGCCGCAAGAGGAGCGTTGATATCCGGATTAGCCTTGTTGATTACATCTGCTGCCGCAAGAACGGCATTGACGCAGTTCTGTCCGGAAACTGCAGCCGGGCCCGTGAGTGGGAAGAGCGCGCCTATCTTGATGACCTTGTCAGCCGCAAAAGCCGATGAGCAGATCATCAATGAGAGAGCGATGACCAAAAGTACTGCGATCGTGGAACGCTTTCTGAGTTGCATTGAAAACCGACCTCCTATAAGTAATTATTAAGATATGACAACCAGAGCACTCTGGTATATCAGTTACCCGACCATTATAGTTAATCAAGTAACAAGATGTCAATTTTTTGTCATATTTCACTTATGTTATTAACCATCATAAATCTTTACTGCCATTGAAAAATTGGTATTTTAAACTAAAAACGGTTTAATTTTCTTGTTTCAATTTTCCGAATTATTTAGTGTCTTACGAAATAAAAAATGCCAATTTTGGTTGACATTTATTTTATTGAGGAATATATTATAAGCAAGCTGGTGAACAATTATTTTTAAACCAACAAACAACTCAAGGAGGTCGTCTGTATGATCTTTCAGGCTGAAGTTCTTATAACACCGCGCGAGGGCGTGCTGGACACACAGGGCAAGGCAGTGGAGAAAACACTGACCCACCTGGGATACAAGGGGGTCAGCGAGGTAAGGGTCGGCAAGATAGTCAGGATGCAGCTCAATGCGCCGACAGCGGAAGAGGCCGTCAAAGATCTCGAATCCATGTGTTCAGACCTTCTCTGCAACGACCTGATCGAGACCTTTAATATTTCAGTGAGGGAAATGATCTGATGAAAGCTGCCGTTATAGTCTTTCCCGGCAGCAATTGCGACAGGGACGTCCGGCGGGCTGTGAGCGAATCGCTGAACACAGCCGTAGATATGGTATGGCATGAAGATGAGGCTTTTGCTCCCGGGACCGACCTTGTGATACTGCCGGGCGGATTTTCCTACGGGGACTATCTCCGTTCGGGGGCGATGGCGGCAAGGTCGCCGATCATAAAGGCAGTAAGGGAGCACGCAGACAGAGGCGGACTGGTACTGGGCATCTGCAACGGGTTCCAGATCCTGACCGAAACGAAGATGCTGCCCGGAGCACTGCTTCCGAACACTTCCCTCACCTTTATATGCCGCAGGTGTCATATCCGGGTGGAACGCACAGACAATAAATTCACCGCGGGCCTGAAAGAGGGAGAGATCCTGCAGTTCCCCATAGCCCATCACGAGGGGCTCTTTTTCCTTCCCGATGACGAGCTGAAAATACTGGAAGATGCCGGACGGGTGGTCTTCCGGTATGCAGACCCGGACACGGGAAGGGCCGGAGCGGAATACGCGCCTAACGGAGCGCTCAACGGCATTGCCGGGATCTGCAGTGAAAAGGGCAATATCCTTGGGCTGATGCCGCACCCCGAACGCGCTACCATAGCGCACCTCAACGGAGGAACGGACGGCATCAGGTTCTGGAGATCGATCGCAGAGGCTTTCAAAGAAAGAGGTGCATGCTGATGGACTACAAGAGCGCCGGTCTTTCAGACTCGGAATATGAACGCATAAACGAACTTCTCGAAAGGGAACCTAACTCCCTTGAAACACAGCTGATCGGGGTAATGTGGTCCGAACACTGCAGCTACAAGTCTACGAAGAGGCTCCTCAAGACCTATCCGTCGACCGGCAGATACGTGCTCCAGGGACAGGGAGAGAATGCCGGTGTCGTCGACGTCGGCGAAGGCTGGGGATTGGCCTTCAAGGTCGAGAGCCACAACCACCCCTCGGCAGTGGCCCCGTTCCAGGGAGCAGCCACGGGGGTCGGCGGGATAATAAGGGACATAATAGCCATGGGAGCACGTCCGACGGCATCAATGGACGGACTTTTCTTTGGCGATCCTTCACTTAAAAAAACAGAGAATCTCTCCAAAGGGATAGTCGAGGGGATAGGAGCTTACGGGAATGCTGTGGGCGTGCCCGTCGTAGGTGGAAAGACATTCTACTCCCCCTGCTACACCGACAACCCTCTCGTAAACGCTTTCTGCGCCGGCTTCGTCCGCCTTGACAAGATGGCAAGCTCACAGACCGCGAAGAGCGGAGACTTTGCCGTGCTGCTGGGCTCCAAGACGGGTCGCGACGGGATCGCGGGAGCTTCTTTCGCCTCCCGCGAACTTGATGAGGACTCGAAGGCGAGCAAGCCGCAGATACAGATCGGAGACCCGTTCGAGGAAAAGCTCCTCATCGAATGCTGCCTGGATCTTCTCGACAAAGACCTGATCGCATCGATGCAGGACATGGGAGCCGCCGGCATACTCTCCTCCTCGAGCGAGATTGCCCACAAGAGCGGCTGTGGCATAGACATCAACGTCGAAATGATACCCCTTAGGGAAAAGGGCATGGAGCCGTGGGAGATCTTCCTCTCTGAATCACAGGAGCGCATGCTCCTTATAGTCGAGAAGGATAAGCTCGATCCGGTATTTGCGCTGGCAGCGCATTACGGGCTGGACTGCGCCGTGATCGGCAACATGACGGATTCGGGCCGTTACAGGGTCTACGACAGGGGCGAACTTATAGCCGACCTGCCGACTTCGATACTCGGCAATGCTCCCGAGGCCGTATGGCCGTCGGCAGCCCCCGACGACAGCGGGTCCGGATCTGCGGACCGTGCGGCCCTTGCGTCAAAGGATCCGGAGAGCGATCTGCTCTCCCTTATCTCCTGCCACAACGGCAGAAGCAAGCATTGGATATGGGAGCAGTACGACTCGATGGTGCAGCTCCATACGATAGAGGGTCCCGGATCACCGGTCGCGGCAGTAGAGGTCCCCGATACAAAAAGGGCATGCCTGCTGACCATGGAGGCTGAACCCTACAAATGCCGGACAGATCCCTACATCGGAGCTTCTGAGACGATGGCCCTTTCACTAAGGGGGCTGTGGGTAGCCGGAGCCGAAGTCCTTGGCATGACGAACTGCCTCAATTTCGCCTCCCCCGAAGTCCCGGAAAAATTCTACGAACTCGAGCAGTCCATCAAGGGTCTCGCGGATACGTGCAGAGATCTCGACTGTCCCGTAGTTTCGGGAAACGTGAGCCTCTACAACGAAACGGCGAGCGGACAGATCTATCCCACTCCCCTCGTAGTGACCGCGGGACTTGTCAAAGACAGGGATTCGCGCCTGCCGTCGGGCAAGGCCTCCTCGGGAGACTCTCTCTACATCGTTGGAGGTCCCTGCGGTTCGCTCGGTGCTTCGCGTTATCAGGTGATGAAGGAAGGCGGTCCCAAAGGCGTCACGGTCCTGCCGGACCATGACAACGAGAAGGCCTTCAGGGAAAGGGCCCTCATGACCGCGGAAAACGGCGCGGCATCTTCGGGACGCGCTGTCGCAGGCGGAGGACTTGCCATCGCGCTTGCAAACGAGGTCCTGGCCTCGGGCTGCGGCTTGTCCGTAAAGACAGACATCTCGGTCCCCCCCGAAGAGATCCTCTTCTCTGAGGGCGGGGCACGTGCGGTATACGCCGTTCCCGCCGAAAAGGAGAAAGGATTCGAAAAGATCTGGAAGGGATTCCCGTGCATAAAGGCGGGGACCTTCGGCGGAACAGTATACGAGTGGCAGGATATGTTCAGGATCGACATCGCCAGACTTAAAAAGGCATTCATGGAGGGCAGCTGCTAAAAATGTGCGGCGTTTTCGGTGCTTACAGCATTAACGGCGCCCCTGTGCTCGAGGACGTATATCTCGGTCTCTGCGCCCTGCAGCACAGAGGACAGCTCTCTGCCGGGGTGGCATGGATCGCGGATGGGAACGTAAACATCAAGAAGGGCATGGGACTGGTCCACGAAGCCCTCGATCAGAACTGCCTTTCAAAGATAGACGCATACACCGCGATAGGACATGTGCGATACGCCACCGCAGGAAGCACGAGGATAGACGACTGTCAGCCGATCGGAGCGAACTATTCGCAGGGGCCTGTGGCCATAGCCCACAACGGCAACCTTACGAACGCACAGGGGCTGGGCTGCTATCTTGAAAACAAGGGCGCGATATTCCACACATCGTCCGATACGGAGACCATCCTTCAGCTCATGGCACACCAGCCCGGAGTGGTACAGCTCGAAGCCCTTGAAAGATCTCTCGCAAAGATACAGGGCGCATACAGCCTTGCGGTCCTTTTCGAGGACTGCCTGATAGCGGCAAGGGACCCCTGGGGTTTCAGGCCTCTGATCGTAGGACAGAAAGATGAGACCATATACGTCGCCTCGGAATCCTGCGCGCTTGACATACTGGGCGCAGAAATCATCCGTGACGTCGAACCCGGAGAGATCCTGGTCATCGACAAAAGAGGCATGATATCGCGAAAACTTCCCGTCACGCCCTCCAGGAGATGCCACTGCTCGTTCGAATACGTCTATTTTGCAAGACCGGACAGCGTGATAGACGGCAGATCTGTCTACATGGCAAGGAAAGAGCTCGGAGTAAAACTCGCAGCTTCCGGCGGCCCTCAAAATTCTGTCGTGACCGGTATGCCCGACAGCGGAACACTGGCGGCTTTGGGATTTTCACAAAAGACAGGGCTCCCTTTCGAAATGGGCATCGTCAGGAACAGGTATGTGGGGAGGACCTTCATACAGCCCACCCAGCTCGTCAGGGATATCGGCGTCAAGATCAAACTCAACCCTCAGCATACCGCATTCATGGGCAAGGAGGCCGTGGTGGTGGACGACTCACTTGTACGTGGGACTACGGCAGGCAGGATCGTATCTATGATAAAGGAGAGTGGGGCAACGAAGGTCCATCTGAGGATCGCATCCCCGCCTGTCTGCTTCCCATGCTATTACGGGATAGACACACCGACCTCCGACGAACTTGCCGCAGCGCAGATGGACATCTCTACCCTCTGCAGAAAGATCGGGGCCGATTCCCTTGAATACCTGACCTGCCAGCAGCTTCGGGAGGCCATAGGGCTGCCGTCTTCAGAACTGTGCATGGCATGCTTTGACGGGAATTATCTGGAAAACGATGATTACTCAGATCTTCCGGAAGTCTGATCCAAATTATTCGATATAAAAACTTTTCGCATACATTTTTGGAGGTGCTTGAAATGGAATTGAACAAAAAGGATTTTATCTATGAAGGCAAGGCAAAAAAGCTCTACGCAACGGACGACCCGGATGTCGTCATAGTTGAATACAAAGACAGCTTCACGGCTTTCAACGGCGAGAAGAAGGCGACAATGAGCGGCAAGGGACAGCTCAACAACAAGATCAGCTCAAAGCTGTTCGGATACCTTAAATCAAAGGGCATCAAATCGCATTTTATAAAGCAGCTGGACGATGTCCATCAGGCAGTGACGAAGGTCTCGATCGTCCCCCTGGAAGTCATCGTCAGGAACATCACGACCGGTTCGCTCTGCAAAAGGCTCGGTGTGAAGGAGGGAATGAAGCTTTCACGTCCCCTCGTCGAGTTCTGCTATAAAAACGACGAGCTCGGCGATCCCCTTATCCTTGAAGATCACGCGATCCTCTTCGGCTGGGCCACGGAAGAGGAGATAGCTAAGATAAAGGAGATATCGCTGAAGGTAAATTCGGTGCTGACCGAATATTTTGCAGCCAGGAACATCGTGCTGGTGGACTTCAAACTCGAGTTCGGCAAGGATTCAAAGGGTAACCTGATGCTTGCCGACGAGATATCGCCGGACACCTGCCGTTTCTGGGACAGCTCGACCGGGGACCGACTGGACAAGGACCGTTTCCGCAAGGATCTGGGAAACGTACTCGGAGCGTACGAAGAGATCTGGAAGAGGATATCTGAGTAAATAATGAGCGGGATATTCGGGGCTTACAGCAAATCAGGCAAGTCAGTACTGGAGGAAGTTTACCTTGGGTTATACGCCCTCCAGCACAGGGGACAGGAGTGCGCCGGCATTGCATGGAGCGAAGGCGGCCGGATCGAGGCCGCGAAGGGCATGGGACTGCTCCACAATGCCATAGAGCAGAAATGTCTCACCGAGAAAAGCGCGCCGTGCGCGATAGGACATGTACGCTATACGCCGCTGCCCGGTTCCCAGCTCCACAATGTCCTCCCGATAGGCGCGAATTATGCAAGGGGCACTGTAGCTGTCGCACATGACGGTCTGATCACCAACCTTAAGGAACTTACGTCGCACCTTGAAAAACAGGGGGCGATCTTCCAGTCCTCGACAGATTCCGAGGCGATCATCCACCTGATGGCGCACAAATCGCATATGCAGCCACTGGACGCATTCATCGACTCCCTCAGGAAGATCAAGGGATCGTACGCCGTTATAGTGCTTATCAACGGCACACTGGTCGCAGCCCGCGACCCGTGGGGGTTCAAACCTCTTGTGATCGGGGAAAGGGACGGAAATTACTATGCCGCGTCCGAATCATGCGCGCTTGACATCGTCGGGGCGAAACTGATCCGCGACGTAGAACCGGGCGAGATAACCGTAATCGACGACAGGGGCATGCGGAGCCTAAGGCTCAACCAGGAGTGCTGCCGCAAAATGAGATGTTCCTTTGAATACGTTTACACTGCCAGGCCCGACAGTATAATTGACGGAAGATCGGTTTATGAGGCACGCAAAGAGATGGGAAGGCTCCTTGCCGAACAGGCCCCCTGTCCCGCTGCCGACATTACAGCGGGAATGCCTGACAGCGGCACGATAGCTGCTGTGGGATACGCCGAGAGATCGGGGATCCCGTTCGAGATGGGAGTCGTCAGAAACAGATATGTGGGACGGACGTTCATCCGGCCCACACAAAAAGTCCGTGAACTCGGCGTCAAAATAAAACTGAATCCGATATCCGAAGTTTTCGACAAAAAGAAGGCAGTCGTGATCGATGATTCGATCGTAAGAGGGACGACCGCGGAAAGGGTCGTATCTATGATAAGGGACTCAGGCGCGTCCGAAGTGCACCTCAGGATAGCCTCCCCTCCCGTCCTCCACTCATGCATGTACGGGATCGACACGAGAAAGGAAGAGACCCTTGCGGCTGTCAGGATGACCCTCCCCGAACTCTGCATGAAGGTCGGGGCAGATTCACTTGAATACCTCAGCGAAAATAATCTTACAAAGGCCATAGGCCTTCCGGAGGATCAGATATGCACGGCCTGTTTCACGGGCAGATATCTTGACGAGACAGATCTGAAAGCGGGTGCGTGATCTTGGATAAAAAACTCACTTACGAAAAGGCGGGTGTCAGCATAGAAGCCGGCGACCTATGGGTCGAGACGATAAAGGGAATGTTGGAGAGACGCCCCAAAGACCCGAACTGCGTCGGCGGAGTCGGTGGCTTTGCGGGACTTTACAGGATAGGCGGAAGCAAATGCATTGCCGCATGCTGTGATGGAGTGGGCACCAAGCTCGAACTCGCAAAGGAGACCGGCATATACCGCGGTCTTGGTCAGGATCTTGTGGCCATGAACGTCAACGACCTCGTCACAGGGGGCGCAAGGCCACTTTTCTTCCTGGACTACGTCTCATGCGGAAAGCTGGACACGAAGATATTCGGTGAGATCCTCGATGGCATACTCGACGCCTGCGAGGAGAGCATGTGCGCGCTTTTGGGCGGCGAAACGGCAGAGATGCCCGATGTTTACGGTGAAAAGGGATTCGATCTCGCAGGATTTGCCGTAGGCATGGTCGACGAGGACAAGATCATTGACGGAAAAAATGTAAAAGAGGGCGACGTGATCCTCGGGCTCAGAAGCTCGGGAGTCCACAGCAACGGTTACAGCCTTGTCAGAAAAGCTCTCGGAAGAGACGGCCTGGCAGTCGGCCTTGACACGGTCCCCGAAGGCTGGGAAGAGACAGTCGCCGAAGCGGTCATGAAGCCGACCAGGCTCTATGTAAGGTCCGCGCTGGCGGCCGTCGCCACAGGGGCCGTACACGCAATGGCCCACATCACCGGCGGCGGCATGTACGGAAATGTGATAAGGGTGATCCCCAAAGGGCTCGATATTGACATAGACTTCAGATCATGGGAACGCCCCAAAATTTTCGATCTTATCCAGAGCGCCGGTATTGAGGAGGATGAAATGAGGAAAGTGTTCAACCTGGGCATCGGATATGTGTTTATCGTTGATCCGGACGAGGTGCACCTTATCGAGGGCGCTCTTTCGGGATCGGGCGAAAGTATCGTGAGGATAGGGAGGGTCGTCAAGTGTACATCCCGCGCATAGCTATCCTTATCTCCGGCACCGGATCGAACATGGAGGTCATCCTCAAGGCCTGTATCACGGGCGAACTTCCGGCCCAGGTCTCATTCGTCGGAAGCGACAACATAAACGCGAAGGGTCTGTCGACCGCGGCGGCGCTTGGGGCGCCCACCCGTGTCTTTTTTTACAAAAGGGACGGCAGAGAAGCTGCGGAGGAGGCCATAGCTAAGGCTGTGGAAGAAACACATACAGACTGGATCATACTTGCCGGCTTTATGAAGATCCTGTCGCCTGGATTCGTGAGAAGGTTCCCCGACAGGATCATCAACATCCATCCCGCGCTGCTGCCCGCTTTCCCGGGGGCACACGCCATCCGCGACGCATGGGAGGCCAAGGCCGACCATACCGGCGTAACGGTCCACCTGGTAGATGAAGAGGTGGACCACGGCCGCATACTTGCGCAGGAAAGGGTCGACATCCTTCCCGGGGATACGATAGAAACGCTTGAAGAGAAGATCCACAGGGTCGAACACAGGATATACACTGAGACGCTGAAAAAGCACTTTGAAGAAAATCCTATATCAATCGAAGAGTGGGAGGAATAGCGATGATGGAGACCAGAAAAGCGCTCATCTCTGTCTGGGACAAGACGGGCGTGCTCGAATTGGCAAAGGGCCTGGCTGCCCACGGATATGAGATCGTTTCCAGCTCGGGAACAGCAAAATACCTCGAAGAGGGCGGGGTCACGGTAACGGAAGTCGTTGACATGACGGGACTTCCCGCGATCCTTGGAGGCAGGGTGAAGACACTGCATCCGACCATTATGGGCGGTATTCTCGCAAGAAGGGGCTTTGCGCAGGACGATGAGGACAGAAAGAAGTTTTCTATCCCGCTTATCGACGTCGTGGTCTGCACGCTCTATCCCTTTGAGGAGACGGCCGAAAAAGGGGCAGACCTCGACCAGCTAATCGAGAAGATCGACATAGGAGGAGTTTCGCTCATAAGGGCGGCCGCAAAGAACTACTACCACGTCACGGTCGTTACCGACATCGCAGACTACGGAAGCGTACTGGAAGAACTTGAAAAGAAGCAGGAATTTACCCTTGAATTCAAACAGAAGCTCGCGCTCAAGGCCTTCCGCCTTACCTCATCGTACGATGCCACCATATACAAGGGACTTTGCTCAGAGATAGGGACATCTGAAGAAGCGGGTGAAGACAAGATACTTCCTTTGCGGAAAGCACAGGATCTGAGATATGGTGAAAACCCCCATCAGAAAGCTGCCCTCTTCATGCCCCCGCTTGAAAAGAAACCCTTTGAGCAGTTCTCGGGCAAGGAACTCTCCTACAACAACCTCCTCGATTTAGACACGCTCCTGAGAGGCTGTTCCCTGTTCCAGGATCAATGCGCCTGCATCATAGTCAAACACACGACTCCTTGCGGGACTGCACAGGGCAGGACCCCGCTCGATGCATTCAGGAAGGCGCTCGAGTGCGATCCTGTATCGGCATTCGGCGGCATCATCGGAATAACGAGATGTGTGGACATGGAGACCGCGAAGGCCATTATCGAGACTTTCTTTGAGATAGTCGCCGCTCCTTCATATGCTGATGGAGTCGTTGAATTTTTCAGGGAGAAGAAGCCCAATCTGCGCGTCCTTACGATAACTCCCGGATATGCCCCGAACCTTCAGCTGACCGGAAACCGCTGCGGCTATCTTGTCCAGGAGGACAAGCTCCCGCCGCTTCCCAAAGAGGATGAAGGCAAGTGGATCGGCAAGGCAAGGCCCGACCTTTGGGATGACCTTATCTTCGCATGGAAGACCGCTGCAATAACGAAGAGCAACGCTATCGTCCTCGTAAAGGACGGAGCAGCCGTAGGTATCGGCGGAGGCTTCACCAACAGGGTCGACGCGGCAGAGTATGCACTGAAGCTCGCATGCGAAAAGGCAAAGGGAGCGGTGCTTGCGTCAGACGCATTCTTCCCCTTCCCAGACACTGTGGAGCTTGCCTCAAGAGAAGGGGTGTGCGCTGTGATACAGCCCGGCGGTTCCATAAAGGACGAAGATGTATTCAAACGGGCCGAAGAGCTAGGGATAAGCATGTTCGTCGGCGGCGGCCGGACGTTCCGTCACTGAGGAGGGACACTTATGAGGATAATGGTCCTCGGGGGCGGCGGCCGTGAACATGCCATCGTCCACGCTTTTTCAAGATCAAAGGTGACCACGAAACTCCACTGCTGTCCCGGAAACCCGGGGATCGCCAAACTGGCGGCATGTCACGCGGGGAACCCGTCAGACCCCTTCCAGATGACGGCACTCTGCAAAAGGCTTGACATAGACCTGGTGTTCATCGGGCCGGAAGCCCCCCTTGTCGCCGGTACCGCCGATGCGCTCAGAGATGCTGGCATCCTTGTGATGGGCCCCGGAAAACTTGGGGCACAGCTCGAGGGAAGCAAGGTATTTTCAAAGAATTTCATGAAGAAGCACGGGATACCCACATCTTCTTTCGACTGCTGCCAGACTATAGAAGAGTGCGCCGCGGCGATAGGCAAAAGATCCGCCCCGTACGTCGTAAAGGCTGACGGACTGGCTGCAGGCAAAGGCGCGTTCCTCCTTGACACGAAAGAAGAGGCAATGACCGTATGCAGCATGATGCTGGACGATATGATACTCGGCGCGGCCGGTAAAAAAATAATAATCGAGGACTTTGTCGAAGGACAGGAAATGACCATCCTTGCGATAACGGACGGGGAAACTGTCAGGATCCTCCCCTCCAGCCAGGACCACAAGCGGGCGCTGGATGGAGACAAAGGCAGCAACACCGGAGGGATGGGAGCCTATTCCCCTGTCCCCTGGGTGGATGATGCCTTCCTGAAAAAGGTCGAAGATACCATCCTCATGCCCACACTGGAAGGACTCAAAAAGGAGGGGATACCCTTCTGCGGCGTCATCTACGCGGGCATCATGATAAAACCAGACGGATCGCTCTCTGTTCTGGAATACAACGTAAGGCTCGGAGATCCTGAAGCACAGGTCGTGCTCCCCGTCTTCGGCGGAGATTTCGGAGAGGCGGTCTTTGCATGCTGCAAGGGCGATCTGGCGAAGGTGGAATGGCCAGCCCCCGAATGCGTCGCTCTCGGGGTCGTCATGGCTTCGGGCGGATACCCGGACAAATACCAGACAGGTTACGAGATAGTGATGCGCGACGAGGAAGTACCCGACACCTACATCTATCACGCCGGGACAGCACATGACAACACGGGCACCCTCGTCACATCGGGAGGAAGAGTGCTAACAGTCGTGGGAATGGCTTCCACTCTGAAAAAAGCGAAAGAACTTGCGTACAGGCGCGTAAATACCGTCTATTTCAGGGACGCGCACTACAGGAAGGATATAGGAGACAAATCTCTGAAAGGTGAGGATAAACAGTGAAGATGCCCGCAGTCGGAATAATTATGGGTTCGTCGTCGGACATACCTGTGATAGAAAAGGGGGTCAAGGTGCTCGATGAACTGGGTATCCCATACGAAGTCGCGATAGCCTCAGCCCACAGGACCCCGCGGGACGTTGAGGGATATGCCGTAAACGCCTCCAAAAGGGGGATAAAGGTCATTATAGCCGCAGCCGGCCTCTCTGCTGCACTGCCGGGAGTCGTGGCCGCGGCAACGACTCTCCCTGTAATCGGGATACCCGTAAAGGGCGGAGCTCTAGACGGGCTTGACGCGCTTCTCTCTGTCACTCAGATGCCTCCCGGGGTCCCGGTGGGCTCGGTCGGCCTAAACGCCTCGCTGAACGCCTGTCTGATGGCGGTTAGGATAATAGCAATAGGCAACGCAGACCTGACGAAGAGACTCGAAGAGTGGTCGAAGAAGAGGGCCTCGGCCGTTGCATCAAGCCGCACAGAGCTTGCAGATCTGCCCGCGGCGCCGGAGGAAGCGTACAGAATATAAAGGCGACAAGCAATGAGCAAGCGGTCGTTTTTTAAAAGACTGTCAAACGATCGTGAAGGCAAAGGCGGGGAATTCGCGTCCTGCGGCCGTTGGAGAACTTGCTCGCTTCGCATCGAGGAGAATTGCAGCCAGAGGCTGCGGAAATTAAAAAGCACCGTCGTTCCTGAAAGATCTCATCGGGAGCGGCAGTGCTTTTAGTTTGTGTTTAAAAGTTTAGTAATAGCAAGGATCTAAGGCTAAAGATCTAAAGCCGCCAGATCCCCGTTCAGAGGCGTCCGGGGACGACGATAAGGGATTCAAGCCTTATGAGGGGTAGTGCCTATAAGTTTGTGTAAACTTCCTCATAGTCGGTGAAGTAAAATATACTGACAACAGGAGGTTTTAACAATGGCCAAAAGGACAAGCCCACTGGGAGAAGAAGGAAGCAAGAAACTGCGCGAGGCGATCAAGGAATGCAACATCAAGACGATGGATGACATCCATAACTTTGTAAAGATGCTGACAGCCGAAGCAATACAAGTTGCCCTTGATGCAGAACTGGAAAACGAACTGGGATACTCAAAATACGACTATAAGAACAAACATACCGATAACTGCCGGAATGGATATTCAACAAAGAGAGTCCAGGGCAGCATGGGAGAAGTGGATATAAATATCCCCCGAGACAGGAACGGGGAATTTGAGCCTGAACTCGTAAAAAAGCATCAGACAGACATATCTTCCATCGAAGACAAGATAATATTCCTATACTCTCAGGGAGTCTCAACAAGGGATATCCAGAAGACCATGAATGAGATGTACGGAATAGATGTAGATGACGGCAGAGTCTCTAAGATAACGGACAAGCTCCTTCCCCTCATAAGGGAATGGCAGGAAAGACCCCTTCAGAGCGTATATGTCCATTTGGTGCTGGATGCAGTGCATTACTCTGTAAGGGATAACGGAACAGTAATAAAGAAAGCGGCCTATGTAATAATAGGTAAGGATCTTGAAGGTCAGAAAGATGTGCTTGGAATATGGCTTGGAGCCAACGAATCATCTAAGTACTGGCTTGCAGTCTTGAACGGACTTAAGAACCGTGGGGTAAAGGATGTGCTGATAGCGTCAGTTGACGGTCTCAGTGGATTTTCAGAGGCAATAAGCACTGCTTTCCCTGAGACAGAAGTACAGCGGTGCATAGTACACCAGATAAGAAGCTCTACAAAATACGTATCATACAGAAACAGGAAAGAATTCATAAACGACCTTAAGGCTGTCTACAAGGCACCTACTGAAGAAATAGCCCTTTGTGCCATGGATGACCTTGAAAAGAAGTGGGAGAAGAAATATCCTATTGCTGTACGATCCTGGAGGAATAACTGGAACGAACTTTCAGTAATGTTCAAATATTCCCCTGAGATCCGGAAAATGATCTACACAACGAACAGTATAGAGAATTTCAACAGACAGCTGCGGAAAGTTACAAAAACAAAGAGCGCCTTCGTTTCCGATGACGCCCTGATGAAGATGCTATATTTGGTTACGATGCAGGTAACAGAAAAGTGGACTCAGCAAATTCGTGATTGGCCGGCAATTATGGACAATCTGGTGATACACTTCGGCGACAGGGTGAAACTGCTCTGTTGAACGAAGAATCCGCTAAATTCATGGTTACAGACCGGCTCGGGGATGTTTACACAAAATTTTCCGCACTACCGGTGACTAAGCAAAGGGTGATCCCTACACGGTCACCTTTTATTTTTTTCTTTGACCTCCCGCATCAGCCTTTTCATTT
>Ga0209723_1000250_pt1 | contig 106884 bp, 72 predicted proteins | sample BiotimSIPDNA_2_FD_185750 | JGI IMG/M metagenome (GOLD analysis project Ga0209723, IMG submission 185750) | Anaerobic biogas reactor microbial communites from Washington, USA - Biogas_R2 time_0 SIP DNA (SPAdes) (version 2) | ecosystem: Engineered > Bioreactor > Anaerobic > Unclassified | place... | reverse complement strand
TCTGACAAAGATAACTAAAGATTTAGAAAATGACCGGGATATGCTTTCACGGTATTTGTGGATATGTATTATTTTTAATATTTGTTTTAAATCAAATGTGATGACATTAGCAGAGAGTCTGAGACCCGGAGATCTGGTTGCCATAGTATCGCCAGCAGGCATAGTGGATGCTTCCTATATCAAAGCTGCGGCTGAGTATCTCAGAGGAAGGGGGCTCAGGATAAGGATAGGAGACCATGTATATGATTCGTGGAATCGCTTTGCAGGTACGGACAGAAACAGGGCCGAGGATCTGCAGGCTGCCATAAATAATCCGGAAGTTGCTGCTATCTGGTTTAGCCGTGGTGGTTATGGCTGCGGGCGCCTGACCGGGATGGTGGATCTTTCTCCTTTGGCAAAAAAACATAAGTGGTTTATCGGCTGCAGCGATATAACTTACTTCCATTCCTTACTTCAAAACACAATGGGACTCACCTCTGTTCATGGTCCCATGCCCAAGGCCTTTGACAGGAAAGGGGCCCCTGATAATGGAGTTGACATGCTTTGGGATCTGGTTTCCGGACTATGGCCTGAATACATGGTAGAACCGCATCCATTAAATAAAGCCGGAATAGGGGAGGGGGTACTTATAGGAGGTAACCTTACAGTGCTGGATATCCTTAAGGGAAGCATTCTTGATTTTAATCCTGAAGGAAAAATATTGTTTATCGAGGATGTTGGAGAATATCTATATCATATGGACAGGCTGGTTAGGGGCTTCAAACTTGCGGGCAAGTTTGAAGGGCTTACCGGACTTATAATAGGAGGGATGACCGATATGAAGGATTCAGAACCCCACTTTGGTCAGACAGCTTATGAGATTATTGCAGAAGCTGTAAGGGATTTGCCTTTTCCCGTGGCCTTTGGCTTTCCTGCCGGTCATGATCTGCTTAACCTGCCACTGGTACTCGGTACCGAAGTCAGGATGAAGGTGACAAGTGAAGGACTATTGTTGCAGTACAATACCTGAATCTATGGCAGAGCATAATGATCTTGGGCGACTTGGTGAGGACAAAGCTGCTGAATATCTGCAGGCAAAAGGTTATAAGATAGTGGAGCGCAACTGGTACTTCCATCACAAAGAGGTTGATATAATAGCTTTCGACGGTGATACCGTGGTTTTTGTAGAGGTCAGAACCAGAACCAGTAGTGATGTGCTACACCCACGTGACAGTGTGATGCCACTCAAGATGCGTTACCTGATTCTTGCAGCCGATAATTATGTACGTTACAAAAAGCTGGACAACCGTATCAGATTTGACCTCATTGCCTGTATCTCTCATAGAGACGGGCGCTGGGATATAGAACATATCGAGGATGCATTTACTGCACAGGCAGAGTAATTGACTTAATTGAATACCTATGAATATTGAGACCCTTCGTGATTATTGTTTGTCTCTTCCCCATGTTACCGAGGATATGCCCTTCGGTCCAGACACCCTAGTCTTTAAGGTTGGTGGGAAGATATTCCTATTAACTGGACTAGACGGACCATTCAGCATCAACGTGAAATGTGATCCCGAATATGCTGTTACACTCAGGGAGGAACATTCTGCAATACGTCCCGGTTATCATATGAATAAGACCCACTGGAATACTATAGATATTGACGGGAGCCTGAATGATGAATTCCTCAGAAACATGATCAATCATTCTTATGCCTTGGTATACAAAAGCTTGCCCAGAAAGACAAGAGAGGAATTTGAGAAGAAAGCATAGCCATACGGGTTTAATGTGCCTGGAGGCACATTAAGGTTTTTCAAGGGATCATGCTTTATAATAGATAAAAATACTATATTCACTATTGAGAAATTTTTGCCTGTTATGACCTATAATCACCCTAAATTCCTTGTGGCTGTTGACTGCGTTATCTTTGGCTATGAGGATTCCGAATTGAAAGTACTCCTAAGGCATCGCGACTTTGACCCTGGTAAGGGAGGATGGTCCCTGCCCGGCGGTTTTGTAAATGAAAAAGAATCAGTTGAAGATGCTGCTCTCAGGGTTCTGTTTGAAACAACCGGATTGAAAGATATATTCCTGGAGCAGATTTATACATTTTCTGAACCAAACCGTGACCCGGGTGAGAGAGTAATTAGTGTGTCATTTTTTGCGCTTATCAAGATTCAGGATCATGATACCGAACTGGTTGGTAAGAATGGTGCACACTGGATACCTATTAGTGAATTGCCTGAACTAATATTTGACCATAAGGTCATGGTTGACCAGGCCCTGCTGGCATTGCAGACCAAGGCCGCAAATGAAGTTATTGGCAGGGAGCTGCTTCCTGATTTCTTTACCTTCAATCAACTTGTTGATCTGTACTACGCCATTTATAAAAGACCCTTTGACCCGTCAAATTTCAGAAAAAAGGTCAAGTCTCTTAATGTTATCGAAAGACTTAATTTTAAGGATAAAGCAAACTCAAGGAAGGGGGCCTTTTATTACAGATTCAAGGAACCTGAACAAATTGAACCTTATAGTGGAATGGTATTTAGATTGCACAATCAAAGATAGTGCTTAAAGCCACTTAGCAGATATCTTTTTAGATTAGTACTTGTAATGGGTGTCCCAGCCGGGGCACCCATTTTTAATGCTGCTACTTCCAGGGTTGTCCAGAATAATAATTCTAAGATGTTGGAATACAATAATATAGCACTGTTTTATATTTGTCCAGATTACTCTTTTTTTGCTCTTTATTAATTAGAAAGATTCTAAATTACACAAATTTTAATTAGTGTCGAAACTACACAAAGTGGCTTCCTGTCTATCATTCCGATAACAAACCTTAAAATTGCTTTTAAAAGTGTAAAAAATACTTGTTTACATTATTGGAAAAGTAATATAATTTAGCATTAGTTTTTGAAAGTGTAAAAATCACACTAACATCTTGAATTGGAAAAATGGAAGGAGACTCAATACATAAATATAAGCGTGGAGTAATCAACAATTTTGTTTCTGTTGACTGTGTGATTTTTGGTTTTGACTTCAACAGACTGAATGTATTGCTTGTAGATCGGGTATTGATTGATGAGAGTACTGGAGAGGAGATAGTAAATGACCTTACATTGACGGGTAACCACATATATGAGAACGAGGACCTGGATGAAGCAGCGGCACGTATCCTGTTTGACCTTACCGGTCTTGAGGATATTTACCTGAAGCAATTCAAAGCCTTTGGATCTCCAACACGGATAAGTCGCGAGAAGGATAAGATATGGTTAAAGGCCAGTGGTCGTAATCCTGAGGACAGGATAGTCACAGTAGGCTATTATTCACTTCTGGATATTGACCAGGTGACATTGCAATGGAAAGGTAGAAATGTAAGGTGGACTCCGGTGGCTGAGGTAACTGACCTTGGTTTTGACCACGTGGACATCCTTAATGAAGCACTCAAAGAGCTTCGTAAAGATCTGATCCGAGAGCCCATTGGATTTGAATTGTTGCCGGAGAAGTTTACCCTGTCTCATTTGCAAAGGGTATATGAAGTGATTCTTGGAGTTAATCTGGACAAGCGCAACTTCAGGAAGAAGGTAGCAAGGATGAAGTATCTGAGGCAGCTGGATGAGAAGCAAGTAGGAGTAGCACACAAACCGGCCCGTCTTTACACTTTTGACAAAGATACATATGAGGCGACCCGGAGGGAGCTTCTGGATTTTGCGATTTAGGAATAAGTAAGTGAACTGATACAGAATATGAATTTTTCAGAGAAACTGAGTTTAAAAGAAAAAGTAGGCTATGCTCTGGGTGACGGAGCAGCCAATATTGCATGGCGAGGTGTAGCCATATTCCTTGCAATTTTCTACACGGATGTCTTTGGATTGCATCCTGCGGCTGTTGCTTTGCTCCTGTTGGTAGCCAGGGCAACAGACGGGATTACTGATGTCCTGATGGGACTTCTCTGTGACCGCACAAAGTCAAAGTATGGAAAGTTCAGACCATGGGTGTTGTGGACGGCTATCCCTCTTGCAGTTTCTCTTTCTTTGCTGTTTACTACCCCTGATCTGGGTCCCAAGGGAAAGATCGTTTATGCATATGCAACCTATCTGCTGTTTATCCTTGTCTATACAGCCAACAATGTACCATACGGAGCCTTAATGGCAGTAATGACAGGTGATGACAAGCAACGTACAAGTCTTGGATCATACAGAATGGTGGGAGCCTTTACCGGAGGCTTGGTAGTACAGGGAGCACTGTTGTTTCTCGTAGCTTATTTCGGCAACATCAACCCCAGGGTTGATGTTGAGAAGCTTGATAGTGAGAAGTATATTCTCACAGTATCAACAGACAAGAGTGTAGATAATGTAAATATCAGGGCAGGTGCCAGGACTTTCTTTTCAGAGGGCAATGCTTTATTACAATTGTCTGATCAGCCTGCAGAGAGTTACAACCTACCGCGTGTTGGTTGGAGTCTTTCTATGGAAGCCGGTAAGGAGTACTCCTTTATTGTAACTGGAGAAGATGATATCAAGGCAAAAGATGTCCGTATTATTGATCAGAAAAGGGGATACAGCAACTCGATTTATCTGTTGTCAGTATTTCTAGCTCTATTCCTTGTGATAACCTTTGCAACAACAAGAGAGAGGGTTCAACCACCAAAATCTCAGAATACAAACCTTTTGAAGGATATGAAGGATCTGGCCTTTAACAGACCTTGGCTGGTGCTCCTGTTTATTGGTCTGATATTTAATACCTACAATGCAATTAAACAGGGTGCTATCCTCTATTATTTCAGTCACTTCCTGCATAATCAATTGCTTGCATCCTTCTTTATGGTGGGACTGATGTTGGCCTCTATTGCAGGTGCAATGGTGACTTCCTATCTAAGCAGACTAATGGGAAAGAGAAATCTGTTTGTAGCTGCCTTTATCTTCTCAGGTAGCATTAATGCCCTGTTCTGGTTCTGTGGACCTGACGACATAGTCCAAATCTTTGCAATAGGTCTGGTTTCCGAGTTTGGTGCTGCAATATTCCCAACCCTGTTTTTTGCAATGTTGGGTGATGCTGCCGACTACTCTGAGTTTGTCAACAATCGCAGAGCTACAGGTCTGGTATACTCAGCTGGTTCACTTGCTACAAAGTTTGGTGGAGGTATTGCCGGAGCAATAATAGGAATGGTACTGGCTGCTTTCAGCTATGACGGATTGAACCATGAGTCCATACGTCAGGCTGTTCCTGGTATAATTATGCTGATGAGCTGGATCCCTGCTGTTATAGCATTGCTTGGAGCCATTGTAATGGCATTTTACCCACTTACAACAAGGAAGATGGAAGAGATAACGGCTGAACTGGCACGTCGTCGTGCAACTGAAACCTATTAAGTAGAAATAATTACTAATAACACTTATATATTGAGAGATGAGGTTCGGATATTTTGATGATGATAGAAGGGAGTATGTAATTACAAATCCTGAAACGCCATGGCCTTGGATCAATTATCTTGGCAATGAGGATTTCTTCTCTATTATATCCAACACAGCGGGAGGATATGCATTCTACAAAGATGCCAAGTTTCGTCGCATTACCAGGTACAGATACAATAATGTACCAATGGATAATGGCGGTAGGTACTTTTATGTTAATGAGGATGGAACAGTATGGTCTCCGGGATGGAAACCTGTGAAAACGCCACTTGATACCTATGAGTGCCGTCATGGCCTTAGCTATACTGTTGTAAAGGGAGCAAAGAACGGACTTATGGCTGAGGCTCTGTTCTTTGTGCCTCTGAATGCACTATGTGAGATTCAACGTCTGAAACTAACCAACCTAACCGGTACAAGGAAGTCATTCAAACTGTTCTCATACATGGAATGGTGCTTGTGGAATGCTGAGGATGATATGAATAATCTACAGCGCAACTTAAGTACCGGGGAGGTAGAGATTAAGGATTCCACAATCTATCATAAAACCGAGTATAAAGACAGGCGTAATCATTATGCCTATTATCACTCCACGGTTCCCGTTCACGGTTATGATACTGATCGTGAGTCCTTTGTGGGGCTTTACAATGAGTATTCAGCCCCTCAGGCGGTAGTAGAGGGTAAGCCACGCAACTCGCATGCTCATGGCTGGTCTCCAGTGGCTTCTCATTACTTTGAGATTGAGCTGGAGGCCGGTGAAAGTCGTGACTTTATTTTTATCCTAGGCTATGTTGAAAATGAGGATGATGCTAAGTGGGAGTCCAAAGGTGTTATTAATAAGACTAAGGCTCAGGATACTATCAGTCGCTTTAATACACCCGGTAAGATTGACTACGCAATGGAGGAGCTACGTAGCTATTGGGACTCACTGCTTAGCGTTTACCTGCTAAAGAGTGATGATGAACGCCTCGACAGAATGGTCAATATCTGGAATCAATACCAGTGTATGGTTACCTTCAATATGTCGCGGTCGGCATCTCTCTTTGAGGTAGGTATAGGTCGTGGAATGGGCTTCCGCGACTCAAATCAGGACCTTATTGGTTTCGTGCATCAGATACCCGGCAGGGCACGCCAGAGGATAATAGATATTGCCTCTACTCAATTTGAGGATGGTGGTGCCTACCACCAATATCAGCCTTTGACCAAGAGAGGAAATAATGCAATCGGTGGGAACTTCAATGATGATCCGCTTTGGTTGATTCTTTCTACAGTAGAATATATCAAGGAGACAGGTGACTTCTCAATTCTTGATGAGATGGTGCCGTTTGACAATGATGAAAGCAAGGCAAAGTCTCATTTTGATCACCTTAAAGTGTCATTCTACCATGTTGTCAATAATCTTGGACCGCATCAGCTGCCACTGATAGGCAGGGCAGACTGGAATGACTGTTTGAATCTCAACTGCTTCTCAACCAACCCTGACGAATCCTTCCAGACTACAGAGAATAAGACTGGTGGAACAGCTGAATCGTTGATGATAGCCGGTCTCTTTGTAGTCTATGGAAGGGAATTTATTCAACTGTGCAGACAAATAGGAAAAGAGGAAGAGGCCAACAAGGCTCAGGCGCATGTCGATAATATGGTTGAGGCTATTAAAAAGCATGGCTGGGATGGAGAATGGTTCCTCAGGGCTTATGACTACTATGGCAAAAAGGTAGGAAGTAAGGAAAATGAAGAAGGTAAGATCTTTATTGAATCCCAGGGCTGGTGCTCTATGGCACAGGTAGGAGTAGAGGAGGGGCTGGTTGAAAAAGCCCTTGACTCAGTCAAGAAATATCTGGACTGTGACTATGGCATAGTCTTGAATAATCCAGCATTCACAAGATATGTGATTGAATATGGAGAGATTTCTACCTATCCTCCAGGTTATAAGGAAAACGCAGGAATTTTCTGCCACAACAACCCTTGGATCATAATTGCAGAAACAATGATCGGAAGGGGTGAAAGGGCATGGGAGTATTACAAAAAGATTTGCCCTTCATTTCTAGAGGATATTAGTGAGTTGCACAGAACCGAGCCCTATGTGTATGCACAGATGATTGCAGGTAAGGACGCACACAAGCCTGGAGAGGCAAAGAACTCATGGCTTACAGGTACTGCTGCATGGAACTTCTACGCAATAAGCAGGTTCATACTGGGAGTACGCCCCACTTACGACGGTTTGTTGATAGATCCCTGTATCCCGCAAGACTGGAAAGGCTTTGAGGTTAGGAGGAAGTTCCGCAATGCTGAGTACAAGATCATGGTAACAAACCCTGACGGAGTAAACAAGGGTGTTAAGACTATCTTGCTCGATGGCAGGAAGCTGGACGGCAATGTAATACCAATAATGAAACCAGGAGAATATCTGGTTGAAGTAATAATGGGATAAAAACCTGAGCTATGAAAAGCGATATGTATAGATATCTGTCTGCATTATTCTTTACAGCACTTCTTTTAGTAGCCTGTAACGGAAAGGATAATCATTCAGCAGAAGACGTGTTGAAGTACAATCAGGTGGGCTATTTTACATCCGGACCCAAACTGGTTTTACTTGACGATCAATATGAAGAGATACTAATCAAAGATCTTGACGGAAAACTTGTTTTAAGGGTCTTTGCCGACAGTGCCAAGTTCTGGGAGCCTTCAGGCGACACTGTCCGTAGAGCTGACTTCAGTTGGCTCAACAGCAAAGGAACATTTCTACTGGAAATTCCTGGTTGCGATGTCCGGTACCAGATTACTGTCAGTGACAAGCCCTACGATGAGGTTGTCAGGGCCGCTATCAAGGCATTTTATTACAATCGTACAGCCATTCCTCTTGAGGAAAAGTATGCGGGCTATTGGTATAGACAGGCAGGTCATCCTGACACAGTCGTATATGTCCACGCTTCTGCAGCCACAGAGCAAAGACCTGAGGGTACGGTGATATCTTCACCTCTGGGCTGGTATGATGCAGGTGATTACAATAAGTATGTAGTCAACAGTGCAATCACTACCTATACCCTGCTAAAGGCTTTAAAGGATTACAGGGAGTATTTTGACACACTAGGCGTAAATATTCCTGAGTCCGGAAGTGGACTGCCGGACCTATTGTCTGAGACTTTGTTCAACCTCAGGTGGGTTCTTACTATGCAGGATCCGTTTGACGGAGGCGTATATCACAAGTTGACATCCAAGCAGTTTGATGACTTCATTATGCCACATGAGTCATTGAGCGATAGATATGTTGTAGCCAAAAGTACTGCTGCTGCACTAGACTTTACAGCTCTAAATGCTGCCGCTTCTCGTATTCTGCGTGATTATGAGGAATTACTCCCGGGACTTGCGGATAGTTGCCTGGCTGCTGCAAAGCTTGCCTGGAACTGGGCGTTGCAACACCCTGATGTTTATTACAAGCAGCCTGAAGATATAGTAACCGGAGCCTATGGTGACTGGAATCTGAATGATGAGTGGTATTGGGCGGCAAGTGAACTGTTTATTGCAAGCGGAGATCCGAATGCAAAGAACTTAGTAGTGACGTACTATGATCAACCCTCTGTCCCAAATTGGATGGATGTTAGGACTTTGGGTACTATGTCCCTGCTTGAAAACCCTGAACTTGAAGGGGAACTGTCCCTTCCATTGAGCGAGGACTTCATAGCACTCGCGGACGACCTTGTTAGCGTGTGGGAGAATTCTCCCTATGCTGTCAGTATTCAATCCTTCGCCTGGGGTAGCAACTCAACAGTTGCTAATGAAGGGATGCTAAAGATGTGCGCCTATAGATTGTCAGGTAACAGAAAGTATTTAGAATCGGCAATAAGTGACCTTGATTATATCTTGGGTCGCAATGCCACAGGATATTGCTTTGTTACCGGCTTCGGAGAGAAAAGGGTCATGAATATACATCACCGTCCCTCGGAAGCTGATGGTATTCATGAGCCGATTCCCGGTTTCCTTGCGGGAGGTCCTAATCTGGATGTGCTGACTGACTGCTCTGATGATGGAAATGAAAGAAGCCCCTTTCCTGCCAAATCGTATGTCGATATGGTATGTAGCTACTCAACAAATGAGATAGCAATTAACTGGAATGCGCCCCTGGTCTACCTTGTTGGTGCCATAAATGCATCAGCTATGACCAAATAATAGAAAAAAGTCACCCGTAGGAATAGTTGCAGCTTTGACTTACGGGTGACTATCCCTAGTATTTAATAATAACTAAAACAAAGGATTTCCAAAAGTATGAAAAAAAATCGGGTTTACTACGCGCTCGACCGGTTGAAAAAGGTCAGACGTACAGGCATTAAGCTCCTTACGAGCTTTGCTACAATGCTGATTATCAGTTTGGCAACTTCAGTTGCTGTGTTTGCTCAAGGTTCAGGTCGCATGATCAGCGGTACTGTAACAGACGCTCAAGGTTCACCCCTACCTGGGGTAAACGTAGTAATTCAGGGCACTCTCAAGGGCACCATCTCTAATGCAGATGGTACGTACCAGATTGAGGCTTCTCCATCGGATGTCCTGGAATTCAGCTTTGTAGGTTATGCAGCTCAATCTGTGACTGTTGGCAATCAGAGTGTTATCAATGTGGCACTCGAAGAGTTTGTTCAAGGCATGGATGAGGTTGTTGTAATTGGTTATGGTGTTCAACGCAAGAGTGTTGTTACTGCAGCTATATCATCTGTAGATGCGGAAACTCTTGAACGTTCATCTCTGGGTAGAGTTGAACATGCTATTCAAGGAAAATCAGCTGGTATCTCGGTACTTCCTGTATCTGGATCCCCCGGTGCAGGTGTTAAGGTAAGGATTCGTGGTACCGGTTCTAATGGCAAGAGTGATCCTCTCTACATCGTTGACGGTATGAAGACCGGTTCGATAAATGATATCAACCCCAATGATATCGCTTCCATGGAGATACTTAAGGATGCTGCATCAGCAGCAATCTATGGTACTGAGGGTGCTAATGGTGTTGTTCTCATTACCACCAAGTCAGGTAGCAAGGGTGCAGCCAAGGTTAATTATGACTTCTCTTATGGTATTCAGAATCTGTCAACCAATATGGAGTTGATGAATGCAGCTCAGTATAAGCAGTTTATGACTGAAGCAGGCCTTACCATCAATAATAATGAAGGTTATGATACTGACTGGCTGGACGAGATATCTCAATCAGCTCCTATGCAAAGGCATAACCTGAGTGTTTCGGGTGGTGGTGAAAAGACAACCTATATGGTGGCCGGATCTTACCTGTATCAGGAAGGTGCTATTGGTGGATCCAATGCCGGATTTGAAAGATATACTTTCAGGGTTAATACTAAGAGTGATGTGAAATCATGGCTGGAGGTTGGCAACAACCTCAACTTCTCCCACTCTTCACGCAATATGTTGCCTGAAGATGATGAGTACCGTTCAGTTGTAAACAGCGCATTACTGATGGACCCATTCACTCCTGTATTTGAAAAGGGTGTTACTCCGGCAATTCAGGATGAACTAGATAAGGGTACGATTTTCCTCAAGAACAAAAAAGGTCAGTACTATGCTCTCAACCGCTTTGTTTCAGGTGAAACTGCCAACCCTGTAGCATTTATGGAGAATACTCACAATAAAGAGCTGGTTGACAAACTTCTTGCCTCTTTCTATGGTACTATTAAACCATTTGAGGGATTCTCATTTACATCCAGGGTGGGGCTGGAACTCAACTATGTGACTCGTAAGAGCTGGTCGCCCAAATACTACTTCTCGGTAGAAAGAAGCAACCAGATTAATATTGTTGAAGACTGGATTGACAAGTATAGTAATGTTCTTTGGGAAAACTTTGCTTCTTACAATACCTCTGTTAAGGACCACGAATTTACTGTTCTGGCTGGTATGTCATTTGAAGATTACAAACATCCCAACTACTATCTGAAATCACAGATGCCTAAGGAAGGCGATGCTTATGCATATCATGATTATAGTGTTGAAAAGAATACCAACAGGGTAGGAGGTACATGGGACGAACTGACCAAGATATCTTACTTCGGACGTCTCAGCTACAACTACCTTAACAAATACATGCTTGAAGCTACTATTCGTCGTGATGGAGCAAGCGTACTTCCTGAAGGAAACCAATGGGGTAACTTTCCATCAGTGTCTGTAGGTTGGAATATCTCTGAAGAAAGCTTCTGGAACATTGATGCAATAGACCTTCTCAAGCTGCGTGCAAGCTGGGGTGAAAATGGTAGCATCCTAAATGTTATTCCGTTCAGCGATAGAGAGTTCTGGGTATCTTCTGGAATCATGTATCCTGACGAAACAGAGAGTCTGCATCAGGGAGCCAGAGTTGAAAAGCCTATTAACAAGGACCTTGGATGGGAAAAATCAGTTCAAACCAACATCGGTCTTGACCTGTATGCACTCAACCGTAGGTTAAACTTCTCATTCGACTATTACAAGAAGGTTACTGATGGTCTGCTTACCACCGACTCCCCTGTACTGTCAACAGGTTATTATCTGGCTCCTTCAATCAATGGAGGTACTGTTGAAAACAGTGGTTTAGAGTTTGCTCTTGGTTATGGTGATAAAATTGGAGGTCTGAAATACAATGTAAGTGTTAACCTAAGTACTCTTAAAAATGAGGTTACTGAACTGGTCAATGACACTCCAATCAGAGGTGCTGCTGTTCGGGGCTATGACCTGACCTGGTTTGAAGAAGGTAAGCCTCTATGGTACTTCAAGGGATACAAGACTGAGGGAATTGATCCTCAGACAGGAGCAATCAAGGTAGTGGATGTCAACAAAGACGGTGAAATTACTGCTGCTGATATTACCGAGATTGGGGACCCGCATCCCGACCTCCTCTACGGTGCTTCAATTAACCTTGAATACAGGAACTTCGACTTCAATCTATTTATGCAGGGAGTAAAGGGTAATGATGTATTTATGGGTTGGTTCAGGTCTGACCGTCCTCTTACAAACAAACCGAAATACTTCTACACTGACAGGTGGACTACTCCAGGACAAAAGGCATCGATGCCAAAACCTGAAAACGAAAGTGACTACCTGTACAGAAGTGATTTGATGATTGGTGATGGTTCTTATATGCGTATCAAGCAAATACAACTTGGTTATACTTTACCAACTAATGTTGTAGGCCTTGTCGGATTTGAACGTGCAAGAGTATATGTTTCTCTTGATGACTATTTCACCTTTACTTCTTACAAAGGTATGGATCCGGAAGCTGGAAGTAATAGTGACAACCGTCTGGGAATCGACAGGGGTCTGTATCCTCTGACCAAGAAGGTGATGTTTGGTTTGTCTGTAACATTCTAATTATTAAGCATTGTAGTAATGAAGACTATATTATATAAATACATGGTAGTGTTGCTTGTCCTGGGAGGATTGGCAGCATGTTCAGAAGACAACCTTGTCAAGAATCCGACAGGTCGTTATGATAGTGATAACTTCCTTACAACTGAGGAAGAAGCTGAGCAGGCAATAATCGGTATTTACGATTATCTTTCTGTAGCATACAACAACTTTAATGACTGGTCCAGCTTGTATCTTGTTAAGCTGGTTCCCGGTGATGATGCCTATATGGGTGGTGCCGGTTCTTCCGACCAGCCAAAACTTCAGGATATTGATAAGTTGACTCATGAAGCAGACAACCCCGCAATTACTGATATCTGGCACGCATTATACCGTATAGTTAGTTCTTCAAACGCTCTGATTAACAATATCGGGGATGTTGAAAACAAGGACCAGGTTGTTGCTGAGGCTAAGTTCTTCAGGGCTTATGCATACTTTGAACTGGTTACGATGTTTGGTGCCGTACCATACTATACTGAGAATCCCACATCCAAAGCCGAGGAAAGCAAGCCACGTACTCCGGCAGCTACAGTTTATGCAGCAATAGAGACTGATCTTGAAGAGGCAATAGCTAAGCTCCCACTCAAGAGCCAATTGCCTGAAGGTCAAAAGTTCCGTATTGCAAAGGGAACTGCTCAATCTCTTCTTGGTAAGGTGTATCTGTATCAGAAAAAGTACGGGGAAGCACATACAATTCTTCAGACTGTAATAGATAGCCAAGAGTATGGTCTTGAGGAAGATTATGGTAAAATCTGGATGAAGGAAGGTCGTGCCGGAAAAGAAACCATTTTTGAAGCTCTTTACTCAAGCAAGAACGGCTATGATTTGGGAGGTCCCTGGGATGGTACTGCTGAATCCAACTTTATTATTATCCTTATGGGTCCACGAGGTGGAGCTTTTGCAAAGGTTGAGAATTTTGGTCTGAATGCAGGATGGGGTGCTAATGTGCCAACAGGTAAAATTGGTGATCTTCTCTATGCTGATGACGGTGTTGCCCGCAGGCAGGCTTCTGTAATTAGCGAAGATGACTTTATTGCCGGAGGTGGTGAGGTTGACCGCAGTGTAGCTGACTTCCACTGGGCTAACTATGAAAACTATATCAGACTTAAGTTCTCTACCTATGCCTCAGAAACCGGTGCACCCGTTCCCGAAGTTAACTACAGCACTCCGTTCAAGATTATTCGTTACGCTGATGTACTACTTATGGCTGCAGAGGCTTATAATAAGGATAATCAGGATGACAAGGCCGTACCACTAATCAAACAGGTAAGAGAACGGGCAGGTGCAACCGATCATTCATCATGGGAAAACTTGACAGGGACTGATCTGTTTAACGTTATCGTAAAAGAACGTCAACTGGAGCTGGCATTTGAAGGACACAGATTCTGGGATCTTGTTCGCTGGGGTTTGGCAGATCAGGAAATTCCCGGTTTTGTAAAAGGTAAACATGAATTATTCCCTATACCTCTTACCGAAATCAACCTTAACTCGGCAATAGACTTAAGCGATCAAAACCCGGGTTACTAGAGTGCGCTTGAAATCTTCATTGATTTGGTTTACAGAGGCTGCCAGTAGGCAGCCTCTGTTTTTTCAGCGGATTGGGATTGTAAAGAAGAAGGTGCTTCCGTTTCCGGGAATTGAATCAACCCAGATTCTTCCTCCCAGTAATTCTGATAGATTCTTGGATATTGAAAGTCCCAGTCCGGTACCCCTATGTACTTTAGCTGCAGTAGGTTCTATTTTGTGGAAACGACGGAAGATTTTATTGATGTTTTCTTCCGAGATCCCAATTCCTGTGTCTTCTACGAAACACAAGAGGGTGTCTTGATCTTGTAGCTTGTAGCCAAACTTAATATGGCCTCTGTCTGTGAATTTGATAGCATTGTTTATCAGATTGTTGTATATCTGACGCAGTCGCATCTGGTCTGAATACACGTTAAGTTCTTCAACTCCGTCAGGGATCTCCCTGATAATAGCTACATCTTTGTTTCTTAAATCCTTGTGAGCATTGTATCTCATCTCAATCTCATACAGGAAGGCATGGAAATCAAACTCTTTCTTTCTGATTACAAGCTGGTTGGCCTCAATGATGCTGATGTCAATAATATCGTTGATCAATTGCAAGAGGTTGTCGCTATTGGTTTGTATTATAGCATTGACGGTCTTTCTTTCCTCAGGATCCAGTTTATTGGCCTCCAGGATATCTATAAAGCCCATGATGGCATTGAGTGGGGTGCGGATTTCATGACTCATATTGGCCAGGAAGGCTGATTTTAGTCTGTCACTTTCTTCAGCTTTATCTTTTGCCTCTTCAAGATCTTTGGTTCGTTCGGCAACCATCAATTCCAGATTTTGCCTGTGGGCTTTCAGTTCCAGATTTTGTCTGGTTATCCTGTCACGTTGGAGACGAAGAGCACGATTGTGCTTCTCAATCTGCCTGTTGGATTCCTCGAGTTTGTGATAAGCTTCTTCGAGGTCCTGGGTTCTTTCTGCTACTTCTTTCTTTAAAATGTTCTCTCTCCTGCGGGAAGCACTGACCCTCATCTGCCATACAATGAATAGTATTGTAACTATTAATACAAGCACTAAAGGAAAAAACCATGCTTTCTCCCAGATAGGGGCAGGAATGACTATCTCTATCTCCATAGGGTCATCATTCCAAACTTTGTCGCTGTTGGCTCCCTTTACCTTAAACCTGTAGGTTCCGGGCGGCAGATTGGTATAAGATGCAAAATTTCTGTTTTCCGAATACACCCAATCATTATCAAAAGGCTCCAGCATGTAGGCAAACTGGTTCTCCTGAGGATCTGTATAATCAAGGATGGCAAACTCAAAGGAGATGTAATTGTCCTGTCTTGAAAGTTCATATCTCTTAAACTGGAAGATATCCTTATCCTTTAGTTTGTTGTAGATTTCGAACTTTGTAATGATTAGAGGGGGATGCTGAGTTTTATAAGTGATCTCATCAGGAGAGAATACGTTCATACCATTTGCACCACCCATAAAGAACTTTCCTTGTTTGTTCTTTGCGAAGGCATTGCTCTCAAATATAAGACCTTGTAGACCATGGTGATCTGCAAAGTTGACAAACATTTCTTTATTTGGATTATACATGGAAATGCCTGAGTGAGTACCCATCCATAGCCTGCCGTTTGAATCCTCAAGTATATTGTATACAGTATTTGAAGGGAGATTTCGGGGAGAGGACTTGTGGAAAAAACGTCCTGTACCTCTGTCGTACAAGTTGAGGCCATCTGACTTGGTACCAATCCATAAACGTCCGAGTTTATCCTCGTATATTGCCCTTACCTGATTGCCACTTATCGAATACTGGTCTGCTTTGTTGGGCATATGATTTTTGAGGTAGTCAGTATCTTCATGATACTCATACAAGCCATTACTGTAGGTTCCAATCCAAAGAACTCCTCGGCTGTCCTTCATTACTCTTGATATGCTAAGATTGCCCTGAGTATTGAAAAACCCTTTATGTTTACTATCAGGTGCAGAAAGCTTTTTCTCAGTAATTGAAAACCTGAAAAGGCCTGATGGAGCACCAATCCATATATACCCATCATCTGTAATATATATGTTTTTTACATACTGGTGCAGATGCTTTACAAACTTGTCTTTTTCTCTAATGTACTCATACAGACCTTCATCAGTTCCAACCCAGATAGTTCCATTCTCCTCTTCAGCAATAGCTTCAACCCGGTTGCTGAGCAAGCTACCGGGTTTACCATCAGCCAGATACCATTTATATGTGAAAGTACTACGGTCGTATCGACATAGACCACCTTGTTTGGTCCCTACCCAGAGATCATCTTCCCCGCCTGCACAAATTGATAGTACGAAGTTGTCACTCAGCCAGTTGTTTACGGTGCCGCCTTTTTTTACATGAGCTATAGTACGCTGTCTCTTGTCGTAGTAATGCAGTCCAGCAAACTTGGTCGCAATCCATATCAACCCATCCCTGCTCTCTATGATGTCTCGTATGGCATTGCTCATCAGTTGGTTGTGCTCGTGCTCTTCTGCATAAAGGTGACTTGTATTTCCGGTGTTCAGGTTTATTACTACCAACCCACTGTTGGCCGTACCTGCCCATAATACATTTTCATTGTCAAGTAAGAGGCTGTAATATTGCATATGTGAAAGATGAGCATAGCCCGGACTTGAGAAACTATATCGCTCAATCCTTCCTGTTTTTTGATGAAGGATATAAAGTCCGGTGGTGCTTGACACCCACAGGGTGTCAGCATCCTTTGTGGATGCCAGTCCCTTTATTTGGTTCAAATCGTTTGGAGTAGCAACATATGGCCAGTTTTTGATATTAGCATCATTCTCTGTACTCAGTTGGTTTATTGACTTTGCCCATTTATCAGGTGCCATATTGTAGGTGTCGGGACCTACCATAAAGAGCCCGTTAATGTTTGTTCCAATCCAGATATTCCCCATTGCATCAATGTGCATATTGGTAATTTCAGTGTTTAGGGAAGGTCTGAGTGAATCGGTGTTGTGAAGGAAGTGAATGAAATTGTCGGTCCCCGGAACCAGGATGTTGACCCCATTGGTAGTACCAAACCAGAGTCTTCCGTTCTTATCTGCTATGATCTTATTGACAGAGTTGGATGTAATACTATTAGCATCCTTTTCATTGTTAACATATCTCTTGACCCTGTCTGTAAAGCGATCGAGCTTGTTGAGCCCGCTGTGAGTTGCAACCCAAATATAGCCATCCCTATCTTCCAGAATGCTAAGAGGGTAGTTGGAGGTGAGTGTGGTGGAGTCTTCAGGATCATTCTTATAATAGGTATAGGATTTCCCGTCAAACTTAACAAGACCCGAAGATTCAACACCCAGCCAAAGGATGCCAATTTTATCTTCGTAAATGCTTTGGATGGAAACATCCGGAATCCGGTTTGTAGAGGAATAATGGCGTAAAGTGACAGGAACAGCAGGTAAGGATCCGGCAAAACCGCTACTGGCCACAAGCAAAAGAAGATACAAAAGAATTCTACTTTGCCAACTTCGTCGTGATATCATCAGGCACCCTTGTTCAACAGTTACAAAAACTAAACCCTGTTAACGTAAGTATAAACATTATGTTACAAACAGGTCTCGGAAAGCTAATGATTTTTTCCTTCCTGTACCAGTTTTTGTAGGAAAATCATTAAGCGTACTGTGTGGTTGTAATACTTTGATAGAAAGGATATAAGCGGGTAGGATGAAGACAAATATGGATAAGATAGATTACATATTTCTCCTGCTGGTGTACAAATTACACCTAAGCTCTAAACAAAAGAAGACAAAATTTAATAATTGTTAAAATATATTTGAGATTCAAAGAGACTCTAAGCTCCATAACACTAAATCTAAAGTTATGTTAAAGAAATGTTTGTTGATACTATTTCTGGTTTTTGCAGCTATGTCCGCATGGACTCAGCAGACAGTCAGCGGTACAGTTATAGATGCACAAAACGTACCGGTCCCAGGGGTATCCGTAGTTATTAAGGGTACAGCCATAGGAACAATAACGGATGTAGATGGTAATTTTTCTATTCAGGCCAATCCTGATGATATTCTGGTATGCTCCTTTATCGGTATGGAATCTCAGGAGATTAGTGTCGGTAATCAGACAATATTAATTATTACCATGAGATCTGCATTGTTTGACCTCGAAGAGGTTGTAGTGATGGGATATGGCGTACAGAAGAAGAAGCTAAGCACAGGAGCCACCGTTCAGGTGAAGGGTGATGACATCCAAAGGATGAATACTACTTCGGCATTGCAAGCTATTCAGGGACAGACTCCGGGTGTTACAATCAGTTCAACATCAGGACAACCGGGTTCGGATATGAAGGTTACTATTCGTGGTTTGGGTACCATTGGTAATTCTGGTCCCCTATTTATAATCGATGGTATTGAAGGAGATATATCAACAATTTCTCCTGCAGATATTGAGAGTATAGATGTTCTGAAAGATGCTGCATCAGCTGCCATCTATGGTTCTCAGGCTGCCAATGGTGTTGTTCTCATTACCACCAGGGGTGGTCGTAGTGGAAAGGCACAGGTAAGTATAGACTCCTATTATGGAATTCAGCGTGTGGCACGCTATACAGATATGCTCAACAGGGAGGAGTATATTTCCATAATGCAGGAGCAGGCCGCTAACTCGGAAGCTGCTTTATATAACCCTTCGGTTTTTGAAGGAGCTGCAGATACTGACTGGGTACGTCAGATGTTTGTTGAGGATGCGGTTACTCAAGGTTATAATATCGGGATCAGCGGCGGCTCGGATAGATCAATATATGCAATATCACTAAACTACACCGGGCAAGAGGGTGTGGTTGGAGGTCCAAAGGTATCCAATTATGATCGATATGGTTTTCGTATGAACTCTGAGCACAAACTTTACAAGGAAGTACTGAAGGTAGGCCAACATTTAAACGTCAGTCACGTGGTCAGGAATGGGATACAGGTTGGCAATCAATATAATAACTCTCTTAGAGGAGCTTTTATGACCTCTCCATTATCTCCTGTTTACAGCAATAATGGAAAATATGGGCTTCCATATAATGATACAAGTGGTTCGCCTTGGTATGATGGTGACGGTAATCCATACGGATTGATGATGACAAATAATAACCGTGAGAACAAGGATCAGTACCTGCTTGGTGATTTCTATGCCGAGCTGAATCCTATTCAGAACCTGACACTTAAGACATTGTTTGGAATTAACTATTATTCAACAGAATTCCGCAATTTCACACCATTATATCGCTTTTCAATTTATTCCTACAATGAAGATCATACCACTGTAGGACAGGGCATGTCCAAGGGCTACACCCTAACCTGGACAAATACGGCCAACTATTCATTAGTGTTTGATAATCATAATGTTGAAATGCTGGTTGGTTCTGAGTCTATTCAATATCAGGGAATGAATGTTGGAGGATCCAACTGGGATTTGCTTGATCAGTTTAACAGCTGGGATTATGCCTATCTGGACAATACAACCGGTCAGGCTACCTTGATTGAAGATGAGAACGGCGATGTCGTCGGAGTTACAGAGAAGCGCACTGTATATGGCGGTCCTTCTGTTGAATCCAGAAGAGTCTCTTATTTTGGTCGTTTAGCATACAACTACGCCGAAAAATACCTTGTTAATGCCACCTTCAGGGCTGATGGTTCTTCAAGGTTTGCTCGAGGTAACCGCTGGGGTTATTTCCCTTCTGTATCAATTGGATGGGTTATCAGTGAAGAAGGCTTTATGGCAGGAACAAAGGGCACTTTGGATTATTTGAAACTAAGAGCCAGTTGGGGGCAGGTTGGTAACCAGAATATTGACAACTTCCAATATGCTTCTCCGATGGTTATAACAAACTACAGCAGTAGCAGCCCGGCTGGATATTACCTGTTTGGTACTTCTCTAGGATCTAACCTTAAAGGTGCATATCCGGGACGTCTTGCAAATCCAAATGTTAAGTGGGAGACCTCGGAACAGATTAACCTAGGTTTTGATGCACGGATGATCAATGGACGTATGGGAATCAATGCTGATTACTATGTAAAGACAACGAAAGATTGGTTAGTTGCCGCACCGATACTTGGAACCGCTGGAACTGGTGCGCCATTCATTAATGGAGGGGATGTTAAAAATACCTGAGTTGAACTTGGAATCAACTGGAATGACAAGGCGGGTGAGCTTAATTATTCACTCTCAGTCAACGGTGCATACAACAAAAATGAAGTAGGATCAATACCAACCGAAGATGGTATAATCCATGGTCAGAGTAATATGTTGTACGATAATTCCGAAGAATTTTACCGTGCACAGAACGGATATGCAGTAGGTTATTTCTGGGGTTTCGAAACTGCAGGCATCTTCCAGAACGAGGCTCAGATTCAGGAGATGAGAAACAAGGGCCTTGGTATCTTTCAAAGTAATCCGAAGCCTGGTGATGTAATCTATGTAGATCAGAACAAAGACGGAAAGATTAATATTGAAGATAAGGTTGACCTAGGTAATGGTATGCCTGACTTTACCTTTGGTTTTAGTGTTAACCTGGAATACAGAAACTTCGATTTTAATGTGACTGCCAATGGAATGGCAGGTAATAAGATCGTACAGTCTTACCGTAATCATGCAAACAAAAAGGCCAATTATACTTCTGCTATTCTCGACCGTTGGACTGGTGAAGGAACATCCAACAGGATACCGAGGGTAACAGATGGTAATGTCAACTGGAACTTCTCCGACCTTTATATACATGATGGCGACTTTCTTAGAATTAGTAATATATCACTTGGTTACGACTTCAGCAAGTTGATCAAATGGGAATATCTGAGCCAACTGAGGCTTTATGGTCAGGTTCAAAATGCTTTCACATTTACGAAGTATAATGGTATGGATCCTGAGATTGGATATGGTACGGATTCATGGGTTTCAGGTATAGACCTGGGTTACTATCCACGCCCAAGAGTATTCCTCCTTGGTGTTAATCTGAAGTTCTAATTCAACTAAAAATTTAGACTATGAAGTCACTAAAAACATATCTTTTAGCCACAGCAGCTGTACTGGGATTGAGCATTGGTTCATGCTCTGAAGACTTCCTTGATGTCAAGCCCAAAACATCATTATTTGATACAAACTTCTACTCTACGCAATTGGATGCAGAGATGGCGCTTATTGGCTGTTATGATGGATGGCAACGTACTAACTCGGATGTAGATGCTTCATTCTACCTTCTGACTGAGATAATGTCTGATGAGTGTTTTGCAGCATTGGGGGTTGGTGATGACCGAAATTATCAGGCTATTGATCGCTTTGATAAGAATGAAGCTCCAGCATACTCTGATCTGGGCAATAATCTGTGGATAAGGTATTATGGAGGTATTTTCAGATGTAACAAGCTCCTGCAGGAGCTTGACAGGATTATCTGGAATGGGGCAACTGCAAGTGAACAGGAAGCTAACCGTAAGCGTGTTGAGGGTGAGGCACGTGTGCTTCGTGCCATACTTTACTTTGACCTCGTACGACTGTTTGGCAATATTCCCTTACTTACTGTACCAACTCAGGAAAACCTTCCACAGGCCAACCCGGATGATGTATATGCTTTGATAGCCGATGATTTACTTTTCGCTGCAGAAAATATACCTGCCGATGCCTATCCAAAGTCAAAGGCTTCTGAGAATGACGGTCGTATTACAAGATGGGCTGCTAAAGCCTTACTGGGTCGTGTTTATCTATATTATACTGGTTATTATGGCAAGCCTGATCTTGTTGGAAAAGTAACAGGACAACAGGCATTACAACATCTGGAGGATGTAATTGCAAGTGAAGAATATGGTCTTCTTGACAATTTCAGGGATTTATGGCCTGCGTCTAGTATAAAAGTTAAAATTGACAGTGAAGGAAGGAGGGTTGCTGATGGAGCTTCCAATTACCAGCGTGGCCATAAGGAAAGTGTACTGGTTCTTAAGTTCAATTACACTCAAGATTATAATGGCAATCTAGATGGCAATCGCTGGTTGGTATTGATGGGACTCCGCAACTACAGCGTGTTCCCTTATGGAAGGGGATGGGGAGCCTGCACTGTACATCCCTCAATTGTAAATGCTTATGGTGATGGGGACTCTCGTCGATCTGCCTCGATAATTGACCTGAAAGCAGAAAGTATTGAGGACGGATTTGATAAACTGGATGATCAACGTGAATATACCGGTTACAGTGTTAAGAAATATACACCAATGAGTAAGTGGGAAGTCAAGTCTGACGGTAGCATGGAGCTGGTGGATGAGGTTTTTGGATTGGGAGGAGGAGATTTTCAGATATCACAATATCAAGATTGGGTAGTGATACGCTATGCTGATGTACTTCTTATGGCTGCAGAACTTGGCAGTTCCAATGCAACACAGTACTTAAACGATGTACGTCGCAGGGCATATACTACTGATGGTGTGCTTGATCCAAACTTTACAGAGCTGACAGCAACAAAGGAGAATATACTCAAGGAAAGACAACTAGAACTGGCCTTCGAGGGTGTTCGTTATTGGGACCTGCTTCGTCAGGGAGTAGATTATGCTGCATCAGCTATTGCTGAAGAAGATGGAGTAGAGGTGTTATCTGGTCAAAAGGATGATAAGGTGGTAATTAAAGCTGCTAATATCATTGCTAAAAAGGGACTGTTCCAGATTCCAAATACTCAGATTACATTATCTAATAATGTACTTAAACAAAATCCAGGTTGGTAATCTCCTAAAACGTGAACAATGAAAACTTTGAAATTCATAAATATATTAAAGTCAGCATTTGTGGCAACCGTGGTGTTGACAAGCGCATGCCAGCCCGATGAGTATGAGTTGGGTCAGGTCCTGAGCAAGAGTGAACTTAAATATGAAGTAGTACAGGATTCGGATGACCCGAACGCAGTGATAATAAAAGCACTGAATCCAGGAACTCAGCCTTACTGGATTACTCCAATGGGACGCAGTACAAAACTGCAGGATACGGTACGAATACCCTTTGCCGGTGACTACACCTTTGTATACGGAGTTATTACTCGCGGAGGTGTTGTTCAGGCTGATCCATTGGTGGTTACTATTACAACAAACAATTTAAACTATGTTAGCGATCCTTTATGGACACTTCTAACCGGTGGTGTTGGAAATGAAAAAGTCTGGTATCTTGATCTGAATGCTGATGGTGAAAGTCGTTACTTTGCAGGCCCCCTTTATTTCTATGGTACTGATGACAGTTGGGCTACTGTGACCGAAGGACAGACAGTTGAAGGTGATGTATGGAACTGGCAACCGGACTGGAAAGGAAATTCCTGGCTCATGGCAGCAGGCGACTATGGAAGTATGACCTTTAGTCTTAAGGGTAACGCGGTAATAACCGTAGATCATAAAATGCTTGGTAGGCAGGAGTCAGGAACCTTCTTCCTTGATGCTGCTGCCAAAAAGCTCACTATTACAGATGCATCACCGCTTCATGATTCAAATCGGGACGGACATGTGGTCAACTGGGGCGATATCAAGCTAATGTCACTTACAGAAAACACTATGCAGTTGGCTGTCCTCAGGGATAAGGCCTTATCTGGAGAAGATCCCTGCCTTTTGGTTTATAATTTTATATCAAAGGACTATTACGACAACTGGGTCCCTGATGATATGCCAGATCCTGAACCGGTATTGCCTGCAGGATGGAAGGATGATGTTACTGTGAAAATAATAGACAACAAGGGACGTACGGTACCTGATGCAGCAAATCTGGTTAGCTTTGACATAAGTGGTCCTGCACGTATTATCGGAGTGGGAAATGGAGATCCTACTTCTCTTGAACCCGATCAGTTTGTCCCTCAATATAAAAGGATTAAACCGGGAAATTGGAAGGCCCATCAGGCTGAAGGTATTGATGTTGATGAGGCTGTCCGTGCTGAATTTGATGCTGTATCATGGGAAGCTGCTTTTCAGACTAAGGGTTTAGAACCAGGGAGCCAGCCGGAACTAACTGTCTATAAGGGTAGTTTCACGCTTATTCAGGAGGACATCAAAGGGCAGGTAACATGGTTGTTTAACAGTATTGCTACAGGGCAGTCTGTTTACCTTAATGGTCAGTTGATAGCCAAGAGCTTAAGTGACTCTTACAATAGACTTAGTTTAAGATTTGATCCGGCCATGCTTAAGGTTGGAGATAACCATCTGGTGATTCTTGGATATCCACTGGTAAAGCAAAATATATGGGATGAGATGAATACTGATCCAGGTGAAATTTTAATCTATCATGCAGCCCCACAGTGGCAAAGAAAGACATTTAACGGGCTGGCTCAGGTTATAATACAATCAGATGGAGAGCCTGGAGACATTGTCTTAAAAGCAAAGGGAGAGAAGCTAAAAGCATCAGAACTTAGGATAGAAGCAAGATAAAACTGTTGTGGTGCTTTAATATAAATGAGCTTGTCCTTACGGGGCAAGCTCATTTATTATTTGTACTACACTATATGTAAATCATAATGTTTTGCTTCAGCTCTTTCTTAACTGGGGGAGGGCTGTGCTTCTAAAGAACTTATTTTAAGATCAAGTTGTCAAGCTTAGCAAATAATTCCTCTTTTTTTCTGTTAATCTCCTTCCAGACAGACCTTTTAAATTTTCGTGTAATATATAACTTAACGAGATTGCAGGTAATGATAAGCCCTGAGTACCAATAGTAAGCCAGTTTACCGGCAAACGGCAAACTGATAAGGAACAAAAGTCTCCACCATCCATGTACCCATGGTGACACAGCCCACAGTTCAAGGATGTAAAACAGCGGAAAAACAATTATGGTAAGTACATAGCTAACGCTGCTCCAAAATGCCTGATCCTTTATCTTGGACTTTACAAGTAGGTCAATTCCGAAGTAGGGGAGTGCATTGAAGATTAAACCGTACAAAAAGACAGGGAGTCCGGCTGCCAGACCAAGTATTCTTGCAAGCAGGCAAAGGATGCCCGGTTTAGTGTTTATTGCCAGATTGTTGAGCTTGTTCATGTGAAGCAGATTATTGAAGCCTCTCAGTTCTTTGACCAGGTCAGCTGCCTCATCGGGATGTTCACGTTCAAACTTATCAAGTCTTCCGGTAAGTTTCATATCACTAAGCATACGACCGGATGTTTTTCCCTTGAATTCTTTCGAAAGCTTCTCATCAGTACTATTGGATGACTCTGACAGCCTTCCTTCATGGTGTGTTCCACCGTAAAGCTCTCTTACAAGCTCGAATTCGTCGTAGTATTCAGTACTTTCAATATTTACAGTGAGTTGTCTGGATGCATCCTGCAGTGCAAGCCTAAGCTTCTTCATTGCACTTTGCGGATCATTAAGATATTCGTCATAGTATGATTTGACGCTTATAGGCTTGCCGAAATTGACAATCAGACTGCGGTGGAATTTCCAGTAATGACTGTAGTAGATTCCAGTAGGAACAATTTGGATATCCAACTGACCTCCACTCTGTTCCAACGCCATAAAGACAATTCTTGGAATGGCTTTCTTATGCTCTCTAATCTGGCGTTTGAATGTATGCATGGCCTCTGGAAACAGGGCCAGTGCTCCGTTGTTTTCAAGTATCTGGACTGATTTTTTGAAGGTCTCATCGTTTCTGCCAAGACTGTCTATACCGTCGCGCATACGGTATACAGGCATGATCTTTAGGAAGCGAAGTATGGCATCGATTATCCTGTTTTTACCGAAGATATCAGCCCTTGCAAGCCACACTGGCTGATGACTTACATTCAAAAGAACTGCCATAGGATCACTTAGGGCATTCTGATGGTTGGGGGCAAAGACAATAGGTTTGCCCTGTGGAATATTTTCTCTTCCAAGGACTACCACACGTCTATGTATCATCCTGTCAACGAACCAGATATAATACCTAAAAAGCTGATAACCCCTCGACCTCTTTTCGTAACTCATACCTAAGCGTTATCTATTTAAATGCGGAGCTTTTCTCGACCATAGGCTGGCTAAGGTAAGCCCACTTACAATATGCCAAACGCCCCACCAGGCTGCAATAAAGGCCATGCCGCCAAGTTGCAGTTCTGGCGGAAATATCCTGGGATTGAATATTAGCACAAGCGCCAAACCTGAATTCTGGATACCTGTCTCAATAGTCACCGACCGCCGGTCGGTGACTGGTAATTTCATAAACCGTGCTAGCAGATAACCTCCCAATAGGGCCAGTCCGTTGTGCAGCAGTACAACAAGGAAGATGTGATGGATGTAATTCTTGAAAGGTTCAAAATTTGCTCCCAGCAGTATAACAATGTATGAAATAAAAATTATTATTGAGCCAGTACGGATAGGCTTTGTAATCTTTGCCGTGAGTCGCGGAAAATAGTTTCGACAGAGCATACCTAACAAAACCGGAAGTCCAAGCAGTAGAAATACTGTAAAGGCAACATCCATAAGGTCTAGTTCGATTGGAACCAGATATGCCGAAGCATCATTACGTTCCAGAATGTTGAGATACAGCTTACCCCACATTGTGAAATTGAGAGGTGTCATTATTACTGCCAGTGATGTGGAAACCGCTGTAAGTCCTACTGAAAGAGCAGTATTCCCTTTGGCCAGGTAACTCATAAAATTCGACACGTTTCCACCCGGGCATGATGCAACAAGTATCATTCCTAGGGCAACGGTCGGAGTGGGGCGAATTGCCAGAACTAGCAGAAAGGTAAGGGAGGGGAGAAGGAGGAACTGAGCAACAACTCCGGCAACCAGAGATTTTGGATTTTTCAGCAGGTCAAGAAAATGACCCCATCTGATGTCGAGCGCGACCCCAAACATTATCAGGGCGATGACTATGTTGAGAGCAAAGAGTCCCTCTTGCGAAAAGTTAAGTATTACCTGATCAAGTACCTTCATTAGCCTTTGCACAAAAAATGAAGTTGCGAAAATAGCAAAACAATTATAAATCTCACGATTTACAATTTAATAATATGCTGTGGCTCTCAATGGTAACATAAACGTATGCCACCCCAAATGCTAAATATGGTGGGTTCTAGCAATGCACAGAAGCATTAACCATAAATTAGTATGTTGAAGAAGATCAGAAATCCTTATTGTCTTCTTTTTTCACAAGGGTCTTGGTAGACAGTAGTCCGCAGGCTGCATAGATATCTTCTCCACGTGAGCGGCGAACCGTTGTTGTTATTCCTTTTTTATTGAGTTGGTCGGCAAACCACTGCATCCTTTCAGGTGGGGTTCCCTTGAGTGGGGAGTCTGGAATAGAGTGGAACTTAATCAGGTTAATCCTGCACCTTAAGCCGTTTAGCAGTTTGGTGATCCCCTTTACATGGTTTGGTGTATCATTCAATCCGTCAAACATGATATACTCAAATGAGATCCTTCTCTGACGGCCAAAGTTGTATTCCATCAGGGTCTCAACAACATTCTCAATAGAATACACTTGTTGAATCGGCATTAGTCTCCGACGCTCTTCATCAAAGGGGGAATGGAGACTTATTGCAAGGTGAGCCTCACTTTCCTCTATAAACCTGCGCATGGCAGGGATGACTCCGATAGTAGATACATTGATACGGCGAGGACTCCAGCCCATACCCCATTCGGAGGTAAGTATCTGAAGGGACTTGAGAACCTGATCCAGATTATCCATAGGCTCACCCATACCCATGTACACCAAGTTGGAGAGCTGGTCACTTTCCTCAATGCTCAATACCTGGTTGATAATCTCTCCTGCACTAAGCTGGGCTTGAAAGCCCTGCTTGCCGGTCATGCAAAAAAGACAGCCCATTTTGCATCCCACCTGTGATGAGACACATAGGGTCTTTCGATTTTCCTCTGGTATGTAAGCTGATTCAATGAACAGATTCCTGTGTGCAGGGAAAAGATATTTCTTTGTGCCATCTACTGAAGTCTGTACACGTGAAGGTGTCGTGCGACCTACAACATATTTATCCTGCAGCATGGCTCTGGCCTTCTTTGACAGGTTGGTCATCTCTTCAATGCCAGCAACCTTCTTCTGATAAAGCCAGTTGCTTATCTGTGATGCTGTAAATCCAGGAAGGTCCAGCTCCTCCACTACCTGTCTGAGTTCTTCAGGCGTCTTTCCTAATAATGCTTCCCTGTTGTCCATCAAAAATAGATCTCCGCAATAATATTATCAAAAGGGACACCTCGTTGAAGCAGGATGTCACGTACTTCAACTACCATATCTGCGCTGCCGCAAAGGTAATACTTAATTTCCGGCCTTATATCATTACTTTCTTTTAAATAGGATGTTATCCTCCCTTCAATCAGTCCGGGCCCCTGCTCTCCCGTACAAAATCTCAGATAGCGTCCTTCCATTCTTTCTATAAAAAGATCCTGAAAGAAAAAATTGTCGCGGTAACGCGCTCCATGCAAAAGGGTACGATTGGCTGACTCACCCGACTCAGTCATTGACACGAAAGGGGCAATACCTGTGCCTGTGGCTATCCACCAGGAATTTTCGGGCGTTCTGGTAAAACGCCCGAAGGGTGATGAGATATACAACACATCTCCACTCTTCATGACGGCCATAGCTGGTGTAAGTACTCCATCCGGTTTTACATCATAAAGTATGCGCAAAGTCGGATGATCTTTCCCACAGGCAATACTGTACAGCCGTGGCTCATCATCAGGGTGTCGGGCTGCAGCAATAAGTTGTCCCGGGACAAAATCACTATGTTTCTCAATCTCCATCACATACACACCATGCACAATCTCAGTGTTGGAAATTACGGCCGCAGGTCTTAGTTCTATTCTCCTTCTTCCTGTTCCTGACATTTGATGTTAATACCTTATTTTTAAAACTTCACTTTTCTCACTGATGCTGTTGTCTGCATCCATAACAGCCACCTGGATTGTAAATCGCCCCCTTCCGGGCATTGTTTTGCTTTCAGGTTTGAAGACCCTGCTCCTTGTAATATATTCTGCCTCTCCGCCAGACTCGTTGGCTATATAAACCACATAACGCAATGGTTTTCCGGTAGTATTTGCACCTCTTGGAGCTTCCCAGGTGATAAGGCCGCGCTTGTATTTGAGGTTATTAACAGGTTCAGGCCTTGCTTTGTTCTGAAGCCACTCCATTGGGGGAACAGCTGCGATATCCCTGTACAGGGAATCTTCAAGTAGTTGGTTGAGATTGTTGTTTTTGCGAAGAAAATGGTTGTGGCTGTAAAAGGCACTGCCCTTTACATTTCGTAGACTTCTTGAAAATAATATCTGCTGTTTCAACTCATTAGGGTCATCCCAGTTTTCCTGGGTCCCATTGATTTTGTAAATCCCATGCCCAATATACAGGTGCCTGTCAGTGATATTGTCATTCCACCACTGGGCAAGCTTCAGGAAGTTGGCCGCTTTGTCGCGTGATGACCAGTAGATCTGAGGTATAACATAATCAATCCATCCCTGATGAGCCCATTTCACCACATCGGCATACAGATGATCATAGGATGTTACCCCTGCTCTGGTGTCACTTCCACGTGGGTCTTCACTCTTATTGCGCCACACTCCAAAGGGACTGATACCAAATTTCACATAAGCCTTTTCTGCATGAATGGCAGCACTGGCTTCCATTATAAATTTGTCAGTATTGGACCTCCTCCAGTCGTGGATGCTAAGATGACGTTCTTCCTCCGACCTGGCCTCATAGCTTGCTGAATCTTTGAAAACAAAGCCGGTAGCAGGGTATGGGTAGAAATAATCGTCAATATGAATAGCAGCGATGTCGTAGTTTCTTACTAACTCCCTTATAACTTCAGTCAGGTGATGTCTTACTTCCGGTATACCCGGATCGAAATACAACTTACCGTTGTATTCGACAACCCACTCCGGATGAAGTCTGGCAGGATGATTTTCTGTAAGTGAATCAGTACTGTGAAGTGATGCCCTGAAAGGATTTATCCATGCATGAAGTTCAATATTCCTTTTCTTACATTCATCCACCCAAAACTTAAGCGGGTCAAAACCGCCTTCAGGTGCGTTGCCTTGTTTTCCAGTTAGATAAACAGACCATGGCGCCAGGTTTGTAGGGTAAATGGCATCACCTGAAGGTCTTACCTGCAGGATGATGGTATTCATGCCCATTTTATGATGCAACTCAATTATATTGAGAGCCTCTTTCTTAAGTTCCTCAACACTCAGGGTTCTCTTTGAAGGCCAGTCAATGTTGGTGACTGTAGCAACCCATACACCCCTGAATTCGACAGGAAGTTGCCTGGTTCTGTTATCTGTACTCTCTGAAAAAGCAGGGTGGAAGGCTAATACGAAAAGCAGGGAAAGCGCGCAAGGCTTGAGTATTCGTAACTTCATAAATGTGCCTGAGTTTTGGCGACTAAGATAGTGTAATTATCCAAATTTTTACGATGTTTGTAAGTCATTAAGGCCGAAACAAACAATCCTCTGCATGTTGATACGATCCATAAAGACTAGTAACAGCTCCATTAGCAGGAAAGTGTTCAGAGGATTTATCATTATCCTGCTGATGCTATTGCTTGTATCGGCTGCTACCATTTACGGATTCCAAAGACTTAATCACTGGATCGAAAGTACGGAGAAGGTTGACCAGTTGCTTCGCCGAATTTACCTTGCCCGTATTGAGACCCGTAGCTTCTCCTTCTACAGTGAGACAACCGATATCTCGGTCGTTGACAGCCTTATCAATGAAATCAATAATGCTCTTGAAGATGCAAGGAATACACGGCTTTATTCAAAAAGTCGTACTGAATTAGAGCCGGTGGATGAATGGATTGATAAGTTCCATTCCTATTGGTTTAAGTTTATAAGTCTTCACGACAAGAGACTCCGTACCGAGCAACGTATGGATTCTCTATTTCACAGGATATTCTTGGCTGCCCAGGAGCCGCTACCGCGGCCTCCAGTAGGTTCAGCTCTCGCTAAGGGTGATGGAGTACATAACGAACTTCTGTTTCAATTACTTCATATCGAAGCTATTGAGAAGGAGATATGGGATTATCCCAGAGTAGTTGTAAGTCCTGATTCTGTAAGAATGGTGTTCCAGCGTATCAGGGCCCTTATCCCTCCCGAAGACATTGTCGCACCGGGGTCACATGCAGGTCAGGTACTTAAAAGCCTTAGCAGAGATCTTAGTGCTTATCAGAATGAAACTCTTGAACTGGCAAAGGCAATCTACGAGTTAAAGGAAGCAGAAGACATGCTGGTTGACAGTTCCCTGGCCGTACAGAAAACGGTAGAGGATGCCAACAACTATCACAACCAGGCGATGAAAGACTGGTCCAGATGGAGCCTTTGGATTATAATGATCATCATTGTCTCCTCTATTGCTTTCGGCTTTATAATGGCCATCCTCTATATAATAAGAGTTGCCGGTGAAGAGAAGCTAAGGGAGGCTAAGGATAAGCAGCTGGAGGAAAACAGAAAACTGCTAAATGATGTAATAAATAATAGTGCATCACTTATTTATGTCAAGGACCTAACGGGGAGATATACCTTGGTCAATCAACCTATGGAGGAGCTGCTTGGTATAGAGGCTCACCGTATTATCGGAAGAACTGATGAGGAAGTCTTTCCGCCTGAATATGCTCTACTTATTAGCAGCAATGACAAAGAGGTTATAAAGACCGGTAAACCCATCCAGGTAGAGGAATACATGGAGTCATCCTCTGGAAGGCGTACCTTCCTGTCTAACAAATTCCCTATACAGAACCAGGATGGAGAGGTAGTATCAATCGTAGGGGTCTCTACCGATATAACCGAATTGCGCAAGGCTCTCTCAGATCTTGAAAGGAGCCGTGAAAACTACCGTAACATTGTGTCTAACGTACCCGGTGTTGTATATATATGCCAGAATGATACAATGCGTACAATGCTTTTCATAAGCGGTGGGGTAGAGAAGCTTGTTGGACTTGGCATAAACTCATTTATAAAGGAGGGACAGTCTCTTATCCCATTTATCGAGAGAGAGGATGAGATAAAGGTGAGGGAGATTATCCGGCAGGCTGTACTGCGACAGAGACCATATGAGATGGAGTACAGGATTCGAGACCTTATGGGCAACCGTAAGTGGGTCTATGAGAAGGGGATGCCAGTATACGAACCTGATTCAACCAAGGTCACCCTTCAGGGGGTTATCATAGATATTACTGCACAAAAGGAAGCTCTGTCTGAGCTGATGCTGAGGGACAGACTTCTTGAAAGTGTTACCGAAGCAGTCAAGGAACTTATTGCAAATGATGATCCCAATGAGGCACTGGTTAGAGCTCTAAGGGTTATGAGTGCAGGTGCAGATGTGGACAGAGCCTTTGTTTTTGCCAACAAACAGGGTGGAAGCAATTCCAAAGTCTTTATCGAACACCTTGTCGAGATTGACCGTTCGGTGCTTGCTCCTATCAACAGGACTAATTTCGAACCTGTACCTTATGATTCTGTGTCTACGACATGGTATCACAGATTTACCCATGGTAAGGAGGTGGCTGAAAACTACCGCACTGCAAGTCCTGCAGAGGCAAGCTTTATGAAGAGCATGAATCTCAGTTCTATTATGCTTGTTCCCGTGTTTATGAAGGACCGGTTCTGGGGCTTCCTGGGCTTTGGGAACAATAATCTACCAGGCAACTGGAACGAATCTCATATAACGCTTTTCAAAGCTTTTGCTGCTACACTGGGTATCGTGTTGATGCGAAACGAGAGTGCTATCGAACTCCAGAAAGCCAAGGAGGCAGCGGAGGCCGCAACAAGGGCCAAGAGCGATTTCCTTGCACGTATGAGCCATGAGATACGCACTCCTCTTAATGCCATAATCGGTTGGACTCACCTGGGTATTGAGAAAATGGAATCATCAGAACATTCGGGTTATCTGAAAAGAATTCAGTCGTCTTCACGCTCCTTGCTAGGTATTATTAATGACATCCTCGATTTCTCTAAGATCGAAGCCGGTAGGCTCGATCTCGAACATATTGACTTCGACCTTGAGTCGGTTTTGCAAAACCTTGCTGATATAGTGTATTTCCGTGCTTACGAAAAGGGACTTAACCTGATTTTCAACTGTGATCCACAGGTGCCACTCGACCTTATTGGTGATCCGATGCGTATTGAACAGGTATTGGTCAACCTTGTAAACAATGCAATAAAGTTTACCGATCAGGGTGAAGTGATTGTAAATATTTCCCTTAAGTCGGAGGATGAGGGTAAGGCAGAACTCCTCTTTGCTGTTTCAGATACTGGTATCGGACTGAAGGATGATCAAAAAGCCAATCTTTTCAAGGCCTTTACGCAGGCCGACGTTTCTATAACAAGGAAATACGGTGGTACAGGCCTGGGACTAGCTATTTGTAAGCGACTTACCAATCTGATGGGTGGAACTATCTGGGTTGAAAGTGAATATGGCTCCGGCAGTACTTTCTTCTTTACAGTGAAGGCAGATATGCAAAAGGTTCAAAAGAAGGAACAGATGCGCAAGGCATTTGAGTCTGACGGAGAATTGGTCCTTGTTGCAGATGCTGGACGTACCACGAGCAATGCCTTCAGGAAGATGCTACAATACTTTGGTTTCAACGCAAGGGCTGTCAACTCCCGTAAGGATCTGCAGGTAGAACTTGAGAATGTGAGAAAGCTGGATCCGTTCAGGATTTTGTTCCTTGATACCAATATTTTTGGAGCAGATAATGATCTGGCTCTTGAGAGACTTGACAAGTACAAGGACTGTTTTGAACATCTGGTTCTATTCTGCACTCCATTTAATGAAACAGACCTAAAACGCCTTGTAGAGAACACCAATATTGTATTGCTCAACAAGCCTGTCAACTACACCCTGCTGTTTGATGCAATAATGGATGTGCTAGGTGGGGGTGTGGCAGGCGAAGGCCATGCCCCAAGGAGAAAGTTGTACAGGGATATGATTCGTGAAAGGAAACCACTCAGAGTACTTGTAGTAGATGACACTGCAAGTAATAGGGTGTTGGCTATGGAACTGCTGGCTATGGCATCGATAAAGTCGGATGTTGTCTCAGGAGGAAAGGAAGCAATAGACCTTGCTCTCTCGTACAAGGGCAAATGTCCCTATGACCTGGTTCTTATGGATATCAACATGCCTGAGATGGATGGCTTTGAAGCAACACGTAAGCTTAGAGAGGTAGCGGGCTGGAAGGATATTCCAATTGCTGCAATGACGGCAGATGCCTTTGCCGATGTGGAGCCCAAATGTCGTCAGGCTGGAATGAATGATATGGTGGCCAAACCCATAGACCCTGAAGACATGTTCAAGGTAATTTACCGCCTTGTATTTGGGCCTGAAGAAGTTGATACTGAGGTAACCGGCGTTGAGGATGAAACAGTTGTTTATGATTTTCCTGAGCTTGAAGGACTGAATGTTCAGGCTGGAATAAAGAGGATGGGAGGTCGCAGTGATTTGTACAAACGTCTGCTTAGAGGTTTCTGTCATGATTACAGGCAGTTTGAAGACAACTACAGAGAACTTGAAAAGGCCGGAAATACTGAAGGTATAAGGCGTATGCTTCACTCTCTCAAGGGTATGGCCGGCACTATGGAAGCATCAATTATCTATCCATTGTCAATACAGACCGAGAAGGCATATAAGGAAAACGATCCTCAGTTTGAATCCCTATTTGCAGATCTTGTAAGAGAACTGAATCTTATGATCGATAGGCTTGAGAATCTGTAGAATACAGATTGACAGGCGGGTGTTTGGGTCAGGTTTTGCAACCGACTGGTGTTTTTTTACGTATCGTTTTCTATGATCGCTGCACGTTGCCTGTGATAAGAAAATAGCTTATAGTATGAAGAAAAGCTGTATCCAACAAGTTCCTGGCTTGCTATTACTTTGCCTTGGATTGCTGATCCTGATGCTTTCATCTTGCTCGCTTTCTTCTGGTGATAAAACCGGACTCCCTTCATTGCCGCTTATCTCAATTGATTTCGACGGAGAGGTAGTTAACTCTGGAGTGTTACCTGTGGTTTTTAGGGGACATGGAAATGTGAGCTATACAGATGGAGTCGATGGCCAGGCTCTCGATTTGTCTCATACGGCATTATTCAGAAAACCTATAATAGTATCAAATGATCAGGTGACAAGGATTACGGACTATCCGGGAACTACCTTGTTGCTGTGGACCAGGTTATCGCCGTATGACTTTAATAACTATGTAATAGTTGGTCAGAAGAACGAGATAGAAGATTTTGAACCCTTTGGATGGACCATTGAGACCGGGAATTATGGTTCATGGAGCTGGCATATGACAGATGGAGTCAATGAAGCTCACTATAATCCGCTTCCTTCCAGACAACCTATCAATGACGGGAAATGGCACATGGTAGGTTTTTCGGTAAACTTCCAAAAGAAGGAGGTAAGACTATATTATGACGGAGTAACTGTAGCCATATATTCACTTGCACAAGAGGACTTTTCGATTTTCAACAGTCGTCTTTTTATTGGTGCAGACCCTTATTCTGCCGATCCTGTAATAGACTGTTACAATGGAGTAATCGACAATCTGACGGTTTGGAGCCGGGTGTTGAGTGACAGTCAGGTAAAGGCGATTTTTGAACAGTATAAAGCTCCAGGTTTCAAACAACGTATGACTGTTCCTGATACTATTTCAGTTATGAGTTGGAACACCTGGGGAGGCGGTGTGCGTTCCGGTAAGTTTGTCGGGGTCCACAGAATTGCAGAAATAATACGTGAGTCAGGTGCTGATATTATATCAATGCAGGATGGCTTTGGGACTGAAGTGACTGTTGCTGAAATCCTGGGTTTTTATCTATACAAGAGAAGTGGTGGCTTGAGTGTGATTAGCCGCTATCCTCTGGGGGAAACTTATGATATATACAGAAGGAGGGCTTCTGGTGCAGTAACTGTAGAACTACCCAACGAAAATCCGATACTGTTTTGTCCGGTATATCTAAACTTCTCACCAAATAACGGCCCTTATATTATGTCGGGAGTTGCCGATCCAGATACATTGATGGCCAGGGAACTGGAAAGTCGGGGTGCTGAGATGCGATATATAGTTTGGGAACTTCAAACCTTGGTAGACCGTAATGATGATGTTCCACTTATACTTGCTGGTGATTTTAATTCGGGTTCTCATCTTGACTGGACTGAAGAGAATAAAGACCTGCATTATGGAGTTGCTCTCGAGTATCCCGCTACTTATGCATTGACCAGGGCAGGCTTTATTGACAGTTACCGTCAGCTCTATCCTGATGTAAGGGCATGGCCGGGACATACCTGGTCCCCAATTTTTAAAGAAGTACTTCACGATAGGGAAAGCTTTATCTTTTACAATGGATCCAGACTTGAACCCTTGCATTCAAGGGTAATTAATACACATGAGCTTAGCTTTCCTTCCGATCATGGAGCACTAATCACATCATTTAAGCTAAAAAAAAATGATTTGAAGTAAGGGTTTTTTGTAATAATTTGGTCATTAGTTTAAATAGCAATTATACAATGACCCTTTCTGCGTGCGGTACAAAGAGTGACTCTGTGATTAATGAAACAGTATTTGAGATGCTGTTTAGGACTCACTATGCTTCTTTGGTGGTCTATGCACGAAGATTCCTCAACGATACCGATGCTGCAAGGGATGTGGTGCAGTCTGTTTTTATTCGTGTCTGGGAACGACGTGATGAAACCCCGATAGTCAACATTAAGGGTTACCTGGTTCAGTCAGTTCGCAACAGATGTATAAGCCTGATAAAGGATAGAAAAAGGACCGGAACCATAGAAGAGGCTGGTAGGCTAAAGGATGAAGAACCGGAACTGCCGGACAATGAACTTATTGAAAAAGTACAGGAAGTAATAGCAATGCTTCCTCCACAGTGTCAGAGAGTTTTTGTAATGAACCGCTTTGATGGTATGAAATACAAAGAGATTGCCGATAATTTGGGTATCTCGGTCAAGACAGTGGAGGTTCACATGGGTAAGGCTCTTAAGTTTATTAGGGAGAAATTACCTACAGCAATATATAGTTTACAAAGGTCTTAAACCGATCTCAGCAAAACGCAAAGATGATGAATACAGGTAATATGATAGACGAGATCAGGGCAGCCAGGATCCTGGCAGGTGAAGCATCCGATGCTGAGCTTAAGGAGCATAAACAGCTTCTTGAATCAGATTTAGGATATAGGGAGGAATGGAATGAATGGCTGAATGCGTGGCAGCTTGGTGATGATGCTGTGCTCCAGATGAATATCGATACTGATGGGGCTTTAGCTGAGTTGCTTGAAAAGGCCAAAACCAGGACTGTTGATGTTTCGGTTAGGAAGATCCGGGTCAGGGTGATGCGTTTGGCAGCTGCAGTAGCAGCTGTACTTACTATCGGCATTGGAATGAGATACTTGATCGACAACAGCAAATCCGAGTATCTGAACTACATAGCAGGGGACAGACTTCCTATGGAGATAAGCCTAAGCGATGGTAGTAAGGTAACACTCAACAGGGGAGCCAGCCTTGAAGTTGTACAACCTTTCAGGGGAAAGGAACGACGTGTAAGCCTCAGCGGCGAGGCCTGGTTTGAAGTTGCCCCTGATTCAAAGCATCCCTTTATAGTCGGTTTAGGCGAGTTCGAGGTCAGGGTCGTTGGTACCCAGTTTAATGTCCGTAATGTCGAAGGTACTGAGACCTTCAATGTCGAGGTTCTTGAGGGTATTGTCGACCTGGTCAGACTTACAGGTACAGATTCACCACTTAGACTAAAAGCAGGTGATGGAGCTGTTTTCTATCACAGGACCAAAACTCTTGATAGGGTTAGATTCAGCATGAACAACATTGCCTGGAAAAGCGGTCGTATTAGTTTTGATGACAGTCCGCTGCTTGATGTTTTTGCAACTCTCGAACGAGTGTACGGGACCAGGCTAGTGGCCAATGATGCATCAATCCTTCAGGAAAGACTGGTTGGCACTTTCGCCTATGACGATTTCGATCATATCATCGATGTTGTATGCAGAACCTTCAATCTGCGATATGAGGGTGACAGCGCCATGATCATGGTATATCGAAACAACTAATTATGCAAGGCAGGGCTTATAGAAAACTGTTTATTCTACAATGCTTATTGTGGATACTGTCTTCGTTTTATGAACCCTGCACAGCACAGGATCCTGCCGGTGGCAGGATCCAGATCAGCTATTCTCAGCTTATTGATACCCTTAAAGTCATTCACGGTCTTGATTTTGCCTATGACGCCCTGGCTATAAATGCTGATTCAGTGATATTGGCCGATCCGGCAGATTTTTCTGACAAGGGAAGGATAGTCTCCTTTTTTGAGAATGACACTGTAGAGGTTAATATCATTGGCAGTCAGGTGATAATTGGGCGTAAGGCACAAAAGGATGATCCACTTCCGGGGATTATTACAGTGAGTGGAACTGTTGTTGACGCAGCATCATTAATGGGTATTCCCAGAGTCAACATCTTTGTTGAGGGTCATGCATTGGGAACAAGTACAAATCTTGACGGCCACTTTGTCTTCAAGATTCCTGCTACGATGGCAGGGCAACACTTGCTGTTTTCTGCCCTTGGTTATCAGGGTACGGGCATTAGCATTCCCGAAACAGATACTACCATTGAAATTGGGATGAAGAGTCATTCAATATGGTTGCCTGAGGTCAGGATTACAAGTGTGGATCCGTTGAGGGTAGTAAAGGAGGTAGAAAGGAGAAGCAAGGCAAATTACTCTTCAGATCATATGCTGCTTACGGGATTTTTCAGGGAGACCATCAAGCAGAATGGTCACTATGTTGACGTCTCGGAAGCTGTTATAGAGATTGTAAAGCCTCCATACAACAGAATCTCTGAGTTGGAGAAAGTTCGCTTTGTAAAGGGCAGGAAGGGTAGTGAGACATCGGCTATGGATCTTGTAAGGTTTAGGCTGGTAGGAGGACCCTACTATTTCTCGCAACTTGATATTATCCGAAACGGCGATTTCCTCCCCAAAGCTGAGTTGGCTCAGCAGTATAAGTACTCTTACAATGGGATGGATGAGGAATTTGGAAAACCGGTGTATAGGATTGGTTTCAAACCAGAAAGCGATAAAGAAGGAATTTATTATGAGGGTGAGATGCGTATTGACACTGTGTCTTTGGGTATGGTAAGTATTGACTTCAAGATGACTGAACCATCACTTAAACGTAGCCGTAGCATGCTTATCAAGAGGGATGCCAAGCGGTTTAAGACCAAACCTTATTATGCCCGCTATCTGGTACAGTATCGGCCATGGAACGGGATCTGGGTGCTGTCAAATGTAAAAGGTGAGTTAAGTGTAAGAATCTATGACCGTTCTGAAAAGGAAAAATCTGTATTTGAGACCGTTTCCGAACTGCTTATTACTGACTTTGAACCAACTACCGGGCGTATCAGATTCCCAGCTTCGGAATATTTCAGACCTGCCTATTCTCTTTCTGATCAGATAGGTGAGTTTGATCCCGATTTTTGGAAGTTCTACAATGTTATAAGTCCTGACGAAGCTCTGGAGTCAGTGCTTAAGCAAAGGAATCCCACTGAGTAAGCCGTGTGGCTGAATAAGTATTTGTGTGAGGTCCTTCCTGCAATGATTTTCAGTTTTTGTCGTTTATTATACCGTAAGGGATGCTGATTATTTGGCTTAAAAAGCTAAATTTATTGCGCAAAGCCCTTAATGAAGTATAATAAATTCTTCTCTATGTCAAAAACTGAGACAAACATACATCATGCGGAAGTCTTTGGGATGCCTTCCAAAGAATTTGACAGGGTTGTCGAAATACTGGGCAGGAATCCCAATCTCCTTGAACTTGAGATTTTCTCAATATTGTGGTCTGAGCATGCAAGCTATAAGCACTCACTGAAGTGGCTGAAACTGCTTCCTCGAAGTGGTTCCAATGTAGTTGTAGAAGCTGGAAGGGATATTTCCGGTGCTGTTGACATTGGAGATGATGAGGTTTGTGTGTTCAAACTGGAGTCTCACAATCACCCATGCGCGGTCCAACCCCGTCTAGGTGCATCTACAGGCCTCAGGGCAGTAACCAGAGATGTATTTGCTATGGGCGCCTTGCCATTGGCCTTCCTTGACTCACTCCGTTTCGGTAATGACAGCAGGGATACTGCACGTTGGCTCTTTGATGAGGTTATCAAGGGCCTTTCAGATTTTGAGAGACGTTTTGACGTACCCATAGTTGGAGGGGAGACCTTTTTCTGCGATACATTCAACTCCAGTCCCATTGTCAATAATATGGTTATTGGCGTAGCCAAAAAAGACGAGCTCGTTTCAGCTGTTGCCAGAGGCAAGGGCAACCTTATTGCGGTCATCGGACTTGCAACCGGAAGCGAAGGGGTTGACGGAGATGCCTTCGCTGCCGATGTGATCACAGGACATGGCACAAAGCAGACCACTTTCGATTTTATGAAGACTGCCGATGTTGAAAAGTCACTTTTCAGAATTATCAGGAAACTTATAGAGGAGAAACTTGTAATAGGTATTCAGCCGGTTGGCGGACAGGGAATTGTTGGTGCCATTACAGAAATGGCAGCCCGTGGTAATTCGGGTGTAACTGTTACAACCAAGGATGTACCCCGCCGTGACGAAGGCCTCTCACCACGTGATATTCTGGTGTCAGAAACCTGGGGGCGTCTGTTGCTGTGTTTTGATCCCGACAAGACAGAAAGAATTAAATCCATTGTACTTGAAGAGGGAGTTGACTTTGGTATCCTTGGAGAAGTAAACGACTCACGAAGGTTTCAACTTATTGAAGAGGGCGGACTACTGGCCGATATTCCTGTCGAATTTCTTGGTCTGGGAGGGAAAGCTCCAGTCTATGATCCTCCTTTTGAAGATGATGATGAGTATCCTGAATCTGTTGATATCGAGACCTTGCCTGAACCTGATCACTACCCTGCTGTGGTTCGCCGGATGATAAGTTCACTCAACCTTGTATCCAAAAAGGACCTCAGCAAGCAGTTTTACAGGTCTCTTAGTGAGGATGACCCAAGTGTCAAGTATCCTTCAGATGCCTCTATTATTGAGGTTAGTGAGAATGGGAAGTCGCTGTTGGCAACCATAGACTGCAACCCGGGCTATATGAATGGGGATGCTTACAAAGGAGCTCAGATTGCAGTTGCAGAGGCAGCCCGTAACATAATTTGTGCTGGTGGAACACCACTTGCTGTATCCGACTGTCTCAACTTTGGTAATCCGGCAGACCCGAAGGCCTATGGGGCCTTCGTGGCATCAGTTAAAGGAGTTGCAGATATATGTAAATATTTCAGCCTTCCGGTAATAAGTGGTAACGTAAGCTTTTACAACCAAAGGTCAGTAGAAGGTCGAATCGTACCCGTCACACCTTCTCCAATAATTGGAATGGTGGGACTGCTTAATGACAAGAAACACCATACTACATTGGCATTCAAGCATAAGGGCGATATGATCTTCCTGATTGGCCGCTCACGCAATGATGTCAATGGTTCTGAATATCTCCGCCGGATTCACAAAATAGATGAGACAGTTCCTCCATTCTTCGATATGCAGGAAGAGCGTGAGCTGCATCAGGTTATTTCTGGCCTGATTAACAAGCAACTTGTAAGGTCCGTGCATGATGTGTCCAACGGAGGCCTCTTCTTTACCCTGCTGGAGTGTGGTATTCCAATTGAGTTTGGCTTCGATATTACCACAGATGCCGAGATCCGCAAGGATGCCTTCCTCTTTGGAGAATCCCAGAGTCGCGTAGTTGTGTCAGTTGCCCCTGAGCAGCAGGATGACTTTGTCGATTACATGGTAGAGCAGGAATTCCCATTCTCAATCCTGGGTCACGTGACCAAGGGTGAGGTCAGGATAGATGACGAGTCCTATGGGTTTATTAGCGATATAAAAAAGGACTTTGAATCCTATCTTCAGAAATGGGTTGACGGACTGGTATAGTTAATTGTTATCTTTGCCGTGCAGACCGATGTCGGTCTACCTTTAAGTGCAGGACAGGAAATGAGTGTAAAACCATATAGCCCCGAAGGAGGCTCAAAAAAGGATCAGGTCAGACAGATGTTTGACCATATTGCCCCTAAGTACGATTTTCTTAACAGAACCCTTTCATTTGGCATTGATAAAATCTGGAGAAAAAGGGTTGTCAAGCTGCTTCGAAGGAAAGGAGCAATGCAAATTATGGATGTAGCAACCGGTACCGGAGACCTTGCAATTGCTATTGCAAGGTCGGTCAGGAATGCCGAGATCTGGGGTGTAGATCTCTCCTCAGGTATGCTTGAGCTGGCGGCCAAAAAGGTTGAGAAGAAAGGGTTGCAGGACAGAGTCAAACTACGTCAGGGAGATTCTGAAGCCCTTCCATTCGATGACAATAGCTTCGATGCAATCACAGTAGCCTTTGGGGTAAGAAACTTCGGTGATCTCAACAGGGGGCTGAGTGAGATGCAGAGAGTACTGCGACCAGCTGGTACACTCTATGTACTTGAGTTTTCAAGGCCATCCTCCTTCCCGATAAGGCAACTCTATGGTTTCTACTTTACCCGTATACTTCCTTGGTGGGGAGGGCTTGTATCAAAAGACAAGGCGGCCTATACTTATCTGCCGGCCTCTGTGTTGCAGTTTCCTGATGGTAAGGACTTTGAGGCGGAACTTGAAAAAGCAGGTCTTAAACCTATAAGGTCGTGGAAACAGACTTTTGGTATTGCTACAATTTATATTTCTGAAAAATAGTTGCAATAAATACAGGCTGCCGGCGTTATTAATTTTCCGGATATATCAACGCCTTTACATGAAGCACCTCACGTTTACCCTTTTGCTAATATCAGGATCTCTGTTTGCTCAACCGCAGGCTAAGGTTCCAAATTTGCCATGGTTTGATGACAAGGCTCTCAACTTTGGGTTCCTGATAGGCTTCAATGCAATGGATTACAAAGTGGTGTCAAAAGTTCCGGCTGAGCAGGGACCGGGTGGCCTCAGGTATGCTGATGTAGCTCAACTCAATCCTGGTATTAATATTGGTATGGTCACCAATTTCAGGATCAACCGTTATATAAGCCTTCGTGCCCTCCCTGGCATTAGTTTCGGACAACGTGATTTGCTGTTTGTTTCTGAAAATGGCGTGGAGGATGAGAAACCACTGGCAATCAAGTCCACCTATATAGAAATGCCTCTTGTTGTTAAGTTCAACGGAGCCCGCATGACTAATGTAAAACCCTTTTTTACTACAGGTATCAATCCCCGCTTCGACCTTGCCAAGAGCAAAAAGGATGGATTGATGATTAAGCCATTTGATGTGTACTGGGAACTGGGAGCCGGACTTGACTATTACCTGACTTATTTCAGGCTTTCTACCGAACTAAAGGTGTCAATAGGTCTGATGAATGTGCTGAATCCGAAAGGGACAGGCGAACCCGAAGATGTGTACTATTCGGATGTGCTTGACAGACTTACCTCTAGAATGTTCCTGCTTACTTTTTACTTTGAATAGGCTTCCACCCGCCTGAACTCTGCACAGACAATGGCAGCCGAAACTCCCACATTGAGGGACTCCGAACCTCGGGAACCTGAATACATTGGAATGGTTATCTTGTCAGTAATGTATTCAGCTATGTTATCCCTGATGCCCCTTCCTTCATTACCTAGTACTATCACCGAAGGTGTCAGTAACTTTTCCTGATAAAGATTGTTGCCTTCGAGGAAGGTGCCATATACAGGATTGGAACATGACTTTGTATATGTGCCAAGGAATTCAGCAAGGTCAGCATAATGAACTCTAACCCCGGCAAGGGCACCCATTGTGGCTTGAACGACCTTGTTGTTGAAAACATCCACGGTATCCTTGCTGCAGATGATATTGTTGATGCCAAACCAGTCAGCCATCCGTATGATAGTGCCCAGATTTCCCGGATCCTGGATGCCGTCCAAAACCAGAGCCAGTTCCTGTTTAATGGCATTATAATTGATGGTGTACTTGGGCTGTTCGAAAAGTGCCAGTACCTGCTGGGGAGTTATCTGGAAAGAAATGGAGTCCAATTCCTTTTGACTGATCTCGATAATTTCAAAATGAACCAGAACTTTAGGAAGTTCCTTGCCAGGGGCAGCACAGATCAGCCTGGGCTTCATGCCGGATACAATTAGATCGGAAACTATTTTTGGTCCCTCGGCCAAAAATAGCTTGTACTCGTCACGGAATTTCTTGTTAGCCATTGAGGCTATCAGTTTCTTCTGTCTCTGGCTTAGCATGCTCCAAATATTTTACCTTAATTTGCAAATGTAACTAAAAAGCCGTTATAATAGTTTTGGAATGAACAGGAGAGTGGCCGCTTTTATGCGTAGTGCGGGACTGGCAGTAACTATAATTGTGTTGCTTGCATCGTGCAGCACCACAAAATATGTTGCCGAGAATGAGCGTCTTTTATCCAGAGTTCAAATATACAGCGATGCACGTGATATAAAGCGTTCCGACCTGAAGCCTTATCTGCGTCAACAGGAAAATCTCCGAACCCTCGGTTTCTGGAAGTTTCACCTTGGATTATATAATCTATCGGGCCGCGATGACTCCAAAGGTATTAACAGATGGTTGAAGAACATTGGTGAGGCTCCGGTAATTTTTGATTCAACACTGGTTGACAGATCTGCCGAACAGATCAAACTCTTCCTTAACAATAGGGGCTATTATCTCTCGGATGTCGACTACCAGCTGTCATTTCCATCTGACAAGAAGGCCAAAGTCTCGTATTATATTAACTCAGGTGTACGATACAGACTCAACGAACTATACTACAAAATTGAAGATAAGAACTTGGAGAGTCTTGTTCTGAATGATACTATTAACCGTTCAATGAGAAGGGGCAGGGGCTTTACCTCCCAGATGCATGAAAGGGAGAGGGAGAGAATTACTGAGACACTGCGAAATAATGGTTACTACAACTTTGCAAAGGAATATATCTATTTCATTGCCGACAGCACTGTAGGCAACTACAGGATTAATGACACTCTAGTGGTTATGAAGCCGGCTGCCAATGCAGCAGGCAGGACTGCAGAAGGTAACCATGCAAGGTATATCATCAATAGCCTGTATTTCCATGTTAACATTGACCCACAGGAATTGTCATTTGAGGATAATGTAGGGATTCCTGCAGCCGACACCCTGGTATATGACGGAGTTCACATTATCTATGAAGGTAAACTGGATTTCAATCCCAACGTGCTGACCAACAGCAACTACATTGTTCCCGGTGATATATACAGATCCAGTTTGGTTGAAAGAACTCAGTCTCTTTTGAGTGGCCTTCAGATCTTTAAATATATAAGTATACGCTTTTATGAAAGACCTGGTGAGAGAGACAAGGATGGCAACTACCTGCTTGACTGTGTAATTCATCTTATTCCGGGTAAGTATCAATCTTATGCTGTTGAGGTAGAAGGCACAAACTCCTCAGGTAATCTGGGTGCTGCCGGTAGTTTGAAATATCAGCACAAGAACCTTTTCAACGGTGCAGAACTCTTTACCTTCAGTACAAGGCTGGCTCGCGAAAACCAGGTCGTGTTACGTGGAGGTAGCGGTGAAAGCTTCAAGACTATCGAATTTGGTTCCGATGTCTCTGTTGTCTTTCCCAAGTTCTTTATGCCTTTCAGAATAGAGGGTTTCAGACAAAGGTATAACCCCAAAACAACAATAGCCCTGGCATATAATCACCAGCGCAGACCAGACTATACACGTACGATATTCAATGCGAGACTCGGTTACAACTGGAGATCTTCAAGATTCAGTTCCCACTCACTATTCCCTATCGACTTCAATCTGGTGGATATACCTGCGATATCTCAGAGCTTTCTGGAGTATATCGAGGAAAACCCCTTCCTGCGAAACAGTTACGAGAACCACCTTATTGCCAATATCAACTATAATTATACATACAATCAGCAACAGCTGACACAGCGTAACCGGGATTTCTGGTATTTCAGGTATACAGCAGAGTCGGCCGGTAATATTCTGGATCTGATGGCTCCAGTCTGGGGTTCAGGAGGGGAGGAAGATTATAACACTTTCCTTGGCATAAGGTACGCACAATATTTCAAAACTGACTTTGATATACGTTTCCATAACGCATTTAATCGTAATACATCCCTTACATACCGGCTTTTTGCAGGTGTGGGATTGCCATATGGTAATCTGAATGTGCTTCCCTTTGAAAAGCGTTACTTCTCGGGAGGTGCCAATAGTATCAGAGCCTGGCCCGTTAGAGCCGTTGGACCCGGTACCTTTTCTGATGAGACTACCAGATTTTACAATCAGACTGCAGACATCAAACTGGAAGCAAACCTTGAGTATCGCTTCCCTCTATTCTGGTTGATTGAAGGTGCACTATTTGTAGATGCAGGTAATATTTGGGGTATAAAGAGTGACAGTAGTCCCGAAGGAGGACTCTTTGAGTGGAATAAGTTTTACAAGCAACTGGCGGTGGGAGCAGGCTTTGGTACCCGCTTCGATTTCAGCTATTTTATATTCCGTCTGGATACCGGATTCAAAATCCATGACCCTGCAGTGACAGCAGAACATAATTGGATCCCCTTCAGCCGCTCGTACAAGTGGAGCGATGTAGCATTCAACTTTGCTATCGGTTATCCTTTCTAAAGAATTCTTGGTATTACAAGTATCCTGGGCTTAGCTGTGGGTTTGTGCCAGATTCTGATAGTGTTTATACAGTATTGGATATCAATAAATGACAAAAAAGAGAGGCTGCCCTCGGGGGCAGCCTCTTGTGTTACCAGATCTTTATTCTGGATTAAGCCTTACCAGCTGAACCAAGAACGTTGATATTCTTGTGCATGTACAGTTCTTTCAGTACATCTCTTGCAGGACCGAGGTATTTACGTGGGTCGAATTCACCTGGCTTTTCAGCAAGAACCTTGCGAACTGCAGCAGTCATGGCAAGGCGACCGTCTGAGTCAATGTTGATCTTGCAAACTGCTGACTTGGCAGCCTTACGAAGCTGATCTTCCGGAATACCGATAGCAGCGTCAATCTTACCACCATATTGGTTGATAGTATTTACGTGTTCCATCGGAACAGAAGAAGAACCGTGCAATACGATCGGGAATCCGGGTATGCGCTTTTCGATTTCTTCAAGGATATCAAACTTTAATGGTGGGGGAACCAATACACCTTCAGCGTTCCTGGTGCATTGTTCGGGTTTGAATTTGTGTGCACCGTGAGAAGTACCAATAGAGATAGCAAGTGAATCAACACCTGTACGCTTTACAAAGTCTTCTACTTCTTCAGGACGAGTATAGCTTGAGTGTTCTGCAACAACATCATCTTCAACACCGGCCAGTATTCCAAGTTCGCCTTCTACGCTAACGTCAAATTTGTGTGCGTACTCAACAACTTTCTTTGTAAGAGCAACATTTTCTTCATAAGGAAGGTGAGAACCGTCAATCATAACAGAAGAGAAACCATTGTCAATACAATCCTTGCAAAGCTCGAATGAATCACCGTGGTCAAGGTGAAGAACGATAGGTACTGCGTAGCCCAGTTCTTTCACATATTCAGTTGCACCTTTTGCCATGTTCCTAAGAAGAGTGGCATTGGCATATTTACGAGCTCCGGAAGATACTTGCAGGATGACAGGTGACTTGGTTTCAACACATGCCTGAAGAATAGCCTGTAGCTGTTCCAGATTATTGAAGTTGTATGCCGGTATGGCATAACCGCCGGCAATGGCCTTGGCAAACAACTCTTTAGTGTTTGATAGACCCAGCTCTTTGTAATGTATTGCCATTTTGTTTATAGTTTAATGATTGTTGTAAATCCTGTTAATCAATTTTGATTCTCTTAATCAAGCCACAAAAATAAGGAAATCATATCACTTTAGCAATTTCCTGATAAGTGATTGAAGCTTACAAACTATTTATTTTTGTGCGGGTAAACATAAGGAAAAATCACAATTTCGGGCTTTGTGCTTTCAGAATATTAATGAAAATTATATTTTCGTACCTCTATTTAAGTATCAAAATACTTTACAAAATAATTGTATTCGGGAATGAGTCACAAAGAACATAAACGCGACGTTTTTTCAAGTAAGTTTGGTATAGTCGCTGCAGCTGCAGGTTCAGCAATTGGTTTGGGCAATATATGGCGTTTCCCATATATGACAGGAGAGAACGGGGGTGCAGCTTTCTTATTTATATATCTGTTTTTTGTGTTAGCTCTTGGGGTTCCAGTGATGCTGTCCGAGTTTATTATTGGACGGAAATCACAGGCCAATTTTTTCGGGGCATTTAGGAAACTCGCTCCTGGTTCGGGTTGGCCTATTATTGGAATAATGGGGGTTGCAGCAGCTTTTATGATACTTGCATTTTACTCAGTGGTTTCTGGCTGGACCCTTGAATATATAGTTGCTGCAGCAGGCAACTACTTTGCTGACAAATCTTCAGAAGAGATCAAGGCATTTTATGATATATCAACAGGTCAGTCCTGGCGCCCTATTGTTTTTATGTTTGCTTTTATGGCAATAACAGCTGTTATCGTGAAGGCGGGTGTTCAAAATGGTATAGAGAAGGCTTGCAAGATGATGATGCCCATGCTTTTTATTATTGTGCTGGTGCTTATAGGAAAATCGCTTTCTCTTGAAGGGGCTTCAAAAGGACTTAAATTTTTGTTTCAGCCTGATTTTAGTAAAGTAGAGGGACGTACCATACTTAATGCACTGGGTCAGGCCTTTTTTTCACTTAGTCTTGGTATGGGTGCCATGGCCACATACGGATCTTATATTAATAAAAATGAATCGCTTGGTCAATCTGCAATATTGACTTCTCTTGCGGATACAATCTTTGCGATTTTAGTTGGTTTGGCTATTTTCCCCGCTGTGTTTGCCTTCGGGATTGAGCCCAGTGAAGGTCCCGGTCTGGTCTTTGTAATCTTCCCCGGAATATTCAACCAGATGGTTGGTGGGTATTTCTTTGCAGTGATATTTTTCGTCCTGCTTGCGATTACAGCCCTGACATCTACAATTTCATTGCTAGAGGTAGTCGTTCTCTACTTTGTTGAAGAACTGAAGATGAAGCGTACCGTTGCAACCTGGGTTGCAGCTGGTTCAATATCTGCCCTTGGAGTTCTATGTGCAATCAATAGTAGCATTTTTGGTTTCTTTGATTCAACATCTTCGAATATATTATTGCCAATGGGAGGACTACTCACGGTAATCTTTGTAGGATGGGTTCTGGGTAAGACTGTTGTGCGTAACGAACTGGAAGAAGATGGAAGACCTGCTTTTTATTTCAGAATCTTTATCCCTGTAATCAGATTCCTTGCTCCCCTTGCAATAGCAATAGTATTCCTGAATAGTATCGGACTTCTTAAATTTTAGCCTGCTTGACTTTTTGAGACATAGTTGATATTTTGTTTCAAAAAGTCAAGATGTGGAAGGACCTTTTGACCCTCTCCCGGGGTGAACAGAGAGGCCTGATAGTCCTCCTGCTTTTGCTCCTGATGTTGATATTGCTACGTTTTGGCCTGAGCTATTTTGATCCTGTAGGGAGGGACGAGAGTTTTGGTCAGGATGATATAGTCCCTCTTAAACCGGAAAGCGGTGAGATACCGGCAGCTTCTGCCAAAGCTGCCGGTATGAATCTTTCTGTATTTGATCCCAATGATATTGGCTATGATCAGCTTGTTGCCTTTGGTATTCCTGCCAGAATTTCACACAACTGGTCTGCGTATCTGAAAGCAGGTGGACATTTCCGTTCACCTCAAGATGTAGGTAAGATCTATGGTATGAATGACTCCCTTCTGCAATTGTTACTGCCCTATATCAAGATGGATCTGAAACCGGAGTCAAAGCCACAGCCACCAAAACCACATTATTTTGATCTCAATAAAGTGGATTCGGATCAGTTGATTACATTGGGGTGGGATAGTTGCATGATAGCCGAACTAATGACAATGCGTGAGGAATTATGGTTTCCGGGATGGTACGCGGATACTCGTTTGGCCTGCTGGACTTATGACAGCCTTGATTTTATCAGATTGAGTGCTCGCCAGAGATACAGCAGAGATGATATTGATAGTCCACCATTGATTTGTATTAACAGTGCTGATGAGACACAGTGGATGGAACTACCGGGAATAGGGGAGACCTATAGTCGGAGGATAGTTGCATATCGCAACCTGCTCGGAGGCTTTGTTTCGGTCGATCAGATTGCAGAGGTCTATGGGATTTCAGAGGATAATTTCAATAGAATAAAACAATATCTGGTATTGGATACGGTAGTACCCCGTAGGATTAATGTCAACAAGGCTACAGTAGCCGGTTTGAGGCGCCATCCATATATTGATTTTTTCATTGCTTCTGAAATTGTTGAGCGGAGGAAGGCACTAAAGCATATTAATAATATTGCACAGCTCGACTCCCTCGAAAATATTGACAGTGCCAAGTGGGAGTTATTAAAGTACTACCTTTGTACAGAGTGAAGATCCTGAGTCTGAAATAAAAAAAATGACCAAATACTGGGGATGAATATTTGCTACTTTCATGAAACTTCACTTTATTTGCAACCTGAATTTTTGAGGTAAGTATCGAATTAATAGTATATTTGCATATAGAAATTTAATAATCACGTAATTATGATAATTGTACCGATCAAAGAAGGTGAAAACATTGAAAGAGCTTTGAAGAAGTTCAAAAGAAAATTCGAGAAGACAGGTGTAATGAGGGAACTTCGTAGCCGTCAGGCATTTGAAAAGCCATCTGTTATCAAGAGGGAGCAGAAGAAAAAAGCTATTTATATTCAGACGCTGCAACGCGAAGAAGAGGCTTAATTTTTCAGGAAATTTATCATTAAGTATCTTACCTTTTTCTCTATTATTTCGTATATTTAGGGAAAGAGGTAAGATATTTTTTTCATGGACCATATAAAGAGTTTTTCCAGATACCTGAGGTCGGAGAAACGTTGTTCTGAACATACTTTAGCTGCATATGAGAACGACGTCAGGGCTTTTCTGAATTTTTTGGGCAGTAGCGATACTTCAGCCCTCCTTTCTGTAAGTACCAGGGATATTCGTGGTTGGATCATTTCGATGAGTGAATCGGGTATGAGTCCAAGGACCATACACAGAAGAATATCAGCACTACGTACTTTATATAAACATCTTCAGGTACTGGGTGAGATAGATCACAACCCGGCTACTATAATCAATCTTCCAAAGATACCTCGTCGTTTACCACAGTTTGTTCAGGAACAGGCAATGACCCAGCTTTTGGACAATAATAATTTTGGTGAAGGATACGAAGGAATAAGAAACAAACTTATTATTGAACTGTTCTATGATACAGGAATGCGGCTGGCTGAAATGATTTCACTGCGGCTTTCTGATGTGGATATGAACAGCAGATTTGTAAAAGTACAGGGAAAGAGATCCAGGGAAAGGATTATCCCGCTTCCTGGTGAATGTTATACTCTACTTAAAAAGTATCTGGATATTAGAACAGAGACCTTTGGTGCCTATGCCTCTCCCTGGCTGTTTTTGACATCTAAAGGTGAGAAGGTATATCCAAAGCTTATATATAGGATAGTGCACTCTTCACTTGCAACGGTGACGACCTTAAGCAAGAAGAGCCCTCACGTACTACGCCATACTTATGCTTCGGTACTTCTTAACAGGGGGGCAGACCTTAATGCAATCAAAGAATTGCTGGGACATGCCAACCTGAATGCAACTCAGGTATATACACATACCACATTTGAACAACTGAATGCTATTTATAAACAGGCTCATCCCAGAGCATAAAATGATGGAGGAGAGTTTTATGAACATTACGATTCAATCACTGAGGTTCGACGCTACTGATAAGCTGGAACAATTCATTCAAAAAAAAGTGAGCAAGCTTGATTTGTTCTATGATGGAATTATTAGCGCTGCAGTGGTGTTGCGTCTGGACAAGGCGGAAACAACCGAGAACAAAGTTGCCGAGATCAATTTAGAGATCCCTGGCAATACTCTCTTTGCAAAGAAGCAAAGCAAGACTTTTGAAGAGTCTGTGGATCTTGCATGTGAGGCATTACGCAAACAGCTAATCAGAACAAAGGATAAGATAAAGGCCAAATAATCTAAAATTGACATATTATTTTTGTGTTGTTTGAAAATTATTATACATTTGCACACCAATTTTTGTGTGTAAGCAATAAGCGATAACAATATAACAGGCTGGTTATCATAGATGATCAGCCTGTTGAATGAAATAAAGCTTATAAGGGACGGAATTCTGATCATGTTTTCAACTTTCTGATTCTCTCCTGATTACACCTGAAAATCAAAACTCTGTAATTTTTAATCAGAATTTGCCCGAATTTAGTGCGATTTTTTTGGGCGGTTTCAGTTTAAAAGTTTTAACTTTGGGGCGCGAAAATTTGCGGGAATAGCTCAGTTGATAGAGCATTAGCCTTCCAAGCTAAGGGTCGCGGGTTTGAGTCCCGTTTCCCGCTCTTTAAAAAAGCCGATGTAGCTCAGGGGTAGAGCGCTTCCTTGGTAAGGAAGAGGTCATGGGTTCAATTCCCATCATTGGCTCTGGTTAGTTAAAGTTTTACTGGTTTTCAATATTGTTCTAATTGTCTAAAATAATTTCGAATTATGGCTAAAGAAACATTTCAAAGGACAAAGCCTCACGTTAATATCGGTACCATTGGTCACGTTGACCACGGTAAAACCACTTTAACTGCTGCTATCACAACTGTATTAGCTAAGAAGGGTCTGTCCGAAGTTAAGAGCTTCGATGCTATCGATAACGCTCCAGAAGAAAAAGAGCGTGGTATCACTATTAACACATCTCACGTAGAGTATCAAACTGAAAACCGTCACTATGCTCACGTAGACTGTCCAGGTCACGCTGACTACGTTAAGAACATGGTAACTGGTGCTGCTCAGATGGACGGTGCTATTCTTGTAGTAGCTTCTACTGATGGTCCTATGCCTCAAACTCGTGAGCACATTCTTTTGGCTCGTCAGGTAAACGTTCCACGTATCGTTGTTTTCATGAACAAGGTTGATATGGTAGACGATGAAGAGCTTTTGGAACTTGTAGAAATGGAAGTTCGCGATCTATTGAGCTTCTATGAATTCGACGGTGACAACACTCCTGTTATCAAGGGTTCTGCTCTTGGTGCATTGAATGGCGAACCAAAGTGGGAAGATAAGATTATGGAACTGATGGCTGCTGTTGATGAGTGGATTCCACTTCCACCCCGTGATAAGGATAAGCCTTTCCTGATGCCTGTTGAAGATGTATTCTCAATCACTGGTCGTGGTACTGTTGCTACAGGTCGTATCGAAACAGGTATCATTAGAACTGGTGAAGAAATCGAAATCATTGGTCTTGGTGCTGATGGCAATAAGACTGTATGTACAGGAGTTGAAATGTTCCGTAAGATTCTTGACCAGGGTGAAGCTGGTGACAACGTAGGTCTGTTGCTTCGTGGTGTTGACAAGGAAGAAATTAAGCGTGGTCAGGTTCTTGCCAAACCAGGTTCAATCACTCCTCACACTAAGTTCAAAGCTGAGATCTATGTGTTGAAGAAAGAAGAAGGTGGTCGTCACACTCCTTTCCACAACAAATATCGTCCGCAGTTCTATATCCGTACTCTGGACGTAACTGGTGAAATCAGCCTACCAGAAGGAGTAGAAATGGTTATGCCTGGTGATAACGTATCTATCACTGTTAACCTGATCTATCCTGTTGCTATCAACATCGGTCTTCGCTTCGCTATTCGTGAAGGTGGTCGTACAGTTGGTGCTGGTCAGATTACTGAAATTGTTAACTAATCAACATAGTAACTTGGGAATGCCTATGGGCATTCCCAAATATACACGGGTGTAGCTCAGTTGGTAGAGCACTGGTCTCCAAAACCAGGTGTCGGGAGTTCGAGTCTCTCCTCCCGTGCAAGTAAACAAGGTGGTATAGTTTATTGATTAACCAAGATCAAACCGCAAGGTCAAGACTATTCCTGCTAATAGTTTTCAAAGCATTTACGGATGAATAAAATTAGGACGTATTTTCAGGAAGTTCATACAGAACTTGTAAAGAAAACCTCTTGGCCGACATGGTCAGAACTACAGAGCAGTGCGGTTGTTGTAATGGTAGCTTCAGCTATTATTGCAATTGTCGTTTATCTGATGGACGTTTCATTCGACACTATACTTGATTGGCTCTACAATAAGTTATACTAATAGGGAGACACGGGAATAATGAGCGAAATTGAAAAAAAATGGTATGTACTTCGCGCTATCGGTGGTAAGGAGAAGAAGGTAAAGGAGTATATCGAGAGCGAAATTGCAAACCATAAGCTACAGGAGTATGTCAGCCAGGTTTTGATACCAGCCGAAAAGGTGTATCAAATCCGCAATGGCAAAAAGATCAGCAAGGAGAGGAACTTTTTCCCCGGCTATGTACTGATCGAGGCTGCACTTGTTGGTGAGATTCCCCATATCCTGAAGAATGTACCTAATGTTATAGGTTTCCTTACTGATAGGGAAGATGAACCTACTCCACTTCGTTCTTCTGAAGTTAACCGCATTCTGGGTAAGGTAGATGAACTTACTGAGGCAAATGAGGAGATAAATATACCCTTCTTTGTTGGCGAAACTGTTAAGGTATCAGATGGACCATTTAATGGTTTTACCGGCGTTATTGAGGAGGTTAACGAAGACAAGAGGAAATTGAAAGTAATGGTCAAAATATTTGGCCGAAAAACTCCACTTGAATTAAGCTTTTTACAGGTTGAAAAGGAATAGTGTGTTTGTTTAGTAGCGGAGCTTCCAGGACAATCTAATAATTGTCTCTACGGACAAAAGTAATGCTATTCCCTTGATCTGAATTTTAATAACCAATATGAATTGCTACAATGGCTAAAGAAGTAGAAACGTTTATTAAACTTCAAATCAAAGGTGGCGCAGCAAATCCATCACCCCCAGTAGGTCCCGCTTTGGGTTCTAAGGGTGTGAACATTATGGAGTTCTGTAAGCAATTCAATGCCAGGACACAGGACAGGTCCGGAAAGGTTTTGCCGGTTCTAATAACTGTTTATAAGGACAAGTCATTTGAGTTTGTCGTTAAGACAACTCCGGCAGCTGTTCAGTTGTTGGAAGCAGCTAAAATTAAGGGCGGTTCAGCTGAACCAAACAGAAAGAAGGTAGCTTCCGTTTCCTGGGATCAAATCAAGACCATCGCTGAAGATAAGATGGCTGATTTGAATTGCTTTACTATGGATTCCGCAATGAGGATGATTGCAGGTACCGCCAGAAGTATGGGTATCACTGTTGATGGTGAATTCCCTGGTAACAATTAAAACCTTTTTGCGAAAATGACAAAACTGACAAAAAATAAGAAGTTAGCTCTAGAAAAGGTCGATCAGAAGAAGTCATATACTATCGAAGATGCAACAAAACTGGTTAAGGAAATTAGCACTACCAAGTTTGATGCTTCTGTTGATATTGATATTCGTCTGGGAGTTGACCCAAGAAAAGCTAACCAGATGGTTCGTGGCGTGGTTACCCTTCCACATGGTACAGGTAAGCAAACCAGAGTACTGGTTCTCTGTACGCCTGACAAGGAAGAGGAAGCCAGAAAAGCCGGTGCCGATCACGTTGGTTTGGATGACTATATCAACAAGATCAAAGAAGGTTGGACTGATATAGATGTGATTATCACTACTCCCAATGTGATGGGTAAGGTTGGTGCGTTAGGACGTGTTTTGGGACCCCGCGGTCTTATGCCGAACCCCAAAAGCGGTACTGTAACCATGGATATCGGTAAGGCTGTAACGGAAGTAAAAGCCGGTAAGATCGACTTCAAGGTTGACCGTTACGGTATTATACATACTACTGTCGGCAAGGTATCCTTTACCCCCGAGCAATTGGTAGATAACGTAAAGGAATTTGTTAGCACGGTTATGAAATTAAAACCGTCTGCTGCAAAAGGTGCCTACGTTAAGAGCGTATTCCTGTCTAGTACCATGAGTCCCGGAATTCGGATTGAACCCAAGTCTTTTGAGGTTTAATTAATGTCTTAAAAGAGAAATTTTGGAACTATGAAAAAGACAGAAAAAGCTGAAATAATCCAAGAACTGGCGTCTAAGATAAAGGAGTATCCACACTTTTATGTTACAGATACTTCAGGAATGAACGCTGCTGAAACAACAGCACTGCGTCGTCTCTGCTATCAAAAAGACGTGCAACTGGTGGTAGTCAAGAATACATTGTTTAATAAGGCTATCGAGGCCAGCGAAAGGAACATCGAAGGAATTGATGTTACCCTTAAAGGCGTATCCGCTATAATGTTTACCAATTCCGGTAACCTGCCGGCAAAACTGATCAAAGACTTTGCAAAGAAGACTCAACGTCCTGCGCTTAAAGGTGCTTTTGTTGAAGAATCAGTTTACGTTGGTGCAAATCAGCTGGATACTCTGGCTACAATCAAATCTAAAGAGGAACTGCTTGGCGACGTTATCGGTCTGCTTCAATCGCCGATCAAGAATGTTGTATCAGCACTTCAATCCGGTGGTACTACAATCCACGGACTCCTCAAAACTTTGGAAGAGAGAAACTAAAAAATTACTAACAGAAATTTAACACTTACAAAAATGGCAGATATTAAGAAGCTTGCAGAAGAATTAGTTAATCTTACTGTAAAAGAAGTTAATGAGTTAGCTACTATATTGAAAGATGAATATGGTATTGAGCCAGCTGCTGCTGCTGTAGCTGTTGCACCTGCTGCTGGTGGTGATGCTGCTGAAGCTGCTGTACAAACTGAGTTTGACGTAATCCTGAAGTCTGCAGGCGGTTCAAAACTAGCTATCGTTAAGCTTGTTAAGGAAATGACTGGTGTTGGTCTGAAGGAAGCTAAGGAATTAGTTGACAAGGCTCCTACAGCTATCAAGGAAAAAGTAACTAAGGAAGAAGCTGAAGCATTAAAAACACAATTAGAAGAAGCTGGAGCAGAAGTTGAACTTAAGTAAGAAGATAACCTTATTATAAGGTATGTGGTTTAGGAATCCGCTTTGCGGAATCCTAAACCTTTTTATGCTTGTATGTTTTAAGTTCAATTAAATAGTTGATAGATGACTCCAAACACTGCCAAACGAATAAACTTTGCCGCCATTAAAAGTCAGTTTCCGTTTCCTGATTTTTTGGAGGTTCAGTTAAAATCATTCCGTGAATTCTTTCAGCTGGGGTCAACTCCGGAGGAAAGAAGGAAAGAGGGGTTATTTACGGTATTTCAGGAGAACTTCCCAATTTCTGATACCCGTAACAACTTTGTACTCGAGTTCCTGGATTATAACATCGATCCTCCACGTTATTCAATCGTGGAATGTATCGAACGCGGATTGTCCTACAGTGTGCCCCTCAAGGCTAAATTGAAGCTATACTGTACGGATCCCGAGCATGAAGATTTTGATACGGTTGTTCAGGATGTATACCTGGGTACCGTTCCCTACATGACTGAGAAGGGAAGCTTCATTATTAACGGCGCCGAACGTGTCGTTGTTTCACAGTTGCATCGTTCCCCCGGTGTATTCTTTGGACAAAGTATTCACGCCAACGGTACCAAACTTTATTCTGCCAGGATTATTCCATTAAAGGGTTCCTGGATTGAGTTCGCTACCGACATCAACAATGTGATGTATGCATACATCGACCGTAAGAAGAAACTTCCGGTAACTACATTGTTGCGTGCTATCGGTTTTGAAGGCGATAAAGATATTCTTGAAATATTCGGCCTGGCCGATGAGATTAAGGTATCTAAGGCTGCACTTAAGAAAGTTGTAGGCCGCAAACTCGCTGCAAGGGTTCTTAAATCATGGATTGAGGACTTTGTGGATGAGGATACCGGTGAAGTAGTTTCTATCGAAAGAAATGAGGTGATCATTGATCGTGAAACTATCCTCGAAAATGAACATATAGACGAGATTGTTGATTCAGGTGCTAAGACTATTCTGCTACACAAGGAATCTACAAGTGTCAGCGACTATGCACTGATTTACAATACTCTTCAAAAAGACCCATGTAACTCAGAAAAAGAGGCAGTTGTTTACATCTATCGTCAGTTGCGTAATGCAGATCCGCCGGATGATGCTACCGCACGTGACGTTATTGATAAACTGTTCTTTTCTGACAAGCGTTACGACCTTGGAGATGTTGGTCGCTACAGAATTAACAAGAAACTGGGTATCGACATTGACCTTGAGACAAGGATACTTACAAGGGAAGACATAATTGCTATTATCAAATATCTGATAGAGCTTGTCAATTCCAAGACAGATGTTGATGATATTGACCACTTAAGCAACCGTAGGGTGCGCACTGTAGGCGAACAGCTGGCCAATCAGTTTGGAGTCGGTTTGGCCCGTATGGCCCGTACTATCCGTGAACGTATGAACGTTCGCGATAATGAGGTCTTTACACCTATTGATCTTATCAACAGTAAGACTTTGTCTTCTGTAATCAACAGCTTCTTTGGAACAAACGCTCTGTCTCAGTTTATGGATCAGACCAACCCACTTGCTGAGGTTACTCACAAGCGCCGTATGTCGGCCTTGGGTCCTGGTGGTCTTTCAAGAGAGCGTGCTGGTTTCGAGGTACGTGACGTTCACTACACTCACTACGGACGTCTTTGCCCGATTGAAACACCTGAAGGTCCAAACATTGGTCTGATATCATCACTTTGCGTCTTTGCTAAGGTAAACAACCTCGGTTTTATTGAAACTCCTTATCGTAAGGTTACAAACAAGAAGGTTGATCTCAGCAACGACAGCGTTGTTTATCTGAGTGCTGAGGAAGAGGAAGCCAAGGTAATCGCCCAGGCAAATGCTCCCCTTGATGATGAAGGTTTCTTCGTCAATCCCAGGGTAAAAGCCCGTCTGGAAGGTGACTTCCCGCATATTGAAGCTGAAGAGGTAGATTTGATGGACGTTGCTCCCAACCAGATCGCTTCAGTTGCAGCTTCTCTGATTCCCTTCCTCGAACACAACGATGCTAACCGTGCCCTCATGGGATCAAACATGATGCGTCAGGCAGTACCTCTGCTTAGGCCTGCTGCTCCTATTGTTGGTACCGGTTTGGAAGAAACAGTAGCTCACGATTCACGTACGCAGATCCTTGCTGAAGGTGACGGTGTAGTTGAATATGTTGATGCTGAAGAAATAGTCATTCGCTACGACCTTACTGAAGATGATAAGTTCGTAAGCTTCGACCCGGAAACTAAGCGTTACAAGCTTACCAAGTTCCTCAAGACCAACCAGAATACCTGTATCAACCTAAAGCCTATCGTTAAGAAAGGTCAGAGGGTGCAGAAAGGTACTACCATGACTGAAGGTTATGGTACTGAAAATGGTGAACTTGCACTGGGTCGCAACCTCAAGGTTGCGTTCATGCCCTGGAAGGGTTACAACTTTGAGGATGCTATCGTAGTCAATGAAAAGCTGGTTAAAGAGGATATTTTTACCTCTATCCACATTGATGAGTACTCTCTTGAGGTGCGTGATACAAAACGAGGTCTTGAAGAGCTTACTGCCGACATTCCCAATGTCAGCGAAGAAGCTACTAAGGATCTCGATGAGAATGGTCTTATCAGAATTGGTGCCCATGTAAAACCAGGTGATATTCTGATTGGTAAGATCACTCCTAAGGGTGAAAGCGACCCGACTCCGGAGGAAAAGCTCTTAAGGGCTATCTTTGGGGAGAAAGCAGGCGACGTGAAGGATGCCTCGCTTAAGGCGCCGCCATCACTGCACGGTGTTATTATCGACAAAAATCTCTTCTCAAGGGTTATCAAGGACAGAAAAGTTCGTGCTTCTGAAAAGCCGATGCTGGCCAGGATTGAGGAAGAGTTTAACCGTGGGGTTGCCGAATTGACAACCCGCCTGGTTGACAAGTTGTTCACTTTGATCAACTCAAAGACTAGTCAGGGTGTCAAGGATTATATGGGAGTCGATGTAGTAGCTAAGGGTGTTAAGTTTACCCAAAAGGTATTACAGGAAATCGATTACCTGAATGTCAATCCACACAAGTGGACTACCGATAAGGATAAGAATGATCTTATTGCACGTGTAATCCACAATTTCAGGATCAAGTACAAGGAACTTGATGCTAAGGAAAAACGTCAGAAGTACAATGTCACAATTGGTGATGAGCTTCCAGCTGGTATAGTACAGCTTGCCAAGGTGTTTGTTGCCAAGAAGCGTAAGATCACCGTTGGTGATAAGATGGCGGGACGTCACGGTAACAAGGGTATTGTATCCCGTATCGTACGTCAGGAAGACATGCCTTTCCTTGCAGACGGAACTCCTGTAGATATTGTGCTTAACCCGTTGGGTGTGCCTTCTCGTATGAACCTTGGACAGATCTACGAAACAGTATTAGGTTGGGCCGGAGATGTTCTTGGTGTTAAGTTTGCCACTCCGATCTTTGATGGAGCTACTGAAGAAGACCTGAACAAGTACACAGACATGGCAGGTATTCCAAGTTTTGGTAAGACTTATCTGTACGATGGTGGCACAGGCGAAAAGTTCCACCAACCTGTAACAGTTGGTGTGATCTATATGCTTAAGCTGGGTCACATGATCGAAGACAAGATGCACGCTCGTTCTATAGGTCCGTACTCACTGATCACTCAGCAACCACTTGGTGGTAAGGCTCAGTTTGGTGGTCAGCGTTTCGGGGAAATGGAAGTTTGGGCACTCGAAGCTTTCGGTGCTGCCAATATCCTGCAGGAAATACTGACTGTCAAATCTGATGACGTTGTAGGTCGTGCCAAGGCCTATGAAGCAATTGTCAAGGGCGATCCGCTGCCAACACCAGGTATACCGGAATCACTCAACGTATTGCTGCATGAAATGCGTGGTCTTGGTTTGAGTGTCAACCTTGAATAGATCTTCCGGTATTTGCCGGTATCACATTTTAAATAATTAATACTCGACTATATATGGCATTCAGGAGAGATCAGAAAGTCAAGAGTAATTTTACCAAGATGTCTATAGGCTTGGCTTCACCTGAAGAGATATTGGAACGCTCCAGTGGGGAAGTTTTGAAGCCTGAGACTATCAACTACCGTACTTATAAACCTGAACGGGACGGCCTCTTTTGCGAGAGGATCTTCGGTCCGGTAAAGGACTATGAGTGCCACTGCGGTAAGTACAAGCGTATCCGTTACAGGGGTATTGTGTGCGACCGATGCGGGGTTGAGGTTACAGAAAAGAAGGTCCGCCGTGAACGCATGGGACATATCTCCCTTGTGGTCCCTGTGGCCCACATCTGGTATTTCCGTTCCCTGCCCAACAAGATTGGGTATTTGCTCGGTCTGCCGAGTAAGAAGCTCGATGCTATAATTTATTATGAAAGATATGTAGTAATCAATCCCGGTGTTAAAGAAGCCGACGGTATCCAGAAAATGGACTTTCTCACAGAAGAAGAATATCTGGATATTATTGATTCACTACCCAAAGGCAACCAGCAGTTGGATGACGATGATCCAAACAAGTTCATCGCCAGAATGGGAGCTGAGGCTCTCCATATGCTTCTTGAGCGTCTTGACCTTGATGAGTTGTCGTTTGACCTGCGTCACAGGGCAAACACTGAGACATCTCAACAAAGAAAGAATGAGGCTCTGAAGCGTCTGCAAGTTGTTGAGTCTTTAAGAGAATCTAAGGGCGTTAACCGTCCAGAATGGATGATTGTTAAGGTTGTACCTGTTACTCCTCCTGAATTGAGGCCTCTGGTACCCCTTGATGGTGGACGTTTTGCAACATCCGACCTCAACGATCTTTATCGTAGGGTAATCATCCGTAACAACCGTCTTAAGAGACTTATTGAGATAAAGGCTCCAGAAGTAATTCTCCGTAACGAGAAGCGTATGCTTCAGGAAGCTGTTGATTCATTATTCGACAACTCACGTAAGTCAAATGCAGTAAAGACTGATGCCAACCGTCCTCTCAAGTCTCTTTCTGACAGCTTGAAAGGTAAGCAGGGTCGTTTCCGTCAAAACCTGTTGGGTAAGCGTGTTGACTATTCTGCACGTTCGGTTATCGTTGTTGGTCCCGAACTAAAGATGCATGAATGTGGTCTTCCGAAGGATATGGCTGCTGAGCTTTATAAGCCTTTCATTATCAGGAAGCTTATTGAGCGTGGTATTGTCAAGACTGTAAAATCTGCAAAGAAGATTGTAGACCGTAAGGATCCCGTCGTATGGGATATCCTTGAAAATGTGCTGAAAGGACACCCGGTTTTGCTGAACCGTGCTCCAACTCTGCACCGTTTGGGTATTCAGGCTTTCCAACCCAAGCTCATTGAAGGTAAGGCTATTCAGTTGCACCCGCTTGCCTGTGCTGCGTTCAACGCAGACTTCGACGGTGACCAGATGGCTGTTCACTTGCCACTTGGCAATGCTGCTATCCTGGAGGCTCAGATGCTGATGTTGGGTTCTCAGAACATTCTGAACCCTGCAAACGGTGCTCCTATCACAGTACCTTCTCAGGACATGGTACTTGGTCTGTATTACATGACCAAGATGCGTCCAGGTGCTATGGGTGAAGGAACTATCTTCTATTCTCCCGAAGAAGCTAAAATATCTCTCAATGAAAGGAAGGTTGAATTACACGCTCTTGTAAAGGTTAAGATCAATGACCTTACAAAGGACGGTACACGTCAACCCAGAATAATTGAAACAACCGTAGGCCGTATCCTCTTCAATGAGGTTGTTCCTGCCAAGGTTGGCTATATCAATGAGCTTCTTACAAAGAAAGCTTTGAGGGATATTATCGGTAATGTATTTAAAGTATGTGGTGCTCCTGAGACTTCAGAATTCCTTGATGCAATCAAGAGCCTTGGATTTAAGATGGCGTTTGAGGGTGGTCTGTCATTCAACCTTCACGACGTATTGATTCCAGATGAAAAGGCTGCTCTTGTTAAAGAGGGTTATGAGGAAGTAGAGGAAGTACTGAACAACTATAACATGGGTTTCATTACCAATAATGAACGTTACAACGCCATTATTGATATTTGGACACACGTTAATGCCAGACTGACTCAGATCCTGATGGACAAACTGAGCAAGGACAAGCAAGGATTCAACTCCATCTATATGATGCTTGATTCAGGTGCCCGGGGTTCTAAAGAACAGATTCGTCAGCTTTCAGGTATGCGTGGTTTGATGGCTAAGCCTCAAAAATCAGGTGCTGATGGAGGACAAATCATCGAAAACCCGATTCTTGCAAACTTCAAGGAAGGTCTGTCGGTACTTGAGTACTTTATTTCAACTCACGGTGCTCGTAAAGGTTTGGCGGATACCGCTCTTAAGACAGCTGACGCTGGTTATCTGACCCGTCGTCTTGTTGACGTTTCTCAAGATGTTATCATCACCGAGGAAGACTGCGGTACTCTAAGAGGCTTGACTGCTACTGCAGTCAAGAGCAACGAAGAAGTTGTTGTTTCATTGTTCGAACGTATTCTTGGTCGTGTTTCTGTGCACGATGTATATCACCCACTTACTGGTGAAATCATTGTCAGGGCAGGTCAGGAAATATGTGAAGACGAGGCCACTATTATTGATGAATCACCAATTGAACGTGTTGAAATCCGTTCAGTTCTGACCTGTGAGTCCAAGAAGGGTGTTTGTGCCAAGTGTTACGGACGTAACCTTTCTAAAGGTAATATGGTTCAGAAGGGTGAGGCTGTCGGCGTGATCGCTGCCCAGTCAATCGGTGAGCCTGGTACTCAGTTGACACTGCGTACATTCCACGTGGGTGGTACTGCAGGTAACATCACAACTGAAAATAGTCTGTATGCACGTTACGACGGTATTGCCGAGTTCGAGGAACTGCGTACAGTACCTTATACAACTGAAACAGGTGATGAAGTTGACGTCGTTATCGGTCGTCTGGCTGAATTGCGTATTATTGACAAGAATACCAATATCGCACTGACCACACATCCGATCCCTTATGGTGCCAAACTGCATATCAAGCCTGGTCAGGAAATCAAGAAAGGTGATGTAATCAGTGAATGGGATCCTTGGAATGCTCTTATTATCAGTGAAAGAAATGGTAAGGTAGTATTTGAAAACCTTATCGACGGTATCACTTATAAGGAAGAGTCTGACGAGCAAACAGGATTCCGTGAAAAGGTTATCATCGAAAGCCGTGATAAGTCAAAGAACCCAAGTGTACAGATCGTTTCAGAAACCGGAGAGGTTCTGCGTTCATACAACTTGCCTGTAGGTGCTCACATTGCCGTTGATGAAGGAGAAGAAATCAAACAAGGTGAAATCCTTGCCAAGATTCCTAGAGCTTTTGGTCGTGCCGGTGACATCACCGGTGGTCTTCCAAGAATCACCGAGCTATTTGAAGCTCGTAATCCTTCTAATCCGGCAGTCGTTTCTGAAATTGACGGTGAGGTAACCTTTGGTAAAGTTAAGAGAGGAAACCGCGAAATCATTATTACTTCCAAGACCGGTGAGGTTAAGAAGTATCTCGTACCTCTCTCCAAGCAGATCCTTGTTCAGGAAAACGACTACGTACGCGCCGGTACTCCATTGTCTGACGGTGCAACTACTCCTGCCGACATTCTGGCCATCAAAGGTCCGACAGCCGTTCAGGAATACATCGTCAATGAAGTTCAGGACGTTTACCGCCTGCAGGGTGTTAAGATCAATGACAAGCACTTCGAAATCATCGTTAGACAGATGATGCGTAAGGTTGAAATTGATGACCCGGGTGATACTCGCTTCCTTGAAAAGCAAGTTGTTGACAAGATCGAATTCATGGAAGAAAACGACAATATCTGGGGTAAGATGGTTGTTGTGGATGCTGGTGATTCTAAGGCACTGCGTCCAGGTCAGATCATCCCTGCACGTCGTCTCCGTGATGAGAATTCACAACTTAAAAGACGTGACCTCAAACCGGTTGTTGCCCGTGAGGCAGTTCCCGCTACATCCAGCCAGGTTCTACAGGGTATCACTCGTGCTGCACTGCAAACCAACAGCTTTATGTCAGCTGCTTCCTTCCAGGAAACAACAAAGGTACTCAACGAAGCTGCTATTCAGGGCAAGGTTGATAACCTCGAAGGTCTTAAGGAAAACGTTATCTGCGGACACCTTATTCCTGCCGGTACAGGACTACGTGAATATGAAAATATAATCGTCGGTTCTCGTGCAGAATATGAGAAACTTGTCGGTGGTAAAGTGGAGACTGAAAGATTTGCTGAATAAGATTAGCAAGTCCACTATAGATAGAAAAAGGCGTCCCCTGTGGGATGCCTTTTTTGTTGCTCAAATCTCAGGATGCAGCCTTCTTGGTATACGTCGATGAATATCCCTGGTCTTTAACCTGACTATAACTTTCCATAAAAGGGAGAGACTCCATTTTGCACAAATAATGGGGGCTTTGCTAAGAATAGCCTTTCAAAAATTTATATCTTTAAAGGGAAACTGGAAAAAAATACGAACATGGAAGATCAAAGAAAAGGACAACAGATCAAGATAGAACTCAATGATGAAGTAGGACAGGGTGTGTATTCCAATCTGGTGGTTATCAGTCATTCTCCATCGGAGTTTGTGCTCGACTTTGTGAGGGTGATGCCCGGCATGCCCAAGGCTCAGGTCAAATCACGTATCATACTGACACCTGAGCACGCCAAAAGACTTCTAGCAGCTCTAAATGACAATATCAGCCGCTATGAAAAGCAGTTTGGTTCCGTCAAGGATATTGACGAAGGTCCTGCAGGTTTTAACCCGATTCCTTTCGGAGGCCACGGTGGACAGGCATAGATCTGGTATAAGGGGGTGCTTGCTTATACTTGCGATGGCCCTGCTTGTGCCATCGCAGGCAGCTTGCCGTAACAGGGCATTGGAGCAAAATGGTTCCTCTGACTCGGATTGGGTACTGTATGAGGGTCAAACCATTGATGAGCCCAATGACGATGTAGTATTGGCTGGTTCAATATTGAGTCCTGTATCGGGTCAGGCAGATACTGTGTTTAAGGTTGGTGCTGAAAGGGTAGAGCTATGGCTTCCTGTGCTAAAAGATAAAAGGGTAGGGGTGTTGGTGAACCACAGTTCGATGGTCGGCAATATTCACCTGCTTGATACCCTGCTGGCGCTGGGTGTGGATGTACGAAAGGTTTTCGCACCTGAACACGGGTTCAGGGGTGATGCTGATGCAGGTGCCAGAATTGACGACCAGTTCGATACCAGAACCGGACTACCTGTAGTTTCCCTGTATGGAAATACCAAGGAGCCTTCGGCTGAGCAGATGGCGGATCTGGATGTTGTCGTGTTTGACATACAGGATGTGGGTGTGAGGTTCTTTACTTATATTTCGAGTATGCACTATATGATGGAGGCCTGTGCTGAACATGGTGTCTCCATGGTCATATTCGACCGACCCAATCCCAATGGGGACTACATAGATGGTCCGATACTCCGCAATGAGTTCAGATCCTTTGTAGGTATGCATCCCATACCCATTGTGCATGGGTTGACTGTCGGTGAACTGGCACTAATGATTAATGGACAGGGATGGTTAAGGGCTGGGATTAAATGTGACCTTATTATTGTTCCTGCGGCTGCCTATACCCATTCAATGCGATATGAGCTTCCGGTCAAGCCTTCTCCCAATCTGCCCAATGGCCTTAGTATTAGACTGTATCCCTCACTTTGTCTTTTCGAGGGAACTGAAGTAAGTGTCGGTCGGGGTACAGAGCATCCCTTTCAGGTAATCGGCTTTCCTGACAGAACCTATGGTTCATTCAGTTTTGTGCCTAAAGCCATACCCGGCATGGACACTAAGCCCCTCCATATGGGTAAGAGATGTTACGGTATTGATCTCAGAACGACTGAGGATCTGGATCATCGTTTTACATTGCAATATCTGATACGTTTTTGGGAATTGTCTGGTAGGTCAGAGAACTTTATATCGAGGAGGCGATTCTTCAACCAGCTGGCAGGAACAGACAGGCTGGCTACTCAAATTATGGAAGGCAGGAGCGAGGAAGAGATACGTGCTTCGTGGAAGGCCGAGCTTGATGAATACAAAGCAATGAGAATAAAATATCTGATTTATCCCGACTAGCCATATGAGAACATCACTGCTGCCATGTTTACTTTCAGTTGCAATGCTTACCTCCTTTTGCAGCAATACCTCTGAGAGGAGAGGAGTTATGCTTGAACCTGTGGTAGAGGAGGAGATCAGGGTGCAGCCATTGACTGTTGAAGCCATTTATGACTCGGCCCGTGTGTGGGTTGATTCTGTGTATGTCTCCCTTAGTGATGAGGAGAGAATAGCCCAGCTATTCTGGATCACGCTCGAGAAGGCAGATGATGAGGCTTCATATCAGAAAATAAAGCAGCATACAATAAAGTACCAACCAGGTGGAATCCTGTTTCTGAAGGTCAGTGCCCGTAAGGCATATGAGGCAGTGCATGACCTGCAGTCGCAGGTCAGGGTTCCTCTTCTGTTTTCTATAGATGGTGAAAACGGACCCGCAATGAGGATCAATGGTGCCGTTGAGTTTCCTGATGCAATGGCCTTAGGCGCAATACGTGACGATAGCCTTATTTACAGGATGGGTCTGGAGATAGCCCGCCAGTTAAAGCTACTTGGTATTCACGTCAATTTTGCTCCGGTGGCTGATGTCAACAGTAATCCGAATAATCCTGTTATTGGGGTGAGGTCGTATGGTGAATTGCCATATAATGTTGCTGCCAAGGCTGTGGCCTATATGAGAGGGTTGCAGGATGGTGGAGTTATGGCCGTAGGCAAGCATTTCCCAGGTCATGGAGATACTGGTACTGATTCACACCATACCCTGCCATTGGTCAATCATAACCGTGAAAGACTTGACAGTTGCGACCTCCTTACATTTAAGGCATTGATAGATGCAGGTATCTGGGGGATAATGACTGCTCATATAGATGTGCCGGCATTAACCGATACAACGGGCATTCCTTCAAGTTTCTCTCCCAAAGTGGTAGGGAATCTGCTCAGGGATACACTGGGTTTTAAAGGACTGGTAATTACCGATGCTGTAAATATGAAGGGAGCCAAGGTTATGGGAAAACCGGGTCAGGTAGATGCCCTTGCTCTTGCTGCAGGCAATGATATTGTTGAGTTTACCGAAAACCTGCCCGCCGCCATACAGGCAGTTATAAAGGCCTTGACCGATAGTCTGATTACACCAGCAGAGCTTGAAGCTAAGGTAAGACGTTCCCTTGCTTTCAAATACTGGCTTACAAGGGGTGAACAAGTGAATCTCATTGATGCTGACTCACTTCTGCATTATATCAACACACCTGAGGCTGAAGTCCTAAGTAGGGCCTTATATGGCGCAGCACTGACGGCATTGGTCAACAAATTGGATATACCGCTTAAGGAAGCATTTTGGGCAGCCGATTCTGGGTCTTCTACACTCTCTTCCGGTAATACTGCAGCTAATTATGCAGCTGTTTTTGCAGGTGAGTCACCCCTGCTGGAAAGTTATTTCAAGGGCAGGGGTATTGAGCTTGTAAAGCTTAATGGAACAGCCACAGACCCGGGATTGAAACTGGATTTGAAGTACAAGGCTCATATTCTTGTAATCAGCGATGTACAGAAGGTCGATGCTTCAGTCGTTACCAGACTGAATGAGGCAGGTCCAACCATGGTATTATATATGGGCAATCCTTATCGTTTATCGCGTGCAAGAGGCGCAAGCAAAGCTGATGTAATACTGGTAGCATTCAAGAATAATAGCCCGGCCCAGGAGGCTATAATTGAGTTTTTGGAAGGTGCTATTCAGGCCGATGGTATCTTACCTGTAAGTATTGAGGGCTTCCCGGCCGGAACAGGACTTAGGTTAAGTTTCCGTGAATAGGGGAGGGATATGACAAAAAAGCAGACAGACCACGGGGTCTGTCTGCTTTCCTTCTTTGATATGTTAGCTATTACCTTTTCCTTTGATTCTTTTGTATTTGTTGCTGTTGTTTTGCCATTTGCTCAAGGCGTGCAGCAAACTTACTTTTCTTTACAGGTTTCTTTTGGTTTGCCTGAATCTGAAGCAGTAACTTCTTGTCATCCACCCAGCGCCTGATTACCATAGTTTGCAGTATGGTGATCAAAGTTGAAATAAAGTAATAGTAGCTCAAACCTGATGCGTAACTGTTGAACAGGAAGAGGAACATTATAGGCATCATGTACATCATGGCCTTCATGCCCGGCATCTGGTTGGATGTCTGGGTCATTTCTGAGTTCATCTTCGTGTACAGTATATTGGTTACCGCCATAAGCAGGGTAAAGAGACTTACGTGTGCACCATAGAACGGAATGGAAAACGGTAAATCCAGTATCGAGTCGTAAGTAGATAAATCCTTTGCCCAAAGGAAGCTTTCCTGTCTTAATTCGATAGAAGCCGGGAAGAAGCGGAACATAGCGATAAGTATCGGCATCTGCAACAAGATAGGAACACATCCTCCCATAGGGTTGACTCCGGCCTTCTTGTATAGGTTCATTGTGGCCTGCTGCCTTTCCATCGCCTTTTCTGCCGGAATCTTTGCATTGATCTCGTCAATCTGAGGCTTGAGCACCTTCATCTTGGCAGCTGATATATACGACTTGTATGTAAGCGGAAATAATACCAGCTTGATAAGGATGGTTAGTATCAGGATAATAATACCATAACTGCCAATAAACCCTTCAAGGAAGTTGAAGGTGGGTATCACAGCATAACGGTTAATCCATCCAAAGATACCCCAACCAAGCGGAATCAGCTTGTTAAGCTCAAGCTCCTTGTCGTATTTGTCAAGAGTATAAAACCGGTTTGGACCAAAGTAAAAACTGAAACCCAATTGCTGGTCCTTTGCTAATTCAAAAGGAACTGCTGCTTCAGTTCTGTTGTATAACAAATAAGGACTGTTTTTATCTTTCTCGAAGCGGCTTTCAACATAGGCCCCTGAAAATGCGTCATCAGCGATAAGAACAGAGGAGAAAAATTGTCCCTTAAAGGCAATCCACTTAACCTTGGTACGTAGATTCTCACTTTTATCTTTGTTGGCTTTCAGATTATCGACTTCGTCAAGATAGTACTTGTAGTACATACCTGAATACATCTGTTCCATCTGCCTTCCCTTCTCAAATGCAGGCATCTCGACGTACCAGTTGAGATCCATAGTGCCTCTTGAGGTGGAGATAAACTGACCCAGATTTTTTGTATTGATGTCGAAGTCAACCATGTATTCGTCAGCAGGCAGGGTATAGCTGAATTGCATCGTCTCTCCTGCATTGCCGGCTATCTCAAACACTATAGTACTATCGTTTTGGCTAACCTTGTTGAAATATAGGTCTGACGTGTGGAATACCTTGGTATCGTGTGAGAAGGGGAAACCAAACACGTTGGCATCACCATCAAATAATATCAGGGGTTTTCCATCATGAGTCTTGTATTCCTTGAGTTCGACAGAATAGATACGGGCACCCTTATTGGTCAGTACCAGCTTTATCTTTTCATTTTCAAGATTGTAGAAGCTTTCTTCTCCCTCTACATAAGGCCACAATTGACCAAATTTCTGAAGTCTGAGATCTGTAGCAAGAGAATCATCTTCAATACTTATACTGTCAAGTTGAGCAGCTTCTGCAGCAATCTGAGCAGCTCTGGCTAATTCTTCCTGTTGCTTTGCAAGCTCTACCTGATAGAGAGAATCTCTTTGCCTGCGCATGGCCTCTATCTGCTCGGCATCAGGCTTATTAATAAACCAAAAACCAATAAGAACAAGCGTAATAAGAATAAGACCCGTTATCGAATTTCTATCCATCGTATTTTTACCTGAATATGATTAAAACTAAAGATATCAGTTGTCGCCACCCATCGCTATAGCAGCCTTTATAAAGGACATAAACAGTGGATGAGGATTAAGAACAGTGCTGTTGTACTCGGGGTGGAACTGAACGCCGACAAACCATCTGTGAGTTGGTATTTCAACGATCTCTACCAGACCGGTATCAGGATTAATACCTGTGGCAATCATTCCGTGTTTCTTGAATTCGTCCAGATACTCGTTATTGAACTCGTAGCGGTGGCGGTGTCTTTCCTTGATAAGCTCCTTGCCATATGCCTTATACACATTGCTGTCTCTGGCAACCTTACAGTCATAGGCTCCCAGACGCATAGTACCTCCCTTGTCAGTAATATTTTTCTGATCCTCCATAAGGTCAATTACCGGATGGGGAGTAGCATGATCCATCTCTTTGGAGTTGGCATTGTCAAGCTTCAGCACATTACGGGCAAACTCAATAACACTGCACTGCATACCAAGACAGATTCCAAAGAATGGAATATTGTTTTCCCTTGCATACTTCACTGCTACCAGCTTGCCTTCAAAACCGCGATGACCAAAACCAGGAGCTACAAGAATACCCTTCAATCCTGCCAGTTTCTCGGCAACGTTGTCTTCCTTTACGTTTTCACTCTGTATGCTTACTATATCAACCTTGTAGTCGTTATATGTGGCAGCATGAATCAATGCTTCGATAATTGACTTGTAAGCATCCTGCAATTCTACATACTTACCTACAAGACCTATTTTGACAGTTTTCTTTGCATTCTTCAGCTTGCTCAGGAAGGCCTTCCACTCTTTCATATCCGGCTCCTCGTCGGTGGGCAGATTGAGCTTCTCAAGTACTATAGCATCAAGACCTTCTTCCTGCATCTTTACAGGAACTTCATATATTGACTTGACATCTATTGATTGAATTACAGACCTCATGTCAACATTGCAGAAGAGAGCAACCTTCTTGCGGATATCAGCAGAAAGATCCTTTTCGGTACGAAGAACCAGAATATCAGGCTGGACTCCTTCTTCCAACAGAGCCTTGACAGAGTGCTGTGTTGGCTTTGTTTTTAACTCACCACTAGCAGCAAGGAAGGGAACTAAGGTAAGGTGGATCACCAGGGCCCTGTTGCCAAGTTCCCACTTTAGCTGACGTACTGCCTCAATATAGGGAAGGGACTCAATGTCACCAACAGTTCCCCCAATCTCGGTAATAACTACATCAAACTGGTGCTTGGTACCCAGAAGCTTTATCCTGCGCTTGATTTCATCTGTGATGTGAGGTATAATCTGTACTGTCTTTCCAAGAAAATCCCCACGGCGCTCCTTGTTGATAACAGTCTGGTAAATACGCCCGGTGGTTACATTATTGGCCTGTGAAGTTGGGACATTCAAAAATCTCTCATAGTGTCCCAGGTCAAGATCCGTTTCGGCACCATCTTCCGTTACAAAACACTCACCGTGCTCATACGGGTTTAAGGTACCCGGATCAACATTCAGATAGGGGTCCAGTTTCTGTATGGTTACCTTGTAACCACGCGCCTGCAATAGCTTTGCCAGCGATGCTGATATAATTCCCTTTCCCAGCGAAGAGGCAACCCCTCCGGTAACAAAGACATAACGAGTATCCGGCACCTTAATCAGTTTTTAAAGAATTAAACAACCTGTTCCGGCAAAAGTATGGATGTCAATTACTTGACTTACAGTCCTTTTGATTGCCGGTTAAATTAATAACAAAGTACAAAGGTAGCAAAATCTATTATATTTATTGAAGGTCTTGGTACTGCTGTACAAATAAAATGAGATGTTTAATCTTTTTTATATCGGTACATGACTAACACAAAAAAGGGTGTCATGCACCACATGACACCCTGATTCTATTTGTACAAAGTCATCTGTTCAGAACTTCCTGATTACTGTATGTAGTAGCATCAATAGACCTTCCTGCATTAATGTCACTATGTCCTTCTTTTTTTATATCAGGCAGGACAGCCTGGGGTAGAACTGTACTGGTTTCGTCCCTTGAGTAATCTGCTTACAACATTTCCTCGATCATGTCGAGTTTCTTGTTAAGCAGCTCCATATTACGCTTACCATTCTCGATCTTATGCTTGAAATCCCTGATAAGTGCATCTGAGTTCTTGGTCTTGGCAAAGAAACCAATATTGTTTTCCCATACCACTATGTCACTTTCAAGCTGTCTCAGTTTGAGCATAATCTTGTTGCGCTCCTGGCCAATCTTCTCCTCAAACTGATTGGTAGACTTCCAGTTATCCAGCTTATTGCGAAACTTGTGAAGGTTCTTTTCAAGTTCGTCAAGATTGAGACGGTCAAACTTCTGATTTATCAGGTTGCGGAATTCCTGGTTGATGCGGTCCTTTTCCTTTAGTGGAACAAAACCAATTTCAGCCCAACGACGTTGGAAATCCTGTAATGCCTTGAAAGACTTATCGTTGTCTTCCTGGAGCTCAAACTCAGAGAGTTCCTTGAGGATGGCTTCCTTAGCCTTCAGGTTGACAAACTGCTCACTGTCAATATTTTCAAAGAAGGATTTTTTGCGTGCAAAGAAATGGTCACAGGCTTCCCTAAAACGCTTCCATATAGCATCTGACTGCTTGCGGGGAACGGGGCCAATTTCCTTCCATCTCTTCTGAATACGGACATACTCATCGGTAGCCTTTTTCCAGTCGGTACTGTCCTTCATGGCCTCAGCCTGAATACACAATTCGGTCTTGAGCTGAAGATTGTTTTGCTGATCTTCCTTATAGTGTTTGAAGAAATCTCTCTTGTTGTTGAAGAAGCTATCACAGGCCTTTCTGAAACGCTCATAGACCTGATTATTTTCCTTCTTGGGAGCAAAGCCGATAGTCTTCCAGATCTGTTGCAGATCTATAAGCTCCTTGCTCTTTTGTTCCCAATCCCTTGGTGAGTTAATCTCAGCATTAGCAATAGCCTCAGCCTTCTCACAAAGTTCAATCTTGGCTTCAAGGTTCTTTTTGAGCTGATTTTTCAAAGACTCAAAGTGTTCCTGTTGTCTGGCGTTAATCTTGTTTGTGGCATCCTTGAAGCGTTCCCAGATCTCATCTTTTTTGTCACGGGGCACAGGACCGATTTCCCTCCATAGGTCATGCAGTTTCTGTAGCGCTTTGAAAGCCTTGACGGGAGATGGTTCCAGAATCAATTTCTCAGCTTTCTCACAGAGTTCGACCTTGGCTTCCAGATTTTTCTTCAGGTCAAGATCACGTAACTCATTGTTTATCTTGATGTAATTGTAAAAGTTTTCTACATGGTGGTGGTAGTTTTCCCACATATCCTGCAGCTTGCTCTGAGGTACGGGACCTATCTCTCTCCAACGTTGCTGAAGGGCCCTGAATTCCTGAAATGTATGATCCAGTGATTCCTGACGGTTGATAAGATCCTTAATGCCTTCGATAACCTCATACTTGAGGGCAAGGTTTTTTTCTTTGTTCTGTTCCAGACTTTGACGTTCTTCATCTCGCTTGTTGCGATATTCGAACAACAGGGTTGAGAATTCCTTCTGCAGCTGGTCAGGTTGGGAAACGTACAGTTCTACCGGTTCACCCGACTCAACAAATTTAGCCTTAGCCTCTTCGTCAAGTTCTGCTGTAGCCTTATCGAAATGTTGCTTAATAGTTTCAACTTCATCCCTGATAGAGGCCGCCTGGTTTTCCCTTATAAGTGTCCTCAATGCCTTTGTAAGTTCGGCACGGCCAAATGTAGAATAATCTTCTGTTACCGTTTTCTGAGGGGTATCATCAACTTCATCCCCAGCAACATTATCCTGATCTGGAATATCATGATCTTCCGGATAGGCCTCCGATTCTTCCATAGGTAGTTCAGGAACGTTCAGTTTGTGAGAGAGGTTCTTAGGATCGTTAGAATTGGCATCTGCATTCACATTGGTGCCCTCAATGGGCTCCTTGTTCAGTTCATTTGCTTCCATCACCGTAGGTGTTTGGGGGTGCAACATCTGAGCTGTGATTAAGCTCTTATTTTAATTAGATTACGAATATATCACATAAAGCGTTAGTGTCAAAAGATTTTTTGAAAAAACCTTATTATGCCGATACGTGCTGCTTTGCTATCTTTGCAGGAAATTTAATGATATGCGGATTGATATTTTGACCCTCTTCCCGGATATGTTTCAGGGACCCTTCTCTGAAAGCATTATAAAAAGGGCTGTTGAGCAAGGGCATGTGGAGATAGTCCTGCATGATATAAGGGATTACTCAACTGACAAGCATCGCAGGGTGGATGACTATCCTTTTGGAGGAGGGGCAGGTATGGTAATGCAGATCGAACCTATTGACAGGGTGATCTCAAAACTTAAGGGTGAAAGAGAGTATGACGAAGTTATCTATATGAGTCCTGATGGCAAACGTCTGGACCAAAAGATTGTCAACCAGCTCTCTCTCAAGGGTAACCTGATCATCCTTTGCGGCCATTACAAGGGTGTCGATCAGCGTGTCCGTGACAATTTTATCACAATGGAAATCTCAATTGGCGACTATGTGCTGACTGGTGGTGAACTGGCAGCTGCAGTTGTTGTGGATTCTGTTGTTAGACTTATACCCGGAGTGATTTCAGATGAGACCTCAGCTCTCTCTGATTCCTTCCAGGATAATCTGCTTGCTCCTCCGGTTTATACCCGTCCGGCTGAATATAAGGGCTGGAAAGTACCTGATATACTGCTTTCAGGTCATGAGGCAAAAATAGAAAGGTGGAGAGAAGAACAAGCGCTCGAAAGGACCAAAAGACTAAGACCTGACCTCCTCGGGGAGGATCAGGCTTAATCTTAATCCTTAAAGCAGTGCTGCCTGAAGAGACAGTAGTTGCAATTTTTCTCCACCCTGGTCTGCATGAAGGGTATGGTGGGGTTAAACAGTTCCTCAAGTACCGGATTCAGCCTTTCCAGAAACTCCGCTTTAACACTTCCAAAGATCACAGGTTGCTTGTCTATTGTTATCGAACTCGAGAAGTTCTTGTCAAAGATCTTGGTAATAGGGATAATGCCTGGTTCAATAGAATCATGACCGGCTAGTACAGACTTGATATAAGAGTAAAGCAGAGTCTGGAATATTGCCTTTTTATCCCCATGTTTTTCCTGGGTAAATAGATCTTCGAGTCTGGAGGCGCTGTTGGATGCCGATCCTGTCTTGTAATCAAGTATTCTGGTTATCCCTTCTTTTTCGTCGGTTCTGTCAATTATACCCCCAAGATTGACCTTTAGCTTTTCATTTACAGCATGTATGATAGCAACTTTCTCTTCAAGGTCGGCAAGTCTGAATGGTGCCTGATCTCTTTCCATTTCAAGGAAGCGCACTACATACCTGAACAGAATCTCATAAATCAGAATGTTCTTGCCCTGGAGGTCAACAAACTCACTACCGCTCTGCCTAATAAAGGGGACCTGCTCCTCAAATGCGGAATTCATCACTTCCCTTATTTTGTCCTTGTCCCTGAGCCATAATTCGATATTCTCCTTTTGTACCACCTTGCCCTTATGCGGGGAATAGATTTGCTCCATTATCCTGTGAAAGAGAATTCCAAAGATGCGGGGATCCAAATCCTCACTTATTGAGTCGGCCTCCCTGATCCGGGCCACATGCTTGTAAAAGAAGCGAAGGGGGCATTCAAGATAATCACTCATAGCACTAGGCGACAGCCTGGCCTGCCCATTTTCAAGGAATCGGCTTAGTTGAGCCATCACAGACTTGTCTTTTTCTGCATAAAGTTCCTTGATTGCAGGTACACTTACTTTCTGCATGGGTGTTTCCATAATAATCTTGCCGGGATACTCGTAATAGAGCTGTTGCAGAAAGCGGCTCATCTCAGCCTCTTCTGCACCTGCTCCGGTAGTGCTGTACACAAGCCTGATCTTCCTGGCCCTGTGGATCAGCCTGTAGAAATAGTAGGCAAAGATTGCATCCTGGTTGTCGATTACCGGCAGGTCAAAGGCCTTTCTCAGGTTGTATGGAATAAAGGAATCCGGGGGGGAACTCTTGGGGAAGACACCCTCATTCATTCCAATGATTACAAGGTTTTCAAAGTCAAGCGCTCTGGTTTCTAGCAAACCCATTACCTGGAGACCCTTCAGCGGTTCTCCGTTAAAAGGCACAGATTGAAAAGCTGCCAGTTTGCGGAATAAAGACTGCCATGTTGTTGGATTTGGCTGGACAGGTAGTTTGGAAAGTATGTCAGACAAACGCTTGACAGTAGTGTAGAGGTAGTAGATAAACTCCATTTCAAGAGCCTTCTTCTCTCCATGTACATCAAGCTCTTCGATGTCTGAGGGCTGTTGCAAGCTTCCAATATTGCCTTCTGTCCCGGCAGCACTAATATCATTCAACTCCTTCCCGACAGACGAATTTTGTATATGTGCACTCTTTCCATCTTCATCACCAGAGGCTAGCTCCTGGCCAGAAATCTCTTCAAACAGTGTGCCTTGTACCGGTGACTGACCATTTCGAAGCCCACTTTCAATGGTTGCCAGCTTGTTCCCGTTATAATTGTCACTGCCTCTAAGATATCTGTAAATAAGAGTCAGGATATCCATAAGATAGGAGGTGAGCTCGTTTACATCACCGGCCTTCCTGAATATTTTTGAGCAGAGGCTGTTTTCCTGCAGCAATCCGCCTTCAATAAATGGGCTGTTGTACCTAATGAGTCTGCGACTCAGTTCAAGAGCCGACTGACCCAGTATTCCAAGGATATATTGATGTTGCAGCAGGGCTGTAACGTCCCTATGGTAAAACCATGTCTTTCCCTCACGGGTTTCCCTGCAGTTGTTTTGCATAGCCAGCAGGATTTCGGCCAGAGCAAAAGCCGGGGTGCTTTTTAGGGGATAACCCAGGGTGATGTTGATAGGGGAAAACTGAGGGGGTATGGAACTAAGCACCGGGAAGAGCTGTTGTTCATCGGCAAGTATTACTGCAGTTCTCAGATCCACTTTGGGTATTTCAGAGTCAGGGGTACCTGACTGTTTTTGTGTAGCTATTTGTTCCAGAAAGTCATATACTGCACCGGCCTGTACCAGACTGTTGGATGCGGCTGTAATCACTATCTCGGCAGCATCCGTATTGAATGGGTCTTCCCAGTTTTCCGGTGATGGAAAGTCGTAAATATTCTGCTTCATAAAAAGCCCACCCTCATGCATCACTTTCATAACAGGGTTGGAAGGATCCTGCTTTTCAGTCAACAGCAATTGCGGATAATCCCAAAAGAATGTGGCCTTCTGCTGTATCTTCAGGTAATTGAATATGGTTCGCTCGCACTTGTTGAGAGCATTAAAGCCGGCAAATACCACATGCTTAAAAGGTATATCAAGAGACCTGTCGTTTCTGACCCTTTCAGCTATGCTCCTTGTTATCATTCCGCCATAGGCCATGTTTTGTTCAGTTAGAGAGGCTCTGAAATGATTATAAAGATCTCCCAGTTTGTCCCAAACAGAAAGAAAACCTGTTTGCTGTTGCGATAGCCTTTCAGGATCAAAGGTGTTCCAAAAGCTCCTGATAGCCTCTATCTGATTTTCAGTAAGATGAGAATAGTCCATCTCCATATTTTTGATAGCAGCCAGATTGGCAAACACCTCACGGGGGTTTGCCATATAATTGTCGATATCGTTGAAATCATTCAGCAACATCTCACCTAATGGCAGAAAATCATCTATTGAAATATCTTTTTCACTAATCTTGCAGTATGATTCGTGGAGCTTGAAAACAAGGGTAATATTGTCTGGGATTGGAGTGGAGTCTAGATGACCAAAAAAGTCGCTGATCGTCAATATCTTGGGGGCCCATATAGGCTTGTCTGTTAGCCTTCCCAGAAACATTGAGAAATACCTGCATGCCCTGCGACTAGGGAATACAAAACAAAATTCGTCTAAATCTGTTAAATGGAAAGTTATATGATACTTTGCTAAGTGTTCGAGGAATGTTTGCATAACTTTGCAATAGTAAGTGAAGCCTTGAAATTAGCAATGTTTTTGTTTTGTACGAAATTTTGGGGCAGGCATTAAAAATGTTGTCATCATAAAAGGGGGCTCAAGGTATTTATGGATGAATTTTCATTTGTCAGCAATAGCGAAATAGGAGCTATTGAGGCATTATACCAACAGTATAAAAAGGATCCATCTTCTGTGGATCCCGGATATCTAAATTTTTTCAGGGGATTTGACTTTGCGCTTGCCAACTTCAACCACGCTGGTGGTGAGGAGATTGGCAAGGAGTTTAAGGTTATAAACCTGATACATGGGTACAGGCAGAGAGGACACCTGTTTACCCAAACCAATCCCGTTAGGGCAAGACGTAGGTATTTCCCTACTCTCGACATTGAAAACTTCGGTTTGGAGGAAAGTGATCTCGACCAGGTTTTTCAGGCTGGTAGCCAGATAGGTATTGGACCTGCAAAACTGCGGGATATAATACAACACCTCAAAGACACTTACTGTCTTTCGATTGGTGTGGAATTCCTTTATGTCCGTAAGCCAGAAATTGTAGGATGGCTGCGTGATAAGATGGAGAGTGTGAAAAACCTTCCATCGTTTGATGCGGACAAGAAGAAGAGTATTTATCGTTACCTCAAGCGTGCTGTGGGTTTTGAGACCTTTGTGCACAAGAAATTTGTTGGTCAGAAGCGCTTCTCTCTCGAAGGATCGGAAGTCCTTATCCCCGGTGTCAGAGCCCTGATAGACAAGGGTGCTCAGTTGGGTGTCAACGAATTTGTATTTGGTATGGCTCACAGGGGCCGTCTGAATGTGCTTACAAATGTACTGGGCAAGCCTTATCGCAATGTATTTAAGGAATTCGTTGCAGATGAATATGATGACAATATCTCCCTGGGTGACGTAAAGTATCACCTTGGTTATGATAACGTAACAGACAGCGGTGACAAGAGGGTTCGCCTTATGTTGCTACCCAACCCTTCTCACCTGGAAACTGTAACTCCGGTTGCCGAGGGATTGTCAAGGGCTCGAATAGATCACGCATATCAAGGCAACTTTGAAAAGGTTGTTCCCGTTATCATCCACGGTGATGCCGCAGTTGCTACTCAGGGAGTGGTCTACGAGGTGATTCAGATGGCCAAGTTGCCGGGTTACATGACAGGGGGAACTATTCATGTTGTTGTAAACAACCAGGTGGGCTTTACAACCAACTATCTGGAGGCTCGCTCTAGCACCTATTGTACTGATGTGGGCAAGGTAACCAACTGCCCAGTATTCCACGTCAACGGTGATGATGCCGAGGCTATTGTTTATGTTTTCGAACTGGCTATGGAGTACCGCCAGAAGTTCCAAAGTGATGTCTTTATTGACATATTATCATACAGAAAGTACGGTCATAATGAGGGAGATGAACCCCGTTTTACGCAGCCTACTTTGTACAAGATTATTGCCTCTCACCCCAATCCAAGAGATATCTATGGACAGCAGCTTATAAACCAGGGGGTACTGAGCGAGGAAGAGATTAGGCAACTCAATGTAGAGTTTGAATCCTATCTTGAAGAAGAATTTAAGGCCTCCGAACTTATTAAGAAGATGTCGATAGGCCCCTTCCTTCCCGATCTCTGGAAAGGGTATAAGTATGCTGTCAAAGGTGATTTTGAGGTGACTTATCCTACAGGCGTGGCTAAGGATGTTCTGCATAAGCTCTTCGAGAGGATAAATACCCTTCCTTCGGATATGCAGTTTTTCTCAAAGGTCTATAAGATACTGGAGGATAGAAAGAAACTAGTTGATAGCAACAAGGTGGACTGGGCTATTGCTGAGCTTCTGGCTTATGCTACCCTGGTTGATGACGGACATCCTGTCCGCCTGAGCGGACAGGACAGTGAGAGGGGGACCTTTGCTCACCGTCATGCCAGCTTTACCCTAGAAGATATGAACGAGCGCTATATGCCGCTTCGCCATCTTGACAAGAACCCTAATTCCTTTCATGCCTATAATTCACCATTGTCAGAGTACGGTGTACTTGGTTTTGAATATGGTCATGCATTGGGAGTGCCCAACGGACTAAATATCTGGGAAGCTCAGTTTGGTGACTTTACCAATGTTGCCCAGGTTATTGTCGACCAGTACATCAGTTCGGCTGAAGAAAAATGGGGTCTGATGAACGGCCTTGTGCTTTACCTACCTCACGGTTTCGAAGGGCAGGGGCCCGAGCACTCAAGTGCAAGGATAGAGCGCTTTTTGAACCTTTCTGCCCGCAACAATATGCAGGTGGCAAACCTGACAACACCGGCAAACCTGTTCCATGTGCTGCGTCGTCAGGTAAAAAGTGAGTACCGCATACCCTTGGTTATCTTTACTCCCAAGAGTCTGCTGCGTCACCCTATGTGCGTGTCAACAATTGAGGATCTTGCCGAAGGAAGCTTTCAGGAGGTTATAGATGACGATAATGTCAATATGACTTCTGTGTCAAGGCTGGTTTTTTGCTCTGGCAAGGTTTACTACGACCTGCTAGCGCGCAAACAGGAGCTCAACGCAAGAAATGTTGCACTTGTAAGAATAGAACAGCTTCACCCATTCCCACGCAAGCATGTTCAGGCCATACTCAAGAAGTATGAGAAGGTAAAACTGAAACTGTGGGTACAGGAAGAACCTGAAAATATGGGTGCATGGAATTATATTCGCAGCATGTTGCCATATGAAGACCTGATACCGGTTGCACGTATCGCAAGCGCCAGTCCGGCTACCGGACTAGCCGGACTGCATATGGTAGGGCAGAGGGAAATCATTGAAAAGGTTTTCAAGAGATGTCATTGCGAAAAGAATTTGCCATATTGTAATTTGCAATGTATGGAGGGTAAAACACGTGAGGAAATCCTGAAGACTCACTATTATTTCAGTGCAAATCAGAAATTCTCAATCTGACAGGTAAAAGACAAAACATATACACAATATGATAATAGAAGTAAAGGTACCCACTCCCGGGGAATCAATAACTGAAGTGGAATTGTCCAACTGGCTTGTTGCTGACGGCGACCTTGTTCGCAAGGATCAGGAACTTGCAGAGGTGGAATCCGATAAGGCCACTCTTTCACTAATAGCCCCCGAAAGCGGTAAAATCACTTTTCTTATTCAGGCCGGACAGACTGTAAAGGTCAACTCCATTGCCTGTACTATCGACACGTCAGTCGAAGTACCTGATGCCCCTGCTGCTCCGGCACCACAACCTGCATCCAAACCTGCTGCTCCGGTTGACCAGGCAAAACCTGCATCTGTTGCATCAGCTTCTACCACTAAAGATCAGGCAGACCCGGTTACGTCTTCCAAAGGTGAAGATGTTAAGATCAGAACAACACCACTTGCCCGTAGCATGATGGCTGCGGAAAATCTCTCTGCTGATGAGGTTCTCAAGGGGCTTAAGAGACTAAGTTCCAAGGAGGTAGGGCTAATCCTTGCCTTACGCGAAGGAAGACTGGATGCAGTATCTGTGGCTCAGTCCACTGAAAGAACAGAGGAACGCAAGGCTATGACCCAGTTGCGCAAGCAACTTAGCAAACGCCTAGTTAAGGTAAAGAACGAGACAGCTATGCTTACCACCTTCAACGAAGTGGATATGTCGGCTCTGATGGATCTCCGCAAGAGCTACCAGGATGCTTTTGTCAAGAAACATGGCTTCAAAATCGGACTTAACTCCTTCTTCCTCAAGGCTGCTGCGCAGGCTCTGATGAAATTTCCGGTTATCAACAGCATAATAGATGGAGATGATATTATTACCCCGTCTTACGTAGATATCTCGGTGGCCATGCAGTCACCCAAGGGTCTGCTCGTTCCTGTAATACGTAACGTTCATGCAAAGAGCCTGGCCGAGATAGAACGCGATATGCAGGAAATGGCCGAAAAGGCCCGCTCCGCAAAAGTGTCGCTCGAAGAAATGAGCGGTGGTACCTTTACGATTACCAACGGTGGTACCTATGGCTCCATGATGTCAACCCCACTTATCAATCCGCCACAGTCGGCTATTCTAGGAATGCACAATATCGTTGACCGCCCTGTAGCAGTCAAGGGACAGATAGTGATCAGACCTATGATGTACGTAGCTCTGAGCTACGACCACAGACTGATTGACGGTAAGGATTCAGTAAGCTTCCTTGTTGAGGTGAAAAAGTTAATTGAAAATCCGGTGTCGCTGGTCTTTGGAGGAAAGAACCCCGAAGAAGCACTATTGGGTTTGTAATTAAGCCTGTTGAGATTTCGGTGTAGGTTGGCATATATTGCAGTCCCTACGTATATAGCAGAGATTGATTATCAGGAATGAATAAATCGAAGATAAAAAAGCGGCTACAAGGCCGCTTTTTTATCTTATCCTGTCAATACTTTTTATCAGTAGTTCGTCACTCAGTATGCTTCTCATCGCCAGAAGCAGTAATACAATGGAAACTACCGGCAGGACCAGAGGCCAATTAAACGATAATTCCGCATTAAATAATTTGGAGAAATGCTTACCATAATAGAATATCAAAACCGATAATCCGGCATGCATGGCCAAATTAATGCCACAGATGCGGAGTTGAAGCTGACGTTTTTTAAACAGGAAGATAGTAACCAGAAGCAGTAGCAGTGTGACCGTCAGCATTAGCTGAAGTGGCATTGTTCTGCCGATAAGGTCTGCATTTCCCGTAACTTCGAAAAGTCCGTTTTGTCTCAGTGCCATAGATGCGGTTGTGGTCTCTAGATATAGCATGTTGGTAAACAACAGGCTTCCGGTGACCAGCAAGGCAACTAAAAGATAGAGTGATTGTATTCGCTGTATCATCGCTGGTGTTTTTGTTTCGTGTAAAATTAATAAGAAAGTCCAGAAAAAGCGGAGTTACTGCACTTCATATTTCCAGAATAATTATGCTTTACAAAATAATATATATTGATAATCGATAGATTTCCTGAAACCCTAATGTGCTGAGTTATAAACAGCCTTGTTCATAACATTTTTATTGAATTTTGGAAAATTATGTATTATTTTGACCAAAGTTTAATTTTTAGGCATGAAGCCAATAGCAGATTCAGAACTAATAATCAACCCTGACGGCTCGGCATTTCATCTTCATATCAAGCCGGAACAATTAGCCGGAAAGGTAATTCTGGTAGGAGATCCGGGTAGGGTGGAGACGGTTGCAGGTTTTTTTGATGAGGTGTTGCATAGAGGTGACAACCGTGAATTTGTGTGGAGCACCGGTTCATACAAAGGAGTGCTGTTTACTGTTCTCTCTACGGGAATAGGAACAGACAATATAGATATTGTGTTAAATGAGCTGGATGCCTTGGTAAATGTTGATTTTGCCACACGTCTGCCAAAAGAGGATCACAGGTCACTTGAAATAGTGAGGATAGGGACCTCTGGGTCACTTCAGGCTGATATACCATCAGATTCATGGGTGCTAAGCGAGAAGGCCGTCGGTTTCGACGGGCTTTTGAATTTTTATGCAGGTCGTGATGGAATCAGCGACCTTGGATTTGAACAGGCATTTATAAGTCATAGCGGATGGAAGGCCAACCTTACCAAACCCTATGTTGTCAAAGCTGACAGTACTCTGATATCAAGGTTGAAGAGTGACAAGGTATATCCGGGTGCTACTATTTCTGCTCCGGGTTTTTACGGTCCCCAGGGCAGGGTAATTCGTCTGGGTCTGGCGATGCCTGACATAAATGAGAGGATTACTGCTTTCAGGTACGGTGAGCAGAGGATATGCAACTACGAAATGGAGTGCTCGGCCATTTATGGTCTTTCGGCTCTATTGGGACACAAGGCGGTTACTGTATGTGTGATAATAGCAAACAGACTTGCCGGTAATTACAGCAAGGATTACAAGAAGCAGGTTACACTGCTTATAGAATATGTTCTGGATAGCTTAGCTAAATAGCTTAAGACATACCTGGTATGGACAGAAACAAAGTACAGGCATTGATTTGCTTGTTGGATGATCCTAGTGAAGAGGTGTATTCAACCGTCGAGGGCGAGCTGCTCAAAGAGGAGGTTGATATAGTACCCGACCTTGAAAAGGCCTGGGAGAGTACCGGTGACGCTGTATATCAACGTCGTTTGGAAAACCTGATACATACCCTTCAGTTTAAAGACCTCAAAGCCCGCATGCGCAACTGGCTTTCAGTTTCCGAAGATGACCTCCTATACGGTGTTTACCTTGTTGCAAGATATCAGTACCCCGAACTCAGGTACGAGGATATAGACAAGAAAGTCAATGCAATTCGTAAGGATGTATGGCTAGAGCTAAACGACCACCTTACTGCACTTGAAAAGGTTCGCATAATCAACCATATCCTGTTTGATGTCCATGAATTCGGTCGCAATAATACCAATTTCATGGCACCTCAAAACAATTTCATCAGTGACGTCCTTGATTCACGCAAGGGCAATCCGGTGTCATTGTCGGTGCTTTATTCAGTAATAGCACAGCGTTCGGGAGTTCCCGTCTATGGTGTAAATCTTCCCAAAAACTACGTGATGGCATATCTTGATGAAGGGGGAGACCTTGCAACAGTCAACCAGGGAGAAGAGATCTCCGTGCTGTTTTATATTAATGCAATTAATAAGGGAGCTGTTCTCGGTCGCAAGGAAATAGAATACTTCGTTAAGCAGCAAAAGCTGGAGCCGAGTGACTCGTACTATCTGCCCTGTAGCAACAAGGATACTGTACAACGCCTGCTCAACAACCTTGTGTACTCTTACGAAAGCAACAAGCAAAATGAAAAGGCGGAGGAGATTAAAGAGCTGTTGTCTCTCTTTGGTGATATCTCCTCCTGATTCTGTTATCTGATTCTTACATCTATTGCGGTATCATCCTTCAGCAACTCAACGAGTTTGTTGGTATCTGTATTGCCATAGTGATAGGGATACAATACTTTGGGTCGGAACATACGTGCTGCATTTGCAGTCATCTCCGGAGTCATGGTGTAGGGCAGATTCATTGGAAGGAAGGCCACATCTATGTTTTTAAGATTCTTCATCTCGGGTATGTCCTCTGTATCGCCTGCAACATACACCTTTAAGTTCTTAACAGTAAGCACATAGCCGTTGCCAATACCTTTGGGATGGTAGAACTTACCGTCGGGACGCTTGTGCACGATGTTGTATGCAGGTACAGCTTCAATCTGGATGCCATTCCATGATGTGTTCTCACCATTAGCTATAACTTGTCCTTCCTTTACTGTTTCGTAGCACACCGAGGTCAGAATGAAATCAGTACCTTCCTTCCTGATTGTTTCGATTGCCTTTGGGTCAAGGTGGTCGGCATGTTCGTGGGTTATAAGTATAAGGTCAGCCTTTGGAAGGGTTGTGTAGTCGGTCAGGGTACTGAATGGGTCAATATGAATAACTTTGCCCTTATATTGCAGCATCAGAGATCCGTGACCTATATGCCATATCTCCAACTCCTCCTCACCAGTTTGAAATACTGATTTTTGAATCTGTGACATTCCAAGGGTAGTGATTAAAATGCTAAGAAATAGTGTACTAACAATCCTTTTCATGGTGTTCCTTTTTTGGTTAATTCAAGGGTAAAGGTACAACAAATACGAGATTCCGGTCAATAGGCTCCGGTAAAGAAAAAGAGGCTGTCCCGGTGGGGACAACCTCTTTTTCTTTAAAAGTCTCATCAACCTAATTCAGATATAATGAATAAACATTACCCTAATCAGGATGACTCGCAATATTATCAGATGCTTGCGATCTTGTCGGCTTTGTACTTACCGGCAGCAAGCTTTTCCTTAATCTCAGCAAATGCTTTGATAGTGTAATCCACGTCTTCGAGAGTGTGAACTGCTGTCGGGATAATACGAAGCATGATAACACCCTTTGGAACAACGGGATAAACAACAATAGAGCAGAAGATGCTGTAGTTTTCCCTCAGGTCCATAGTAAGTTCGGTAGCCTCTGGAATAGTACCGTTGAGGTACACCGGAGTAACCGGACTTTGAGTGTGGCCAAGGTCGAAGCCTTGTTCGCGCAGACCCTTTTGCAGGTTGTGTACTACATTCCACAGGTTTTCACGCAGTTCAGGTTGTGTGCGAACCAGTTCCAGACGCTTCAGAGCACCGATAACCAATGGCATTGGCAGTGACTTGGCAAAGATCTGTGAGCGCATATTATAGCGCAGGTAGCTGATTACATCTTCACGACCGGCAACGAAAGCTCCTATGCTAGCCATTGATTTGGCGAAGGTTCCGAAGATAAGGTCTATCTGATCAGCAACGCCGAAGTGTTCTGCAGTACCGGCACCGGTCTTACCCATGGTACCAAAACCGTGAGCATCGTCAACCAGAATGCGGAAGTTAAATTCCTTCTTGAGGGCTACGATTTCATCAAGCTTACCAAGGTCACCGGCCATACCGAATACACCTTCAGTGATTACGAGTACTCCACCACCTTGTTTTTCTGCTAGTTCTGTTGCCCTTTGTAGCTGTTTGTGTAGGTTCTCAATGTTATTGTGTGGGAAAACGAAGCGTTTACCCATATGCAACCTCAGACCGTCGATGATACAAGCATGCGACTCAGAGTCGTATACGATGACATCATTTCGATTTACCAGAGTGTCGATAATTGAAATCATACCCTGATAACCGAAGTTGAGAAGATAAGCATCTTCCTTTCCGACAAAATCAGCGAGCTGAGCTTCCAGTTCCTCGTGCTTGCTGGTATGTCCTGACATCATCCTGGCACCCATAGGATAGCCCAGTCCGTATTCCTTTGCAGCATCAGCATCAGCCTTGCGCACTTCAGGATGGTTGGCCAATCCAAGGTAGTTGTTCAAACTCCAGGTAAGAACTTCCTTACCGCGGAACTTCATTCTAGGATGAATTTCCCCTTCAAGTTTGGGGAACATGAAATAACCATGGGCTTCTTTACCATATTGGCCCAAAGGGCCCATACTTGTGTGTATCTTATCAAAAATATCCACGTTAATAAGGTTTTAATTATTTCTAAGGCAAAGGTAAGTTTTTTTATATATTCACCTTAGTCGCCAAGGGTTTTTTATTTTTTTCGGTATTTGCCTGCATATGCCTTAAAAGATGGTCTGAATTTTGCTTATCCTTGTAGCGCTATGACCCGCTATGGTCATAGTGCTATAAATTAAAGAAATCATTTATTGGGGAATTACGTGGAATTATCTATTTTTGCAGGATGTTTCCAGGTATGGCTCCTGTTGAAAAACTACAGAAAATAACTATGAATAAAAGTCAGCTTGTAAGGGGAGTACTCTTTTTTACCTTGCTAATCCTGAGCACTTCATGCAGTAATTATCAAAAGCTTTTAAAGAGCAATGATACCGATTTGAAGTTTGAGAAGGCAATGGAATACTATAACAATGGGGATTATAAAAGGGCTGCAACTCTTTTCAATGATGTGATGAGGAGCTACCGGGCTACTGAGAGGGGTGAGTTATCTCACTATATCTATGCAGATTGCCTTCTCAAGACCAGGGCTTATGTGCTTGCTGGTCATTATTTTACAGTCTTTGTTCAAAGCTATCCCAGCAGTGCATATGCAGAAGAGGCTCAGTTTAATGCAGCATACTGTAGTTACATGCTTTCACCTACAGCCCGTCTGGATCAGACTGAGACAAATAAAGCACTTGAAGGTTTTCAGCTGTTTATCAATCTTTATCCCACAAGCAAAAGGGTTAAGGAAGCGACAGCTTTTATGGATGAGTTGCGTGACAAACTGGCATACAAGGCTTATCTAAATGCAAAGATGTATTATGATTTGGGATCATATCTGGGTAACAATTATCTGTCAGCAGTAATTACAGCCCGTAACACTCTTGATGATTTTCCCGATACAAAATACAGGGAAGAGCTTTATTTCCTGATCCTTGATGCCAAGTACAAAGAGGCTGTCAACAGTGTTGAGGCCAAGAAGGATGAGCGTCTAAGGGATACTCTTGATGAATATTATTCTTTTATAAACGAATACCCTGAAAGTGCGTATCTTAGCAATGCCAACAAAATCTTTCAGGACATAAACAAATTGCTTAAATCAACAACAAGTAGTAATCAATAGTCTTAATTATAGTTTGCAGATATGGATTTTAAAAAGTCAAAAGCTCCGGGAAACACCATTACCTACGACACCCGCAAGCTAAGCGAGCAAACAGGCAATATCTATGAGACAATCAATATTATTGCCAGACGTGCTAACCAGATCGGGGTTGATATGAAGGAAGAGCTTAACCGTAAGCTCCAGGAGTTTGCCTCCTATACCGACAACCTCGAAGAGGTGTTTGAAAACAGGGAGCAAATAGAAATATCACGCTTTTATGAGAGATTGCCCAAGCCTTCTGCTATAGGTGTTGAGGAATTTCTCGAAGGTAAGATTTATTACCGCAAACCCGGTAAGGGCGAAAAGGCAGAATCAGCCGAATAAGTCCCCTTATCACTTCTATACCTGAAGATGCTAAAAGGGAAGAAAATAGTACTTGGAGTGACCGGAAGCATTGCAGCCTACAAGGCTGCATTACTGCTCCGGCTTCTTGTTAAGGAGGGTGCAGAGGTACAGGTTATCATTACCCCTGCAGGCAAGGAGTTTATTACGCCGGTTACCCTTTCGGCCTTATCAGGTAAACCAGTACTATCCGAATTTTTCGGAGCCAACGACGGGACCTGGCACAGCCATGTGGATTTTGGAATCTGGGCTGACGCCATGCTGATTGCACCGGCCACGGCCTCGACACTCGCCAAGATGGTCAATGGTCTGGCCGATAATCTTTTGGTGGCTACCTATCTTTCTGCACGTTGTAAGGTATTTATAGCCCCTGCGATGGACCTTGACATGTTCAGCCACCCTTCGACGGTCAACAATATTGAAAAGCTTAAAACATATGGTTGTGAGGTTATCGAACCGGGGGTTGGTGAACTTGCAAGTGGATTGTTGGGTAAAGGTAGGATGGAGGAACCTGAGGCTATCGTCGAAAGGCTTAAGTCATACTTTGCCGCTAAGGAAAGTTCCGGCATACTGTCGGGCAAACGCTTCCTTGTGAGCGCAGGACCAACTTATGAAGCAATAGACCCTGTGAGGTTTGTTGGAAACTACTCCTCTGGTAAGATGGGTTTTGCAATAGCTGAGGAGCTGGCATCGCGTGGTGCTCTGGTTGACCTTGTCTGTGGCCCGGTAAGTCTGAAGACAAAGAATCCCAATATCAATCGTATAGATGTTCACTCAGCTCTTGAGATGCATAGGGAATGCCTTGCGCATTTTCAAGGGGCAGATGGTGCTGTTATGTCGGCTGCAGTAAGTGACTATCGTCCCGCAAAAGCTGAGGAACAAAAGATAAAAAGGTCGGGAGATGAGTTGGTGCTCAAGCTGGTACCAAACCCAGATATAGCTGCAGACCTGGGCCGTATCAAAAAGCCGGGACAGATACTTGCAGGTTTTGCACTTGAGACAAACGACGAAGAGGCCAATGCCCGCAAAAAGCTCGATAGTAAGAACCTTGATTTTATTGTGCTTAATTCTCTTGCAGAACAAGGTGCGGGCTTTATGGTCGATACCAACAGAATTACAATTATAGGAAGGGATCAGGTAATCGACGACCTACCTCTCAAGTCCAAGGTGGAACTAGCTGCAGATATAGTCAACTATATTGAGCGCCTGCTTATACACCCGCAGGGCGTCATTGTCTGATAAACAACAAGCACCATGAAGACCAGGAGCATAATATACAGGACTGCATTACTGCTTTTACTTGCAATATCGGGCTTCTGCAACAAAGTCGGAGCTCAGGAGTTGAGATGTATGGTGCAGGTAGTGGCTCCGGGCGTTCAGGGTACCAACCGCGGAGTCTTCGAAACTCTCCAGACTGCTATAATGGAGTTTATGAATGGACAAAGGTGGACTGAACATCAATATGCTCCAGCTGAACGCATAGACTGCTCCATCCTGATTAATATAAGGGAAATGATTGGTTCCGACGAGTTCAAGGGCACCATACAGGTGCAATCACGCCGTCCCATATACAATACATCTTTCAATTCACCGGTACTCAACTACCTCGACCAGAGTCTTCACTTCCGTTATGTGGAGTTTGAACCCCTGGTATTTAACCCCACTAATCTGGAGTCCAATCTTGTAGCCATACTGGCCTACTATGCCTATGTAATTATTGGCTACGACTACGATACCTTCAGTCCTATGGGAGGCACACCTTACTTCAGGGAAGCTGAAAAGATTGTAAGTACTGCTCAGAGCTTCCGCGAAGCCGGTTGGAAGTCCTTCGAGAGTCCGCGCAACAGGTACTGGCTTATAGAAAACCTGCTCAATGAATATCATACACCGCTACGCAACTGCTATTATCAGTATCACAGACGTGGACTGGACAGAATGTCTGAAAAGCCAGAGGAGGGAAGATCAAACATACTTTCGGCTATAGAACAACTGCCCAGGGTTACACGCCAAAGGCCCAATTCTTTTGCGATGGTGCTCTTTGCTACTGCAAAGAGCGACGAACTGGTCAGCATCTTTTCAGGTGGGCAGATGATGGAAAAGAGCAGGGCAGTTGAGATTCTTACAGAGATCGATCCATCTAATTCAGACAAATATCAAAAGATTAAGGAGGAAGGCAACAGGTTCTGATTCCCCCTTGGTTTGAATTTTTTCTTAGATTTGCCTGTAAAGAGAAATACCTATGCTATTCCATCTTTCGATAAGCAACTATGCTCTGATTGATTCAGCAGAGATTGAATTTGACAGAGGTTTCACCGTTATAACCGGCGAAACCGGAGCTGGAAAATCGATTATGCTCGGAGCTCTGGCTTTGATACTTGGACAGCGTGCCGATACTTCAGTTATCAGGGACAAGGAGAGGAAGTGCGTTGTTGAGGCAGGCTTCGATATAGCAGATTATGGATTGGAAGAGCTCTTCAAAACAGAAGACGTAGATTTTGACACTAAAACCTATATAAGAAGGGAAATCCTTCCTGAGGGTAAGTCAAGGGCTTTTGTAAACGATACCCCCGTTACCCTGCAGTTTCTCAAGAATCTTTGCGAGCGACTAATAGATATTCACTCCCAGCACCAGAACCTACTGCTTGGGGACTTTAAGTTCCAGCTTGCAGTTGTTGACAATGTTGCAGCAAATGAAGCCGAACGAGCTGCATATCGTCAGGAGTATCACAACTACAGACACCTTCAAAAGGAGAGGGACAAGCTGATAGAACTTAACGAGAAACAAAGTTCTGACCGCGATTACTGGGATTTCCAGGTGCAACAGCTGAGTGAGGCCCGTCTGGTTGATCGTGAGCAGGAAGAGCTTGAGAAGGAACTGGAACAACTGATCCACATAGAAGAGATCAGAAGTGCACTGACCCTGGCTGATGGACTGCTCAGTTCGGGTGAATCTCCTGTAAATGACAGACTCTACATGGTTCAGACCGAGATTGAGAAGATAGAGTCATGGCTGACGGGGGGGAGGGAACTTGCAGAAAGGCTCAGATCAGTATTAATAGAATTAAGGGATATCACTTCCGGGCTTAGCAGGATTGCTGCTGACCTTGAATTTGACCCGCAAAGGTTAAGCTTTGTTCGTGATAGACTGGATCTGATCTATTCCCTTCAGCAAAAGCACAAGGTTGGCAGTGTTGGCGAACTTATTGCCATCCTCAATGAACTGCAGGACAAGCTGAATGCCCTCGATGCATTTGACGAGGAGATTGAAAAACTGGATTATAAAATTGCCGAAAGCAAGTCAAGGCTTGATAAAGCAGCTGACGTACTTGCGCAGAGCCGTCGTGGGGTGTTTGAAACACTTGAAAAGCATATAGTGTCAAATCTGGCGGAGCTTGGAATGCCAAATGCACGATTCTTGGTAGATTGCCGTGAAGCGGACGATTACCGCGAGGATGGCAGGGATGTGATACAGTTTTTGTTTTCGGCAAACAAAAACGGTGAACTATGTGAAATTCCCAAGGTGGCTTCGGGAGGTGAAATGTCAAGGCTGATGCTTTGCATAAAGGCCCTGTTGTCAACAGCCAAAGGACTGGCTACTATAATTTTCGATGAAATAGATACTGGTGTGTCGGGCGAGATAGCCGACCGTATGGGCCGTATAATGAAAGAAATGGGCCGTAACATACAGGTTATCAGTATAACACACCTACCTCAGATAGCCGCTAAAGGCATCTCCCACTTAAAGGTTAGCAAGCGCGATACCGACAAACTTACGGTCTCAGAAATTAAAAAACTTAACAGCGAAGAAAGAGTACTTGAAATTGCCGGAATGCTCAGTGGATCAGAGCTTTCAGAGGCGGCTCTTATCAATGCGAGAGACCTCATGAGCTAATTCTTAACAAGACTGATTAAACACTATTGCCTTTTTACTCTTTATATCTGGAGTAATAAGTCTTATATTTGTTGCCTCAAAATTAAACTGAAAAAAATGGGATGTAATCTATTAAAAGGTAAGAGGGGTATAATTTTCGGTGCCCTGAATGACATGTCAATAGCATGGAAGGTAGCAGAACTTGCACACGAAGAAGGTGCAATATTTACACTTTCCAACACCCACATTGCTTGCAGAATGGGTGATGTAGTCGAATTGGCAAAGAAGACCGGTTCTGAACTAATCCCAGCCGATGCCACCAATGTAGAGGATCTTGAGAATGTATTCAAGACTTCAATGGAAGTTCTCGGTGGTAAGATCGACTTTGTTCTGCACTCAATAGGTATGTCACTCAACGTACGTAAGAAACGTGTGTACAACGACCTTGACTACAACTTCCTGTCAAAGACACTTGACATTTCAGCCATCTCTTTTCATAAGATGATTCAGACAGCCTACAAGTTGGATGCAATTAACGAGTGGGGTTCTATCGTAGCCCTATCATACGTTGCAGCTCAGCGTACGCTTTATGGCTATAATGATATGGCAGATGCCAAGGCCCTGCTTGAATCAATAGCACGTAGCTTTGGATACATCTATGGACGTGAGAAGAAGGTTAGAATTAATACAATAAGCCAGTCACCAACCATCACAACGGCTGGTAGCGGGGTTAAGGGAATCAACAGCCTTATTGACTTCTCTGACCGTATGTCGCCGCTAGGCAATGCTGATGCCCTTGACTGCGCTAAGTACTGCGTCACTATGTTCTCTGACTACACGAGGAAGGTTACCATGCAAAACCTCTTCAACGACGGTGGATTCTCAAGCATGGGTATGAGTCTCAGGGCTATGGATCAATACAACAAAAGCTTTGATCCAGAGGAACTTGCAGAAGAAGGTTCAGAGATTTGATACATGCGTATTAATACTGAATTTTGACACTAATCAAGACTTTATTCCTGCTAAACAGCTAGGGTAATTTCGTGTAATTAGGGTTAAAGTATTGAAATACAATAATAAAAAAAGCCGCCTATTTTGGGCGGCTTTTTTTATTGACCCATGTCTCAAATTTTCATATTGTTACAAAAGGGCTTAAATTTGCGTTGTATTTATTACAAATCAATGGTTTTTTGCTTTTGATTTGTCTTTCTGAAAAACCGACCGCATGGATAAGTATCAAATCAATCATTTGGATGAACTGGAAGCAGAGTCAATATTCGTGATTCGCGAGGTGGCTGCTCAGTTTGAGAATCCCCTTATGCTCTTCTCAGGAGGCAAGGATTCGATAGTGATGTTTCACCTGGCAATAAAGGCTTTTTATCCGGCAAAGCTGCCTTTCTCCTTGCTTCATATTGATACGGGCCACAATTTCCCAGAAACGCTGGAATATAGAGACTGGTTGATGGAGAAGTACGGTGCCACCTGTCTTGTGCGCTATGTGCAGGATTCCATTGACAAGGGGCGTGTGGTTGAGGAGACCGGTTTCAATGCAAGCCGCAACAAGCTGCAGACAGTAACCCTGCTCGATGCTCTTGAGGAACTCAAATGCGATGCTGCCATGGGTGGCGGACGTCGTGATGAGGAAAAGGCAAGGGCCAAGGAGCGCTTCTTCTCTCACAGAGATGAGTTTGGTCAATGGGACCCAAAGAATCAGCGTCCTGAACTATGGAATCTGTTTAATGGCCGCAAGAATATTGGTGAGCACTTCAGGGTCTTCCCAATAAGCAACTGGACCGAAATGGACGTTTGGCAATATATCTATCGTGAAGGAATTCAACTTCCTTCACTCTACTTCACTCACAAGAGGGAGGTCTTTGAACGTGATGGTGTAATTATGGCTACTGCTCCCTTTATGAAACTTAGGGATACAGAGGTAGCTCGTGAGATGAATGTTAGGTGCCGTACCATAGGTGATATTACATGTACCGGACTGACTCTCTCGACCGCCAACACTCTTGAGGACATTATACAGGAGGTTGCCGCATCAAGGGTAACTGAACGTGGAGGGCGAGCTGACGACAAGCGTTCGGATGCAGCCATGGAGGACCGTAAGAGGGAGGGTTATTTCTAATTTATTCAATCGACTGTTATGAGCGGAAAAGATACCGGTTATTTAAATATGGAGCTGCTGCGCTTTACTACGGCAGGCAGTGTTGACGACGGCAAAAGTACTCTTATCGGCCGACTCCTGTACGACTCAAAGGCAATCTTTGAGGACCAGCTTGAAGCTATTGAAAGAGCCAGTAAGAAGGCAGGGGGCGAACAAATAAACCTGGCCCTATTGACAGACGGACTTAGGGCAGAAAGGGAACAAGGTATTACTATTGACGTTGCTTATAGATATTTTGCCACTCCCAAAAGGAAGTTTATTATTGCCGATACCCCAGGACATATACAGTACACCCGTAATATGGTGACCGGGGCCAGTACTGCAAATGCAGCAATAATCCTTATAGATGCCCGCCAGGGTGTACTGGAGCAAACCCGACGTCATGCCTATATAGCCTCTCTGCTTCAGATACCCCACCTTATTATCTGTGTTAACAAGATGGACCTTGTCGATTACAGGGAGGAGGTCTTCTCCGATATTAAGAAGGATTTTGAAGCTATAGCTTCAAAACTTACTGTAAGGGACGTGCGCTTTGTACCCATCAGTGCGCTTGAGGGTGACAATGTTGTGACTCGCAGTACCAACATGGAATGGTACGACGGTCCGACCCTTCTTTATATTCTTGAGAATATCCATATCGGTAGTGATATCAACAAGGAGGACTTCCGTTTTCCTGTGCAGTTTGTTATCCGTCCTCAGTCAAAGGAATGGCCAGACTATCGTGGATATGCAGGACGCATAGCCAGCGGAGTAATCTCAGTAGGTGACAGGATTACCGTACTGCCCTCAGGATTCTCATCCAGGGTTCAGGGTATTAACCTTGAAGCGGCAAATCTCGACAAAGCTTTTGCTCCGCAATCAGTAGCCATCACCCTCGAGGACGACATAGATATCAGCCGCGGTGATATGATTATAAAGGAGTCAAATGGCACAGCCCCGCGTGTGGAGCAGGATCTTGATATGATGATCTGTTGGTTTAACGAGCGCCCACTTGTTCCCGGCGGTAAATATGCACTCAAGCACACAAGTGCCGATGTTCGTTGCATGATAAGGGAAGTAAAGTACAAGATGGATATCAGCAACCTTGAGAAGAACCAGGATGACCTGACGATAAAAATGAACGATATAGCCCGTATCTCAATACGCACTACAAAACCTTTGTTTGTTGATTCATACAAGACCAACCGTATCACAGGCAGTGTAATACTGATTGACGAAGGTACTAATGAAACCGTAGCTGCGGGAATGATTATTTAAAACCTAAGCCTTTTATTTGTTAACCTCCAAATCCGAAGCCGGGCAGGTGTATTTCACCTCCCGGTTTTTTAGGACATCCCCGGAAGCAACTCGATAAGCGGAGTAAGGATATTCTGCGTTTGTCTTAGCTCCTGTGGTGGTGCTGCAACCTTAATAGCTAGCGGAATAATGCCTACCTCGACCTGTTTGCCTAGCATTACCGGTTCACCATCCACGTGTCCCTGCAAGTCTTCATGGTACTCAATGCTTACATGAGGAGCCTTGATAATAGAGTCGTATTTATTCTGGTCAATGCTCATATCTATCATGCTGAAGAGCAGTGCAGGAGCAGTGTATTTGGGAAACTCCCTGATAAGGCAGATATCTATCAGGCCGTCGTCAACCTTGGCCTGAGGTGCAATATGGATATTATTGCCATACTGGGTTGAGTTTGCAAAACTGATCAGAAAGGCTTCCAGTTCCCTGCTATGCCCGTCGATTGTCATCTTATAACGGCAGGCTTTGTACTTGGAAAACTCTCTTGTGATAAGCTGCATATAGGCAAGGGGACCACGGTTACGCCTTGTAGCAAACTTGTGGCTGATATGCGCATCAAAGCCTATACCTGCCATATTGAGCGCATAGTATCCGTTCATTGAGATTACATCAATGGGAGTAATCACAGGGTTGTTCAATGCCTTTACAGCATTTGCTATACGAAATGGAATCTCCATATGACGGGCCAATCCGTTGCCTGAACCAGTCGGAATGATACCCAATGCAGTTTCGCTACCTATCAGGCCGCGACCTGTCTCATTCACGGTCCCGTCTCCACCTACGGCAACCACTATATCGTATTTACCGGCTGCTTCAGTACTAATCTCAAAGGCGTGTCCCTTATGCTGTGTGTAAGCTATTTCGTATTGCCCTGTCTTACGGTCAATGCCGGCATCTATGTACTCCTCAATACTCTTTTGCCTGCCAATACCCGATACCGGGTTGATTATAAACAATATCCTCTTCATATCAAATTAAAACCTCCAGCCTAGAGTAACTGCAACAATGTGATCCTTGTTTTTCATCTTTGCCATTTTCTGGTACTCATCGGCAACAAAACCTGAGTAATACAGTGAGTAGTCATAGTCTTGATCGCGCAGCATATATCCTAAGTCTATATACATATTGTTCATACGGTAGCCAACACCAAAGGAGTAGGTCATGAGCTCAGTTTTATTTTGGAGATACGAACTATATGGGTTCTGGGTCCAGGAAAAACCACCCCTTAGAGAGATTACCTCTGCTGGTCTGAACTCTGCACCAAGCCTCACACTGTGTGACGGCTTGAAAAATTTCTTTAGATCATTGTTCAGGTCGTTGTAATAGCTGGTATTATCTGCCGAGGATGTGGACCTGTCTTTGAAACGCATTGCATCATAGTCGGTAAACTCATAGTCAACGCTTACCAGCCCCTTATTTGATATTACAAAGGCTGCACTCGCATTAGCCTTGTAAGGAGTTCTGAAATTATAAGAGTATTCCTGTATGTCACTCCTGAAACTCCCTTCTTCTGTATAACCACTCTGAGGGGTAACCTTGTAGTAAGCCTCTTCATCAACAGAATACAATGTTGGAGAGTGGAATGAAAATCCTAGACGAACCGGATCAACAGGTTTATAGATAACACCCACCTTGAGGTTGACGCCAACTGATGAACTTGTCAGATGATCGTTGAGTTCGTAATTGAATAGGTAGTTCCAGTTGTTATTTGCAGTATTGACCACTTCAACATGGCTGATAGTCCTTTTGTAGTTTTCTACTGCGATACCTATCAGACCACCGATGTAAACCTTGTTGCTGAAGTTTAAACCACCTGCAATATGAAACTCACCAGCACTTCCGCTCTCAGTGATCAGTCTCTTCTGATTTAGCCCCTCAGGAAGACCCCAGATGGGCTGACCGTTTTCGTCGAGTTCTTCGAAAGCATGGTAGTATCCGGTTGACAAACCGTGGTCGTCATAGACATCTTCATTCAGCGGATCTATCAGGTATGAATCGTACATCACCCTAATGCGTGGAAAACTATACATCTCATTTGGACTCAGACCGTCTGCCTGATATACTATCTCATCAAGCAGAGAAGAAGGTACTTTATAAGCCTGTATAAAGGACCTGCGGTTGAAGTCTGCAGTTCGCTGATACCCAATCGAGAAGTGGCTGCTTACCAGTCCACTGGTCACTTCCCTCATAGGCCTGTAAGTTCCTACAAAACCAATCTGTTGTAAGGGAAAACTTATCTTGTCATCATCTGCTGAATACCCGTAATAGTTACTGTTTGTATTATTGATTGTCAAAGAGGGGGTGAAGGTAAATTCACTGGAGCGGTAAACAGCTACACCGGCCGGGTTGATACCGATACTGGTATAGTCGCCTCCTAGGGCGCCTACTGCATTGCTTAGAGAAAGACTTCGTGCAGTACCTATAGGCCTGTTTAGCGAAAGGCGAAGGGCGTCATCAGGTGCCTGTGCCATCGTCAACCCTGCTGCCGAGAATATGCTTAGTGTGAGAATCAACTTCTTCATGATCATTTCAATTAATGAGTGTCACATCTGGCTCCGGTGTTCTGCGACACCGGAGACTTATTGTTATAACTGCTCTATCTGCTATTGGAGGACCTGATTATCTTCTGCCGCCGCTACGTGTAGCTCCACCTGAAGAACTGCCACCTGAAGAACTACCACCTGATCTGCTGCCACTATATGATGATGAACTACGACTAGGTGTTGAGTAGCTGCTTCCTGATGAGCTGCCTGAAGAACTGCTTCTTGATGGTGCAGAATAACTGCCACCTGAAGAACTGCTTCCAGATGAGCTTCTAGATGGAGCTGAGGTTGAAGAACCACGTTGATACACTGCAGTACTACCGCTCTTTGGTGTAGCAGATGGTTGTGTTGCAGTTCTTGGCGTACCGATAGTTGTACTGCTTTGCTGTACACTCCTTGTTGAACCTTCAGTACCTGACTGAACAGTTCCGGTAGTTTGTGCAGGACGAGGTGCATTGCTTACCCTTGTATAGGAAGCTCTGTTGTAAACCGGACGGCTTGTATTATCCCCTTGTGAATAGGTCGGAGTTGTATAACTTCTCCTGGTTGGAGTGGCCTGTCCACTTTCTGACCCTGTTGTCTGTCCGCTCTTGACAGTGCTTTGTCCACCTCTTGAAGCAGCTTCTTCGCTGGCTCTGCGTGCTCCGGCATCAGTAACAGTGCTTCCGCTTCTTAGGCTACCGTCTGCTTCAGACCTGAGGCTTCTGGGTTCATCGTTTCTCAATGACCTTGGTGTGGTTGATCTTATGTCACCCTGAGTTCTTGTTTCACCACGAAGACCTCTTTCATCAGTTGTACTCGGCCTAGTAGCAATGTTGCTGTCCTTACGGGGACCGGATACATAATTGCCGGGTCTAAAGTAATAGTTTGGTTTGTAATAAAGTTTGCTGTAGTAATACCATGGGTCATAAAAGTCGTACCTTGAATAGAAGCCGTTATAGTATCCATGCAAACCAAAGCTCCATCTTGAAAATGGTGATCCCCAGCCATAGAATGCATATGGGTAATTACCATAGGTATAATAAGTACCGTAATGAAATCTGTCAAAGTAATAATAATCGTACCAACGATTAGTCCATGTTGGAACTGCATAGGCATAGTGACCATCAACATACACATTCCAGTCATAGCTGTTAAAATAGACTATCTCACTGTATAGAGGAGAGTAATATGGAATACGAATTGCCGGTCCATGGAAGCGGATTAACCTTTCGGCATAGCTCCTGTCAAAATCAGAACCATTGAATCCATTTACCCAATAACCGGTCTCATCGTTATAGTAGATCAATGTATCAGTATTCTGAATGTTCTCATCTTTCAAAACAGATGCATATTCATTCTGGATCTGTGAGAAATCCCTTGTGTCTTCATAATAAGCACCACGATTTCTCTCATACTCCCTTTGCTGAGCAGCAAGGGCCCTGCTTTCCGCCTTTTGTTCCTCTCTGGTCAGAGTAGGCACAGGGTCAAATGCGTCATAGTTGTTCTCACGACTTTGACCGGGAACATAATACACGTCGTCGTAATAGACGCCGGGGCCTGCCACTCTTCCTGTACCACATGCTCCAATCAACATCAGCAGGCTCATTGCAGATAAAACTAGTCTTGCTTTCATGATTAGTCCTCCTCGTTGGTTTTTTAGTATAACAGCAAATTGCATACCAAAAACCATTATAAATTAATAAAAATCAAAGGCTTTCTGAGCTTTTTTCAGGGTAGAGTTTTAGTATGATGAAAGTAAGACTTTTCCGTCAAAAGCGCCCCTGTTTTCGGGAATAATCCTGAAATATTTCTATTTTTGGAGGTTTAAAACGTAAATGTCCCAGAGGACGTTTACGCAATTTCCCTGAAATAGTTTACAGATTAAATAATAGTTCAGTTTATATGGCAAAAGAATTGACAAGTCGCTCCGAAAGTTATTCGCAGTGGTACAATGACCTGGTCATCAAGGCCGACCTTGCCGAGTATTCGGCTGTAAGAGGTTGCATGGTGATAAAGCCTTACGGTTATTCGATATGGGAAAAGATGCAGAGGGCACTGGATGATATGTTTAAGGAAACCGGTCACACCAATGCTTACTTTCCGCTCTTTATTCCAAAATCCTTCTTCAGCAAGGAAGCTAACCACGTTGAAGGTTTTGCAAAAGAGTGCGCCGTGGTGACTCATTACCGTCTTAAGAATGATCCTGACGGCAAGGGCGTTATTGTAGATCCTGAGGCCAAACTTGAAGAGGAGCTGATTGTCAGGCCTACTTCGGAAACAATTATCTGGAATACTTACCGTAACTGGATTCAATCATACCGTGACCTGCCTATTAAGCTAAACCAGTGGGCCAATGTGGTTCGTTGGGAAATGCGTACCCGTCTCTTCCTGCGTACTGCTGAGTTTCTCTGGCAGGAAGGTCACACTGCTCATGCCACTAAGGAGGAAGCAATAGAGGAAACTGAGACTATGCTAAATGTCTATGCCCGCTTTGCAGAAGAGTGGATGGCCATGCCGGTTGTCAAGGGTTACAAGACTGCAAATGAGCGTTTTGCCGGTGCACTTGAAACTATGACTATCGAGGCCTTGATGCAGGATGGTAAGGCTCTGCAATCAGGTACTTCTCACTTCCTGGGTCAAAATTTTGCTAAGGCCTTCGATGTACAGTTTACCAACAAGGAAGGTAAGCTTGATTATGTCTGGGCTACTTCATGGGGTGTATCAACCCGTCTGATGGGAGCGCTTATAATGTCTCACTCTGACGACCATGGTCTGGTGCTGCCTCCGAAACTTGCACCTGTCCAGGTTGCTATTGTTCCTATCTACAAGAACGACGAACAGCTGGCTCAGATCAATGAGGTGGCTGCAAAGATATGTGCTGAACTCAAAGCTCTGGGCATCTCTTACAAGTACGACAACGACGATACCAAGAAGCCCGGATGGAAGTTTGCAGAGTACGAACTCAAGGGAGTTCCCGTCCGTCTTGCAATCGGTCCAAGAGATATCGAAAATCAGACTCTGGAAATGGCACGAAGGGATACGCTGACCAAGGAGGTCGTTCCCATGGCCGGTATAGCTGATCAGGTTAAAGTCCTGCTTAACGACATCCAAAGCAATATCTTCAGGAAGGCCTATGCCTACCGCGAAGCCAATACCACTGTGGTTGATGACTATGAAGAATTTAAGAGACTGCTTGACGAAAAGGGCGGCTTCTTCCTCTGCCACTGGGATGGTACCGGAGAGACTGAAGAGTTGATCAAGAACGAGACCAAGGCCACCATAAGGTGCATACCTCTCGAAGGACCAGTTGAACCAGGTAAATGTATGGTGACAGGTAAACCCTCCGCACGTAGGGTTCTGTTTGCACGTGCATATTAGAAATAGATTTAATTGTTTAGCCATATGACACTTGTAGAGCGTTTTTTAGAGTACGTATCATTTGATACTCAGTCTGATGAAAACACCGGGTTAACACCTAGTACTCCGGGACAAATGTTCTTTGCCAGACATCTGGCTGACGAACTAAAACGCATCGGCTTGTCAGAGGTTAAACTTGATGATAATGGTTATTTGACGGCTACCCTGCCGTCAAATACCAATCATGACGTGCCCGTCGTTGGTTTTATTGCTCACCTCGATACAAGCCCTGATTTTAGCGGTAAGCACGTCAAGCCCAATATTGTCAGGAATTACGAGGGTGGCGATATCGCGCTTGATGCCGAAGATGGCATTTATCTTAAGCCGGAGGATTTTCCAGAATTGCTGCACTATGTAGGCCAGGATATTATTACTACCAATGGTCATACTCTACTTGGAGCCGACGATAAGGCAGGCATTGCCGAAGTTGTGACAGCAATGGAATACCTTATAAGGAATCCTCATATCAAGCACGGCAAAATCAGGATTTGCTTTACTCCCGATGAGGAAATAGGACAGGGGGCTGATCACTTTGATGTAAAAGGATTTGGAGCTGACTTTGCCTATACTATTGATGGTGGTGAGATTGGTGAATTGGAGTACGAGAACTTCAACGCTGCTGTAGCTCAGATTACAATCTTTGGCCGCAACGTCCATCCTGGCTATGCCAAGGGCAAGATGCGCAACTCAATAAGGATAGCCAACCAGCTTATTACGATGCTTCCAAGACATGAGACTCCCGAGCATACCGAAGGCTATGAAGGTTTCTATCACCTCAATTCATTCAACGGGGATGTAGAGAGAACCGAACTTACCTTTATCATAAGGGACTTCGACAGGGATAGGTTTGAAAAGCGCAAGAAGGAAATGCAGCACCTTGTCAACAAGGTTAATGCAGAATTTGGTGAAGGTACCGTAGTACTTGACATCCGTGATCAGTACTACAATATGCGCGAGAAGATCGAGCCTGTAATGTACATCATTGACCTGGCTGCAGAGGCTATGTTGAAGTCGGATGTTGAAGCCCGTATAGTGCCTATCAGAGGTGGAACTGACGGAGCAAGACTATCTTACATGGGACTGCCCTGTCCAAATATCTTTGCAGGTGGGCACAACTTCCACGGACGCTTCGAGTTTATTCCAATCCAAAGCATGGAGAAGGCCACACAGGTAATCCTTCAGCTTGTACAACTTATCGAGAGTAAGGGGACTTCTGAATAAGGGTTTTTGGCCCGCCTCAGGTATTTCTGATGCATAGGAGAAAGTCTGCCTTCAGATAGTCTCCCATGGTTAGCGTGATTTGTCCTGGTATAATCTGCTACCCGAGACCATCTGTTGCCTGATGCTGTAATGTATAAGTTACCCTTTATGGCCTGAAAGGCTTATGACCATGCACACCTTACTATACAAGGCATAAGCACCTTAGCATTGAGATATAAATTCCAGTTATATTCTATCAGTTTTATTTAGGCAATTAAATACCACTATTTCTTGGGGGCTCGAAAACATTGCGTAATTTTGTTCGTGAAGCACTGATATAGATTAACAATCGGTAGTAATTCAGTTACATTAATTATAATTCATCTAAAAAATTAAAAGTATGGCAGTTTTAGTTGGTAAGAAAGCGCCTTCCTTTATGGCTAAGGCAGTTATCAACGGCGGTGAGATCGTTGAGAATTTCTCACTCGACCAGTATATTGGTAAGAAGTATGTAGTATTCTTCTTTTATCCAAAAGATTTCACCTTTGTATGTCCTACTGAGATCATCGCATTCCAGGACAAGATTGCTGAGTTTGAAAGCCGTAACGTAGCAGTAGTTGCTTGTTCAACAGACTCAGAATTCTCTCACTGGAAGTGGCTGCAAACCGAAAAGAAAGAAGGTGGTATCAAGGGTGTTAAGTTCCCATTGGTAGCCGACGGAGCCATGACCATTGCAGATGCATACGATGTGTTGGCAGGTGAATATGACTACAACGAAGAAGGAGCAATGATCTTCAATGGTGAGCCAGCTGCTTACCGTGGCCTGTTCCTGATTGACAAGAATGGTATCGTTCGTCATCAAGTAGTTAATGATATGCCTCTTGGCCGTAGCGTTGACGAAGCTCTGCGTATGGTGGACGCTCTTCAATTCTTCGAAGAAAACGGTGAGGTTTGCCCAGCAAACTGGCACAAGGGTTCTGAAGGTCTGAAGGCCACTCAGGAAGGCATCTCAGAATATCTTGGTAAAAACTAAGAAACAAGCACGATAGAGAATTCCAACTCGTAGCTGTTTGGGTTGTCACCTCCGGGTGACAGCCCTTTTTTTTCTCAGGGTTTCCTTCTAAAGCCGACCATCCTGTATTACTCGGATCCAAAGCTGGTATACCGCTTGTTAGTCTGTTGTATTTAATTTATGTGATAGCCTTGATTCCTCCTTTCGACATTTTTGAAGATGTTATATTTTTCCTCGTCGAAAGGATAATCCCAACAGCCCAAACTTTGATACAGTTCTCCGCCAAATCCTGTTTTAAACTTATATAAGCCATAAAGAGGATGGCTTGCGTCATTGTTTGGTGAGATTCCAAACATATCGTACTCCTTACATCCCTTTTCCTTTGACAGCCTTATTGCATGCCATTGCAGAGCATAAGTAGCCATAAAGTTTCTGTTTGAGCTTGAGGATGCCCCGTATAAATAAGAACTACGATTGCCTGATATTATTAAGAACATTGCTGCCAATGGTACGTTGTCAACTTCCGCTATCAGGTAATATACTTCTGCGGGTGATTTGGTTTTATCTGCTTTGGCTGTTAGAATTGCTTCAAAGTACTTGATATCATTAAGGTAGATGCCATTTCTGTTAGCTGTTTCAGTATATAACCTGTACCAAATGTCTAAATCGCATAAGTCAGCAATTCTAACGGCAACACCTTTTCGTTGGGAGAGTTTTATATTGTACCTGGTCTTGGGTTTCATCCTCGACATTATCGTATCAAACTCCGATTGTAAGTCAAGATACAAGGTGTTTGTAGGTAGTATATTGGTCCCTGATTTGCGTAGATTCCAGTTTACCGTGTTGTAATTAAATCTGATTTCCTGTGACTTTATCGAAGGCTCTGAAATTAGGCTATCGTGATTATTTGTAACAGAACTTTCTTTTGACCAAAAGCTCTCCCAACGCAAATCGTACCTGACCATAAAACAGCCTTTGGGGAGGACTGAACGTAGGCATTCAGATAATTCTTCCAAAAACACACCTCGGAACTCATCTTCCGGTTCCAATTCCGGGCCATAAGGCACGTATGCGATACTATCGGTATTATTCAGCCTTTGAATAAGTATCAGAAGATCTGAATTAATGGTGCTGTCGTTACTAATATGATTGTATAAATCGCTTTTTCTTGATTTGAAATTCATGGCAATTGAATCAAGACCGACTTTTCTTTTTACAATCGACCAGAATGCTGTTTGTTGAACTATAGAGGTCTTGTATAATTCATCAATATCCTTTTTAAAAACATCCGATAACATAATCTCTACTTAGTTGATATAATGATTTACCTGGAAATGAATTAGTATTCATTTCTTATTAAGTTTAGTGGAGCTCTTGTTTAAATGGTGGGATTCTTTAATAAAAAGCCGGAATCCTTTCTGAAATATCTTAATTCTCTTTTATGAGTATAGAACCCAAACCGCTGATTGCATCCTGAAGGTCGGCCCCTGACGGTTCCTGGAATACCTTGAGATCAAACTCGGGAATTACAGCTAGTATATGATCGAAGATATCGGCCTGCACACCTTCATAATCAGCCCATTTAGTACTTGCAGAGAAGGTGTAAACCTCTATAGGTAAACCCTTTTCAGTTGGCTGAAGATGCCTGATAAGCATCGTCATATCCTGATTAAGTAATGGGTGTCTGCGACAGTAGTTCTCCAGGTATTTCCTGAACACTCCAAGGTTGGTCATTCTTCTGCCGTTGACCTTTACCGAACTGTCTATATTATGCTCCTGGTTGTACCTCTCGATTTCGCCTTCCCTCTCAACTATGTAGTCTTTCAGGTGGTGTATCAACTTGTATTTTTCAAGCATCTCGGGAGTACAAAACCTTACGCTGCGCATATCCAGATTAATTGATCTTTTTATGCGTCGC